>Ga0187782_10001528_pt1 | contig 16855 bp, 11 predicted proteins | sample 0715_SJ02_MP15_2_FD_132454 | JGI IMG/M metagenome (GOLD analysis project Ga0187782, IMG submission 132454) | Tropical peat soil microbial communities from peatlands in Department of Meta, Colombia - 0715_SJ02_MP15_20_MG | ecosystem: Environmental > Terrestrial > Soil > Wetlands > Peat | place...
ACATGCGGCGCGAATCGAAGGGGTCAAAGAAGACACCATAATTGGTGGTCACATCAAGGCCGATGGTGGTGTAAGTCCGCTCACCCACGCGCCTTGAGTAAACGGCATCCCAGGTGTGCCCGCCATCGAGCGTCCGCATCGTGCGGCCATCATCGGTGCGGTAACAAATATTGGGATCGTTCGGAGCCACTCCCAGCGAAATCCCCGGCTCTCCCCAGCCGGTCCCAAAGCGTTCGGAGATCCATGCCTCGCGGACATTGGGTGCAGGCTCGTTGGCCTCTTTCCAAACCAGTTCCCAAGTGGACCCGGCGTCATGAGTTTTGGCTACACCGTGAAACAACTTGCCGCCCGTGTGCAAGTCCTCGTACGAAACGTAAGCCACCTCCGGATGGAGCAGGCAGGTTGCCACGCAGGTCAGTTCAGCCATCGGGCCGGAGCCATCATGGCGGAGCGCGGCGGCCTCCGCTGCTTTCCAGGTTGTGCCGCCGTCGGGGGAGATAAAAATGCCGCGCGCGGAACCCGCTCGCCGTCCCGCTCCCGTCACCATGTAAACCATCAATTGTCCTCCGGAAGAAAACCCTGCGGACATGTCGATGGCTTGCCCCACGCCCTCCGGCGCCGAGCCTTGCTTCCATTGGCCTCCCCTGCGGACAGCAACAGAGTTCTCTCCCAGAACGTAGAGGGTGCGGTCGGATGCGGGCGAATGGGGATCAATGAGAATTCTCCGGCCGCCTCGAGGAAGGTCCGCCGCGCGTTGCCAGTGCGCACCCCAGTCGCTCGACAGGTAGAGCGCCACGCCACCTGGGTTGCGGATGGCCGCGTATAGCTTCTGGGAGTCGGCGGGATCCACGGCCAGGGCCAGCACGCGGCCGGACGGTCCCTGGGGAGTGAGGATCTCGGGACTGGCATGGTCATCCGGCATGATGAGCCTGATGCCCGAGCCAGAAGGGTAGACCAGATTCCAAGTGCGGCCGCGATCGGCGCTTCGCCACAGAACGTCCGCGCCGGCGTAAATCACCTTCGAGTCCATGGGATCGAAAGCAAAGAAGGTCACGGGGCTGCGAAGATCAAACAAGCGCCAAGATTTTCCTGCATTCTCCGAGATGTAGGCGCCCGTCATGTCGCAGGCCACCAAAACCAGATTCGGATCGTGCGGGCTGATTGCCGGGAAGAACTGCGTGCCCCCGCCTCCCGGGCCCAGAATGCGCCAAGCATCCAGGCGCGGGGCGGAATAAGCTGCTCCGTTCTGTGCGCGCGAAACTGCCAGGTGAGAAATATACCAAGCAAGGACAAACAGGCAAAGGATTACAAGCTGGAGAGAGGACCTTTTCATGTTAGCTCCACCACGCTCTTTTGCGACAACTGTAGTAGGCTACAATAACCCCGTTTTCGTGTCAAGCGCAAAGTGCCGGAAACGAAAAGGCAGCGACCACGGGTACCGTTTACGCTGTTTCGCATGTATGCCGCCGGGCAGGACAGATGCAGGACACGACGTGTTAGGAGGAACGACCGGGTCTCCGACGCGAATAGCAATGTCAGCGCCGCCCACGCTGTGCGCCAGCCCGACTTAGCCGACCGTGAGGTAGACGCTGAATCTATCCCAATGTGGGGCGAGCCGGTCTTTCAGATGTGCGTTCAGGCGCCAGCGAAGGTCGCGCGCCAGCCCCACATAATAGAGCTTGCCGCGCCGATACAGCGCGTAGACCCCCTGCCGTCCCAGGACGTACCGGCGGACGATGTGCAGGTACTTTTCCAGCGCATCCCGGCTGATGTTCTCAAGATGCTGGCTGACTAGTTGCGCGGGTTTCGCCATATTCATGCATCTTCAACGGTCGTTCATTCCTTGTGCCCAAAAGCGTACGGTTAGTAAACTAAGCTACCTGTTCGGTTCACTCCGGTTACAAGAGCGGCTTTGGCCGGGGGAATTGGCGCGATAGCCCGTAGCGGGTTGCGAATCGCTCATCGAAGTGTTTGAGGTACTTGGAATAATCGTCTAAGAAGGCAACGAACCTCTCTCGGCACGCCTCCAGATTGCTCTTTGCTTTGTCCGTGAGCTGGCTTCGAAGTTCCTGTGGAAGCAGCTCGAATATCGCGTTCATGCAGTAGTTGTTATATGAGATAACGAGCGTGCCCAGCTCCGAATTCGTGGCTTTGAGGTCCGCTGGCGTCGGCTTTTGGTTTGCGGCGCGCTCTCTCAGGTTGTACAAGAAGCCTCCAAAGAGATCTATATTGGGCATGGCGAGCTTGCTAAACCTATCTGGGTAGCCTCCGCAGAGGTCGGATTGAGCGATGTAGTGAAGAGTGTCGCCCCGCTGTCTGCTGACGAGTTCTCCGAACTGCTCGACGAGATTCCGCAGTTCGGGGAATGCCCGCCTCGCAATCCGCTTGTCCCCGTACCGTTGAAGTCCGGTCTTTGCCCACGAGGCCACGGCGGCGTAGTAGCTGACCACGAGCGAGAGCACGAGGGCCCACACCAATGCCCACGCCAGGGAGCGTTGGTCTCTTATCACGCTCACTATGGTCGCCGCGACCAGTAGCGAAGGCAGAGCAAGTTGCGTGAAGACATCAAAAGGCTTCCGTTTAGGAGTCTCGTCCCGCCCATCCTCCAGATGGTTTTGCGGTCCCATGTTGTCCTCCGACACTGGACGTCCTCGATGAACTCTTGTTCTTCGTCCGTGATTCCGCACAATTCGTGAACCAGCACGTCGGCCTCCTGGCCGGTGGCGGCGATTTCGCGCTCCAGGCAGTCAAATTCGGGATGCGCGACTGTGCCGGAATTTATCCTCTCGCTCATTTCCGACATGCATTCCACAGGCACCACCGTCTTGTCGTGCCGCGGCCCGCTGGAAGACGGTCAGAGCATTTGAGGAGGTCCCTGTCCACCTCGAGCCGAACGCCTGGGCACGATGCTCAAATACAGCCCAGCACCTCGAAGCTTCCTTAGCAGTCCCTTGGAGTATACGCTTCGGTCCCCCAAATAGGTGCTGGCTCTGGACCCTGGCCTGAGCAAGTATACGAACACGCATGCATCATACGCACCCGACAGGACGTGCACCGCCGCCTTCATCAGTTGCTCCTTGAAATGCACCCCGCCGCCCTCTGGCTCGCGGTCAAACTCGAACGCGCACGTGAATGGACCGAGCACGGCTGCATCTGGGTAGGCCCAAGTCCCATGAATCTTGTAACTCAGCTCCTGCTCTGACTTCCTTTCGTAGTTGCCCTCCCGGTCGTAACGGGACTTGGGAAGGGACTCTGCGTGCTCCGCCTTTCGGAATTCTTTCAGAAACTCGGCTATTGGCTGAGCCATGTCCTTCTGCTCGCTTTGCGGAGACGCCTTTTGCAGCACCCTGTGGAATCGTCCAGAGGAGAACCGCTTGCTGATACGTTGCGCGAATTTTCTGGCAAGGTCTGAGTGTCTTGATGGCATATGCTCCCCCCAGCTGAACCGATTACGCCACCCCGGGAAACAAGCCGATCGCCTCTGGGCTCGGCCCAACTGGGCGGCGGGGTTTTTGATGTCGAGAATCTTGAACGGGCGCGCCATACCGATCCGGCTTTGCGCCGAGAGCATCACGAATAATTCCAACGCCCACCGCTCCCTGACATAGGTCGAAACGACAGCGTTCTGGTATTCGTTAAGCCAGTATCTGACGTGAAAGGGCCGGGAAGTGCCGCTCGGAAGGTCGAACCCCACCCAGTCATCTTGCTCCGCGAACATCTGCGCTGCTGGCTCGGCGTAAGCCGCGAGGTGCGTGAGCACCCCCGTGACATTGACGTCGAGATACGGGGACATGTTGAATGCCTCCAACTCGAGCTCGAAGTACGGGACCTGAAGTCCCCCGAGCAGCTTCACGGTCACGTGCCTCGCGGACCCGAGCCTAATCTTTACTTCGTCCTCTAGTTGGTGTGCGGGGTAATACTTGCGGAAAATGAACGTAGGCAAGCGCCTCAACAGCCACCCGCCGACGGGTTTCGCAACCGTTTGCCAAGGCACGCTGGGTGTCATACAGACCCTCCGTGGCACGTCTCCTCGATAATCTTCCGCTCTTCATCCGTAATGCCGTACGACTCGTAAACCAGCTCGTCGATTTCCCGGAGCGTGGCGGCGATTTCGCGCTCCAGGCGGTCGAGTTCGGAGGGCGCGAGTTTGCCGGAATGCTTCTTCTTGTTCAGTTCCAACATGCGGTCCACGAGCGCCACCATCTTGTCGTGCCGGGCCCTGTCAGCCGCGCTAGAGAAATTGATCGTGCGGATTGGCAGCCGTTCGATGAATTGGGTGAAGTAGCGGAAAAAGCCGCCACGCATTGTCGTACTAACGCTTTTGAGATAAAAGTCCAGTAGTTTGCTGTTGAGGAGGCCCAGAATGTACTTCGGCGACTCACGCACTCTGCTCCTAAGCGTAATACCGTACCCGCTCGTGAACGCGTATTCCCCGCCCTCGTCGAGTGCGAAGGAGGCCCGGTCGGCGATGTCGGGAACCAGTACCTTTTGGCTTTTCATTACGTCGATGTTCTTGGGATAAACGTAGCCGTACCAGCCGGCGCCGCGCATCCTGCCCTTTTCGCGGCTCTGGAGAAAGGACTTGTTCTCGCTGAGATAGGCATGCAGTCGTGGGAACTTGCTCTCGAGTTCGTCCTCCGAGAGCAGCCTCAGTTGGCTCCGCTCGCTCCGATACGGGATTATCACCACTTTGCCGGAAGGCAGCAGGGCGTAGGGCTTGATCTCGCGCCCTTGGAGAAACAGCGAAAGGGCTTTCCGTTCCAGCCTGACCTTTCGACCTAGCCGTTTGGAAAAGGCCGTGACGACACTCCCGCCGACCGACACCAAATCCAACACGTAGACCTCGTTGGCGCTCGTGCGAATGCCCTCGGCCATTCGCTCCGCAACATCTCCCAGTTTTGTCGGCATCTCGCTTAACTTCTCAAACAGCGCCCTACCGTCTCCCACTATGAAATTCCACTCGGACGGCGTAGCCTTCGTAGCGGGGATTTTCCCCTTCGCGCTCACCCCATTCGCCCGCCATGCATTCAGATCATTCACGCTTTCGTACTCGAACTTTTTGTTCCCAGACTTATCAAGGAACAGCAAACACGTGTAGTTCGTCGCCCCCTCGAAGACCTGCTGATCGCCAAAATGAACCACCCTCGACAGATGTTCTCCGCGGGCAATTAATGATCGGAGGCCTTCCCCATATTTGGCGTTGAAGAACTTATGGGGGAGGATAAACCCGAGCTTCCCTCTGGGATTAAGCACTTCAAGGCCTCGCTCCACGAAGCAAACGTAGATGTCGTAATTCCCCGAAGCCGCCGCCTTATAGCGCTCCTTATAGTATTCCGCCTCAAATGGGGCCCACTCCTGAAGAGTCTGGACGCGGATATAGGGAGGGTTGCCAATGATGGCATCAAACCCGCCGGACTTCATGATCTCAGGAAATCCCGTGCGCCAATCGAACGCGTTAATCCGCTCCCCATTCTCGTCCTCGAAAAGCATTCCTTGACCATGGTCGTCGTGCCCAATCAGCGAGTTCCCGCACATGATGTTGTATTTCAGCTCGGGCAGGAGGGAGTGCTTAGGCGGCAGCAGCGATTTCTCGCCCTCCAGGCTTTTCAGGTACAGGCTCATCATGGTGATCTCTACCGCTTGCGGGTCAATGTCGAGGCCGTATATGTTACTTCGTAGAATTCTGCCCTTCCGAGCCACAGATAGGCGCGGCTCGCCATTCTCGCCTTTGATCAGGTCGGGAAACATTGGGTGGGCCCGCGCGTCCCTGGGGTGCTCAAGATACCACCTGATGTGATAGTCGATAAGGCAGTCGAACGCCCCGATGAGGAACGAGCCGGAGCCGCAGGCGGGATCGAGGATGCGAATCTTCTCGATCTGCCTGGGTGATTTGCCTTCGATGATTTTGCCCACCGTGTTTTTCACGATGTAATCCACAATGTACTTGGGCGTGTAGTAGACGCCGCCCGCTTTGCGGACCTCCGGCTTTTCCTCGACCTTCACCTGCTTGGGCGTGAGCCGGATGGTGTTGCCGAGGTAGCGCTCGTAGATCGAGCCGAGCAGCTCGACGCCAATCACGTCAAAGCGGTAAGGGCTCTTGGGTGGATAAAGCCGCTTGATAATCGGCGCCAGGATCTCGGAATCAATTTGGATTTCTTCCGAAAGATGCGGCTTGAAGATTTCGCCGTTGAAATCCTCGTTGATCTTGTGGAAAAGGGCGTTGAGCCAGTCGAAAATGGGAAACTTGCCGCCGTGGGTTTCCCATTCCTCGACCACCTCTGCGAGCTGGCGCTTCTCGGTCACGTGCCGGTCCTCCGCAATGCGGATGAAGACGATGCGGTCAAGCAGGCGCTGGACCACCTCATTCAATTGCTTGGCGGTCAGGGCGGGATTCTGCTTGTGGACGTCCTTGGCGAGCTCCTCGCGCCAGCCGGTCATCTCGTCCAGGAAAACCTCATCCACTTGCTTGCGCAGGTGGGGGGCGCGGCGAATCTTGGGCAGCAGCGCATCCAGTGAACCGGTGGCAACCCGCTCGCGGGAGAAATCCCAGAGTTTTTCAGCATTCCCCAAGTATTCGGCACATCCGAGCTTGAGCAGGAGCCCTTCGTCCGGGTTACGCTCATCGGGCTGGCGAGAAGCGTCGTAAAAGCAGAATTCTTCAAAGTCCGTGAGGATCACGAAAAAGACCGACCGCGTGTTCCAGGCGTATCCCTTGGCTTGAAGAATGTGATGGGGATTGTCCAAACCCTCCGACGGAGCCTTCGCCTCGACGAAGAATTTGGTTTGCCCGCCGATGCGGAAGTTGTAATCAGGCCGCCCCGTGGTCTCGCTTTCGCCACGCTCCACGATCGCTTCACGTTGGTGGTGCGGCAAGCCCGCTTCATTTTCCACGTCCCAGCCCAGCGCTTTGAAAAACGGCGTGATGAAGTCGACGCGTGCCTGCGCTTCAGAATAACTATTGGACAGGTAATAGGACCGGTCTGACTCGAAGCGGAGAATCAGCTTTTGCAACGTTTCTTTGAACGAGGCGAGAGAAGCCGACAAGAGTTGCTCCTTTGGCTCCGATTTGATACCGCTAGGACCGGATTGTAATTGAAGATGGGCAGGCCTGCAAGTCAAGCAAGTGCGGCCAGGTGAGCGAGGGCACTCCGCAATGCAGGGCAGCGGAGCCGCGCTGAGCACCTATGTGAGGTGCTGAGTTGGCCAGGCCCCGTCTCGAATCGCCCTCCGGCACTCAGAGAGCACCGCTACAGCGCCACCGGTGGGCCTTGACGCCAAGCTTCGCGAGGTGATAGGAAACACCAAGGAGGCCGGGACAATGGATCGATGGGCGTGGATGAAAGGGATGACGGCTACGGCTTTAGGGGCGTGCCTGAAGCCTTTATCGCAACAGGTTTCAGCCGAGGAGGCCAAGCGCCAAGTCAAAACAGTCTACGTGATTTACAAATGCCACTTGGACGTTGGCTTTACGGACACGGAGCAAGGAGTGATCCGCACTTATTTCGACGACTATTTTCCCCGTGCCGTGGACATTGCCGAGACGCTTCGCCAGTCGGCCGGCGAAGAGCGCTACGTGTGGACGATAGCGGCCTGGATGCTCTACGAGTATTTCGAGCAAGCCCCCTCGGAAAAACGCAAACGCATGGAGCAAGCCATAGCCCATGGAGACATCGCCTGGCACGCCATGCCCTTTACCTGGAACTCGGAGATGCTGGACGGCTCGCTGATTAGCTCCGCATTGAGACTGTCGGCCTCGCTGGACCAGCGCTTTGGCCGAAAAACGATTGCCGGCAAGCTGACCGATGTTCCGTGCCACACCCGCGGTATCGTAATCCCACTTGCAAGCGCAGGTATCCGCTTCCTCGACATCGGCGACAATGGAGGCTGCAAAGCGCCCGAGGTTCCGTTCATGAAAGATGAGGGAGCCGCCAGCACGCGAAAACGGCAAGAAATCCTAGACGCGCCAGAAGACCCCCACGCGTATCTGTTCAACTGGCGCGATCCAGAAGCGCCAACGAATATCGCGGCGGAAATCATGGTGTTGTATCACCCCTTCGGGTATGGCAGCACCGTAGCCATTCCGGGAACTGATATTGCTGTGTCAATCCAAGTGCGAGGCGACAACTCCGGTCCACACACACTCCAGGAGATCAAGGACTCGTACGGAGATGCGCGAAGGGGTTCACGTCAATCTCTATAACGACCTTTGGGGGACGGCGTTCCCACAATGGTATGAAAATGACATGCGGTTTCGTTTTGTAATTAGGGTGTAAACAACGATAGCGGGGCGCATACATCCCGACAAAAAGCGGCGGGGCGCATGCGCCACCCGTGAAACATGTGGACATGCTCAGCCCCAAGGGTGAGGGGCTCGATCTGTTACTTCGGTCTCCGACCTCTTTGTTGCAGGCGTTGGTCCGGTGTATATTACCCGATTGGCGATGAAATGAAAAAAGAGAGGTCTCGCGGGTGGCGCAGACGTGCCGTCTTTGGGCATGTCTGCGCCCTGCCGGCCCCTGAGAGGCGCATACATCACGACAAAAGGCGTTGTGACGTATGCGCCACCCGCGATGAAATGAAAAGAGAGAGTTCTTGCAAACGAATAGCCTGCATTCTGCTGCTCATTACCTCAGGGTTCATAATTGCTAGCTGTAGGCGCCGGGAAAGCGAGGCCGCGCGCCACAAGGCGATTGTGCTGGGAATTGACGGCATGGACCCGCAACTCTTGCATCGCTATGAGCAGGATGGGCGGATGCCCAACTTCCAGCGGCTGGAACATGAAGGCAGTTTCCGCGAACTGCGCACCAGCATCCCACCGCAGAGCCCCGTGGCGTGGTCGAACGTGATCACCGGAATGAACCCGGGTGGACATGGCATCTTCGATTTCATCCAGCGCGACCCGAACACCATGCTCCCCGAATTCTCTATGGCGCGTGTCGAGCCTCCTGCGCACACACTGTCACTGGGCAATTGGGTGATTCCTCTATCCAGTGGCAAGGCCATCTTGCTTAGAGGGGGCAAAGCTTTCTGGCAAATTCTGGAAGAACACGGGATCCCTGCCACGGTGCTTCGCATTCCGGCAAACTTTCCGCCGGCCGAATCCCGGTCCCGAACCCTTTCCGGCATGGGAACACCGGACATGCAAGGCACCTATGGGATTTTCTCCTTCTATACAGACGACCCTCTGGATGGAGAGGGTGAGCGAAGCGGTGGCCATGTTTACGCGGTCGAAGTGCAGGATCATCGCGTTTCCGCGAAATTGTTCGGTCCGCCCAACACGTTTCGCAAAGGCTCTCCGCAGGTGACCGTCGATTTCACGGTTTGGGTCGACCCAACACAACCTGTAGCGAAGATAGTCATCCAGGATCAAGAGATTCTGCTCCGCGAGGGCGAATGGAGCAACTGGGTGCAAATAAAGTTTTCGCTGATTCCGGTCCTCGAGAGCGCCACCGGGATATGCAGGATGTACATGAAGCAACTCAACCCTTATTTTAAGCTCTACATCTCGCCCATCAACATCGACCCCTCCCAACCGGCTCTGCCGCTCTCCACGCCCACAAACTACGCGAAGGAACTGTGGAAGCAAGTGGGTTTTTATTACACGCAGGGCATTCCTGAGGATACCAAGGCGCTTTCCGACCGGGTCCTCAGCGACGGAGAATACCTCGAGCAGGCGCGCCTGGTGCTGGCGGAGCAGTTGAAGTTTTTCGAGGTCGAGCTGGCCAGGCTTCAAGCCGGAGTGCTTTTCGTTTATTTCTCCAGCCTGGACCAAAACGCGCATATGTTCTGGCGAGCGTTTAATCAAAACAGCCCGGCCTACGATCCCGATGTGGCCGCGAAATACTCGGGCACACTCGAATGGTTCTACGAACAGATGGACCAGATGTTGGGGAAGGCGCTGGCCAAGGTGGACAGAAACACGACGCTCATCATCATGTCTGACCACGGTTTTGCTCCCTATGATCGTTCGTTCAACCTGAATACCTGGTTGCTCGCCAACGGCTATATCGCACTCAAGCCCGGGCCAAGAACCCGGTTGGGAGATCTCTTCACGGACGTCGACTGGTTGCATACCCGCGCCTACGGCCTGGGTCTGAACGGCTTGTATCTGAATTTGCGCGGCCGAGAGCACTGGGGAGCCGTAGCGCCCGGGACTGAGGCCGAAGCTTTGCAGAATGAGATTCGAGAGAGACTCCTCGCCGTGCGCGATCCCGCAACCGGCCTCGCGCCCATCACCCGTATCGACAAGGCCGAGGACGTTTACTCGGGTGACCGCGTTCGCGATGCTCCAGATTTGGTGGTAGGATACAACCGTGGATATCGAGCGGGATGGGCGACGGATTTGGGGGAGTTTACAACCGAAATCCTGGAGCCCAACAGGGAACCCTGGAGCGGGGATCATTGCATTGACTACACGCTGGTTCCAGGAGTGCTGCTGAGCAACAAGCAGATTGCTATGCAAACGCCTGCGCTTACCGACATTGCCCCTACGATTCTGGCTGAGTACGGTATTGCCAAGCCGAAAAACATGGTGGGACAATCGGTGTTCGGGGGCGCAAAGCCGTGAAAGTTGCCGGGCTGTAGAGCCTGTCTGAAAACCTCGAATTGTAGCGGCGGTTTATGACCGCCGGTCTTGAGAATCAACAGCTTCGGCGCTCATAGAGCGCCGCTACAGCGCACGAAGGCCGGTTTTCACACAGGCTCTGTAGCCCGGCTTTGGGGTGCGGCAGCTTGCTGCCGCTTTGTAGCGCCGACCTTCAGGTCGGCAACTCCCGTCGTTCTGACATAAAGGTCAGCGCTACGTGTGGCCGTGAGCAAGCTCACACGAGGAAAGAAGGCCAGGAAGTGCCAGCCGAGAGGCGCATACATCCCGACAAAAAGCGTCGGGACGTATGCGCCACCCGTGGTAGTCCGTCAGTTGACGGACCGCACTCCAGAGCGCCTGCGGCACAGCGGAAAACTATCGAGACCTTCAGGTAGCCGGAGGTGGGTTGGTGCTTGGAAATCGAATCAAACTGGATGACGAGCTATTCGAGAAAGTGAAGAAGTGCGCCGTGCTAGCTGGCTACGCTTCCCCGGATGAGTTTGTCATCCACGTTCTCGAGAAAGAGGTCACGGCGATCTTGGGGTCGGGGGAAGGGTCGGAGGACGAAGAAGAAGTGAGGAAGCGCCTGAAGGGGCTTGGGTACATCGAATAATGCTGAGGCTGATTGACGGCGCATTCGATCTTTTCTTTGCGCCCTTTCGCGCTGCCAATCCCGCTTATGGGTTGGCCGTCATCTCGCTCTTGACCGGCTTGGCTGCCATCCTGGTTTTCCGCTATGTTTCGAACCAGGACGCCATGCGCCGGGTTAAGAACCGCATCCACGCCCACCTGTTGGAGTTGCGCCTCTTCCCGGATCAGCTTGGCATCGTGTCGCGAGCTTATGGCCGCATCCTGCGCTTCACGGCCCTTTACCTCATGTATAACCTGAAGCCGCTGGCCATTCTTCTGCTTCCACTGGTGCTTCTCATGGTGCAACTCGACCTGCGCTTCGGCCGCATGCCGCTTGAAGTCTGCGATTCCTTTATCCTGAAAGCCACGCTGGCAGGGCCCGGCGCGCTGGACTCGGGCTCGCTTAGACTCCCGAAAGGCCTAACGTTGACCGCTCCTCCGGTGAACGTCCCCGTGCAACAGGAGGTGAACTGGCGTATTCGAGCGGATGAGTACGGCGTTTTCTTGCCGGCGGTAGTTGTGGCGGGCCAGACGTTCACAAAACGAGTCGTGGTGTCAAAGGAGATAGCCCCATTGCCGGTCGAGCGAGCACAGGCGAGTCTGGTAGAATGGTTCATGAATCCTGTGGAACGACCTCTGCCTAGGGACGGTCCTTTGCAATCGCTGGAAGTGAGTTATGCCCCGCGTTCAATAGACCTGGGATACTTCGCCACGAATTGGTTGGTTATCTTTCTGGTTGTTTCTCTTGTTTCAGGTTTGATTCTCAAATTCGTGCTTGGGATTGAAATTTGAAGATCCATGGGTACATGACGGCGACCACCCCTCATTCCCCTCCTCAAATGAGGAGGGGAAGCGCCAAGCGCGGGGTGGTGACGGCGATCTTGCTGGTCTTGGCGATTCTCCTTTTGACTCCGACCGTGGCGCAGGCTTACGTGGGACCGGGAGCAGGCTTTGCTTTCCTTTCCTCGTTCCTCACTCTTTTTTTGGCTTTCCTGTACTCCCTATTCGCCTTCGTTACGTGGCCGGTTCGCCGGCTCTTCCGCCTAATTCGTGGTTGGAAAGCCTATCGCCGTGGCCGCGTCAAGCGCGTGGTGATTGTCGGCTTCGATGGCTTGGATCCAGACTTAGCCACGCGGTTTATGCAGGAAGGGAAACTGCCTAACTTTGCCAAACTGCGAGACCACGGAACCTTCCGTCGTTTAGCCACAACTTGCCCTCCCGATTCGCCCGTTGCCTGGTCCTCGTTCATGACCGGAGTCAATCCGGGCAAACACAATATCTATGATTTCCTAGGACGCGATTTGGGCAATTACCTGCCCTATCTGTCTTCGGCACAGATCCGCGACGCCAGGAAGACGTTAAAGGTCGGCAAGTACACATTGCCTCTCGGCCAGCCGCGGGTGAAGTTGCTGCGCAAGGGCATACCGTTCTGGCACTTCTTGGGAAAAGCAGGCGTGTTCTGTTCCGTGATCCGCATTCCCATTACATTTCCTCCGGAGAAATTCGAAGGCGTGCTGCTGTCAGGCATGTGCGTGCCAGACTTGCAAGGGAGCCAGGGAACCTTTTCCTTCTACTCGAGCCAGGAAACAACCGGCGAGAAGCCGGAGGGAGGCTCCCGCTTTACGCTTCGCCGCTCACAGAGCGGCGCTACGGATGAGCGTTTTCATTCACGTATTTTGGGACCTGAGAACACCTTGCAGCGGCGGGCCGGCACGCCATTGGGCCTGGATTTCAGTGTAAAGCCGAATACGCCGGAGGATAAAGCTGAAATTGAAATCGACGGCCAGCGCTTCGAGCTTCGGAAAGGTGAATACTCCGAGTGGGTGGAGCTGAAATTCAAAGCGGGGCTTGGGATCCGGATTCACGGTCTCTGCCGCTTTTACCTAAAGGCCCTTACACCCCATCTCGAACTCTATGTCAGCCCGGTCAATATTGATCCCAGTCGGCCCGCCCTTCCCATTTCGCACCCTCTCATCTACTCGGTCTATTTAGCGAAGCTTCTTGGGCCATACGCCACGCTCGGGCTTGCTGAGGACACCTGGGGGCTTAACGAGGGGGTTCTGGATGAAGAGGCTTTTCTTAAACAGTGTTATCTAATTCATGAAGAACGCGAGCGGATGTTCTTCGACGCGCTCGAAAAGACGCCGCGCGGCGTCTGCGCCTGCGTATTTGATGCCACGGATCGCATCCAACACATGTTTTGGCGCTTCCTCGACGCGAACCACCCTGCGGCGAAATCCGAAACGGATCGCAGACGCTTTGGGGGTGTAATCGAAGCCCTGTATCGGCGCATGGATGACTTGGTGGGCCGCATCCTCGAGCAAATCGGCGACGGAGTCTTGGTGGTGGTGTCCGACCACGGATTCAAATCCTTCGCGCGCGGTGTGAATGTCAATAGCTGGCTATGGCAAAACGGCTACCTCGCCCTGAAAGATGGAATCGAGTGGAGTGGAGAGTGGTTCGAGAACGTCGACTGGAAACGCACACGTGCTTACGCCCTGGGTCTTAATGGACTCTACATTAACCAGCGGGGACGGGAGCGTGAAGGGATCGTGCCGCCTGGAGAAGAGACGCGACGCCTCAAACGCGAACTCCAGGAGAGACTGCAAGCTCTCATCGACCCGCAGAACGGCCGCACGCCCATTGGCCGGGTAAGTGACAGGGACGCTGTCTACAAGGGGCCATACCGGGAAAATGCGCCGGATCTGATTATCGGCTATGCGGAAGGGTATCGAACGGGTTGGGATTCTGCAAAAGGCAAGGTAACCGGGGCGGTGTTGGAAGATAACTGCAAGGCCTGGAGCGGAGATCACTGCATCGATCCCCTGCTGGTACCTGGTGTGCTCTTCTCGAATCGAAAGCTGGACTGTGAGCATCCTGCTATCGTGGATGTCGCCCCTAGCATGCTGGCGTGGTTCGGGCTTCCCTTGCCGCCACAAATGGATGGCAAACCGTGGGAGCTCCTAGGGTCACAAGTCCACGACAAGTGACACCTAATGCTGTCATTCCGAGCCCTTCGCTGTCATCCTGAGCGCAGCGAAGGATCTCGCTCTGGGTGCTCAGGGTAAACTCCGCGCGGAATCTTCCACTGCTTTTATGAGGATTGCGGAAGCAAGAACCAGAGCCAGATTCCTCGCTGCGCTCGGAATGACAGGGTTCGGCGAAGTTGCGGCGTAAAGCCGCCGCTACGATAAACTGGAAGGCACCCGCATGAAAATCTGCGTCCTCGGGCTCGACTGCGCTGCGCCGGAGATCGTTTTCACCGACGAGCGCCTCAAGAATATCCGGCGGCTAATGAAGGGGGGCCTGTGGGGCCGCCTGGAGAGCGTCATTCCACCCATCACCGTCCCGGCGTGGATGTGTATGTGTACCAGCCAGGACCCGGGGTCGTTGGGCGTATACGGTTTCCGCAATCGCAACGACTACACATACAGCCCTCTGCGCTTTGCGGACTCGCGATCTGTCCAGGCTCTGGCTATCTGGGATTACCTGGCGCTGCAAGGAAAGAAATCAATTGTTTTCGCAGTTCCGCCTAATTATCCCCCGCGCAAGCTCCACGGCATTAGCCTTGGCTGCTTCCTTACCCCTAACACGCAAAAAAACGAGTTTACGTATCCGAGCGAGATCAAGAACAAGATCACGGAGCTGGTGGGCGATTACCCGCCGGACGTGGAAGGTTTTCGCACCGATGACAAAGCCTGGCTGAAGAGGCAGATTTTTGAGATGAGTCGAAAGCAGTGGAAAGTGGTGCACTGGCTGCTTACCGAGCAGGAGTGGGATTACTTCCACTTTGTAGACATCGGGCTGGACCGAATGCACCACGGCTTCTGGGATTTTTTCGACAAGGCGCACCGGCAATACCAGGCTGGTAATCCCTACGAAACAGTGATTCCGGAATACTACCAATGGCTCGATGAACAGATCGGGATGGCGCTCGAGTCGCTGCCACCGGACACCCTCGTGTTGGTGGTTTCCGATCATGGGGCGCAGCGCCTGGACGGTGGGTTCGTCGTCAACGAATGGCTGGTCAAGGAAGGGTTGTTGGTACTCGAGGAGCAACCGCGGGAAGTGACGCCCTTCGCGAAGCTCAAGGTCAACTGGGCCAAGACGCGAGTGTGGAGCGAGGGGGGGTACTATGCCCGTGTGTTTTTCAACGTTCAAGGGCGCGAGCCACAGGGCGTGATCCCAGCAAGTGATTACGAATCCTTCCGGGATGAGATCAAATCGCGCTTCGAAGCTCTGACGGATGATGAGGGGCGTCCATTGAACTCGCCCGTCTTCAGGCCGGAGGAAATCTATCGTACGGTGCGCAACGTACCTCCCGACCTGATCGTTCACTTTGGCGGGCTGCTTTGGCGCTCCATCGGCAGCGTTGGGCACGGCAAGTTGCACGTTCAGGAGAATGACACAGGGCCTGATTCGTGCAACCACGCCCAATTCGGGATGTTTGTGCTGGCAGCGCCGAACTGGCCAGAGCCAACTTCCTCAGGTGCTCAGCCAAGTGTGGCTGTGCCACTCGGCGAGTATCTCGGCGCGCATCTTCTCGATGTCGCCCCGACCCTGCTCCACTTGGCCGGCTGCCCAGTCCCCAAGACGATGCAGGGGCGCTCCTGGTTCGCCGGGTGATGTAGCGCGGGCGTTTCGCCCGCTGTCTGGCGAGCGTCTCGCTCCCGCCAGAGCGCGCGGGCAGGATGCCCGGGCGAGACGCCCGTGCTACATCCTAGCCACTGTCCTTGATCAGCGCCCGGATCTTTTCCCGGAGGTGGTGTCCCCCGGCGATAAGACCGGAAAGCCGAGGTGACCGATTGTTGAAGGTAGGCGTGGACTCATCCAGGCACTCCACAAAGCCGCCCGCAGCCTGAACCAGGGCGACGCCAGCCGCAACATCCCACTCGTGCTTGGGGGTTAAAGTCCAGGTCGCGTCAGCCAGACCGGCGGCGACCAACGCCAGCTTGTAAGCAACCGACCCCATAGGGCGAAGAGTAATGGGTGCGTTTCTAAAGGCTTCCCACTCACCTCTGCGGATTTCGCTCCGGCTGGCTAAGACGACCGCCCCCGCGAGTTCGGTTCTGACACTGGCACGGGCTGGTTTTCCATTGTTGGTTAACCCTTTCTCGAGGGACCCAAGAAAGGTCTCACCCGTTGCCGGGTTCGAGATCCCCCCGGCGATAACCCTGCCGTTCTCCACTAGGCCTATCGAAACGCACCACTCCGGGATTCCCGCAACGAACTCGAGCGTACCATCCAGCGGGTCGACCACCCACACACGCTGCTTTTCCAGGCGGGCAAGGTCATCCGTGCTTTCTTCAGAAAGCCATCCTTCGCCTTCGCGAAGGAGGACCTCCCGTAAGAGCCGGTCTGCGGCCCTGTCAGCCTCAGTAACGGGACCACGGCCTAGCGGCTTCTGATCTGCCTTGACCGCACCGGGAACGAATGCGGAAATCACCTTTACGGCCTCCTGCAAGGCTTCGCGTACCCGGTCCAAATCTTCCATTGCAACGACCTTCTTATTTCAAGATGCCTAGAGACATTCCGGCACCCGTCAGAAACAGGACAACGTAAAGGATACCCTGTATCCAATGACCTGGAAACCGCTGCCCCAGTTGTGCCCCCAGCACCGATCCCGGCAAAGAACCAACT
>Ga0187782_10001529_pt1 | contig 16850 bp, 19 predicted proteins | sample 0715_SJ02_MP15_2_FD_132454 | JGI IMG/M metagenome (GOLD analysis project Ga0187782, IMG submission 132454) | Tropical peat soil microbial communities from peatlands in Department of Meta, Colombia - 0715_SJ02_MP15_20_MG | ecosystem: Environmental > Terrestrial > Soil > Wetlands > Peat | place...
AGCCGCTTGTGGGCCTGTGGCGCAGTTGGGAGCGCGCTTCCATGGCATGGAAGAGGTCGTCGGGTCGAACCCGACCAGGTTCACCATCTTTTCATCACTTGGTGTCGAAGTGTTCGGTCTCCGCGCCGCCCGCGGTGCCAATTCCCCATGGACCCAGCAGAAAATCCGACGCCGATTCCGCACCTATCGCATCGAGGCGGTACATAAACGCCGGGAGATCGGCAACGCCTTTGCCCAAGGCCCACGCCGCTCACCAGTACACACAGGCGGAGGTCGAAGGGCTGGTCGATGAGACACGCGCCGAACTGAGAGCGGGGCGTCGCAAACGGCGGTGATCGTCGTCTTCGATAGCGGGATCTGGCCGAAAACAGGGGGAGGGTGGACGTCCGCGCATGGTCTGTCCGTCGCTAGGATGGGTGCATCGGCAAAGCTGCGGCGACAGATGCCGCAGTGTCATAGACGGGAATGCGTCTGTTCCGCATCCCTGGCGTCCCGCTGAAGATCTCGGGATCCTCAACAACCAAGGCACGGGCTTTGTCGAGTTCCGAGTTCCGCATGATATCGCGCTCACACCGTCTGAATTGGGCCTGGATACTTCGCGACCAAAGAATCCGTAGTGAGAAGTGTAATACCCTCAACAGTTGCCTGTGATATCAGAACGCGATCGAATGGATCTTTGTGAATTGGAGGTAAGCTGTCGATCGCAACCACATGATTGCTGACCACCGGCAATTCGCTGTAGCCGTTGTCCAGCAATCCTCGGCGCAGGACCCGGGCATCCACCTTGAAGTCGTTACGACCCATGGTACGCTTAATGACGACTTCCCATAAACTAGCGGCACTGAAGAGAAGCTCGTTGGCTGGATTATCAATGAATTTCCGAGCTTCAGGGGACAACCGGTCGGGCTGCCCGGCGGCCCAGAGAAGAAGATGCGTGTCTAACAGCAGTTTCATACACCGCCGCCAAAGAGCCCTTCGATCTCGTCCCGCCCCATTTGGTCGAAATCGTCGGGCACGGAGATCTGGCCGGCGAGGAAACCAAGCCGACGTACCTGCGAACTGGCCGGAGTGCTAAGTGCCGTTACCTTGACGATGGGCTTCCCAGCCTTCGCGATAATGAAAGACTCACCCTTGGACGCTTCGTCTACAAGCTTCGACAGCTGGGTCTTCGCTTCGTGAATGTTCACAGTCTTCACCATGTCTGTCCACTGGAACTAAGTCTTGTTGACTTAGTTTAGCACGTTTCTTGCTGAATATGCCAGGAAGCTCGCCGTAATGCTTAATTAATTAACTGTGCTTCAATGTGATACGGACATTCTGCATCCGCTTCCACACAATCGCGGTTCACAGGGATCGGAGCCGTGCGTCCCGTCTGCAGATTGGCGAACCTCCCTCCCTGTCGATGATCTTTTTCAGTGAGTGGCTTCGCCCCTCAGGGACCATTTCCGCCGCTGCTCGGGCGGGTTCGGTGCCCCCTCGACGTCTGCTTCCGTAGCTCCTACTCCGGTGCCTTACGCATCCGTGAACGAGCTGAATCAGCTGCTGTCCCAGGTGGAACAGATGTCGCAGTCGACGCAAGCCGACTTCGCGAAACTCCGCGTCGAGAAGTGGAAGACGGACGGCTACACAAAACGCGCGACCGAGGCCGACGTTGGATCGATTCAACGCGCACACGCGTCTTCGCCGCAAGATGATGGATTTGCAGGCAGCCCGCGAGGGACGTTCCGAGTACGGTCGGGTGGTCTCCCTAGCTAACAGGAGCACAACCTAGTTATCCGTCCGTACGTTTGAACCCTTCCTTCTCGATTGCCCAACCCGCCCTTGTCGGGAAGTTTGCCCTTTTGAGGACTGCGGAAACAAACTGGCAGCAGTTGTTGTTTGACTATGAGTAGCGGCTGCGCGAAAATTGATCAGCGCAGCCGGTTGTGGGCCTGTGGCGCAGTTGGGAGCGCGCTTCCATGGCATGGAAGAGGTCGTCGGTTCGAACCCGACCAGGTCCACCAACACTCTCAACGGTTTCGCTCCTATCGCCACTCTGATCTGCGTGGTTGTTACCCGTACGTCTTACCTGCGTTGTCTGTTTTTGCGGGCCTCGCATTTCATAATCGCCTTTCTGTACAGGGTGCCCTGGGCGGTTAGGGATCCCGCACCCTTGGTAAACCGCGAGCTCCTCAGCCGACCGATACCAAGGTATCGGCGACACTTTCGTCCAATTGTGAGGGGAGCGGATCCCTGATTCGATTGAAGTTGTCGAGGGGGGCGACAAGACGGACGCGAGGTCCTGACGAACGAGCGTGGGCCACAGATACAGATGACGTGGTGTTCGCAGAGGAAGAATGATTCACTTCGATGAGGCACACAGAGCTGTTACCTATCCGGCCGATCGCCGCTTCCGCATTTGGATTCGCCCCTCCATCCTGATGGCGACTGGGACCGCCATCCTCCTCCTAGTCGCGTTAGCGTGGATCAAAGTCGCAGTGGGCGGGCTGCCTGCAGTTCCGACTGTTTCTCCAATAGGTTCCAACAATTTCTCTGGTCCGCACGGTTTTCCTATCTGGTTGCGCTACTGCCATTTCTTTAATTTCTTTTTTGTCATGCTGCTGATTCGTAGCGGGCTGTCCATTTTGTTCGATCATCCACGTCTGTACTTCAATGATGGCTGCACTCCGGGAAGTGAATGGATTCGGGTTACACCACTAAAGGTGCCTCAGGACCGTTTATGGACTGCCCGAGATGATGCGCGCTACCTTTCACCGCTTATCGGCACTCCTGGTTATCGGCACACGACCGGCCCTTCACGGACCTGGCACTTCATCAGTGTGCACGGCTTTATCCTTACGGGCGTTATCTTCTTCACCATGCTTTTCGGAACCGAGCAATGGCGGCGCATTGTCCCAACTTCGCCGTTGGTGTTCTCCGAAGCGTGGAACATCTGGGTTCACTACGTCACATTTCATCTGCCGCCGGAGCCGAACGGGTTCTATTCCTACAACGCATTGCAGCAGATCTCCTATTTCGTTGTCATTCTTGTGTTCGGTCCGCTTGCCATCGCTACTGGCCTCGCCATGTCCCCAGCTGTTGTGAACCGGTTCCCGTGGTACGCGCGTCTTTTTGGCGGCAGGCAATCGGCGAGATCCATTCACTTTCTAACCATGTTGAGTTTCCTTGGATTTTTCATCGCGCACGTGACGCTTGTCGTCATGACGGGATTTGCTCGTAACATGAACCACATCGTGATGGGAACCGACGATCAGAATTACATCGGAATGTATCTGGGATTCTTGGGTATCGGTGTGGTTATTCTCTCCTGGGTTGTGGCGCACTATATCTCCTGGCACCATCCACGCGGACTACAGCATGCGCTGAAATTCGTGGCTTATCCGATGGAGCTTCTGACGACAAATCGTCTGAAACCGGAAGAGAAATACACAGAGGAGCAAATCTCGCCGTATTTCTGGCCGAACGGACTATTGCCAATCCGCGATGACTGGAAACACATGGCCGAGAATGGATTCAGGGATTTCCGGCTCAAAGTCGGAGGACTTGTAGAAAACCCAGTTGACCTCTCTTTAGCCGATCTAAAAAAGCTAGGTGAGGTCGAACACATCACGATGCAACACTGCATCCAGGGATGGAGTGGTATCGCCAAATGGCGTGGGGTCCCGATGAAGAGAGTCGTCGAGCTGGTTCGGCCTAAGCCAGAAGCGCGAGTCGTCGCGTTCTTTTCGTTCGGCGGGGCTCTCTATGGTGGTTCCTATTACGACACACAAAGCCTCGAAAACGTCCTGAAGCCGGAGTGTGTGCTGGCTTCGGGGATGAACGGGCAAGCGCTCTCGAGGGTCTATGGAGCGCCTCTCCGGCTGCGAGTGGAAAATCAGCTCGGCTACAAAATGGTCAAGTGGATCGAGCGCATCGAATTCATCGAGTCAGAAAAGGTACTTGGCGAAGGAGAAGGGGGCATAAACGAGGACGACGAGTACTACGACCTGCTGCCCAATATCTGATGTTGAAATTCAATTCGTTTTCAGAAGAACATTCAGGACTGGACCACATTCTGTCCTTGCTCCGACGGCTCCAACTCAGCTGGTTACTGGTTCACTTTCCGCCTCAACTCGTTCGGTCACTCTACGTATTTGTGAATGGTTTCATCAGTATCGGGTTGCTGGCGCTGTTAGCGTTCTTAAGTCGTAATCCATTTGTGTTTCCGTCGCTGGGGCCGACGGCGTATCTCATGTTCTTCTCTCCACTCACTGAAGCGTCCAGCCCACGAAACACAATTTTGGGTCATGCGATCGGATTGATCTGCGGTTATGCGGCATTCGTCGCCACTGGAGCGCCAACGCTACCATACGGAATGCATTCAGGCATCGTTTGGCCAAGAATCCTCGCAGCGGCTCTTTCGCTCTCGGCAACAGGCGCATTGATGGTCCTTCTGGGAATTAGCCATGCCCCTGCAGGTGCCACAACGCTAATCGTCTCGCTCGGGATTATTTCGAGAGCGCGTGAACTTGTCATCATCGAAGTGGCAGTCTTCCTGCTAGTTGTTCAGGCGTTGGTGATCAATCGGTTCGCTGGATTACCCTACCCCTTGTGGGGAACTGCGCGCTCCGATCATTGAACGAGGGAACTGGAAAAGGTGTGGAAGTCTTGCTGAGTTCTGGTTGTGCCATTTACGTACCAACCCATTGCGGCGGGCGGCTTCAGACCCCAGCGGTTTACGGAGACAATCGCAACACGGAGCAAATGAGGAGGCTCGCTGACTTCGCGTACCGCAGCACTCAGCGACACTCGTGATTTCCTCGAAGCATGGCGGAGTACTCGCGCTTGACGCCGATCGTGTCTCTCTCGGCATCTCTGAGGCAGGGCGTGGGGCTCAAGGGCCAGTGGCAAGGGTGCTGCTAACCTGCGCGTCTTACCTGTGATGCTTACCTGTGTTGCGGGTACAAAAACCCAAAAGACGGTCCGCTGGGCGCTGTAAGTTGTTGGATTTCTTAATACGGGCTAAATGGCATGGAAGAGGTCGTCGGTTCGAACCCGACCAGGTCCACCAATCCTTTCAATTGCTTGCTGTTTTCGGTAAAAAAGGGGTCTAAAGGATTTACCTGTCAACTCCTGCCGCTGGCCCGCGAAAGCAAATGAAAATTGGTCCGAGCGCCTTCCCAGATCAAAATCAACGCTGCAAATCTCAAAAAAGCGCGCCGGCTCATTGAAAGAGGACGAGCCCGCGACAAGCTCGTTCTAGCTGGTTTCTGAATTCTGTAAATCGAGGGTACTACCCGTTGGAAGGCGAAGTGCGGTGGGATGGAAAGTGGGGGTGTAAAGACGCTCTGGCAACTGCAGGCACATTGTTCCGGGCGCCCCGTTGAAATCCTTTTCATGCAGCGCGCCAGAGGGCGAAGTAGGAGTAAAATGCTGCCGTTTCGAAGTCAGAAAGGAATTCTCGGCATAGTCATTCTGTGCCTGGGTCATGAGTGCAAGAAGGGAAGCGGGCGTCGCCGAGATTTTCGTCTTTCTTGATCTGGAGGGCACTCTCGGGACGCTTAGGGTATCGACAATCGACAGGACGCTCACCATGAGCGAGGCGTAAACAAAACAGGACCAGGAGAGGAGAAACTTGCATGTTTACCAGCACCTGCAGGACGGCCGTTGCCGCCGTCGTAGTGTTTGCCGCGCTCAATGGAACAACCTTCCAATCACAGAACACTCCGGTAAAGAATATTGTCCTCGTGCACGGCGCTTGGGCCGACGGCTCTGGCTGGAAGGGGGTGTACGACATTCTGATCAAGGATGCCTACAACGTCAGCATGGTACAAGAACCGGAAACTACTTTTAAAGAGGACGTCGCCGCTACCAAACGCGTCCTCGCTCTGCAAAACGGCCCGTCCATTCTGGTTGCTCACAGCTACGGGGGAGCCGTTATCACCGAAGCCGGCGCTGATCCATCCGTTGTGGGACTCGTGTACATAGCTGCGCACATGCCGGATGTCGGAGAGAAAGAGTCGGAGGACGGAAAGCGTTTCCCAAGCGACCTAGCCAAGTCGACCGCGATAAAGAAGACGCCGGATGGTTTCACCTATATCGATCCCGCTCAATTCCACGAATTTTTCGCAGCCGACCTTCCCACCGACCAAGCCGCTTTCATGGCGCGATCGCAGGTCTTCAACTTTGCCGACAACTTCTCAGCGACCATCACTCAAGCCGCGTGGCGAACGAAGCCAAGTTGGATGTTGGTCGCGGGGAGCGACCGCACTATTAACCCCGAACTGGAACGCTGGTATGCCGCACGCGCCAAGAGCCACAAGGTCGAAGTCGCGGGTGCCAGCCATGTAGTCTACATTTCTCATCCGAGGGAAGTCGCTGCGTTGATCGAGGATGCAGCACAAAACGCTCGATAGGGAAGTCGAATAGCGATGGCGGATTCCAGGCACAGTAAATACGGGGAGTTGGGCAAAGGCGCTCGGGTGGCCGGATTTGCCCCCTCCGCGACGAAACTTGTGATGGTGTTGGACGGTTTCATAAATTTGTTTCTGCGAACGGCTGACGGAGCCGACGGCTAGCGCAAAGACGTGGCTGTATTAGTTAGGTAGGCAAAGCCACAGTTCATGACTCGGCACAAAAAATCCTCTACCTGCACAAAAAGACAGTATTTTTTCGGGATTGTTGTGCAACGCCACATGGTCGAGTAATAGCGATCCGTAGCTTGCCAAGGAGTTGGGATCCACGAAAACCAATCGGTAGCAAGAATCGCATAAAAGTGAAGAAGGATAGGACCCTCAAACTTACTCGCCACCAAGCCGATGCTGAACGCGGCGAAAGTAATATTTCGCGAGCTTTTTAAGCATTGATACGGGCAGGGGTTTGGGGATGTCCGCGGTTTTGATGGCTTGGTATACCGCGCGCACGTCGGTTTTTTCCAGGTTGAAGCCACTGCCGTCCCTCGCAAATTCCGCAACCGGCACAGTCTGGATGCCCGTCTCCTGTACCCAGTCCTCAAACGCTCGCCGCTCGGCGGCCTCGGCGCCCAAGAACTCGTCAAAAGCCAGGATGCTTCCGGTACCGAGGAGTGGCGTCAAGAAGTAAAGTGCAGTGCGGGTGGACGAATACAAGTCAGCGTCCAAGTGAGCAAAGGCAATGCTGCCTACCCGGCGTGCGAACTCCGGCGTTAAGGTTTCATCGAAATAACCTTTGACGATTTCGACCCCGCGTATGCGTGGCGGCTCGCAAGCGAAACTGCCCGCTGGGGCATTCTCGAAAGCCTCAGGCAGCCCTTCGAAAGAGTCGAGGGCGAAGAAGCGTCTGCGGGGGTCGAGAGACGAGCGGCCATAACGGCGGAGGGTCTTGGCAATGACCAAGGTTGAATCGCCGGAGGCTACACCGAATTCGATGAAGTTGCCAGGTACACGAAGTGCAAGGCGGGTGCATAACTCAAGCACCAAGGCCCGATCTGCGAAATTAGTCTTGCCCTGAATTGTGCCGGATGCCAAAGACTCCAGGCTCATGATTCAGAGTTCCAGGTCGCGCGGTTTTAGACCGAAGGAGCTACGCAGCTTGTTGAAAAGCCGAGGGTGTTGAGAGAAATAGTAGTCCAACCGGCCCACCCTTTGGCGGCCATAATCCAGACGGGTCATTTTGCGCCCGGACTGGGTCACAAACTCCTCCACCTTCCAAGGCTCAGCACGGGTATAGAGCTTAGATTCGGCTGCACTGAACATGCGCAAGCCCTTGTCAGCGAGCGGCTCTCCCGACAATGAGAGGAGGTTTCTCTGCAGTGAGCGGTCCAGCAGGCAGTCGAGGACAAAGTGGTATCGTGGCTCTTCGCCTTCATTCACAGCCGAGTGCACACAGGATTGATTGAAGAAGTACAGGACACTTTCCTCAAAGTGAAACCTCTGACCATCCAGGAGAATCGCCGCGTCGGGGTTAGTGAAGATCGGAAGATGAAAACGGATCTTGTACTTTAGGGAGCCGTTCGGGAAAGCCTTGACTGGGCACTCCTCATGGGCGCCCAAGCCCGAGTTTTTACCCAACCCGTTTAGCCGAAGATTCACCAGATTTGGTCCGAATAACCGTGCAAAGCGAGCCGTCGCCGCAAGTTGCGGAAAGGTTAGCTTCTTACCCTCCAATTCCATGGAATGATCAGTGGAGAAGTCATCGGATTTGCCCGTCTTGTTAAGCAAACTGAACTGCCGGGCGGTCCCTCGTGGTCTTGTCCAATAGGTTACGTGGCTGGAATTCGTGACGTCTGACGAGTACTGCGACCCGACTATCCAAGTTACTTCGGAGCGGATTTGTTGGAACCATGCGCCATCGATCCGACCAATGGCGAACATCGTCAGCCCGCCGCGATGTTCGTAGGCTTGGTTGAACCCATCAATAAATTGGTGGTACAGCATGACAGCTCTCCGAAAAGAGGCAGACCCGAAAGAAGAACGCCGAGATGCTCAAAGCTTGTTTCTAGCGCAGCGTCTGGCGCAATGTCAAGCATTCGCATAGATAAGATAGAGTTGTTTCAGTTTGGTCGCTCTGAAGATTGAGACCTTCATGTCGGCGGTGAATTTCTCCCGGCAATGCGCAGCCACACGCTAGGTTGCTGGATGTTCGTCGGCCCGACTTGGGCGGCCTAAAACCTTTAGGAGAAACTCGCGGACGGCCTCTGGCGCTGTTAGGCTATTAAAGACTTGGAGGGAAACCACCCTCCCGAAATTCAAGGGTGGTCGATCAGTGGTCGCGGGTCCCCGGTGCTCTGGCAAGCGCAACGCGTTTCTCTTAAACGACCGGACACGAAATTTTCATCGGCCGGCCTGGCCAAAAATAGGGAAATGAAAAATCCAGACCGGCAGAAAAAATTCAAGCCCCGATCATCTCAATCTTCTCTCCGAGCTTCGTGTCCTCGAGCAGCGTAAGATACTTCATGGTGGACTCGATTTTCGAGTGGCCCATTTGCCCCATGAGCGTCCTGATGTCCACACCAGCGTGCAGCAGCGTCGACGCGAAGCAGGGCGGAAATTGGGCAACCAGACGGAAACCGGATCGAGTCCGACGCGCTTCGCCAGGCGATTCAACGAGAGCCCCATTGTCGTGTCCTAGTGCCTCTGCCTGTGGGGAATACCAGCTGGCTACCCGCGATTCGTGGCAAGGGTCGCAGGTTCTCGATAGGTTTCTGTGGAACGAGGTTCTGCATCTCTCGCGATCGCAAGCCGGACTGGAGGAGTGCTTTGTCGGGCCGACACCGGCGGCCCCTGGCGGCCCGGAGGATGACGTCCAGTTCCTGCTGCGTAAATATCCCGTTCTCGTGGTAGTTCATTCGCGGGTTGCGGAGGTTGAGGTCGAGGCGATTGTAGAAGGCCGTAACCCCGCGGCCAAATTCAATGAACGCTGCTGGCTGCCAGCCCTCGTCATTCGCGCCGAAGTCCTCCGGGTCGGCTTTGCTGATCCCACGGATGCAAAATCATCTAGCGGAGTTGACGATCCTGTCGATGCAGAACAGCAATAGCTCGGGCAGGCAACGCTCTTTAACGCACCGAACGGTCGCGGGAGTCGCTTGGATTTCGGCTTTTCAAGGCGCACGCCAAGTACTGCAAGTCATTTCCGTCTCGATTCTGGCTCGGCGAGTTCCTCCCAACGCTTACGGTCTGATGGCGATGGCCGTTTTGGTGACCGACTTTCTTGAAACCATTCGCGACGTCGGAACCGGCCAAGCGCTCATTCGAGAGCCGGAAGTTTCCGAAGACCTAGCAGCGACGGTGAGCTGGTTGAATCTGGGTTTGGGAGGCGCGCTTTCCCTGTTCGTCGTCGCACTTTCCTGGCCGACTGCGAAGTTCTTCCATCAGCCGCAACTGGCCACCATCCTCCCGGTTCTGGCGGTACCGTTCTTCCTCGGCGCACTCAACAACGTGCCCCGGGCGATTCTGTCCCGCGATATGGCGTTTCGGAAATTGGCTCTGGCTCAGACGGCGGGTGCGGTCAGCGGCACACTTGTCGCCATCGCAATCGCGCTCGCTGGTGGGAAGGTGTGGAGCCTCGTCTTCGCTGCTTTGGCCAATAGCCTGATTACCACGCTCGCAATCGGCTTTTTTTCACCCTTCAGACTCAAAGCCGTCTTTCGGCGGAGCGAGGTGCGTCCCATCGTTTCCTTTGGCATGAACTTCTCGGGGTATCAAATTCTGAACTATTTGTCCCGCAATGTCGATAACTTGCTGGTGGGAAAATTTTTGGGCGCTAGCCCCTTGGGTTTTTATCAGATGGCATACGCGCTGATGACATACCCAATCACGAATTTCGCGGCAGTTATTAGTCAAGTCGTGTATCCCGCCTTAGCGAAATTCCACGATGATCACGAGCGCTTTCGCTCGGCCTATCTGCGCACCTGCCGAGTTATCGGGTCCGCTACATTTCCGCTCATGCTCGGCCTGGCGGTAACGGCGGTGCCGTTTGTACGAGTCTTCCTGGGTGAACGCTGGATGCCAGTAGCGCCACTGCTTATGATTTTCGGGCCGCTTGGTGCATTGCAATCCATAATATTGGTAGCCTTGATCTACAATACCCAAGGCCGGCCCGATATTAATTTCCGGTGGACGATATTCGCGAGCTCGATGTACTTGCTTTCGTTCATCGTGGGCCTACATTGGGGAATCCTGGGAGTCGCGAGCGCATACGCCATCATGTGGTCCGTTCTGGTGGTTCCGTCCCTGCTCATCCCGTTCCGGCTGGTAAACCTGTCCCTGAAGTCTTATTTCCGAGCACTCTGGCCCACGGCCTGGATGAGCTTGGCAATGGCGGTGGTTTGCGAGGCCTGGTTGCGGCATTTGCAGCGGGTCGGGGTTCACAATGCCGTCGTGCAACTGATCAGCACGAGCCTCGTAGGTATCGTAGTGTATGTGGGGCTAGTATTGTGGAGAAAGCCTCAGGTGTTGTCGGAAGTATCCACCATCGTCGGAGCATCCTCTCACCCCTTGGCCCGGACGCTCGCCGGCGTTCTCGAAAGGTTCATTCCATCCAACCAAAATCTCGCATCCGATACTCGGGCGACTCCGCCTCAGGCCAAAATTTCCATTCCGGACTGACGAACCTTAAAGTCCGCGGCACAGGCGGGAAACAACCTCGACCATTTTGCACATCGTCTCTCTCGAGTGCTACCGAGTAAGCTCCTTTTGCGGGCAGGAGTTTACGCCGCGAATGACCTTACGCCGTCGATGGCGCATAGGAAAGGTGTTGTAGAACCAACGCACCGTGAATCGTCAACCGCCACCGCGCCATATCTCTGTACTAGCCTTCCTCATGCCCGCATCTCCGTTCTAGCCTGCGCAAATTCTACTGGCGGCAAAACTAGTTTGAGCCAATTGTGGGGAGGTTCGTCGTTGTAATGCTGCTGCCCGCTTTCGATTTTTCGCCGTGCATGGCTTAAACTCGTGAACCAGGTAGCAGTGAGGCATTCATCTCGTAGTCGTGGGTTGAAGCCCTCGGCGTGAGCAGGAGTGGCTCGATTGTCCGGCAATAGTTCTCAAACCTGTTCATAAGGCGACACATTCTCTCGCAAAGGTCGGCCCTTTTCTTACCAAGCTGCGGAATGAGTGCTGAAATGCGGTCGAGCAATGCGTCTTTGCCCAGCCGGTCCGTACGTATCAGGAATTCGTCCCATCCCAAACTGGAGGCGAAATCAAGACACTTGGGGCGGTACTCCAGGCTCACGAAAGGCACGTTGGCGGCAGCGGCGAGGATGCCAGCGTGCAGTTTCAACGACACCAATAGATCCAGCTTCTCGACCCGGCCAAGAAACGCATCGGCCGAATGACACACAGGAGTTACTACGGAGCGGTCTAATTGAGCCCGGCGAGCAACATCGAGACACGCCTCTACATCATTTACCCAGACGGGGATGATCTCGACCTGGTGTGCCGCCTTGCGCAGCCATCGCGCAGCACCCACTAGAGCGTCTTGCACGTCCTCCTGGCGGCCAAAGAGCTTCCCCGAACAATCTCCCGCGTTGATCCCCACACGTAGCGGCCCATCGCGGTGTTCATGCTCGGAGCTGGTCGCGTACCTGGCATGAAACGCGACACCTGGGTCTGCACAAACCACAACGTTCCGCGCCCCTGCGTCATCCAATTGAGCCTTGGAAAGCGGGCCCCGTACTCCGACCACAGGCAGATCTTCTAATGCAGCTACCCATTCCTTCCTTCGGTCCGTCCAGTCAAACTCGCGTTCTTTCCAGAAATCGTTGCTCTCAAGTCCAGTTCCAAATGTCGGAACGGGGCGCCCGGTTCGCCGTTTGAGCTGCCTGTATCTGCGGAGCGTTTCATCGTTCTGGTTGATGAATGTTCCTCCGCCGAGGAGTCCGATTTCGCTCCCGATTAGGCGAATCAGCCGATGAGTGGCTTTGCGCGCGTAGCTTCGCAAGCGACGCCGCGTACCGATCTCCTCTGAAAGTTGTGCGACGAAATGATTGAAATCGCGGGTACTGCGATGTAAGAACTGCCTTGGCCTCGCTCTATAGGCAATGGTGTCGAACAGACACCAGGAAATCGACGGATAGCGGTCCCGGCACAGGTCGTAGGAGGCCTCATCACCCAAATTGAGATAGCCAACCCAGCCGATATAAATGCCCGCACGAAACAAGGTTCTCCTCCATCAAGGAAGGCGGACTACAAATTGATGGCCCTGTTCGTCGTCCAACTTCATAATTATATTCGACCTTCATTGCGATGAATCTGTATTCGTTCTCCCGGTCGCGATTGATTTCTTTGGCTCTACTCTTCAAGGATTTCACGCGCCACGCGGGCGACGGTCACATCTTCGATCGGTCGCCGCCGCGGCAGCAGGATCGGTTCGAGAAACTTTTCGGGCAATCGTGGTCCGTAGGCAATGTCGAGGATGCGGATTGCGCCTCGGCGGTTGCGCCAAGCTAGCAAGGTTACGGCCTTCAGCGCATACAGACCATTTCGCATGAATTTTCAACCGGTCCCTCGATCCGTTCTTCGTGGAATTGAAACATACTACCATAAAATCTATCGATATAATAGAGATTATGCGAGCCCAAGAAAAAACCTCCGCGAACCGTCCATGTCGGGATCGCATTGCGTTATGCACAGGGATGGTCGATGGCGAACCAGCCGAGATCACGAAGACAAGCAATGGGAGATTAAGCCGGAGTCATTCATGGCAGCTGCCGCAAACTTCCGCGATTGCTCTAGTTTTGGCCCCCCCAAGGACTGGAGCCAGTCGCTCGCCCCGCCGAAGTGGACTCCTCAATCGAAGGAGAGGCTAGGATACCCTGGGGGCCAGCCAGAGTGCGGCAATACGGTTTATCCATTGGATACCAACAGCAGTGGTTCGATCTTCTGACAGTAGTCCTCGAACGTACTCATCAACCGGCACATGTTCTCGCACAAGATCCTTCTCTTCCGATCGCGTTGGTCGATAAGAGCCGACACGCGTTCGATCAGCCGGTCATGCTGCAGCTGGTCAGTTCGTACCAGGAACTCCTCCCACCCTATGGTGGCGGCGAAGTCGCGGCACTTAGGCTGGTATTCGAGGCTTACGAATGGCACATTGGCAGCCGCTGCCAGAATACCGACGTGCAGGTTTATGGCCACCACTAAATCCAGGTTCTCGAGCCGACTAAGAAAGGCTTCGTGGGAAAGGGACTGGGGGCTGAGCGCGGACTGGGGAAGCTCGGCCCTGCGGGCCACGTCGATTCCGGCCTCGACGTCTCTCGGCCAGATGGGAATGATCTCGATCTGATGCCCGGCCTTGCGCAGCCACTGCGCCAAGGCCACGGTTGCATCCTGAATGTCTTCGCCGCGGCCCCAGGTCCGGGGATACGGCCCTGCATTGATGCCAACCCGCAGGGCCCCCTCTCGGACTGCCGGCATAGGCCTCTCCAAGTAGCGCGCATGTAAGAAAACCGCTGGGTCTCCGCTGATGACAACATTGCGGGCACCCGCTTCTTCCAAGCAGGCCTTGGAAAGGGGACCCCGGACGCCTACGGTGGGAAGCTCTTCCAAGAGCGCTACCCATTCCTTCCGCCGGTCGCTCCAGCCATCTTCCCGCTCGGGCCAAAAATCGGGCTCGGCTACGCCGGTGCCGAAAACGGGTACGGGAGACCCGGTTCGCTTTCTGAGCTCCTTATAGCTGCGGATCGCATTGGAGTTGCGATTGATAAACATCTCCCCACCGCAGATACCGACTTCTCCGCCCAGCCATCGCACCGAGCCATGAATCGCTTTGGTGGTAAGCGCGCGAAGCCGACGCTGCGTGCAGAGTTCCTCGGACAGAACGCGGATGACTTGCCGGGAGTCGCGGCCAGCGTGGCGGAGGAATTGCGTTGCTCGCGGCGTGATGTCGAATGCCGTAACAGGCGACCAATGGATGGTCGAAAAACGCTGGCGGCACAATTCATAGATGGTCAGGTCACCGAAGTTACCGTAACCGAAACCCACCCAGCCACAGAAAATGCCGGCGCGAAACACGATTCTTCTTGCTCCTCGGCCTGGGATGAAGTCGCGCAGTCAAATCTTCTGGACTCATTTTATATCCTCTCAACTCATTTCAGCTGTGCGCGAGCAGCGAGCGACCCCGCAGGAGCAGAGCGAATGCCGGGGGAGCAGTTGCCCAGGCTTGCGAGTGCCCTGGGTTTTTACTAGAGTATTTCTAGGCATTCATAACGCTAGCTGACCAGACAACTCAATGCCAGCTGCATAGGATGGCTTAGTTTCGAGCCGCAGGATAGAGTACCCGCCGGCCGGATAGGCTTACAGCAAGGGCTAAATATTTGACAGCAGATCTTCAAGTTGTCCGACATACCGTTCTCGTTCTACTGGCCTTGGGGACCCTGCTTGGGTGTCAGGGTGTTAGCAGCGGAAAGCAGGCCATACCAGCATCCTCGAATTCCCAGCCGAGCCAGCTCACCATAAACCCAACTAGCATCAGCTTTGGCAACGTACAGATCGGCAAGAACCAGACACAGGCTTTGACCCTAACCAATTTGGGAGGATCGAGCCTTACTATTTCTCAAGTGACGGCCAGCGGAATAGGCTTCACTGCCAGCAAGCTCACCCTTCCACTGACTCTGACGACTGGTCAGAGTCAGGCGCTCAAGGTAACGTTCACTCCGCAGTCTTCCGGGAGCAGCAGCGGAAGCTTGGCGATTGCCAATAACGGCTCGACCCCTACCCTCAATGTTGCCCTTTCCGGCGCGGGGACCTCCGGCGGACCGGCTCCGCAAGGCATACTGGCAGTCAATCCTACAAGCCTGAACTTCGGAAGCGTCCACGCAGGGAAGAATCTCACCCTCCTGGAACATCTGACCAATACAGGCAGCGCCAACCTCACCCTTTCGCAGGCCACGGTCACCGGCGGCGTTTTTGGTATCACTGGCCTTACCCTTCCCATCGTCCTTGCGCCGGGACAAAGCTACACTTTTGAAGCCACGTTTGCTCCACAGGCTGTCGGCTATAGCCGGGGGGCGATTTCCTTAATTTCCGATGCTTCCGATCCCGGCTTGACGGTTCCGGTTGCTGGCACAGAGGAACCAAATGGTCAGCTGAGCGTAGTTCCCACTGCGATCAATTTCGGCAACGTCAGCGTAGGTTCGAAAGCTCAACAAACCGGCCAACTGGGCGCCAGTGGCGCCAGTGTGACTGTATCCTCGGTCAACGGGAGCGGCTCCGAGTTCACCATCACGGGGATAGCTTTCCCAGTCACGATTCCCGCTGGGCAAAGCGCAAACTTTACGGCGACGTTCACTCCTGACGCGTCGGGCCGAGCCTCGGGCAGCGCCCTTTTTGCGAGCGACGCCTCCAATTCACCGACCGTTCAATCTTTAACAGGCAACGGAGTTTCAGCCCTCCAACCCCGAGTTTATCTTTCCTGGACCGCCAGTTCATCTCCAAACGTGATCGGCTACAACGTTTATCGCGGGACTCGGCACGGCGGCCCGTACCCGATAAAGGTCGTCTCTCTGGATCCCAGCACCACATACACGGATAACTCTGTTGCACCCGGCCAGACCTACTACTATGTAGCCACTGCCGTGAATGCGAGTAACGTGGAAAGCCGCGACTGCAACGAGGTTAAGGCTGTCATTCCTTCACCATAATCTCTTTATCTCCGTTGCAACGCAGACCGCGACAGCCCTGCCAGCATTCGATGGAAGAGGCCGTCGGTTCGAACCCCAGACCCGGTCCACCAATCTTCTCCACCCCTTAGAAGCGTTTCCGGTAAAAGGTCTGAAAAATTTATCTGTGGACGGGTTCTGAGCATGCTGTGCTGCGCCTGAGTGTTGGCCACCTGCACTCGTCGTAGTATTCGGGCCTATTGCGGGGGCTGTCGGGAGATCCAAGGATGGCGATTTTGTCCTCTGGGTTGCGGTCGTACCGAATCAGCAGCGCGCTGGAACCCTTGCTGATCCGCAAGGTGGACTCGAGTGTGCGCAGTGTGCCGGGAGCCGGCTGCCCCTGGACAAGCGCCAAGGTGCCCCCGCCAGACCGGGGCAAGGATCTGCTACACTCGCGACAAACGTGTCGCATCATATATTGGTAGCGCAAGCCCGGACGAGTGACCGGTTGCTTGTGGGCGATCCCGATGGCTCAAAACAAATATCGAACGATAGTATTTGCTCGCGTTTCGGCATTTGTATTGCTGGTTGCGGGAGCACCGGGCTCGTGGTGCCAGGCGGGGAAGGCATTACCGGGCCTGCCCAATTTCGGTCGGGTTACAGATACTCTTTACCGCGGAGCCCAGCCAACTCCGGATGGATTCCGAGCGCTGAAAGCTATGGGGGTAGGTATAATCGTCAATTTTCGCGATGATCGCCGGAAAATCGCGGCCGAGAAGCGCGAGGTTGAGTCCCT
>Ga0187782_10001530_pt1 | contig 16844 bp, 12 predicted proteins | sample 0715_SJ02_MP15_2_FD_132454 | JGI IMG/M metagenome (GOLD analysis project Ga0187782, IMG submission 132454) | Tropical peat soil microbial communities from peatlands in Department of Meta, Colombia - 0715_SJ02_MP15_20_MG | ecosystem: Environmental > Terrestrial > Soil > Wetlands > Peat | place...
AGCTCAGATTCAAGGTATTGGGGAGCCTCTTCGCTGGGTCGCCGTTCAAGCGAACGTCCGGCACGAGGGCCATGATCCCCTCGAGGAGCCGCTTTCTCAGGAACTCCGCCTTGCTAGCCTCTTCTTCCATATCATCCAGGGCAGCCACGCAAGCCCTGCCGAAGGCAACGATGCCGACCATGTTCTCCGTGCCCGCCCTTCTCCCCATCTCCTGGTGGCCGCCGTGCATCAGGTTGTCGATCTCTATCCCCTCCCGGACATAGAGGGCGCCTACCCCCTTCGGCGCGTAGACCTTGTGGCCCGAGAAAGCCGCCAGGTCCACGCAGAGATCGTCCACGTCGACGCTGATCTTTCCCAAGTCCTGCACCATGTCGGAGTGGAAAAGCACGCCTGCTGAGCGGGCGATGGCGCCGATCTCTGTGAGGGGCTGCACGGTCCCTGTCTCGTTGTTCGCGTGGATAACGGAGACCAGGATCGTCTCCTTCCGGATTGCCCTTCTCACCTCATCGGGGTCGACGAGCCCGTTTCCATCCACCCCGAGGTAGGTCACCCTATACCCTTTGCCTTCGAGATAGGCGAACGTGCTGAGCACGGCCGGGTGCTCGACCCGTGTGGTGACGAGGTGGTTCCCCTTTCCTGCCAGCGCGTATGCCGCTCCCTTTATGGCCTGGTTATCCGCCTCGGTGGCCCCGCTCGTAAAGACGATCTCCGAAGGGTTGGCACCGATGAGCCGCGCCACCTGGCTTCTCGCCTCATCCACATAGGGCCTCACCGCCCTGCCCGCCCAATGGAGGCTCGAAGGGTTCCCGAAGAGGCCGTCGAGGAAATCCCGGGCCGAAGCTGCTGCCGCAGGGAGGACTGGCGTAGTGGCATTGTGGTCGAAATAGACTCGCCGCATCTTTCTTCTAATCTTACGTGAAGTAGACGTGCATCGCCTTGACTGGGCAGACCCTCACGCAGAGCTCGCAGGCGACGCACTTCTCGTAGTCGAAGCGGACCTCCATGGTCTGCCTGTCGAGATCGAGGGCCTGGGTGGCGCACACACCCGTGCACATGCCGCAGTGGACGCATCTGTCGCTACTCCGGGTGATGTCCTGACTCATGGGCTCTATCTCTATGTTGTAGGACTTGAGGTACTCCATGCCCTCTGCGAACCGCGCCTCATCGCCCTCTATTTCCATGGCCATCATGGATTCTGCCCTGGGCGAAACGTTCGCCCGCAATATGTTGTATACGAGGTCAAAATCCTTGGCCAAACGATAAACAATCGGCTTGTCTATCGTATGCCTCTTGAACCGGAGCACTATCCTTTTCTTCACGTCCACCTCATATCTCTACGATGTCGATATCTCCCCAGGCGCCGAGGCCTTTCCCGAGGATGATGAGCACCCCCATGACATTGGGGAAGGTCTTGGCGTCCTCAAGGGCTCTGCCTATGTCTTCCTCCCGGTGTACCATGTTTCCCAGCCTCGTTGCGAGCCCGTCGGCGAAAAGGGCAGACCTCGCCACGCAGCAGACTGCGTCGGCCCTTCCCAGGCTTAAGGACGGTCCCACCACGCCTGAGGAGGTGCAGATGCCGTAAGCTTCCTCGCGGGCTCTAAGCCTGATGCCGAACCTTGTGCCGTACGGAGAGTTCGGCGCGTACACTATGGCCCTTCTCTCCTTGCGCGTGCGAAGACAGATGTCCCCGCCGTTTTCTATTATATACTCATCGGCCAGCGGATGGACAGCCCTTCCGATGAACTCGGCCACGGCCCCTGCCACTGCCGCCATGGGCCCCACCCCGACCTGCGATGTTGCCTCAATCATCTCCTTGACGATGTTCGGTGCGCTCGGGTCCGGGGAAAGGGGCGAGAGACTGGTCGCGAACTCCGGCCGCTGCCGGATGTAGCCCTCCAGCTGGCTCCTCAAAAAGAGCGTTCTTTCTTCTATGAGGGCTTTCAGGTCAATGGAGGTGCAGCAGAAAAGGTCCGTCTCCTTAAAGGCCACCTCGTAGCAGAGAAGGTCCCTGGGCTTGGAGACCCTCCTGTAAAGGCGCTCTTCATACATCGGCGCCCTGCCCTTCCTGCGCCCCCTTTATCCGGTCGAGCCTCTCCTCGATCCTGCCCACCCGTTCGAGGAGGGACGCAATGGCGCGGCCCTGCGGATCGGGCATGAACTCCCTGTCCAGGGCTATGCGTCTTTCCCCCTCTACCCTGAAGACGACCTTGCCCGGTATGCCGACCACCACGGAGTTGGGCGGTATGTCATTGAGAACCACGGAGTTAGCCCCTATTCTCGTGTTTGCCCCGATGCGCACCGGTCCGAGCACCTTGGCTCCCGCGCCGATGACCACGTTGCTGCCGATCGTCGGATGCCTCTTTCCCTTTTCCCACGTGGTTCCTCCCAGGGTGACGCCGTGGTAAAGCGTGACGTTGTCGCCCACCTCAGCCGTCTCGCCGATCACCACTCCCATACCGTGGTCGATGAAAAAAGCCCGACCGATCTGCGCGCCGGGGTGTATCTCGATTCCTGTCAGGAACCTTCCCACGTGAGAGAAGAACCGTCCCAGGAAGAACATCCTGCGGCGCCAGAGCATGTGGCTGAGGCGGTGCATGACGAGTGCGTGGAAGCCCGGGTAGGCAAAGAGGATCTCCGCAACACTCCTCGCTGCCGGATCCCTCTTGAAAATGGTCCGAAAGTCGTCGCGCAATCCCGAAAACATCGCAGTGGTCCCATTATACAACAATCTTGAGCATATCTGTCAACTAATCGGGGCCAGAGAGTCCCGCCCCTTTTTTTCTTGACAACGCAATAAGACCTGTAAGAATATGACGTGATCTCGGTTTCGCCTTCTCAAGCATCGGAGGGTCCGGTGCGGGTTGGGTTCCGGATTTTCAGCGGGAAGGCGGCCAACGGTCACGGATCTATTTCGGAAGGAGTGCACCATACGGGCCCCACGGACGACTCTAGGTAAGCCCCTCGAGGCGCGTTGCGCCCATGGCTCGCGCGGGGTTTCTTGAGGAATCCGTCAAGGGCCTCGAAGACGACAAAAACCGAAAAGACGGGAGGAAGAAGACTGTTGATGCTGAGGAGTTTCCTGTACATCTTCTTCAAAGACCGACCCTTTATTTTCGCGGTTTTTCTCCTGGCCATCATCCTTTCGCTCCTCTGGTGTATTGCTGCCCCCCCTGTTTTTCGTGGGGAGGCGCGCCTCCTCGTCTCGCCGCTTTCGTCCAGCCCCTCTCCCCTTGACCAGTACCGGCCGGAGGCCTTTCGCATGCCCCCCGGGGAAAGGGCCCGGGCAACCCGAGACGAGATGGAGCTCTTGAAGGGGCAGCACCTCACGGAAGCCGTCATGGTACGGCTGAAAAACGAGGGCGTGCTGCCTTCGCCTGACAACTCGCTCCTGCACCGGATCGAGGACTTTGTCGAGCCAGCAATAAACCGCATCCTCATCTACCTCAACATGCTCCCAGGCCCCATTGGACCGGAGGAGCGGATGGCAGCCGATTTCCATAATGCCCTCTGCGTCAGGCCCGTGAAGGGCACCGATCTCATCTCCGTGGCCTTCTATTGGACTGACCCCCGTGTTGCTGCCCTCGCAGCCAATGCTTATGCGGACGAGTACCTCGCAGGGCACATCCGCTTCGAGGATGCGCAGGAGACGTATCGCGCTTACAGCGATCAAGCCGAGGTCACTGCAAACAAGCTGACTGAGGCGGAAGAGAGGCTCAAACGGCTCGAGGCCGAGGCACACCTGCCTGGGGAACCCTTACGGAAGGAAATCATGGAGGCGAGTATCTCAGATCTCAGAAGGAGATACGAGCGGGCCGACCTCGATCTGGCCCGCATCCAAGCCTGGATCGAGAGGCTCGCGGAGGAGGGGCAGCGCCGGGAGGGGTGGGTCGAGACCCCGGCATCAGGCCTGCCTCTCGGCAACAGGCAGTCCTATCTGAAGAGTCTGGACGATTCCTACCTCATCCTGAAAGATGAGCGGGAAAGAATGGCGCGGCTCTATCCGGCTGACGCAATCGAGATCAGGGCCCTCGACACCCAGATCGCCAAACTGAGGGACCTCAAGATCGAAAGTCTCCGTGGTGCAGCCAGCGTGGACCTCTCCGAAGCTGAGGAGAGGAAGGCCGCCCTCGCCCGCCAGATAGCAATAGAGAAGAGGGGGCTGGAAGAAGCGGGGATCGCTGCGGCAACGCGGGAGCAGCTAGAAGGAGAGAGAAACGCGCTGGAGAAGGAGTATCGCGTTTACAAAGACAAGGCTGAAGCCCTTCGCAGGAACGCCCGCCTCGAGGCCCAACCTGCCGCAGAGCTGAAGATAGCCTCTTTAGCCGCCCCTCCCCTTGTCCCGGCCTCTTTCCCCAAGGAGCTCATCGTTCTCTTCTCCGGGCTCGCTGGTCTCATCGTGGGCTTCGCCCTGTCAGCTATCCACCAGTGCTCCAGGCACACCTTCAGAGGGGCAGACGACGTGGCCCGCAACTTAAGCGTGCCCCTTCTGCTCACCGTGCCCCTGACAGCAGCGCCCCCCATTGAAGCACCGGGGCTTGAAGGGAAGGCGGCCGAGGGGCCGGATCGCCTGCAGACGCTTCTCGGCGTCGACCTGAGGCGGCCGGTGATGACGCCTGGCGATCTTGCGTACGGGGTGGTAATAGTAGTTCTCTGCTTTGCCGCCACGTTCGCCTCAAGCCATCTGCAATACGCAAAGAGCATCGTGCCGACCCTTTCAGGCATATGGGCGCACATAGAAGCCGTCTCCTCCCAGGGCCTCCCCGCTTCCCACGAGGCCGATGCCGCGGGCCCGGGCGCCGCTTCCGGCCTTGCGGAAACAGCGTCTTTGGCAGGCCCACGGGAGAAAACGGGCAACACAGGAAAGAAACTGATGGATATCGAGAGCGAGCTCGACAAGATCACGGCCGAGATGGAGAGCCGCGCCCCAGGACGGACTGGCAAGGGCAATGGATCGGACGGAGGTTCTTTCAGATAATGGGGGCTCGTAGGCCAGGAGATTCCAAGGCATGGGTGAGACAGGAGCCGGCAGGCGTTTCCGCAGGCACGGACTGGTTTGACGCCTCGCGGATCACCGACCTGTCGGATATGCACGACCACTTTTACAAGGTGCTGTGGAAGCTCCTGAAACGGCTGGACAGGAGCGCGCCGCAGGCCGACAGCGATAAGGAGACGACGGAGCCGCAGCAGGGGCATCCGGGGAAAAGGGCTCATGCCCTCGCCTTTGCCGGGTGCGAGGCTTTGGACGGGGCCTCGACCATGGCCTTCAATTTCGCGCAGGCCTTCTCCGCCCGCTCTTCCAAGAGAGTCATCCTGGTCGACGGCAATGTGAGAGAGCCGGGCCTCCACCACCTGTTCAAAGCCGGACGGCTGGGCCTCTGCGACCTCATCAGGGATCGCGCCGCCCTCCACGAGGCAATCACTGAGGTAATACCGGAGAAGTACTACTTCCTCCAAACAGGGCAGACCCTCGAAAACCCCATAGCCCTCTACGAGTCAGAGGCGTTTGCCCAGGTGGTGGAGGATTTGCGCAACGCCTGCGATCTCCTCATCTTCGATTCCCCTCCTCTCATGGACGCCCCCGAAGCCGCCATGCTGGCGAGCAGGATGGACGGGCTGATCATGGTGCTTCAGGCGGACAGGACGCGGTGGGAGCTAGCGAGGGCTGTCCAGGAAGAGCTGACGGCCGTCGGGGTGCCCATCCTCGGGGTCATCCTCAACAAGAGGGAGGAAGTGATCCCGGATGCCATCCGCAAGCGCCTCTGGCCCTACCACACTCCTTTCTGGCAGGGGTAGGGATGGTCCACCCGTCCCAGGCAGGGCCCGCCCTCTGGATGCTGCTCGCCTACCTGCTCGGCTCCCTGCCCGTGGGCCTCCTCCTCGCCAAGGTGAAGGGGCAAGACCCAAGGAAGGTAGGGAGCGGCAACATAGGGGCCACCAATGTAATGAGGACGTCGGGGAAGGCCCTCGGGACCCTGACTCTCGCAGGTGACGTACTCAAGGGGCTCCTCCCCACTGCCCTGGCCATGCGTGCGGGCGAGCCCCAATTCCTGGTCGCTGCCGTGGCCCTCGCTGCGTTCGTGGGCCATCTCTTTCCCGTCTACCTCGGGTTCAGGGGCGGCAAAGGAGTGGCCACCGCCCTCGGCGTCTTCATGGCCTTGAGCTACCTTGCCGTGCTCATAGACATCGCAGTCTTCGCTTGCGTGCTCTACGCGTGGCGCTACGTATCTCTCGGCTCCCTCGTGGCCGCGGCCCTCATGCCCGTCTTGCTCCTCGCCTTGAAAGCCCCCGCGGCTTACGTGCTCCTCTGCCTCGCGGTCATGCTCCTCATCTTCGCGAAACACTTGAAGAACATCAGCCGGCTCATGGCAGGGACGGAGAACAGGATGGGTGGGGGCCGCACATAGCCACAATACGGGCTTTCCCTATTCGGGAAGCCCACCTTGTCTCCTTCGGATTCCTCGATTATATTTATCTTGAAGTTTCACAAATCCCTACCAGGAGGTCTTAAGCCCATGGCAATCTCGTTGGAGCCTTTGACAAAAGTGAGCAAGCAGTTGAAGGATCTGCTCAATGCGGCCATTGCGAGGGAGATACAGGTGAGCGTCCAGTATATGTGGCAGCATGTGCAGGTGATGGGCGTGAAGGGCGTTGCGGTGAAAGATCAATTCAAGCAGACCGCCATCGCCGAGATGAAGCACGCAGAGTCCATTGCCGAGAGGCTCTGGTACCTCGGGGGAACGCCCACGACGAAACCCGCGCCGATAACCGTTGGGGGAAGCCTGAAGGAGTTCCTCCAGCTGGATGTGAAAGCGGAAGAGGAAGCAGTTGTCATGTACAGGCAGATCATTGAGCTTGCCACAAAGGAAGGGGATATCACCACAGCGTTCATGTTCAAGGAGATCCTCGAGAGCGAGGAGGAGCATCATGATCTGTTCACGACCATGCTCGAAGAAGTCTAATTCCAATTCTAGATCATGACGATATCGAGGCGCCGAGGAAGGAGCGACGAAGGGTGGACAGTTGCAGTACATCGAGGAGCAGATGACGAAGGCAACAAAGATAGCGCCGAGTTAGAATTGGAATAAAGCCTCGAGAAAGGGCGCTTTGCTCTCCCGCACGCCCGGTCACACTCCATAGGAGCAACGCCTTCCCAGGCGCTTTAGAAAGACCGCTCGTTCGCCTTCCGGAGCCTATTCGTCGCACCGATGCGCCTGGGAAGAGCGTTGGCAGCTTCTTCTCCCTTGGACCCCCGCCTCACTTTAGTGATTGTCTCTCCCTGCCGAAAATAAGGAGGTGGCTGACTTAAGAGAGGCCTCCCCTTTCGCGGGAGTCCAGGACAAAGAGGAAAAGCGGATCGAGGCAGCCCTTCAGTGGCCGGCCTTTGGTCTACCCAGCGTCAAACGCTCCCCCCCTGGAGGCTTGGCACAATGACGGCAAAGCTCGCGAGGACCTCCCTTCCCGTCGCCGTCATTCTCGGCGGCGCCGCCCTGTCCGTGTGGCTCTTCGCTGCCTTCCGCAGCTGGGAGGCGGAGCGGGCCCTCGCAGTCTTCCACAACGATGCGGAAAACCACTTCACGATCATCGCGAGGGAGATCGACCTCGACTTGCAGGCGCTTGCCTCCCTGAAGGCCCTGTACGACGCCGTGCCCCCTGTCACTCGCGCCCAGTTCGAAGACTTCGTCTCGCCCCTTCTCCAAAGCCGCAAGAGCATCCAGGCCCTCGCATGGGTACCGAGGGTCCCGCGTGGCGAGCGTGCCCGATACGAGGCAGAGGCCCACAGCAGCGGCCTACCCGACTTTCACTTCACCGAGCTCGGGACCCGGTTGGAACCCTTGAGGGCGGCCACGAGGAAAGAGTATTTCCCCGTCTACTACGTGCAGCCGTACAGGGGGAACGAACTGGCCGTCGGCCTCGACCTTTCCTCCGAGGGTACCCGCAATGAGGCCCTGCAGAAGTCGCGCGATGCGGGACAGATGACCGCCACATCCCGGGTCCTGCTCCTGCGAGAGAGGAGCGACCAGTCCGGCTTCCTCGTATTCATCCCTGTCTATAAAAAGGACGCGCCACTCGATTCCCTCGAGGCCCGGCGCGCCGCCCTTCTCGGCTTCGTGGTCGGCGTCTTCAGGATCAGCGACATCGTCAAGAAGTCGCTCTCCGGCCTGAGCCAGGACGACCTCGACATTACCGTCATCGACGAAAGCACGCCAACGGAGAGCCAGTTTCTCTGCCGCTACCCGCCAGCCCAATCGGGAAAGGCCGAGCGCCCGTCTTCAGACCCAAGGTTCGTCTACTCCAGGACGTTCGGGGTGGCGGGGCGTTGGTGGCTCTATACGAGCACCATGAGGGACCAGCGAGCTTTGACCGGCGTATGGCATGCCTCATGGATTGTCCTTCTCACCGGATTCCTCCTCACCGGCCTTCTCGCCAGATACCTCATCATCAACATGATCCGCATGAAGTTAGGCGAGGCCCTCGTGCGCGAGCGGGGCTGGCAGCTCCGGAAGGCCAACAAAGCCCTCAAGGAGAGCGAAACGAAGTACCGGACCATCTTCGAATCTCTTGATGATATCTATTACGAGACAGACGCCCAGGGGATCGTGACAATTCTCTCCCCCTCGTGCCTCCACCTGATGGGATTCAGGCCAGAGGAGCTTGTGGGAAAACCTTCTACCGATGTCTACGCAGACGCCCGGGACCGGGATACTTTCGTGGCTCGCCTCATGCAGGAAAACCATGTGAAGGACTACGAAATGCGCTTCAAGAAAAAGGACGGGACGCTAATCCACTTCTCTGTCGGCGCACGGATCCTTTTCGACGAAGAGGGACGTTTTGCCGGCTCAGCCGGTCTGCTTCGGGACATCACGGAGCGCAAAGAGGCAGAGGATGCGGTTCTTCGAGCGAAAGAGGAATGGGAGCTGACCTTCGACAGCGTCCCGGACCTCGTGGCGATCCTGGATCCATCGCACCGGATCGTCCGCACCAATAGGGCCATGGCCGAGCGGATTGGAGTCACCCCGGAAGAAAGTGTCGGGCTTACGTGCTTTGAGTGCGTACACGGCTCTCCGTCGCCGCCAGGCTTCTGCCCCCACACCAGGACCCTGTCCGATGGAGAGGAGCACGTGGCTGAAGTCCACGAAGATCGCCTCGGCGGGTACTTTGTCGTGAGCACGACGCCGCTGCGCGACAAAGAGGGCCGCATGATCGGCACGGTCCACGTGGCGCGGGACATCTCGGAGCAGAAACTGGCAGAGAATGAGCTCATCAGGGCGAAAACCGAGCTTGAGGAGACCAACTGGCGCCTCGAGGAAGCCACGGCCCAGGCCCATCTCATGGCACTGGAGGCCGACCAGGCCAATGCAGCCAAGAGCGAATTCCTCGCGAACATGAGCCACGAGATCAGAACGCCCATGAACGGCATCATCGGCATGACAGGGCTCCTTCTCGAGACAGACCTCACCCCGGAGCAGAGCGAGTATGCAAAGATCGTGAGGAAGAGCGGCGAAACGCTCCTCTCCCTCATCAACGATATCCTCGACTTTTCGAAGATCGAGGCCCACAGGCTCGACCTGGAGATCCTCGACTTCGATTTGCCGGCGACGGTAGAGGACGCAATCGAGCTTCTCACGCCGAGGGCGCACGAGAAGGGAATCGAGCTCGTCTGCTTTGTGGATGGCGACGTTCCGTCCTCCCTCAAGGGCGACCCAGGGAGGCTCCGGCAGATCCTCCTCAACCTCGTGGGCAACGCCGTCAAGTTCACGGAAGAAGGCGAGGTCGCCGTTTTCGTCTCCCTGGTCCGGGCCGGCGAGGGCAGGGCGACGCTCCGCTTCGAGGTGAGGGACACGGGGATCGGCATTACCCCAGCAAGGCTACAGGCGCTCTTTTCTCCATTCACCCAGGGCGACGGCTCCACGACGCGGAAGTACGGGGGCACGGGGCTCGGTCTTTCCATCTCGAAGCAGCTCGTCGATCTCATGGGAGGACAGATCGGCGTAGAGAGCGAGGAAGGCAGCGGGTCTACATTCTGGTTTGCCATCACCCTCGAGACAGGAAGGGACGGCAAGCGGGCCTCGTTCGAGCCCTTCGGGGCCGATGCGCGGGTCCTCGTGGTTGACGACAATGAGACGAACCGCCTCCTCGCAACGACGCTCCTTGCGTCCTGGGGTTGCACGGTTGGGGAAGCTCCCGACGGGCCTCAAGCCCTGGCCGGGCTGAAGGCTGCTGCGGCCCACAACGCCCCCTATCGAGTGGCTCTCCTCGACATGCAGATGCCCGGCATGGATGGGGAGACCCTCGCGGGCCGGATCAAGGAAGACCCTGAGATCGCCGCAACGCACCTCCTCATGATGACCTCCCTGGGCAGACGCACCAAGACCCACCTTTTCCTCGGCAGCGTTCCCAAGCCCATCCATCAAGGCCAACTCTACGCGATGCTCGCTTCAGCCCTGGGCCGCAAGCACGCCCCCCAAAAGCCGGAAAGTCCCCGGGCCACGGTTCCGTCCGCAACGAGCGTACCCCCGGGGAGGATCCTCGTGGTGGAGGACAACCCCACCAACCAGCTCGTAGCAGCCAGGATCCTCGAGAAGCTCGGGTGCCGGGCCGATGTGGCCGGGAACGGGAGAGAGGCCCTCACCGCCCTTAGGCGCATCCCCTACGACCTCGTGCTCATGGACTGCCAGATGCCGGAGATGGACGGGTTCGAGGCTGCACGGAGGATCAGGAGGGGCGAAGCGGGGGCCGAGCGCGCCCGGACCCCTGTGATCGCAATGACTGCCCGGGCCATGCAGGGCGATCGAGAAGAGTGCATCGAGGCAGGGATGGATGACTACCTTTCAAAGCCCATCGACACCAATGCATTGATCGCCGCCTTGCACAAGTGGCTGTCAAAGGCGGGAAAGACAAAGGAAGGGCCTCAAGAGGCCGAGCCCGGCTTGGAGGCGACAGCCGGCCTTGCCGCGGGCTCAGCAAGGGAGGGAAACATGCGAGGAGAAGATGGAGACGGAACGCAGTCCGAGGTTTTTGACAGGCAGCGCCTTTTGGAAGCCCTTGGGGAGGACGAAGACCTCCTGGCGGAAGTCATTTCCGCTTTCCTGAAAGAGATACCAGACGACGTCGGGCCCCTCGAAGAGGCGCTCGCCACCGGGGACTTGGGGATGGTACAGATGCAGGCGCACAAAATGAAAGGTGCCGCAGCGAATGTCAGAGCCGAGAACATGCGAAGAGTGCTTGCCGGCATCGAAGAGGCAGCAAAGCAGAAAGAGCCTGCGAAAGCGGCCCAATTGATGGAAGGGTTCATGGGGAAGTTCGAGCAGTTCAAAGCCCTGGTGCACCAGAGGATTGATGGGTAGACCTGCCCCCCTTCAGAGGATCCGTTCCACGTAAGGCATTTGTTGGCACAATGATTGCATCGCGGCCAATGCAGTTTTGCCCTTCGTCTGGGAAGGGTGATATCACAAAGTGCGGCGACGCGGCTTTTTTTGCCGTTGGCCGGGAGGGCGCTGATGACCCATAACCCTACCGTCCTGATTGTCGATGACAGTCCGATGAATATCAAGTTCCTCGAAGCCATCTTCGTCAAAGAGGGCTTCGGAGTCCTTAAGGCGGACAACGGTTCCGCTGGGAGGGCCCTCGCCCGGGCTCACGTACCCGATCTCATCCTGCTCGACATCATGATGCCCGGGGAGACCGGCTTCGAGACCTGCTATGCCCTCAAAGCTGATCCGGTGACCACTGACATACCTGTCATCTTCATCACTGCCGTTACCGATGTCGAACAGAAGGTAAAGGGCTTTGCCTTGGGCGCCGTCGACTATATCACGAAGCCGTTCGACAGGGGGGAAGTGCTCGCGAGAGCCCGGGTCCATATCAAACTGTGGGCAGCCCACGCTGCCATGATTGAGGAGCAGAGCGCCAGGCTGAGGCAACTCCGCGAGGCTCAGCAGGCCATCCTCGTGCGGGCGGAAGACTGCCCTGCCGCACGATTCAGCGTCTTTTACAAGCCCTTTCATGAAGTGGGGGGAGATTTCTACGATGTGGTCCAGAACGGCGACTACATCTTCGGCTACTTCGTGGCGGACGTGAGCGGCCACAATCTGGGCGCCTCATTTCCCACGTCGGCCTTGAAGGTGCTGACGGGCCAGAATGCGGGCCCCCTCTACACCCCTGAGGAGACGATGAAGATGATGAACGGCGTCATGTCTACGCTCCTCCCGGAAGGGCAGTTCCTCACGGCTTGCTATGCCCAGCTCAACCGCCACCGCTCGAAGCTGACCATTGTCAACGCAGGCCACCCTCCGGCGGTTTATGTGAACGGGAACGGCGAAGCCGAGACGATCTCCGCATCGGGTGACGTCATAGGCATCTTTCCGTCCGTCACCTTCGATGGGTACGTGAGGACCGTGTCGGAGGGCGATAGGTTTTTTCTCTGCACGGACGGCCTCATCGAGCGTTTCGGCGATAGGAAGAAGACATGGAAGGAAGGGATGGGCGAACTTGCGACGGCGTGCGGGGAGACGAGGGGTGAGCCGCTGGAAGGCGCGGTACGCCAAATAGTGGACACGTTATGTCCGGACGGTGACACCCCGGACGACGACCTAGTGCTCATAGGTGTAGAGATATGAAGGCCTGCCGAACCTGTCAAAGAAAAGGAGCGCTGTCGATGAGCTTTCCCGCGACCCTCGAGCACGTGGACAGGGTCTGCGAAAAAGTCAAGCTCGTATCGACAGAGAGCGGCTTTGGTCACGCGTCTTTTGTCATCCAGCTCCTGCTCAGGGAACTCCTTGACAACGCGGTGCTCCATGGGAACAAGGCAGATCCTGGGAAGCGCGTAAAGTGCAAGATGAGCTGGAACGGAAGCGATGCGGTGAAAATCGCCGTGGAAGACGAAGGCGACGGCTTCGACTGGCGCAGACGCATGGGGAAGAAGGTGAGCGGCCGCGCCGGTTCGGGCAGAGGGATTGCCATCATGAAGCAGTACGGGAAGGAGATACGCTTCAATCGAAAAGGGAACAAGGTAGCCATAACGATCGACGTTTCACAAGGAGGGGCCTGTGGTAAAGACAAAGCGGGATGTTGACAACAGGGCCGAGGTCAAACTCAATGGAGATGTCATTGCCTCCAGGGCGGATGAACTGAGGTCGGAGCTGAAAAAGCTCATAGGAGAAGGGGTTTCTGAGCTTACCCTGAACATGACCGGCGTAGAGGTCGTCGACTCCATAGGTCTCGGGCTTCTCATTTCAGCCCACAACAGTCTGGCCAAGGCGGGGGGCAAGCTGATTGTTTCGAACGTGTCGCGGGACATTCACGAGCTTTTGAGGAACATGCGCCTCGATCGGCACTTCACCGTTACTGGCGCCTAAGCTCAACGGAAAGAGGGAGATATGGACAAGCTCGACGACGAAGTTCTACAGATGTACATTGAGGAATCACGGGAACACCTGGCGGACATAGAGTCCGATCTTCTGTCCATGGAAAAGGGGGGCGCCGACATTGACGAGGAAACCGTCAACAAGGTTTTTCGCGCCGCCCACTCGCTCAAGGGAGGGGCAGGCTTCTTCGGCCTCGTGACGATCAAGGAATTGGCCCACAAGATCGAGAACGTTCTTGCCATGATCAGGTCGCGGGAGCTGGTTCCCAACGCGGAGATCATCAACATTCTGCTTTTGGCTTTCGACAAGCTCCGGGAGCTGATGAACAATACGGAGGAGAGCAACAAGGCCGATGTCTCGGATTTCATCGTGTCCCTCACGGGCCTTGCGAGCGCCAATCTGCCTCCGGAACAGAAAGAGACGGTCCGCACGAACGTGGATGTTAAGCTGCCCGACGGCAGGACCGTCATGTCGGTCTCTCAATTCGACATTAACCATAGCCAGCAGGAGGGAGAAAAGGTATATCTCGTCGAGTACGACCTCATCCACGATGTCCACAGGATGGGTAAGACGCCCATCGACCTCATCAGGCAGATCGCGGAGCAGGGAACGATCATCGACTGCTCGATCGATATTGCCGCCCTAGGGACCCTCGAGGACGAGCCCTCCAACAAGGTGCCCTTTTTCGTGCTCTGCGGCACATCCGACGAGTCGGCCCTGACAACGGCAGAGATACAGATCGACAGCGGCCATATCCACCTTCTCTTTCCGAAAGAGGCCGCTCCGGCGGAAACAAAGAAGGCGGCGAAAAAGAAGCAGGCAAAAGCCGAAGCTCCCGGGCCTTCTCTGCAGGTCCAACCGCCCCCTGCCGAGTCCCCTGCCCCTCCCGCAGCGCCTCCTTTGAAACCCGCTGCCCCCGCAGCAGCGCCTCCCGTGAAAAACGAAAAGCCTCAGGCGCAGCCCACTGCCGCCACCCAGCCCGAGACGAGCCTCAGGGTGAACGTGAGTCTTCTTGAGAACCTGATGAACTTGGCGGGCGAGCTTGTGTTGAGCAGGAATCAGCTCCTTGAGGCCATTGCGCGGAGCGACCAGCGGGTAATCAAGGCCTCTGGGCAGAGGATCAGTCTGGTGACGTCCGAACTGCAGGAAGCCATCATGCTCACCCGCATGCAGCCCATCGGGAACGTGTTCAACAAGTTCCACCGCGTGGTTCGCGACATGTCGCGGGACCTGGCAAAAGAGGTGCGCCTCGACATCACGGGCAGCGAGGTGGAGATGGACAAGACGATCATCGAAGGCCTGAGCGACCCCCTCACCCATCTTGTGAGGAACGCGGTCGACCACGGCATCGAATCCACGAAAGCGCGGTCAGAGGCGGGTAAGAGCCTGCCAGGGGTAATCACCCTTGCCGCATACCATGAAGCCGGCCAGGTGAACATCGAGATCAGGGACGACGGGAAAGGCATCGATCCGAAAGTGATCGCCTCTTCGGCCGTGGCGAAGGGGCTTGTCCCTGCGGAGCAGGTGAAGAGCATGTCCGAAAAGGAGATGATGTCCCTCATATTCCTTCCCGGCGTGTCAACAGCGGAGAAGGTGACCGACATCTCCGGCCGCGGCGTGGGCATGGACGTGGTCAAGACGAACCTCAACCAGCTGGGCGGGATCATCGACATCACCTCGGAGCCGGGCAAGGGCTCGACCTTCCGCATCAAGCTGCCTCTGACCCTTGCCATTATTCCCTGCCTCCTCGCCTCGGTGAACAAGGAGCGTTTCGCCATCCCCCAGGTCAACGTGAAGGAACTGATCCGCATCCCCGCCGCGCAGGTGAAGGAACGGATCGAGCTCGTGGGAGACGCCGAGGTCCTCGTGCTCCGGGGCAGGCTGATCCCCATCATCGATCTCGCCGGGGTGCTGGGCATTCCCGCCGGAATGATCGATACGGGCGACGGACGGAAGATCCGCAACCGGCGGCAACGGATTGCCGACAGCAGGCTGTATTCGAAGGGCCTTGCGACTGAAGGCGTGGGCCCGGGCGGGCCCAAAGAGGTGAAGGCCTCTCCGGAGTCGGGGGAGGGTGATGCCGACGAGGAGCGGCGGTACCATGCGGCGAGCGACCTCAATGTGATCGTCGTGACCACGGGCACCCTTGAATACGGCATGGTCGTGGGAGAGCTGCACGATTCAGTCGAGATAGTCGTGAAACCCATGGGACGCCATTTGAAGAGACTGAGGGAGTACGTGGGCGCCACGATCATGGGCGACGGGCGGGTGGCCCTCATTCTCGACGTGACGGGACTGGCGCAGCTGTCCGGCCTCACCTCCCTCGCCGGCACTGCAAGGGCAACAGAGCTTGCCGAGGAAGCAGAGAAGGAAAAATACGAGGACAACCAGTCCTTCCTTACCTTCTGGGGAGGGGAGAAAGAGCAGTGCGCCGTACCCCTCGACCTCGTGGCTAGGGTGGAGCGGATCAAGGCTTCAGACATTGCAGTGCTGGGCGGCAAGAAGGTCGTGCAGTACAGCGACCGGATCATGCCTGTCTTCGCGCTCAAAGATGCGTCAGAGATGAGCGGGCTGCCGGAAAACCGAGATCCCGTGGCCGTGGTCTTCGAGGTTGCGGATAAAGAGGTCGGCCTTCTCGCATGTCCGCCTGTCGACGCGATGGAGGTGAAGCTCGCCGTCGATGGATCGAGCATAAGACAGCCGGGCATCATAGGCACGTCAGTCGTGAAGGGGCAGACCCTCTTGATCGTGGATGTTTTCGAGGCAGTAGGCGCGGTCTTCCCTGAGTGGCAGGAGGGGAAGCAGCAGGTCCACATCGACAAGGGCGAGGGTGCTGCCGTGCTTCTCGCGGAGGACTCCGACTTTTTCCGGCAGCAGGTGAAGCGATACATAGAGGACGACGGCTACAGGGTGATTGCCGGCGAGGACGGCGCAGCCGCCTGGGCCCTCCTCGAGGAGCACGCGGACGAGGTACGTCTCGTGGTAACGGATATCGAGATGCCCCGTCTGGATGGATACGGTCTGGCAAGAAAGATCAAAGGCGATGAGCGGTTCGCCCATCTGCCCATCATCGCCCTTACGTCCCTTGCCGGCGATGAGGATGTGGCAAAAGGCCGAGCAGCGGGGATCGATGATTACCAGATAAAGCTCGACAAGGAGAAACTTTTGGAAGGCATCACCACCTTCCTGCGCCAGGACGCGCGGGCTTGAGCGGTGCTTACCAACAACTAGGAGGAGGAACGTAGGGATGAAGATGATGAGAGACACGAATATCGGCAAAAGGCTGGCAATAACGTATGGTAGTAGCTTGGCATGCCTCGTGATCATCGCCGCTATTGCGATATACAGCATGGCCGCGATGGAGAGCGAGCTGGAGCGTATCATCAACGTGAACAACGCAAAAGTGGCGGCTGCAAACGCGATGAAGTCCACGGTGATTTCGGTGATCATGGCCTTTGAGACCCAGATCCTTTCGAGGGA
>Ga0187782_10001531_pt1 | contig 16839 bp, 12 predicted proteins | sample 0715_SJ02_MP15_2_FD_132454 | JGI IMG/M metagenome (GOLD analysis project Ga0187782, IMG submission 132454) | Tropical peat soil microbial communities from peatlands in Department of Meta, Colombia - 0715_SJ02_MP15_20_MG | ecosystem: Environmental > Terrestrial > Soil > Wetlands > Peat | place...
CGCTAACCCGCCAGCTTGCTAAAGTGCGCGCAAGCGCACGCCAACTTGCAGTCTCTGTCTTAACGGATTTGTTGTGTGGTCCGTCCCAGAGGGACGGTCGAGAATAGCCCAGGGTGAAACCCTGGGATGAGGTCGCCTTTAACACTGCAAGCCCCGGAGGGGCGGCCGATACAGTGATACAAATTCATGCGGCCAGAGATCCAGGCGAGCCTCCGCAGGGCCGCAAGCGGCCTCAGCGAGTCGCGGTCCGCAGCGGCGCCGACGGATCGCTTTTCAAATTGGTTACGCGGTTGTTTAGGAAGTACACTCGCGAGCCTCCATACCCGAAGACGTTCTCCGAAAAGAGCGAGGGAGTGCCCTGCACCGCGATCACAACGTCCTTCGATGAACCGATGCCGAAAGAGTGAACGCCGGGATCGACCATTGCGTCGGGCCAAAGCTTCACGCGAATCGAAGATACCGAATCGATCTTCCAGCCCACCAGGCTGTCGTTGCGAAAGGTGAACTCCGAATTCCCGAAGACCAGCTTGTCTTCTGTCGCGCTCGTCGGAGCCCCCAGGACTCCAATCACCTCGCTCTTACTCAGGCCCGCCGTGATGACGGGCAACACGCGAATCTTCGCCGTGCGTGCGGCTCCGGGCTGCTGTGTCGCGGGGCGCCGGGCGCCGGACGTCGCAACTTTGCCTTCTTGCGATGGTCGGCCTTGGGCCGGATTCGAAGCAGCACCGCCTGGATTCGGCGCTGGAGTGTTTGAACCCGCGACGCCGCTCATCTTGTCTTTCAGCTCCTGGATACTGCTGCGAACGCCCGTCTTGTACTCCGCGTAGACTTTTCCCGCACCCGGAGTCGACATCAACCTTGCTTCGAGAGGCTTGAACAGCATCCAAGCCACCACAACGCAGGTCGCCACCACTCCGCATCCGATCAGAAGCGGCACGGAAAGACGAGGCCGCCTGGCCGGAGCTTGGCTGTAGCCCAACTGTCGCTTCTTTCGGCCGCGCCTCTGACTCTCCTCGCCAGGGGCGATGTCCATTGGGACCTCGACTCGCTCACCCTCCGCCTCGCTGCGATACGGCGCGGCCTGCAGCGAGCTCCGAATCAGAAGAGAATACGCGTCTTCAATCGCCTGAAACTTCTTCTCGGCCATTGCCCTCATCGGGGTATTCTCTTGAAAACGCTCGGGGGCCCAGGCCTGGCCCTGCGCGTCGAATGCATTCTGTATCTCTTCGTTGCTGGCGCCGGCCTTCAGCTCCAGAACCTGCAGGGCATTGCATCGCGCACACCGGTCGCCGCTCTTCTCCGCTACGTTTCCGCACGCGCAAATCTTCATGGCAATCCGCTTGCCTCCGCGCCGAGCTTCGTTTTCGAGTGTGCTTCCATTATAGAGAAAACTCCATTGCGCCGGCATTTGGCGGCGGCTCAATTTGGGAGAGACTCCGCCTTCGAGGCGAAAACCCGCATCCCCTTGGGCGAATTGCGGCACGACTGCAATCGTGTCGATTCAAGACAGGTCCCAATTGAACCAACCGGATTTCTGGCCTGCACCAGGTCTCTGACCGCTTGATTTTGCACCTTGCTGGGGTGCCCCAGGTTCGGCGCGTCTTTGTTTTTGCGCCTAACCTGGGGTACCACAGACCTGAACAGGTTCGAATTCATCCGGTCAGAGACCTGGCGAATTCGTACAATTAAATCGGATGGCTTTTACCGAAAAATACGATGTAGCAGTAGTCGGCGCGGGCCACGCGGGCTGCGAAGCGGCTATGGCCGCGGCGCGCATGGGCCTGAAGACCGCGCTCATCACAATGAACCTCGACCTCATCGCCCAAATGAGTTGCAACCCCGCGGTCGGCGGCGTGGCCAAGGGCCATCTGGTCCGCGAGGTCGACGCGCTGGGCGGCATCATGGGCGAAGTCGCCGATGCCGTCGGCATCCAGTACCGCCTGCTGAACTCCTCGCGCGGTCCCGCCGTCTGGAGCCCGCGCGCCCAGTGCGACAAGCAACTCTACCGCGTGAAGATGCGCGAAGTGCTCGAGTCTCAGCCCGGCCTTCATATCCGTCAGGCGGAGGTCGTCGATCTCGTGATTGATGATCGGGAACAGGCAACAGGGAACGGGGAACAGGGAACAGAACTCGATGGACTAGGGACTAGGGGCTTAGGGACTGAGAGACTGCTGGGTGCCCCAAGTCCCTCGCATTTCGGGACCTGGGATACCACCCCCGCAGGCCAGTCTCTCCCGGAGGGAGACATCGAGAATAGCCAAGGGTGGAACCCTGGGAATGAGCCCGCACAAGAATTGCCGCGCCCAGTAGGGCCGCGACGAGAAGGCCGCGTCGTTGGCCTGAAGCTGCGCGACGGGCGGCGGCTAATGGCAGGGGCGACGATAATCACCACCGGCACTTTCCTCAACGGCCTCATCCACTGCGGCGAAGAGCGCTACCCGGCAGGTCGCAGTGGCGAGCCCGCGAGCGTCCTCCTAGGCGAAGCGCTCCGCGCTCTCGGGCTTCGCACTTGCCGGCTCAAGACAGGGACGCCGCCGCGCCTCGACGGACGCACCATCCAGTGGGAGAGGTTCGAAGAGCAGCCCGGCGATGCCGATCCCACGCCTTTCAGTTTTCGCACCAAGAAGATCGTGCAGCCGCAGATCAGCTGTCACATCGCCTTCACCACGCCGGAGACGCTGCGCCTCATCCGCGAGAACGTCCATCGCTCGGCCATGTATTCGGGCCGCATCGAAGGCATCGGCCCTCGCTACTGCCCTTCGATCGAAGACAAGATCGTCAAGTTCCCTGACAAAACCCAGCACCAGTTCTTCCTCGAGCCCGAGGGCCTGAACACGCACGAGGTCTACGTGAACGGCATGTCCACCTCCCTGCCCATGGAGGTGCAGTGGCAGATCGTTCACTCCATTCCCGGCCTCGGAGAGGCTGAGATGCTGCGCCCCGGCTACGCCATCGAATACGACTCGGTCGATCCCACCGAGCTCGACCGCACGCTGCGCGTGAAAGCCTTCACCGGCCTCTATCTCGCGGGCCAAATCAACGGGACGAGCGGCTACGAAGAAGCCGCCTGCCAGGGCATCATGGCGGGCATCAACGCCGCGCTCTGGCTCAAGGGCGAGGCGCCGTTCACCATGGATCGCACCGAAGGCTACACCGGCATCCTCATCGACGACCTGATCTCGAAGGGCACCAACGAGCCCTATCGTATGTTCACCTCGCGCGCCGAGTTTCGCCTGCACCTGCGCATCGACAATGCCGACCGCCGCCTCACGCCGCATGGCCGCCGCCTCGGCCTCATCGACGACGAGGCCTGGGCCGCCTACGAGCAGAAGCAGGCGCGCATGGCCGCGCTCGCAGCGCTCCTCACCAACGGAAAAGTCGATCCCGAGAAGCTGACGCGCGCCGGACTCGGCGATCAACCCGCCTTCGCCGGCCTCACCTGGGCGCAGCTCCTCAAACGCCCTGAAGTCGCCATCGAGCCGCTGCTCCTCGCACTCCGCGGCGATCTCGCCCGCGACCCGCTTCTGGCCGGTTTCGCCTCCACACTCTGTCATCCTGAGCGAAGGTTGTCGCGCCCCAGCGCGGCAGCCGAAGTCGAGGGACCTGCATTTGCTTTTTCTGCCACCGCACCCGAAGACTCCTCCGCCGCGATCGCCCGCGCCGCCCGCCGCAACGAGGCCCGCGCCGTCGAAACCGAAATCAAGTTCGCTGGCTACCTCGAGCAGCAGAAGAAGTCCATCGCAAAGCTCAAGGCCGCAGAAGCCGTCGCCATCCCCGATTGGCTCGAGTACGGCGCCATCAGCGGGCTCTCGCGCGAGATGCGCGAGAAGCTCGAGCGCATTCGCCCCATCACCATCGGCCAGGCCAGTCGCATCCCGGGCGTCACGCCCGCCGCGCTCTCGCTCGTCCACGTCTCCATTAGGCTGCAAAGCGCCCGCCGCCGCGCCACCGCCTGATCTCGCACCTGCAAACTCCGGGTGTGGGTTCCCAACCCTCGCGGAGCTCTTGTTTTGCCGACAGAGTGAGTGCAAGACTGACTTGCTGACTCGCCGACTTGCTCTCCGCGCGTATCATTCCCCTATGAATCTCTCAGCAATCCAATCAGCGCTGCGCGACGCTGCGCTCGACGGCTGGCTCTTTTACGATCATCATCATCGCGATCCCGTAGGCGAACGCATCCTCTCGCTCGACCCCAGCGCCCACATCACGCGCCGCTGGTACTACTACATCCCCACCCAGGGCGATCCGCGCAAGCTCGTGCACCGCATCGAGCACGGGCGCCTCGACGCGCTGCCCGGCTCAAAGGGCCTTTACTCAAGCTGGCAGGAGTTGCACGCCGGCCTCAGCGCCATGCTCGCCAATGCCCGGTGTATCGCCATGCAGTACTCGCCGAACAACGACATTATGTATGTCTCCATGGTGGATGCGGGGACGGTCGAGTTTCTGCGCAGACTGGGAAAGGAGATCGTCAGCTCCGCCGACCTGGTGAGCCGGTTCGAAGCCGCGCTGACCAAGCAGCAAGTCGCCAGCCACAAGGCTGCGCAAAAGGCCATCGACGAAATCGTCGCCGAAGGCTGGAAAGAGATTGCCCGCCGCCTGCGCCCGGCGAAAGGCAAAAAGGCGGCAGCTTACACCGAGTTCGACCACAGCCAGTGGCTCGCCAACGCCATGCGCCGCGCCGGCCTCGTGTGGGAGAACGGCCCGACGTCAGCGTCAATGCCAACACCTCCGACTCGCACTACGAGCCCACTGCAGCCCGCTCCTCGCCCATCCGCAAAGGCGATTTCCTTCTCGTTGACATCTGGGGCCGAGTCGACAAGCCCGGGACGATCTTTTACGACATCACCTGGACCGGCGTCGTGGGCCGGGAGCCCAGCGAGCGCGAGCAGCAGATCTTCTCGATCGTCTGCAAGGCGCGCGACGCGGCCATCGCCCTAGTCGAGCAGGCCTTCGCGCAGAACCGGCCGATCCGCGGATTCGAGGCGGACGACGCCGCGCGGTCGGTGATCCGCGCCGCCGGTTTCGGCGAGTACTTCACGCACCGCACCGGCCACAACATCGCGCAGGAGCTGCACGGCGCGGGCGCGCACCTCGACAACTTCGAATCTCGCGACGCGCGCCGCATCCTGCCCAATACCTGCTTCTCCGTCGAACCCGGCATCTACCTGCCCGAGTTCGGCGTGCGCAGCGAGGTAAACATGCTCACCGCCCCCGGCAAAGCCTGGGTGACCGGCCGCGCTCAGAAGGAATTGGTGAGCATTTGAGGTGGCAGCATGGCTCAGCGCGCGACGTTGGTCAGCTGAATTGCTAGCCCCGCCAACACCGCTAGCTCCGCTAACCCCGCACTGGTCCCCTGACACCCGAACCCTGAACCCTGCTCTTGTATAGTCAATAAGGAATGGCCACCCCTCCAAACAGACCTGCTGTGGCGGGCAAGCCTGCCGCGGCGAAACAAGGCCAACAAGGTTTCGTCTATCTGCCGCTGATCGCCGGATGGCTCGTGCCCGGCGCCGGCCACTTCCTTCTCGGCAAATGGGGCCGCGGTGCGCTGCTCGCCGTCTCCATCCTCGCCATGTTCATCATGGGCTTGGCGATGCAGGGCAAGCTCTACACCAGCGCGCAGGACATTCTCGATCTGCTTGGCGTGGCCGGCGACCTGGGCAGCGGCATTTTCTATATCGTCGGCCGCGCCGCAGGCTGGGGCAGCCAGCCGGTACAAACCACCATCGCCGACTACGGCACCAAGTTCATCGTAGTGGCCGGCCTGCTCAACGTCATCGCCGCCGTCGATGCGCACAACTTACGCACGGGGAGGAAGAGCTAGTGTTTCACCCCTCCCACTTCACCGCGGTGCTGCTATTCGCGCTGTGCGCCTCCACCGTTTTCGGCATCACCATGCGCGACACGCCGCCCAAGATGGTCCGCTATGGCGCCTACTGCTTTGTCCTCTTCGTCGGCTCGGCCATCCTGCTCAGTTGGGTTATGTTCCTCATCGCGCGCTGAGCCGCCGCTGCGCAAACCAACCGCCACATTCGCACATGCGTCGTTTACGTGCTCTTCGGGCTCCATGGTTTTTCTTGACATAACTATCTAATAGATGTATCTCTATTAGATCAATGGCGCGCCGCTCCAGCTCCAGCAGAGAAGTGCTCTTGGGACTGCTTTCGATCCAGCCCATGTCGTGCTACGATCTGGGCCAGGCTATTCGCGCCTCCATCGGCTTTTTCTGGAACGAGAGCTACGGCCAGATTTACCCCAGCCTAAAGAGGCTCGCGGCCGCAGGGTTGGTTCACGCCAAGGCGGAGAAGCAAAGAGGCAAACCCGACCGCCAAGTCTATTCAATTACCGGCAAGGGCCGCGCGCACCTGGCTGCGTGGCTCGCTCTTGCGCCACAGCCTGAGATTCCGCGCAACGAGCTGTTGCTCAAACTGTTCTTCGGCGCGCGCGTCTCTCCGGCGATTATGGCCGGCTTTGTCGAGCGCATGGCCGAGGGAGAGCGCGCTGTCCTACGCAAGATCGAGAAAGTAAGAGACGTCGAGATTGCGCAGCTTCAGCATCTCCCCGACGCGCCGTATTGGCAGATGACCGCGCGCTTCGGCCAGCTTGAGCTGGAAGCGCACCTTCGGTGGGCCGGAGAGACGCTGGCCGCGCTGCGTGCGATCGCCAAACGGCGACCAACAGAATCGAAAACGGAAAATCGGGCAGGGCGTCATCTTCGGCTTCTTTCATGCTTATCAGGGATGGAAGAGTGTCACCGTCATCTGCGTTCTCGGCGTGCTTTTCGGTGTGCTGGCAGCTTGGCGCAAAAACCTCCGTGTCAACATCGTTTCTCATGCCTTGACCGACTTCTGGGAGGGCTGGCTCAAGTTCGTTGTCTGGCATTAAGCTCGAACTTCTGATCGCTGACCACCGACCACTGAGAACTTTGAACCGGCTCCGACACCTGCCCTCCACACTTCAACGGCACTATAATCGCCCCAATGCCTTTTCTCGGCGATCCGCGGCGGCGGTCGATGGTCCTGTTTGCAGGCGGAGCCATCCTTCTGGCCGCCTTGCTGATCGCGCTGCAGGCATTCAACCTGTCCGAGGTCCGGTTTCTCAATCCCGCAACCTCCGGCGAGACGCTCGCCTCCGTCGGCCTGATCGTGCTGGCCTTCTTGCTGCTTCTGTTGATGTTGACGCTGCTCTTCCGCAACATCCTCAAGCTCTACGCCGATGAAAGCGCCAGCGCTTTCGGTGCGCGGCTGCGCACGCGCTTGGTGATCGGCGCGGCGCTTATCGCGCTCATTCCCGCGGTTTGCATGTTCCTATTCAGCTTCTTCCTCATGAACCGGTCCATCGACCGCTGGTTCACGCAGCCCACTACCGACCTGCGCGATGACGCGGACCGCGTGATTCTGGAGTTGGCGCAGTATGCCACGCGCAATGCCCATGTCGAAGCGGAATCGATTGCCGCGTCAGGCGCTCCGGATCGCGAGCCTGCGCAGCTCCAGCAGGAACTCGGCTCGCATCGCGTAACGCTCGATGGTGGGTTCGCGGTCGTCTATGACAAGGATCGCCGCGAAGTGGCCGGGTTCCAGGCGCCGCTCGATTCGAGCCCCGCAAGCCTGGTCACCTGGTTCGGCGATCAGAATAAAGAAGGTACGCTGCTTCAAGGATCTCTTTCGCAAATTCTGCTTCCCGCGGCACAGCGCAGCGATGAGAACGTTCTGCGCGTGGCCGGCCGCGAGTACGCGCTCGGTATGTCGGCCACGGCTTCTGGCGCCGTGGTCGTTGTGGCGCTGCCCGTGCCCCAAGGCCTTAGCCAGACCACCGGGCAAATCCGATCCGGCGTGGCGGAATACAGGCAGCTTCTTCGTTCCCGCAACCGCATCCGCACCGCCCTCACCTTGTTGCTGCTGGTGATCGTCGTGCTGGTGTTTTACTGCAGCATGTGGCTGGCTCGCTTCTTATCGAAGCAGATCACTCGCCCGGTCGAGGCTCTGGCCGACGCCATGGATGAAATCGCCGCCGGCAAATACGAGCATCGCGTCTCGGCCCCGGCTACAGGCGAAATGGCCGACCTGGTTCGCTCGTTCAACAATATGGCGGCCGACCTCGACGCCAGCCGGAAAACGGCTGTGAGCGCGCAGGCGCAGCTCACGGCGGCCAATCGCGCCGTCGAGGAGCGGCGGCGTGAATTGGAGACGATCGTCGAGACCATTCCTTCGGGAGTGGTCACGCTCGATGACGCCGGCCGCGTGCTGCAAGCGAACCGCGCCTTTGCCGCGCTCATGGGCCTTCAGGAGAATGGCGCCCTGGCCGGGAAGAAAATCGATTCGCTGCTGCCGGCCGAGTGCGCCGGCGATCTGGCCGGCGTAATTCGCCGCGGCCATCGCATGGGCTCCGCATCCACGGAGGTGGAGTTCAACGCGCGCGGACGCGTCGTTCATCTGGCCATCACCAGCGCGCGTCTCGATCTGGGCCGCGGCCAAACCGGGTCGGTGCTGGTGGTCGAAGACACTACGGAACTGTTGCGCGCGCAGCGCCAGCTCGCCTGGAAGGAAGTGGCGCAGCAGGTCGCGCACGAGATCAAGAATCCGCTCACCCCGATCGCCCTTTGCGCCGAGCGCATCGGCCGCCATCTGGATCGCGCTCAGGCCAACTCGCCCAACATCATTCGTAAGTGCAGCGAAGTGATTCTCGGCTGCGTGGACACGTTGCGAACGCTCGTCGATCAGTTTGCCTCTCTCGCCCAGTTCCCGGTGCCGCAGCCGCGCGCTTGCTCGATGAACCAGATTGTCGAAGATGCGCTGGCCCTCTTCGGCGGAAGGCTCGAAGGCATCGCCGTCGAGCGCGATCTCGATCCCGGCTTGCCCGCGGTGATGGCCGATCCGGAATCGCTTCGCCGCGCCCTCGCCAACCTCATCGACAACGCCGCCGAGGCCATGCAGGGCAGCCTGCTGCGCGTCTTGCGAGTCTCTACCGCTTTCAGCGAAGACGGCGCAGCCGCAGAAGTCACGGTTTCCGATACCGGCCACGGCTTGAACGACGAAATCCGCGAGCGGCTCTTTCTGCCCTATCACTCCACGAAGCATCGCGGCACGGGGCTGGGTCTTTCCATCGCCGCAAAGATCGTGCAGGAGCACGGCGGTTCCATCCGGGCCGAGCCGAACATGCCCAAGGGCGCGCGATTCGTCGTCCGCCTGCCGCTGATGGAGCCTGCGGTTCAGTCCGCTCCGGCCGCGGCGAACTCCGAGACGGTGAAGGGAATCGCCTCATGAATCACATCCTCGTAGTGGACGACGAGGCTGAGATTCGCACCTCGCTCGAAGAGATCCTAAGCGAAGAGGGCTACGGCGTAGCCTGCGCGGCTAATGCCGACGAAGCCATGGAGTTGGTGCGCGACGTTGCCTACGACGTGGTTCTGCTCGACATCTGGCTGCCCGGCCGCGACGGTCTCGAAGTGCTGGCGGAAATCCGCGAGCTCAAGTCCGATGCCCGTCCGGAAGTCGTCATCGTCAGCGGCCACGCCACCATCGAGGCCGCCGTCAAAGCCACCAAGCTCGGCGCCTACGACTTCCTGGAGAAGCCGCTCTCGCTCGACCGCACGCTGATCGTCGTCAAGAACGCGGTGGAAGCGCGCCGGCTACGCACGGAAAACGAGGAATTCAAGCGCCAGTTCAGCGCCGCGGCGGTTCTCACCGGCGAAAGCGTGCCCGTCAAAGCGCTGCGCCAGCAGATTCGCCTCATGGCGCCCACCAACGGCCGCGTGCTCATCTACGGTGAGTCGGGCACCGGCAAAGAACTCATCGCGCGCTCCATTCATGCGGAAAGCCTGCGCCGCGAAGCCGTTTTTGTCGATCTGAATTGCGCCGCCATCCCCGAGGCACATATCGAGACGGAGCTCTTCGGCTACCGCCGCGGCGCGCGGCACGACGAGGGACTGGGCGGGCCGTCCGAGCAGCGCGGCACCCTGGAGCGCGCCGACGGCGGCACGCTGTTTCTCGACGAAGTGGGCGACATGAGCCTCAAGACGCAGGCCAAGGTGCTCAGCGCCCTCGACGAGCAGATGTTCACTCCCGTCGGCGGCGCGCACCCGCTGCGCGTCGACGTCCGCCTCATCGCCTCGACCAACAAGAACCTCGAAGAGGAGATCGCCAAGGGCAATTTCCGCGAAGATCTTTTCTATCGTCTCAACGTGGTTCCGTTTTTCGTGCCGCCCCTGCGCGAGCGCAAAGAGGACATCCCTCTGCTGGCGCGCGAGTTTCTCCAGGAGTTCGGCCGCCAGTACGGCCGCCCGCGCATGGAGATCTCGGAAGAGGCGCTCGAAGCCCTCGCCCGCTACCACTGGCCGGGCAACGTGCGCGAGCTCAAGAACGTCATCGAGCGGGTGCTCATCCTCAATCCCCGCGCGCTGCGCATTGAGCGCAAACACCTGCCGCCTTTGACGCACAAAGCCAGCGTCCGCTCCACCGAAGAATTTTCCAGCCTGCAGCAGGCGCGCGACGCCTACGAGCGCGAGTTCATCCAGAAGAAGATCGAAGAGGCGCGCAACAACATCAGCCATGCCGCGGAATTGCTGGGCCTGGAACGCAGCCACCTCTACCGTAAGATGAAGGCGCTGGGCATCGCCGCCCGCGAGTAAGCGCGATGTTTGCTCCTCACTCCGAACGCAGCGCGACCATGGGATCGACTCGCGCCGCGCGCCGCGCAGGAATCCAGCAGGCGGCGAGAGCGACGGCGATGAGGACGAATGGCACGGCGGCGAACGTCAGTGCGTCGTGGGGCTGAATGCCGTAGAGAAAGCTGGAGGACAGCTTTGCGAGCATCCATGCGGCCGGCCAACCGAGCGCGACCGCGATCAGCGCCAGGATCAAACCCTGGTGCAGCACCAGCCGCTCCACCGTGCCGGGCCGGGCGCCCATGGCGATGCGAATGCCGAACTCGCGCGTGCGGCGGCTGACAGAGTAGCCGATGACCCCGTAGAGCCCGACGATGGCCAACGCCAGCCCCATGCCGCCGAAGACGCCGAAGAGCGTCGCCGCCAGGCGCGGGAAGAAGTACGCGTTGCGGATGTGCTCGTCCATCGTCTCCTCGTTGAAGATGGCCATTGAGGGGTCGAGGGCGTGAATCTGGCGGCGGATTGGCTCGCGCAGCGCGTTGGGATCGCCCGCCGTGCGAACCAGCAGCGTGTAACCGACGAGCGACATGTCGTCGCCAATGGATTGGCTGATCGGCCGGTAAAGCGCCGGTTGATGGCTCTGTTCCAGGGAGCCGAGTTCGGCGTCGCCCGCCACCCCGACAATCTCGAAGGTCCCTTCCCTTGCCGTCACCGTTTGGCCGACGGGGTTGACGCCGTGAAACATGCGCTCTGCGAAGGTCCGGTTGACGATGGCCGTCTTCGGCCCCGTCGCCGACTCCCCACCCAAATCACGGCCGGCGATGAGCGGGATTCTCATCGTCTGGAAGTAGCCGGATGTGACCCGGTAGATGTCGGCGCCTAATGACTCCTGGCCACCGCTCGCGCGGAATGAATCGGCGTCGGTGGTCATGGAAAGCGGCGCATAGTCGACAAATGCCGCCGAAGCTACGCCGCGTACGGCCGCTACGCGATCGCGTACCTGTGCGAGAAAGACGATCGTTCGGTCCGGCGTGTACCCGTGCGCCTGGGGATCGATTGACATAGCTAAGAGGCCGTGGGGCTGGAAGCCAAGGTCGATGCTGGCGGCGCTTTCCAGGCTGCGCAGAAACAACCCCGTTAAGGAGAGCAAGATCGCTGCAATCGCGATCTGCGCGACGGTGAGCAGGTTGCGCAGGGTCCAGCGGCGCACGGGCCGCGCCAGCGCATCCTCGCCCTTTAGGGCGTTTGCCAGCAGCGGACGCGACGCAACCCAAGCCGGAGCCACTCCCAGCAGTAGCCCACTCACGATGCTCAAAGCCAATGTTGCCAGCAGCGCCCGCCAATCGATGCCGATGCCGAGGTCGATGGGGATCTGCATCGGTAGCCGAATCGCGGAAAGCGCCTCTGTAGCCCAACACGACAACAGTACGCCCAACAGTCCCCCGCCCAGCCCCAACAGCAGGCTCTCGATCAATATTTGGCGGCGCAGGCGGATGCGCGTAGCGCCTAGCGCCAGGCGTACCGCCATCTCGCGCTGCCGCGCGGCGGCCTGCGCAAACAGCAGGCTCGCCACGTTGAAGGCAGCGATGGAGAGCACCAACAGTGTTACGATGCCGAGCACCGCGAAGAACCCTCCCATTTGCGTTCTCGCAGTTGACGGAAGGATGCCTGCTGTTTCCACGACAAAAGCGTCGTCCTTGTCCGTCTTGGGATAGGCGGCGGCGTATCGTTTAGCGAGCCCGTTCAACTCTGCAGCGGCGGAGGCGCGCGTCGTGCCTGCCCGCAGCCGCGCCACCAGGAACAGTGGCGACGACTCCCGGTTCGTCCTATCGCCGCCGAGAAATGGGAGGATCTGGCCGGCATAGTTGATGGGAACCCAAAACTCACTGTAGATGAACTGGTCGACGCTATGAAACGCCACGGGAGCGATGCCAACCACAGTAAAGGAGCGGCCTGAAAGATTGACCGTCCGTCCCACGATCGCAGGATCGGCCTGGAAGCGCCGCCGCCAGAGACCGGCGCCCAGCACCACCACAGGATCGCGATCTTCGCTGGCCAGAAAGCCGCGGCCGTGGAGCATATGCAGTCCCGTCACGTCGAAAAAGTTCGCCGTGACTGCCTGGCCCCACACGCGCTCGGGCTCTCCCTGGCCGCCCGCGATGGACGTGGGCAGCAAGGGCCAATAGCCGGCAACGCCGGAAAAGGAAGTCGCCTGCTCGCGAAGATCGTTGTAGAGTGACCAGGAATATCCGCCCATCCCTCGACTCGGATACAAGGCCAGAAGCGTCGCCGGATCGCCCACCGGTGCGGGGCGCAGGATGAAGCGGCTCACCATCGCAAAGATGGTGGCGTTGGCGCCGATCCCCAGGCCGATAGAGAAGATGGCGACCGCCGTAGCCGCCGGATGCTTGGCGAGCATGCGCAGGCTGAAGCGGAGATCGCGGACGAGATTTTCGAGCCAAGGCAGGGTGCGCCGCTCGCGGTAGCTCTGCCGCGTCTGCTCCGCTCCGCCCAGACGGATGAGCGCCCGGCGGCGCGCTTCTTCGGGTGCGAGGCCGGCTCGCACGCCATCTTCGGTGTGCATCGCGATGTGCGATGCGAGCTCGGCGGAGAAGTCGTCGGCGGTGTTGCTGCTGTGCAGCAGGCCGAGCAGGCGAAACCAAAACGCTCTGATCTTATGCATATGGTCTCCTCAAACTAGGAACAAGGTCGCTTTGAAAGGGCACGACTTGAGTCGTGCCGCTGAGTGCCCATAGATCGTTGCGGGCTTTAGCCCCTGAGGGACGTCATCGGCCAACGGGCCTCGCGGAGAATAGCTACGGATTCTGAGGTCTTCCATTTAGTTCTCCTCCGCCGGCGCGAGAAAGCGCGCCAGGATCGCGGTCGTCTGCTCCCACTTGGCCGCGGCCTTCTTCACGCGGCGCTGGCCGGCCTTGGTCAGCTCGTAGAACTTGGCGCGGCGGTTGTTGTCCGAGACGCCCCAATTCGAGCGGATGAAGCCCTCCTGCTCTAACTTGAGCAGAGCCGGATACAACGTGCCGTAGTTCAACGCGAGGCGATCTCCGCTGATTTGCTCGACACGCCTGGCCAGGCCGTAGCCATGCTGCCGCCCCATGATTTCCAGAGTCCTGAGCACCATCAACGCGAGGGTGCCCTGCCAAACGTCCGCCTTTTCGGGCATCGCAAGTCTCCTATGGGGAAGCTATAGAAGACTCTAAACGATTTCCTATGGGAATGCAATAGAAGAATCTATTTTGCGCTGGGAATGGAATGACTGCTCGCCCCTCGCTGTCAACCGGAGAATCTCCTACTATAACCACCCGCCTTTCATCTCCTTCCACTTGCAGAGAATTCCCCTCTTCCGGCGCACAATCGTTCCATGATGCGCCTCCGCGCCTGTGGCCTCCCAACTCGGCGGTCGCAAGCAAGACGCATTCGGCGGTGCGAAAATGTTGACGAAAGGGTAAATTTCTCTTGGAAATTTGGGCCTAACCCTTTTAGATGGAAATTCTTAGAACCTGTTTAGAAACTCTGGCGGGGAAGCCGTCAAGTGTCAGGGCACGACTTCAGTCGTGCCAAAAGCACAGCAAAATGAGTGCGGGCTTTAGCCCCTGTGGGACGTGGGCACGAGTTTTTAAACAGGTTCTTAGGATCTAAGTATGCTGTTTTCAAATTCTTGCGACAAGTTCTCTAGGCCAAGTGTCTGAAAAGACGCCGCTTATTTACAGAGGGGGATGGGGGAGCCCCCCTTACCGAAGAGTAAATAGACCTCTGGAGCTACTCGGCTCGCTGAATCACGAGCCTAATTCGCGATTGCCTTTCCGTTGGGGTCCACGCGCCGCTCTCTCAGGTTGAAGCGCCTCTCGATTTTGAACTTGCGCAAGTCAGGCTTGCCCACGCGGCGCTCCAGCCGGCCCGACCGCTGGTCGTAGCCCAAGCGGCAGGTGGCCCGGTCAAGAGCCGCGAAGATACGCGCGGCGGGAGAAGAATCTGTGCCCCGTTCATCGCGTTCTTGCGATGAGCGGGCGGGGCGGGCTCATGGTCTCCCACTCAAAACGCAAAGAACGCGTTTTGAGTGGGGCACGAAAGATCATGCGATCATGGAGCGTGAAGGATTTGATCGGGCCACCTGCCCACCTGCCCCCTGTGTTCACTTCGAAACGACAGGCACCACTTCGAGCCTTAGTTGCTCACCGTAATCGCCAGAGTGTTTGATTTGAGAATGACGGTGGGATCAAACGGGCTAGCGCGGCTCACCTGGACAACGTATGTCCCCGCACCCGTCATGTCAAACATTTCGTTGATAAATACGTATTCAGCCACATCCGCGCCGGGAGCGATCGTCTTCATAATTCTGCTCCCTGGCACGGCTTGCTGTTTCCGGGCCGCCGCGCCATACTCCGTGGGGGCGGCCGGATTGCCGCCCGGGTCAATAACACTTATTGAATAATACTGCTCCCCGCGGCCTCCGCCAACCGATCGAAAGATTGTGAACTCTCGATCTGTCGTGTTTTTGAGGACAATGTGTACATGTATCGGCTCGCCTGACTTAACGGCAGCGCTCTTGGAATCAATTGTGATCGTTGGCTGTTGTGAGGCCTGCGGGAGGGCAGGGCAACACAGTGCGGACAGCGGTGCTAGGAGGATCCATTTGCTCGCTAGACGCATATCAGAACTCCTTGTGCTAAAAGTGCAAACCGCAAGGCGGGTTAGGGGGTATTGACACGATGCTCCAGTTCGGCGGATAACTGGTGCTGGGTGTAAAGAGCGACGCGCTCGGGCTCGCAGGTGTTTGTTTGAAAGACCAAGCTCCCGCGTTTTGCACTGCGTCTCCTGACCACTGCCAAGTGATAAACCCGAGAGGTACAGGAATGACCGGGGATGAAGTGAGGCTCGGCTGCCACATCAGGTACATCGTCGCGCTGAACGACGCGGTCGCTTCGCTAGCATTCGTGTAGAGGGGGATGCCTGGATTGTCGTTTGTCGAGTAAGTCGTCGCTCCGACTGAACTCTCGTCATATGGGTACGCGGTATCTACACCAGCGGGACTGCTAATTGGCGCGCAGCCGCCGCTTGTTGTGTACTGATAATTGAACTGATTCACATATTGCACAAATACGATCTTCCCCTGCGCAGCTTGAGGCTGCTGGAGCGAGGCACTGAACACGATTCCGGGTGTGTTCGGCGGCGTAAACATACCCATGTAAAGTGGTGAAAGCCCAATGGATACGGGCGAAATCGTTGGGGTTGTCAGCGTGACAGCCGAAGGTCCCTGAACGCTGAACGTCCCCGTCGCCACGCCGCTAGGTTCGGTCAAGCCATCACCCGAGGTGGTCGAGGCGATTTGCGAGTAACTCACCCCCTGGGAGTTTCCTGGCGATGTCCAGTAAAGACTGCATGTCGCGGAGCTGCTGCAGGTTGACGATAGAGGAGTCAGGGAACCGGAGCCGGACGTGATGGGAGGCGTTGGTGCGGGTGGATAGCCCCCGACCGCGGTTCCTGATGTAACAGCCCACGATTGGCTCTTCATGCTCATGCAGGTGGGGAGAGACTGCGAGCCCGTCAGTTGGATCTGCTGGCCGACGACTGGCTGCGCTCCTTGCAGGCTGTTACTGATGGTCGGCGTGCCCAGTGCAGGCAGGCCAATGGAAATAGGATAGGGCGCCGTCGGCAGCGGCCCGTCCGACCAGTTCCCGCTCACCGTCAGCGTGTTGACTTGGTTGAGCGGTACCCCGCAGCCGACGTTGTAGGTTCCAGTGATCTGGGTGTTGCTCGTCACGGTTCCCGCCCCCGTAATTCCAGGATTGGTAAAGCTCAACGTCACCGCTCCGGTGAACGAACTGAACCCCGAGCCCGAGATAATCAACGGCCCGCCTTGCTGGCCATATACGAGCGGGGAAACGGCCGTGATCGCCGGCGGCACCGTGACCGGCGCTTGCGGCACCTGCACGTAGCAGAAGTCGTCTGATACCCAGGAGTTGATATAGGTCCTTCCGACGCTGTTGCCGTAGACGTTGGCGCTCTGACTCGAGGCGGAGCCGGAGATGGGAGCGATACCGGAATTCTGCGACGACCAGCCGTAGAGGAAGCCCGCCCCGCCGGCGCCGACCGGCGCGCCGGAACAGCTATTCACGCAGACTTCGGTGTTGATGGTCCCAAAATCCACCGTTTGCCCAACGGGAGCATAGTCCTCCACGTCGTCGAGAGTTGCCTGGCAGAGCTCGATGTTGTATCCG
>Ga0187782_10001532_pt1 | contig 16838 bp, 9 predicted proteins | sample 0715_SJ02_MP15_2_FD_132454 | JGI IMG/M metagenome (GOLD analysis project Ga0187782, IMG submission 132454) | Tropical peat soil microbial communities from peatlands in Department of Meta, Colombia - 0715_SJ02_MP15_20_MG | ecosystem: Environmental > Terrestrial > Soil > Wetlands > Peat | place...
ACCCCCGAGGAGATCCACCGCGAGAAGCTCGCGGCGATGCGCTCGGGGCCGGGACGGCCGCTTCCCTCGAACGTCGAGTGGGTCGCCGGGCTTCCCCCGGAGGAGCGCGCGCGCTTCGACGGAGCCATCCGCCGGAAGCCATCGCGCACCCTCTCCGGGGTCGCGACGGTCGCCGTCATGACCGCCCCCGCCCGCTGCCCCCACGGGCGGTGCACCTACTGTCCCGGCGGGGTGGAGAACGGAAGCCCCCAGAGCTACACGGGGGAGGAACCGTCCGCCCTTCGGGGAGCGCAGTTCCACTGGGACGCCCGTGCGATCGCGCGGCACCGAATCGACACCCTGGAGGCGATCGGCCACCCCACGTCCAAGGTCGAGGTGATCGTCATGGGCGGGACGTTCCCGTCCCGCCCCCGGTCGTACCAGGAGGAGGTCCTGCGGGGCATCTACGACGGCCTCAACGGCACCGACTCCCGCACGCTGGAGGACGCCCAGAAGCAGAACGAGCGCGCGTCCCACCGCGTCGTAGGCCTCACGGTCGAGACCCGTCCGGACTGGTGCGACGGTCGGGTGCTCCCGTTCCTCCTGGACGCCGGCGTCACCCGGGTCGAGGTGGGGGTCGAATGCCTCCACGATCGCGTCCTGGAGGCGGTCGGCCGGGCCCACTCGGCCGGGGACGTGGCGCGGGCGACCCGGGAAGCCCGGGACCGCGGCCTCAAGGTCTGCTATCACATCATGCTCGGCCTTCCGGGCATGGACCCGGGGTCGGACCTCGCGGACTTCGAGAAACTGTGGGACGACCCCGCGTACCGTCCGGACCTCCTCAAGGTCTACCCGACCCTCGTCCTGCCCGGGACACCGCTCTACGACGATTGGCGGGACGGCCGCTACGTGCCGTACGACACCGGGGTGGCCACGGAGCTGCTCGCGCGGATGAAGCGGCTCCTCCCTCCATGGGTTCGGGTCCAGCGCATCCAGCGGGACATCCCGGCCCGGCTTATCGCGGCGGGGGTTCGCGCGAGCAACCTGCGGGAGCTGGCCCTCCGCCGGCTCCGGGAGGAAGGCGCGCAGTGTCGGTGCCTGCGCTGCCGCGAAGCCGGGCGCCGGGCGACCCCTCCCCCCGAGGCGTTCGCGCGGACGGAGGCCGAATACGAAGCGGCCGGGGGTCGCGAGCTGTTCCTAGCCTGGGAGGACGAAGGGACCGACACGATCGCCGGGTTCCTACGGCTCCGGTTTCCCTCCGGGGAGACCGACGGGGGACCGGACGCCCCGGTTATTCGCGAGCTCAAGGTGGTCGGGAGCGAGGTGCCGGTGGGAACGGCGAGCGGCCGGCCAAGCGAATACCAGCACCGGGGCTTCGGGCGGAGCCTGGTCGCGGCCGCAGAGGAACGGGTCCGGGAGCGGGGATTCTCCCGGGTGTTCGTGACGAGCGCGGTCGGCACCCGCGACTACTACCGCCGCCTGGGGTACGAGCGCGCCGGTCCGCACATGGCGAAGAGAGTTTTCGCCGGACACAATCCCTGACGTGCGGACGGTCGTTTTCTTCCCTTGCGGGTCGCGCAACCCTTAAACCCACCCCCGGCTCCGCCGACCGAAGGAACCCTCCATGGCCCGCAACATCGAGGTCGAGCCGCTGCGCACGATCCACATCGAGGAACAGGGAGTCGAACTCGTCGAAAGGAAGGGGCTCGGACATCCGGACTCGATCGCCGACGGAGTCTCCGAATCGGTGAGCCGGGGGCTCTGCCGGATGTACCTGGACGAGTTCGGGAGGATCCTCCACCACAACACGGACGAGACCCAGGTCGTGGGTGGCGGCTCCGAGCCCAAGTTCGGGGGCGGCCAGGTGACGACCCCGATCTACATCCTTCTCGTGGGCCGGGCGACCACCGAGGTGAACGGAGAGAAGCTTCCCTACCGGGACGTCGCGGTGGAATCGGCGAAGAAGTACGTGCAGTCGATCTGCGCGCACATCGACGTCGAAAAGCAGGTAGAGTTCGACTGCAAGATCGGCCAGGGGTCGGTCGACCTACGGGGCGTCTTCGAGCACAAGTCGGTCCTCTCGAACGACACCTCCTTCGGGGTCGGGTTCGCCCCGCTTTCCGACACCGAACGGCTCGTCCTCGAGAGCGAGAAGTTCCTCACCCTCAAGCTGAAGAAGAAGCTCCCCGCCCTCGGCGAGGACGTGAAGGTGATGGGCTACCGCCAGGGGGACGAGATCCGCCTCACGGTCGCCGCGGCGCTCGTAGATAGCGAGGTGAAGGACCCGCAGGAGTACGCCTCGGTCCTCGAGGAGATCCACGACAAGCTCGCCGACCAGGCCGCGAAGCTGACCCGCCGGAAGGTGACGATCGACGTCAACACGGCGGACGACCCCGAGCTCGGCCGGTACTACCTCACCGTCACCGGCTGCTCGATGGAGGCCGGCGACGACGGGTCGGTCGGGCGCGGCAACCGCGCGAACGGGCTCATCACTCCGTGCCGCCCGATGAGCCTCGAGGCGTCCGCGGGAAAGAACCCCATCAACCACGTAGGAAAGATCTACAACCTCCTCGGGAACCTGATCGCCGGGGACATCGTGAAGGAGGCCGGCGGCGACGTACGGGAGGTCCATGTGCGGATCCTCTCCCAGATCGGTAAGCCGGTCGACCAGCCGCAGGTCGCGAGCCTGCAGATCCTTCCCGCGGACGGGGTGAAGCTCGCCGCGCTCAAGGCGAACGCCGATGCGGTCGCCCAGCGCTGGTTCGACGACATCGAGTCGATCCCGCGGCGACTCCTTACGGGGAAGCTCTCCGTCTTCTAGTCCACAGGGCTTCCGGGCGCCCGTGCGCGTCTACGTCGAATCGTACGGGTGCTCCCAGAACCAGGGCGAGGGCGCCGCCCTCGCCCGGGACCTCGCGTCGCGGGGGCACGAGCTCGCGCCGGCCCCCGCCGGCGCCGATGTAGGGGTCCTGGTCACCTGCGGGGTGATCGGCCCGACCGAGTCGCGGATGGTCCGCCGCTGGCAGGCCCTTTCCGCCCGCCTTCCGCGGGTCGTCGTGACGGGCTGCCTCGTGCCGCTGCGCACCGACCTCTTGACGGGGCCAGGCCGCGGCCGGACGACGTTCGTCCCGATCCGGGAACAGGCGCATCTCCCCGCGCTCTTGGACGCATGGTCCGTCGACGCTCCCCTCGCCGAGCCCAACATGGCCGAAGGAAGCGATCGGGCGACCCCCCCAGTGACCGAGGAGGTCATCATCGCGCAAGGCTGCACGAGCGGCTGCACCTACTGCTTCAGCCGGCTTGCCCGCGGCCGGCTCTCTAGCGTTCCATCAGAGACGGTGGTGGCTAGGGTCCGGGAGGCCGTGGCCCGGGGGGTACGGGAGATCCGCCTCACGGCCCTCGACACGGCGGCCTGGGGGAACGACCGCCCCGGCACACCGACGCTCGCCGGCCTACTTCGCGCGGTCTGCGAGGTCCCGGGAGACTTCCGGGTCCGGGTCGGGATGATGAGCCCGCAGAGCCTCGAACCGTGCCGGGACGACTACCTCGCCGCCCTCGCGGAGGGGAAGGCATACCACTTCCTCCACCTGCCGGTCCAGAGCGGCTCGGACCGCATCCTCGAGGCGATGCGCCGGGGCTACTCCGCCGAACAGTTCCGACGCCAGGTGGCCGCGGCCCGCAGCCGCCTCCCCGACCTCCATCTCGCGACGGACGTCATCGTGGGATTTCCGGGCGAGACCGAGGAGGACCACCGCGCGACCGAGGAGCTGCTCGAGTCGGTGGGACCCGAGACCGTCAACGTCACCCGCTTCTCGCCCCGTCCCGGCACGCCCGCGGCGCGCCTGCCCCCGCTCTCCCCCCGGGTCGCGAAGCGCCGCTCCCGGTCGGTCGCCGCTCTCCGCCAGCGCATCGCGCGGGCGCGGCTCGAGCGGTGGATCGGAGAGCGGGTCGTCGGTCGGGTCCTCGAGGCCGGTCCGGGAGGGAGTTCGGTCGCCCGAATGGCGAACTACCTTCCCGTCGTGCTCGATCGGCAACCCCCCCTCGGGACCGAGGTCGAACTGAGGGTGGACGGCGCCCGGTCGACCTACCTTCTGGGTTCGCCGTGCTAGTCGCGTTCTAATACCCGACCCGCACCTATTTCGACGGTCGGCCCTCGCTCCGTCAGCGGGGGCGCCGACGGACGAACCGTGACGGCGCTGACCACTACCGAGCTCATCGCCCTCGTCTTCGTCACCGTGCTCGCGATCATCATCGCGGGCCTCCTCCTGTTCCTCCTGCGACGGCTGCGGGATCGCAAGGCCAAGCTCCTCGGCGACCTTTCCGACCGGCCGCAGCTCAACCAGGACCGGGCGTTCAACCGTCTCGCGATGGCCCGACGGGAGGTGACGATCCTCGCCGGACAGGGAGTGGACGTGCGCCGTGCCCAGGAGCTGATCGCGGAGTCCCAGGGGGAGTTCGACCTCCACCAGTACGAGAAGGCCTACCAGTCGGCGCAATCCGCCCACGAAGCGCTCGTCAACGCCCGTCAGCAGGGGTCGATGACCTCGGGGGTCCCCCTCGGCGCCAAGCCCGAGCCCTCGACTCCCCTGCCGACCCACGCCGGGCCTACGGCCGCCGCCCCGGAGACCGCCCCGTATCCTCCCCCTCCGACTCCCGCCCTGCCGAAGAACCGCGCGGAGTCGCGGTTCCAGATCGAACTTCTCGAGGAAGAGCTCTCGCGGCTGCCGAGCCGACGCGCGAAGTCCTCGCCGGCGGCCGAAGCGGATGCGCTCCGGAGCCAGGCGACCGCGGCGTTCGACCGCGGAGACTTCACGGAGGCGTTCCGCCTCGCGCTGAGCGGCCGCCGGGCATTGGGGGCCTCGGTCGAGAGCCTCCCCCTCTCGGGAACGGCGCCGGCCGGCGCCCCTCGCCCCGTCCCGAACGGGAGCGCGGCGACGGATGCCACGAAAGACGCCGAGGCGGTCGCGAGCGGGGAGCGGTGCCCGGATTGCGGGTTCCCGGCGCTCGCGGGGGATGCGTTCTGCCGGGGATGCGGACGGCCCCGGTCGGCCACGAGCTGTTCCAGCTGCGGCGCGCCGCGGGTCGGGGACGAACCGTTCTGCGGCCGGTGCGGCTCGCGGTTTGCGTAGGCGCCGACGGGGTCGCTACCCGGCCGGGACGAGCCAGTCGTCGAGACGGCGCTGGGTGCGCGCGTCGTGCAGGAGCGCACTGCTCACGAGCCAGCGTCCGAGCGGGATCGCGAACGTCTCTCCGATCCGCGCCGAGAGATCGTCCAGGGACACCAGCCGTTCCGGCGGCTGTCGCAGGGCGGCGCGGACGTGCTCGCGCACGTTCCACACTCCGAGCGGGAGAATCTCGCCGGGGTGGACCTCGCGGAAAACGACCACCCCTGCCTGACGGCCGAGGGAGAGGAGCGCCTCGCTGGTCGCGAGCCGCGCCGCGTAGTAGCAGCCCCCGATTGACGCGTACGTCGTCCGGCCGCGGTACCCCTCGTGGTCGCCGATCATCACGACCTGCGTCGAGTTCGGGTTCCAGAGCGTGTTCGGATACCAGGCCTCGATCGACTCGTACCGGTACGCTCCCGGCAGGAACGCGATCACCCATCGGTTGTCGAGGGCCGTGAAGCGGTGGAGGAGGATCTCGGAGAGCTCCGGGAGGTCGCGGACCGTCTCCAGGTTCATCTTCGAGAGGAGGTCGTCGACCGCCGTGATGCTCCACCGCGTCGGGACGAGCCGCCGGCGGCCCCTTCGGCCGAGGGTGCCGACACTGAACGCCCGCTGGATCCGGCTCACGCGGACCCCCCGTCCGTAGAGCTCCTCGACCGCGGTGCGCGCGTTCGCATGCACGTCCGACGTCAGTCGGTCCAAGTGCGGGTCAACGCGGCGTACGTCCAGTCGGATCTTCTCGATGGGCGCCGACGGGCCGAACGGAGGGGTGGAGTCGCTGAGCGCGAGGTGGCCCCGGGGGGGGCGACGGAACCGGGCCTCGCTCTCCACGGTCTCGCCCGCGATCCCGAGGAGCTGGAGCTCCTCGAGGATCGGGATCGGGCGTTCGGCGTCCGTGACACGGATGGGGGTGGTCCCGCGGACGAGGCCCGTACGAAAGGAGACGACCTCCGCGACCGACCGACCGACCCACTCCTCGGGCGTGTCGAACAGCTCGGTCGAGCCATGCTCGGGGCTGAGGAGGGGCCCGACCGAAACCTTGGGGTAGCCGAAGCGGCCGACGAACAGCGCGGGTGGCGAAGTGCCCTCGAGGTCGAGGCCGTTCACCATCGGGAGCGTCTTCTCGAACGCGCGGTACTTCACGAGAATCGGGCAGACGGGCTTTCCGCAGAGCAGCTGTGCCGAGCGGCAGCGCAAGCACATCGTCGGGTCCTCTTCGAGGCCCGGTATGGTCCACGAGAGCGATTCGACCGGGGCAATCCCCGGAATGGGAGGAACGGAAGATGGGCCGGCCATCTCGGTACCGACCATCGTAGCCCCCGAATGTAAAGCCGGTGGGAGAGGTCGTGAAACAGCTCCGAACGCTCGACTTCGCCCTCACGTTCAAATAGCGGGGGTGGCTCGGTCGCCTCCGTCCGGGACTGTGGGGTAGCTTGGTCCATCCTTCGGGGTTCGGGACTCCGAGACGCCAGTTCAAATCTGGCCAGTCCCACTCATCGAGTCGGCCCGGGACACCCGTCCCTCGAGCGGTCGCGCTGGCCAACATAGATTACGAGAACGACCCGACATTCGGTTTGTGCGATAGAAGGGACTATCCTTCGATCCGATATCCCTCTCGACCGAGCACGATGGCATCCAATCCCCCGGACGCGTTCCGCCGCGTCCTGCGTTGGAGAACGGTCGAGGCGACCGCAATCGCCCTGGCCGCGCTGATGCTCTTCACCCTCCTTCCGGCGCCGACTGCGGGCGCCAGCGGGACGCGACCTCTCGACCCGGCGAGCGCAATGCCACTGGAGCTTCGGTCCGCCGTATCGCCCGCACCCTACCGGAGCTCGGCCGCCGAAGGAGTTTCGCTCGCGGCGAACCGTACCCCGTGTACCGCGAACGCAAGCATCACGGGAGAGGGTTCCACCATCGTGGGTTCGCTGATGGACCAATGGGCCGATGCGCTCCCGGGCTCCGTGAACTACGACGCTACGGGGAGCCCCTCCGGAATCACGGCCATCAGCACGAAGATCGTGGATTTTGGTGCGTCCGAGATACCCCTCGACCAGACTCAAAGGCTCGCTGCCCCCGGACTCCTTACGATTCCGGAAGCGGCCTCCGCGGTTGTTCCGATCGACAACCTTCCCGGGGTTCCGAAGCTGAACTTTAACGGCTCCGTACTGGCCCAGATCTACGATGGCCAGGTGACGAGCTGGAACAGCCCGACGATCCAGCAACTGAATCCCGGGGTCTCGCTGCCGTCCACGACGATCGTACCGGTCTACCGGTCGGGCGCGAGCGGCACGACGTTTGTCTTCAGCAGTTTCCTCACGAGCACCAACGCATACTGGGCCACTCATTACGGCAAGAACGTCGGCTGGCCGAGCGGGCTCCCGGGGGTCGCCTCGTCGGGCGACGGGGGCGTGCTCACCACCGTGGCAGCCACGGCCTACGCGATAGGTTACGTTGACCTGCCGTTCTCGTTCAATAGCTCGGTCCAAGCAGGCTCGGTCGAGAATCCGGCGGGGAAGTTCGTCGCCGCGACGGTGGCGAGCGTACAGTCTGCGGTCAACGGCTCCAAGACCAAGTTTCCGACGGCCGGGGGAAGCTGGTACAACACTTCCATCCTGAATTCTCCGGGTCGCGGAGATTACCCGATCAGTGACCTCACGTATCTGCTGGTCTACAAGAACCTGAGTTCGGCGTATCCGGGCTACTCGAGAGCCCGGGCCCAGACCCTGACCGACTTCCTCGATTACGTTGTCACAACCGGACAATCGTTCACGGCCGGCGCGGAGTTCGCGGAGTTGCCCTCCGTGCTCGTGCGTCTCGACACAAGGGCGATCGACTCGATCCTGTACGACGGGCACAAGGTGGGCGTGTGCACGGGCTTTTCCGTCCGATTTACCGAAAAGGGGCTCGCGTCGGGGACGGAATGGTCGGTCCGCCTCGGAGGGGTTTCGCTCTCCGCGACGGGAACCGCGATCAACTTCACGGAACCGAATGGGACCTACGCGTACACGGTCGGGGCCGTCTCCGGCTACACTTCGAACCCGAGCAACGGCTCGCTGACGGTCCACGGCAAGAAGGTGACGATCGCGATCAAGTTCCAGAGGTCTGCTTCGGTCGGTCGTTTCATGGTTGCCCCGGCGCCCGAGAGCGGGTCCAAGACCTCCGGATCCGTCCCCCCGCAAGCACCGCCCGATGGAGTTCGCCCGGCACCGACCGGGAGCTTGGGTTCGCCCTGAGATCGGTCGGCCGACCGCTACAGCTTCTGCGTGAGCGCGCGGACGGCGCCGCCGCCGTTCTTCAGGATCGGTCCGCCATGGTAGCTCAGGAGCGAGTCGATCGAGAGTCGGGCCATCCGCCGCGCGGAGATCTTCGCGGTCGGGGTATGGAACGTGTACTCGGGGGGCGTGAGGGAGGGGCGGTCCCCGTCCACGAAGAACAGGTCGCCCGAGAAGAGGAGCTTCCTCTCCGCCTGGTAGAACGACGAGTGACCGGGGGTGTGCCCCGGAGTGTGGTAGGCGATGAGTCCCCCGGCGGCATCGATCGAGTCCCCATCCTTGAACGTCTCGTCCACGACCACCGGCTCCGCGGGCGGAGTGCCGGGGCCGTCGTACTTCGGGTCGAGCGCGATGTAGGCGGCCTCGACCCAGTGGGCGAAGGTACGGGCGTGGGTCTTCTCGATCATCGCCCGGAGCGAGCCGGTGTGGTCCCGGTGGAGGTGGGTGATGAGGATCTTCTTCACGGCGGTCGGCTCGACCTTCACCTTCGTCAGGTAGGCGAGGATCGCCGTGGACGCCCCGGGGAGCCCGGTGTCGATGAGCGTCCAGCTCGCGCCCTTGTCCTTGACGAGGTAGACGTGGGTCGAAAAGTCCGGCGACGGGTCGACTCCTTCCACGAGGTGGACTCCGGGCAGTATCTCGGGCATCGGTTCCCTCGGCGCCCGGAAGAACCGGTCGGTTAAGTCGGTTCGGCCGGGGAACTCCCCGCCTTGAACGCGCGCCCGAGCGACCGCACCGACCCGACGACCTCCTCTACCGGGAGTCCCCCGAAGTCGAAGATCCCGAGCACCTCGTCCACGCCCGTGGCGCCGAACGAACGAAGCCGCTCGACCACGTCGTCGGCCGAGCCGAAGATCGCCCAGCCGCTCGCCTCGATGCTCGCGGCGTTGGCGTGGGCCGGGTCCCGCTTCACCTTCTCCTGGTAGAAGGTGCTCTGGGTCGCGAGCCGGCTTTCGAGGTACCGCTGGAGCGCGTGCCGGGCCTGATCGGGATGGGGACCGGCGTAGAGGTGGAGGGCCGCCGCGACCTCCCCGACCAATCCCGAAGGGAGGCTCCGCCGGTACTCCGCGACCTCCTCCGCGAGCTCGGGATAGCCGGACAGCGTTGCATACGGCACGAGCGCCAGAGAGGCCCCCCTCCGAGCGACGAACGGGATCGCTTCCCGCCGCTGCACGGCGATCCAGAGCGGTGGATACGGCCGCTGGACCGGACGGACGTTGAGCCGGACCGGGCGCGCGAGAGTCCCCTCCGCGCGGACCTCCCGGCCCTCGAACGCGGCGACCATCGTGTCGAGCGCGCGGTCGAACAGCTCCCGCTTCTGCATGGCGTCCACCCCGAATCCTTCGAACTCGAGCGGGATGTAGCCGCTCCCCACCCCCAGGTTGAGACGCCCTTCGAGCAGGTGGTCGAGCATCGCGTACTGCTCCGCGAGCTCGATCGGCCGGTGGAAGGGGAGGACGCTCACGAGGGAGCCGAGACGGAGACGCCGTGTACGCGCACCCAGCGCGGCCAAGAGCACCGGCGGCGAAGGGGAGACCCCTCCCGGCTGGAAATGGTGCTCCGCGACCCAGATAGCGGAGAGACCGGCCTCCTCGGCCGCCTCGGCCAGCGGGATGACCTCGCGGAGCCGGTCCCGCGGCGCGTCGGAGGGATACTCGTCCACGACCGTGAACACGCTGAGCCGCACGGGACGCCGACCGGCATCGAGTAGAAGTCGTTTGTCGCGGGGGCGCCCCCTTCCCTCCGAAAGGATAAGACGGGGGCCGCTCCCTCCGAATCCGGATGGGCTGGTAGATCAGTCCGGAAGATCGCCGGTTTTGCAAACCGGAGGCCTCGGGTTCAAATCCCGACCAGTCCATGACGACCGGCGAGACGAACGTCACGCGGGGTCCATGCTGTCGATCAGTTTCTCAAACCGGGGGTCCTCCCGCGCGGGCCGGAGCCAGGGAGCGAACCTCCAGGCTCCCAGCTCGACCGAGTGACGCTGTCGGGCGATCTCCAGCCAGCGAAAACACTCGTCCATGTCGCCGAGCAAACAGTAGACGGCGGCTATCTGCCCATGCTTCCCGAACACGGAATCCGGAAGCGCGATGAGCGTCTGCAGGCGCTCCATCGCTTCCTTCCTCCGGCCCATACCGGCATAGGTTTCGGCGTAGAAGCCCGGAATCAGAGGGTTCCCGGGGTTCATCTCGCGGTACCGATCGAGGTCGCGGAGGCATTCGTCGAATTCGGAACGAGTCTGGTGGTAGACGAGCAGAACCATGCGGTAGAGGGGGTCAAGGCTCGAGATCTTGCCCAGTTTCTCGATCTGGGCCTTGGCCTCTTCGAATCGTCCCAACCAGGTCAGCAAAATCGCGGGCTGACCGAAGTTGACGCTCGAGAGCGGGTCCAGCTCTTGCGCGAACATCGCCTGCCGGAGCGCCTCCTCAGGGCGGCCGCGGTTCTCAAGAAGGATTGCGTACCAGTGCCGGGTCGTCGCCGAGCTGGGATTGAGCGACACGGCGAGTGCAAACTCCCTCTCAGCCTCTCCCATCTGGCCGAGGCTCTCCAGGACCAGCGCGAGAGATGCATGCGCCTCGGCAAGGTCCGGGTCGAGCTCGATGGCACGTGTCGCCAATCTCTGGCTCGCCTCGAGCGCCTCCGGCCAGTCCGCACCGGCGTAATCCGAGAGGAGGATCCTCGTGTCGGCCAGACCCGAGTACGCGGCGGCATTCGAGGGATCCGATGCGATCGCTTTCTCGAATTGATCCTTGGCGGCGTTCAGCGCCGCTTGCGTCCGTTCGTGCAGCAACGTCCGACCCTTGAGGTAGGCAAGGTACGAATCGGGCTGGACCTGGGGCCGTCTAAGGAGACGAGCCGTCTCGCTCGACTTTAGTTCGATCTTCAGAGATTCCGAGACCGCTTTCGCCAACTCGGCCTGGACCGCAAGTACGTCTTCGAGGTCCCGGTCGTACGTCTTGGCCCAAAGGTGCCCCTCCGTGGCGACATCGATCAGCTGGGCCGTCACCCTGAGCCGATTCCCAACCTTCCGAACGCTTCCCTCTAGAATCGACGATACGCGGAGGTCCGCCCCGGTTTGGGCAATCCCCTTCGGAGCGGATTTGTACGGCATCACCGAAGTACGAGCGATGACCCGGAGCTCCCCGAGTTGAGATAGCACCGTGATCAACTCCTCGGTCAAACCGTCGGCAAAGTACTCGTCCTTCGGGTCCGGGCTGATGTTGACGAACGGAAGTACCGCAATCCCGGTGGTTCCCGAACCCAGTGCGGTCGACTCTTTTCCGGCCCAGGGCAGGATGACCCGGTAAAGGTCGATCGAAGTCCGCAAGCCTTTGAGCGCGGTCGGCGGGACCTTCTCCAGTTTCTCGGGAATCTTGTTCCATACCTGCTCGCGGACCGCGCCGGATACACAGATTCCCCCGGGGTCGGCCACGGGTTCGATCCGAGCGGCGATGTTCACGGCGTCTCCGAGAATGTCGGCGCCGCTCTCCACGACGTCTCCGAGGTGGATGCCTACCCGGATCTGGATCGGCTCGAGCGTTCCCTCCGCATTCCTCTCGTAGATCCGACGCTGAATGTCCACGGCACACTGGGTCGCCTTGAGCGCGCTCTCGAACTCGACCAGAAAGCCGTCGCCCGTCGACTTGATCTCCCGGCCACGGTGGAATTCAAACAGCGGACGGACCAGTTCTGCCTGTTGGCGGAGGGTTTCGAGCGCTCGCGCCTCGTCGGTGTGGGTCGAGGCCGTGTAGCCGACCGTGTCGGTGAACATGATGGCCGCAAGTCGTCGGGAGGAGGGCACGCTGCGGGAGCCGAATCCGTTAGATTAAGCTAGATGGAAAGAGACTCGGTTACGCCGGTCAGCTCACATCGACGGTCACCGGCGCCCCGGGCTCTGGGGGTAGAGGGGCAGGGTGGTTCACCGATCGGTCTTCCGTGGTACCACAAGTCGGGTAATCCCGACCAGTCCATGACCCCACGTCCGCGCGGGTCTTTCCGGCCATCGAACCGTACAGGTCTCGGTTAGGTTCGAGAGGGAGCGTCACTACAGGGAAGAACCCAAACCGCCGTCCGTTCAGGATGATATCACCCGGGGCTGTCCCACTCGAATCGTGCGGCGCGAGCTTTAATCCACCAGAATGATTCCCCCCGATGCTCCCGCGAATCGGGGCTTCGTCGAGGATTCTGGCGCTTGCGCTCATCACGGGCACACTGTTGGGCGCACCCATTGCCCTCTCTCAGATCGTGCCCGAGTCGGCGGCCTGCTCTCAGAACTGCGCCTCGCACTCTGCTCCGGATGGGTTCGTGTCGACCGGCCCGACGCTTCTGCCCGGATACGAGACTGGGTTTTCTACGTCGAACGTCGCCGCCGTGCTCAAGAACTGTTCCGCGAGCGCATTCCAAAAGGCCGTAGAATCGGGCGGAGTGGTTCAATTCGGAGTCAACTGCAGCGACCTCAAACTCGGGTCGACCGTTCTCGTAAACTCGAGCCTCACGGTCACGATCGAAGGAAATGGCCACCACGTGGTTCTGGACGGGAAATCCCAGCTAAGGCTATTCCTCGTGCAAGAAGGGAGTCTCACCATTTCCGGGATCACCCTCGAGAACGGCGCGATCGTGGGTACCCCCGGAACAGCCGGAAGCGTTGGAACTCTCGGTGAACCCGGTAAGAACGGCAAGAATGGAGCCGACGGGAAATTGGGAGAGCCGGGCGGATCGGGCGGGAACGGCGCCGATGGAAGCTCGGCCGGCGCGGGGACTGCCGGCACGGCGGGGGGCCTCGCGAACGGCGGTGCGATCCTCAACCTAGGGGGAGTGGTCAGCCTGACGGATGACGAGTTCCTTGGGAACGCCGTCACCGGGGGAGCCGGCGGTCAGGGGGGGCCCGGAGGCGGAGGCGGGGCCGGTGGCAACGGCGGAAACGGAGGGGACGGTGGGTCGTCGCCGTCAGCCGGGGCCTCCGGCGAGAACGGAGGAGACGGTGGGACCGCCGGAAAAGCCGGAGCGGGGGGGAACGGAGGCGAAGGAGGAGGTGGGGGTGCGGCCGAAGGTGGCGCGATATACAGCAACGGTAGCCTCTCCCTCACCAACGATACCTTCAACGGGAATTCGGCCGCCGGCGGGACCGGGGGCAACGGTGGGGACGGAGGGCCCGGGGGCGACGGGGGAAACGGCGGCTCCGGCGGGAGTGGTAGCACCGCGGACAACGGCGCCCCCAGTGGGGGACCCGGGGGTTCCTCGGGAGCCAACGAACCCGGTCAAGCTGGTGGCGCCGGTGGTAACGGTGGGGCTGGGGGAGCCGGAGGACCTGCCGAAGGGGGAGCGGTCTACAATGCCGGCAACCTTTCGATCACGGGCGGCACGTTCGAAAACAATGCTGCCGACGGGGGTTCGGGCGCAGACCTGGGCGGCAGCGCCGGGCAGGGAGGCGATGCCGGTGACGGGGGCGGCGGGTACTTCGCCGGATCCGGAGGAAACGGCGTAGAACCCGACAGCATCGACCCAGGGGGTGCAGGGGGGGCCCCCGGAACGACGCTCGCGGGGGCTCCCGGAGGGAACGGCGGTAACGGCGGCGCGGCGGGCGGAGGGGCCGCAGGTGGCGCCGGCCTCGGGGGAGCGATTTTCAACGTCAAGCAACTGGTTGCGAACAAGGCGGTGTTCCAATCGAACTCGGCTTCTGGAGGAACGGGAGGAAATGGAAACACCGGAGGCAATGGCGGTGAGTTCGGGGTCGGGGCTGCGGACTCCGGCGGAGCCAGCGGCGACGGAGGAACAGCGGACTGCGCCGGCGCGATTTTCTGTTCAGAGGGCGGGGGAGGTGCCTACGCAGGCGGGGCGCCTTCCGTAGCGGGTAGAAGCGGCACCATGGGAACGGGCAGACCGGGGGGTGACGGTGGCGACGGAGGGGCGGCGGACGGAGGGTGTGTGTTCAACGGAGTTTCGGGAACCGCCACACTCTCGCACGGCAGCTTCACGGATTGCGGTGCCATCGGAGCTACGGGTGGGAGCGGCGGGGAAGGAGGTTTGGGAGGCCAGGGCCCCACCTGTTGCGCATCGACCGGTGGCTTCGGAGGAACGGCCGGCAACGGGGGCGACTCCGCGAGCGGCGAAGATGGGTTTCCAACGGCCGGGCCCTCGGGCGCCAACGGCGCTAACGGCCTACCGGGTGGTAACAGCTCGAACGCTACGACTGCAGGCTCGGGCGGCCCAGGAGGCTCCGGTGGGTCTGCCGATGGGGGGGGCCTCGACAGCTTGGGTGATGCCGTGATCTCGAACGTTTCGTTCGCCAGCGACACGGCATCAGGGGGCTCGGGGGGACCCGGTGGTTCCGCTGCAGCCGCCGCCGGCACGGGCATTTCGGGAGGAGACGGGGGAGACGGTGGCGCAGGCGGCCTAGGGGGAGACGGAAGCGACGGCGGCAGCGGGGGCAGTGGAGGTTACGGCGGTGCGGGAGGCAACGGCACCACCGGAGGGAAGGGCGGTAACGGCGGGAACGGTGGACTTGGGGGACCCGGAGGCGCTGCCGAGGGTGGCGCAATCTTCAGCTCAGGAGATCTCACAATCTTCAAAAACAAATTCTCGAGCGATGCCGCCGATGGTGGCCCGGGCGGAGGTGGGGGTTCTGGCACGAGTGGGGCGCCCGGCGGAGGCGGCGGCAACGGGGGTCCGGGGGGAACTGGCGGAGCCGGCGGCGTCGCCGGGGGCATCGGAGGTGAGGGCGGGGCCGGAGGCGACGGGGGAAATGGGGGAGCCGGTGGCACGGGAGGGAACGGTGGGAACGGCGGAGACGGGGGAAACGCCTACGGAGGGGCCGTGTTCAACACGACGTCCGTGGTGTCCGAGAGCGGCAACACGTTCTCCTCGAACCGTGTGTCGGGCGGAGCCGGCGGCGGCGGCTGCTCCGCATCGGATTGTTTTGGAACGGGGGGCTCCGGTGGTTCCGGAGGCGCCTTCGGAATAGGAGGAGCCGGCGGCTCCAACGTGGCCGGCGGCAACAATTCCGCTGGACCGAATGGAACGGCCGGAGCAGCCGGCGTCAACGGATCGAGCGGCACGGCCGGTCATAACGGGAGCGAAGGGGCTGCCAAATACGCGAACCAGAACTGAATGCGGATATCCGATGCGGGGACGAGACGGCTTCTCCCCCGGCAAGGTGGCACTGGACTAGTTGCCGCAGGCCCTCCGGCCGCTGTTTCCCGGTGATTCCGACGTAGCGTGGTGGGACGAGCAAGTCCGTTTTCAGTCACTCCCCACCCACACAGGTCTGGGAATCCCGACCAGTCCATGACCGCCGGTGCGACGGCGGTCACGCGAGGTTCATTTTCTTCAACAACAGGGGGAATCTCGGATCGCTCCGCACGTTCTCGAGTTCCGGGTGGTTCCGGAAGGGTTGGAGCGCAATGTTATGCGATTCGACCGCGACCTCCAGGCTACGGAAACAGCTGTCGAGGTCGTCGATCAAGGCGTAGGCCCACCCGACAATCCAGGCGATTCCGGGGAACTCCGGGGACGCCTCTTCCGACTGCAGCAACGCCCTCGCCTCGTTCTTCTCCCCGGCTGTCGCGAGAATGTACACGTGCCACATTCGCTTCCAGCTCGGATTGGTCTGCAGTTCCTCGCATCGTCGGCTTTCCGCCAGGCACTGGGCGAGCTCGGACCGACCGCGATGATATTGCTGCAGGGCGTCATGGTACCGGTAGGAGTCGGGCTCTAGCACCCCTAGCCGCTGGATCTTCAGGAATGCCTCGTCGAACCTCTTGAGGCCGATCAGCACGCTCGCAAGGAAGCCGACATAACCGCCCGCTAAGGGGTCGGCGCCCTCGGCCAGCTGCCCCTCCCGGAGCGCTTCGTCGAGCCGGCCCTCGTCCTCCAGGAGGGTCGCGTACCAGTGATGCGCCGCGGAATAGCTTGGGTTGAGCGCGAGGGACAGCTGGTACTGCTTCTCCGCGCCGGCGTAATCGTAGGCCTCCCACAGGATCAGTCCTAAGGAGGTATGGGCTTCGGCCAAGTTCGGATCCAGCTCGATCGCCTGGGCGACCAAGCGTCGCGTGGTCTCCTCCCAAGATGCTCGAGGAACGTTGTGCGTGCGCCATCCCAGTATCCGGATGGCATCTGCCAGGCCCGAATAGGCGGCCGCATTGTGGGGATCGAGGGAGATGGCGAGCTCGAATTGTTCCTTCGCCTCGGTGATCGAGATATCGGACCGATCGTGAAGGCGCGTTCGACCCTTAAGATAGGCGAGGTAGGAATCGGGTAGGACGCTCCCCCTGGCTCCGAGACGGGCGACCTCGGTCGCCCGCAACTCTACCTGCAACGCCTCTGCGACCTGCCGGGCGATTTCCGTCTGGACGGCAAAGATGTCGTCCAGCTCGCGGTCATAGGTCTTGGCCCAGAGATGTCGGTCGGACCCCGCATCGATGAG
>Ga0187782_10001533_pt1 | contig 16832 bp, 17 predicted proteins | sample 0715_SJ02_MP15_2_FD_132454 | JGI IMG/M metagenome (GOLD analysis project Ga0187782, IMG submission 132454) | Tropical peat soil microbial communities from peatlands in Department of Meta, Colombia - 0715_SJ02_MP15_20_MG | ecosystem: Environmental > Terrestrial > Soil > Wetlands > Peat | place...
CTCGATCAGCCACAGTTTCATCCCCAGCGGGGAGGGATAGAGGTCGAAGATCCAGCCCTGGACTTTCATGCAGTTCCTCTTTTTCGAGATGCAGCGCGCGCTCGAGCGCGTCCATGCGCTTTTCCTGGTCGAGCGCGATCGAAAGCAGGATGGCTTCCATGGGATTGTCGTGGCACTGATAGGTGGCTGCCTGCGTGTAAAAGCGGGCGCGCCGGAAGAGGCGGTCGAAGAACGGCTGGTCCTCGCGCCGGAGAGCGCGGCGGAATTTCATCCAGTGGTCTGCCGCGTTCTGGATGAGCTGAACGAATGTCGAGACAGTGCGGCCCATGGAATTTTCCTTTACGCAACGGAGCGCGGAATCGTCCGCACGGATTTTTCGGGTACGAGCGCGAGCTTGCTGCCTTCCTCGACAGCGAATCGCGCCACCTGGTCCGCCTGTGCGAGAAGCTGCGCGAAGAAGCTTTTGCGCGGCGTTTCAAAAGATGCGGCGTCCGTGAAAACGGCGGTCGCGAGAGGGAACGCCCTCAAAGCGCGCAGCGCCTCGAGCGCGCGGCGAAACGACGCAATCGCTTCCCGCTCGCGCACGTCTTCATCGAAATACAGATCCGGCAGCGCCGTCACAATCACCGCTCGCGCCGAGAATTTCTCCAGCCATCGCGGAGCGCGCACGAGCAATTCCGTCAGTTGGAAGCAGGTGAACGCGCGCGCCACACGCAGCCGCTTGTTGAAGACCGCCGCTTCCACATCTCTTTCGCGCGCAAACCGCGCGATCAGCAGCGGGTCGAAGCGGTTCGCGCCGTCGAGACACAGCACCGGCTTCCCCTGCATCACCAGCCGCGGCAGAAAATAATGAAACAGCCGCGGCACGTCCGGGTGGCCGTGAAACACAGCGAGTCCCGTTTCCGGCAGCTTCCAGGGCACAGGCTTTTTGCTCGAGCCGTTTTCCGGCGCGACGGGCGGCGAAAAAGCAGCGCGAACCGACGGAACGATGGCAGTAGTGCCAGGATGGCTCATAGGCAGTCCTCAAGGAAGGGAACGGGAAGGGCAGAGGCGCGGGCAGCCAAGGGTAGCCGTATTACGTGCGGCGATTCTCGGGCGGGTGAGACGCGGTCCGTGAGAGCCGGGTAAATCCCGCAGGATAAACCCTGAACGGCAATGGGGCCGCAGCCTCCCCCGCCTTCCCGTTACCTCTACCGCCGGAAAGTATAGGCGAATAAAAAGCGAAAATCAATCAGAAAGAAATCAGGGTAGTGGGTCAGTTTCCGGTTAGCCGACTTACCAGGACCTAGCCAAAGTCGCAGCTACTTGGACTGGCGAAGTCGACGACCTTCTGGTCCCGAACCGAAATGTCAGTGAATCTAAAGCCTTGTGGGTGTCGCACTGACGAGCCCCAGCACCGGCAAAATCCTGCCTCAGTTGGTCCACAGGGGATTCACTGCTGCTGGGGATTCTTGCAACGGGGATTGTTTTCCTCAGCGTGCGGCAGTTGGCCCGAAAGATCTATGAAAGCTATCCTCGGCCAGCTTGTGGAGTTGATAGACCCATTTGACGAGACCAACATCGGGAACATCCCAGGCTTTGACCTCGACGTGCTGAAACCAATTGTTGTAGTCAATCGTATACCGTGGCGTGTCTAAATACTGAGTCCATGTGCGCGTCGCCATCATCTCAGGATATCTCTCCTGCATTTGAGAGACGTACTTCGACAGTGCATCCGTGAAGTCACGATGGAGCTGTGAATATTGTCCCTCCGTTAGCTCCTTGCTTTGCCAGTCTATCTTTATGAGATCTGCTGCATCAGCCGGGTCGGGAGGCAAGCGGCATGACTCGTCGAGGTCACGCAGGAAGTCAACTATGTTCTTGTTGTCATTAGGCAAAAGGGGGGTATCCGTCCACAACAGGAATTTTTTACCGTCCGTCAACAACACGATCTTTCTTTCTGCGCCGACTGTGATCCGATTCAAAGACTTGTTCCAGTTTGGTGGTTTTATGGTCTCCAAGACCGCCTCATAATAGAAACTCGGCAAACCTTTGGATTCGTTCCCGCAGTGAGCTGCGGGATTCGTATGCGCGTGTGGTTTCGGTTGCGCCTGTGTTTGCTGCGCTTGCAGAAGGCCGACGGGAGAAAGCAGGCATGCAACCAAGGCGAGGATGCGCATACTATGTTAGCCCTCACAGTGAATTACACTTCTTCTTCAGCTTCGATAGCCAGTCTTTAATTCCATTGCCTTGCACGACCCAAGGGTTCCAGTGCTTCGGAGGCACGGCGGGACCCGTATGCGGAGCCAGCGAAAGGCCCTCACTTGAGATGACGTAGATATCCCTTTTTGACTCCATGGCGTCGACCTTAACTCCTGGGGGTTCTGACCGGACCGAGATTTTGCACCAGGGCGAGTGAGAGAGTATACATCGCACCAAATGGCTAAGTCCTGGTAAACGGGCAAACCGGAAACTGACCCCACTACCGAAAATGTCACCTCTTGCGGCGGCCTGCTGCGGCTCGTTTCGATTTCTTCTTCGATCCCAAAGCGAGAAGTTCGCGCTTTAATCCCGCGAATTCCTCATCGAGCGCGCGCCACTCTTTCTCCGCATCCTGCAAATTGCCGGACTTGCCCATGGCTTCGAGATTTCGCGCGGCGGCAACAGCGCCCGTTGGGCCGAAAATCGCCGCACCGCCCTTGAACGCGTGCGCGGCCTCGGTCAGCTTCGCCGCATCTTTCTTCGCGACGGCCTGCCGGATGGCGGAAAGTTTTTTGGGCGCGTCTTCGAGGAATGATTTGACGAGCGTGCGGATCAGCTTCTCATTCCCATCCGTCGTGCGCCGCATGTGTTCCGCGACGCTCTCTGTGGCCGTCGCGGCCGCCGCACGAGAAGGCGGGACCGCGCCGGCTTGCGATGCGACGGGCGATGGCGCCTCGACCATTTGAAACAGCACCTGCATATCAAAAGGTTTCGGCACGGCGCCGTCCATGCCGGCTTCAAGACGCCGCCGGCGATCTTCCTCAGCCACATTGCCGGTGAGAGCGATGATGGTCTGATGCTTTCCGGAAGAAGCTTCCATCTCGCGAATCTTGCGCGTGGCTTCGAGTCCGTCCATGCCAGGCATCTGTTCGTCCATCAGCACAACATCAAATGGCTCCTTGCTCAGCGCCGTGAGCGCGGCGCGGCCGTCCGCGACGCCGAAAACGGTGTGTCCGCGCTTCTGAAGAAGTTCCGTCACCAGCTCGCGGTTTACGTCCATATCGTCCGCGACGAGAATATGCAGCCGCTTGGCCGCTTTGCCTGCGCGAAGGGGAGTGGCGGCACCCGAACGCTCGGAAGCCGTCGGCGCGTTTGCTGCTTCCCTGGCGGATTTTTTGTCGGGACTCCGGTTCGCTGCCGCGGTCATCGTGCGCGGGATTTTAAACCAAAATCGCGAGCCTCCGCCCGGCCGGTTTTCTGCCCCGATGCTGCCGCCCCAGCGCTCGACCGTGATCTTGCAAAAGTAAAGTCCCAGCCCGGCTTTGCCCGGCCGGTCCTTGCCTTTGGAAAAAAGCGCGAAGAGCTTGTCGGGCGTGGCATCTTTCGGCAGGCCGGGACCTTCGTCATCCACGTACGCCAGCAGGCAGTGGACTTTGTCCTCGATGCCGACGGTGACCGCCGAACCCTTGGGCGTGTATCGCATCGCATTCTCGAGCAGGTTGCCGAAAATGCGTTCCAGGCGCGGGGCGTCCCCTCCGACTTTCCAGCCGCGTGAAGCATCGAGGCTCGGGTCGAGCTGCAAGCGAATTCCTTTCTCCATAAATGCCGGCAAGAATTGCTCGACCACGCGCTGCGCGCAGACGGCAAGATCCGGCGATTCGGCGGCATTGCCCGCGGATGCCTGCTGCGCGGCCAGGTCGCCCGAAAATGCCTCCAGAATTCCGCGGATCATTTGCTCCTGGCGCTGCGATTCCCGCTGCCCGGTTTCAACCATCCGGCGCTGCTCGGCGGCGAGCTTGTCCATGCCTAGAATATTGAAGCAGCCGCGCATGGCGTTGAGCGGCTGCGATAGATCATGAATGATGCAATGGAGGAGAATTTCTTTTTTCTGGACTTCGCGGATAAGCCGCTCGTGTTCGAGCAGCGATTCGCGCGCGGTTTGAAACAACTGCTGACGCTCGGCATACGTGTCCGAAATATTCCGCACCACCAGCACCGGCTTTCCGTCAAGACGGACTGCCCATGCCTCGAACGGCACTTCCCGGCCGGAAGAGTCGCGTTCGGTCCAGATGCCCGAACTCAGCGCTTCTTCTCTCTTGGAATTCCAGTAGCTGTCCGCGTCCACTAGAAAATTTTCGAGGAAAGGCGATTGCTCGCCCACATGGATTGCTTTTTCGCGTCCGCTCGCAGGGCCCCACATCTCCTCGAGCCAATCCGGAGCTTCCCCGACGGGACGGAATGCGCCGTCGCCAAGATGCTCGAGCAGAGCGTAGCCTTGATTCGCGAGGAAGGCTCCGTAGATGGGATTTTCCGCCATTTAGCTACCTAGCATGGCCAGGGCGAGACTCGAGTACGCCTCCTCTACGTTTTCTCCGGTCTTGGCGCTTGTATGGAGAATTTTCCAGCCATTCGTGGAGAGTTCCGTCTCGCGGCTCGGTTCAACTTCCCATTGATCGGTCAGATCGCACTTGTTCAGGACGAGTATGGCGGGCAGCTTGCCCATGGTCGCTGTTACGCGATCGTTCAAGGTCAGCGCGTCTTCGAGCGTCTGGCGTCGCGTCCCGTCCGCAACCAGCAAATATCCGGCCATGCCGCGAAGCTGGGACATCCAGATTTTTTCGAATACGTCTTCACCGTGAATGTCCCATAGAACCAGTGTCACGTCCTTTCCATTCAACTGAATCGGTTTCTTATCCACGGTCACGCCGATGGTCGTCTTATAAACGTCCGAAGTGAATCGGCGCATGACAAAACGCTGCACCAAGCTCGTTTTGCCCACGGCGGATACACCGAGCATGCACACTTTCTTCTGCAGCATGGGATTGGCCGGCTCAGTTTACCGGAGAGGAGGGAGAAAAAGCGACTTTGAATGTGACGCTTCGATTGAAGCGGCGGCCTTCTTCCGTGTCTTCTTTCCGCAATGGCTCGGACGTTGCCACGCCGCGAGCGCGCAGACTCTTCGGCTGTACGCCCGCTCGTCGCAGCTCAATTAGAATTTGGTCGGCGCGCTGTTTGCTCAGTGGAATATTCGCGGACTCGATGCCGGAGCTGTCCGTATGTCCAATAACCTCAATCGCGACAGTTCCACCGAGCGTTCCGGCTTGGGTCAGCAGGCCTTTCGCGTCGTACTCGGCCTCCGTCAGAGCGTGCTCTTGGCCGGGTTCAAGTTCAGCGCGGCCGATCGGGAAGGTCAGAACATCGGATTCCAATTCACCCTTCATTCGATCGAATTCGCGCTGTTCCACCTTTTCCAGGTGTGAAGTATCAATCGCGTTCACCCCGGCGATCCACAGGGCTTGTTCCTCGAATTTCGCGATCCACTTCGACGACGCGACTCCGTCAGCGTACAGCTTGCCGTCTTTTTGAGTTAGTTTCACACCCATGGGAGGACGGAGTATCTCGGTCGCGCGCTTTTGCACGATCGGATCTTCCACCGAATAGTAAGGCGTCGTTTCGACCACTGCATCACTGGCGACTAGCCCTGCTTCCGCCAACAGCTTCGCGGGGTCGGCTGCTGACCGATCGCGCAACATCTTCACATGGAAGCGGCCACCTTCCTTGCCTGTGGAAACCACCACAATTCCTGGTTCCTGCCGCAGCGCACTCAAAAAACTGGACCACTTCCATACGTAGTATGACGAGTATCCAATCCAGGCGATCAGGGCCGCCAGAACGACCCCGGCCGCGGCCATCACCGCACGCGGTTTCCTCTTCGCTTCCGTCTTTTCCTTGAAGCGCGCTTCAAGGAGTTGGAGCAAGCGGTCCCCTGCAGCCCGGAAGGGGCCCGTATCGCCCTGGAAATTCGCCAGCGCCGAGCCGAACTTCGCCTGAATATCCTCGAGCGCTTCTTTCATGGCCACACGGTAATCCGAAGGCGCGTGGCCGCGAATCACCGCCGCAAGCACGGCGTTCGGGCTGGCTTCCAGCCAAATCTCCAGCTCGTTAAAATTCATGCTGCCAAGCGTTTCTTCTCCGGCCGACTCGAACGAATCTCGCGCGAATTGCTGAATCGCCGAAAGCATGCCCGCCACCATGTCCGGGTCCTGAGTCGTTACCGAGGGAGCGACGACGTGATTTAGCACCAGCCCCGTCTCGCGGTGGATCAGAAATACCTGCTCGACGCGATACACCAGGCTGTGCATCAGCACAATTTCCGCGAATGATTTCCCCGTCCGCAGCGCCTCGATGCGCCACTGAATGCCGCGCAGCGACAGACTGTGTTCCAGCGCCTCGTTGAACGATTCCAGCATCGAGCGCAGCGTCTCGCTGATGGACTTTCGGATCGCCGGGCCCATTACAGGGAAAAGCGCGTCCGCCAAAACGTGCGGATCCTTGCGGACAGACTCCCGCAGCGTCTCCTGGACCGTCGGCGCCAGTGCTTCGGCGAGCGCCTGGTCATCGCCCTTCTCCCGCCGCATCTGGATGGCTTCGGCGACGACCGAGCTCACGTCCTCCGCCCGGCGCTCGACACTATCGAGCCGTTCGCGGATCTCCTGGAGGCTTTCCTGTTCGGGGGCGACGATCAGATGGCGCAGCTCTTCCAGCGCCTGCTGACCTTCGGGCGGATTATCCGGCGGCGGGGAAACCGGAGCGCGACGTTGGGCTTGCTCGGCCATCGTGGGAGGTTTGGTTTGTCCCCGCGGATTCATTGCAAATCCGTGGGAGGGTTTCGAATTTCCTCTTGCCGGCTATTTCTCCGGGAGCTCGAGGTCGTTCTTGAGCCGCAACGAAAACTCGGTGAATAGGTCCGCGAGCGCGGCGCGGTCCGTCTTTTCATTGCGCAGGGTTTCCACTTCGGAATCGAGCGCCGCGGCGCTTTCCCGGCGCAGCTTGTCAATCTCGTTCATCACGGCCTTGGCGTGCTCCAGGATTTTGCTACGAAGTTCGCTCTGCCCGTCGGCAAACGCCTCTTCCAGTTGCCCGATTTTCTTTTCCAGCAGCTTCGCCGCGTCTTTCAGTTCGCGCGAGATTTCCTTCATCCCGTCCGTGCGCTCGCCCTTCTCGGCCTTGATACGCTGGCTCAGCGATTCCACTTCCTGCTGGACGAAGCCGCTCAGCGTGTCAATCCGCTTGGTCACGTCTTCGCGCAAATTCTCCATGGCTTTGTTGACGTTGTCCTCGAGACGCGTAAATCGCTTCTCGTAATCCCGCATCTGCGACCCAAACAATATGTCGCGTATCTTGTCTACGTTTGCGCCTTCCGCGCCTTCTTTCCCGGGTTGATTGGGGATTTTCGCTTCCGCGGGGGTTGCCATGTTTCTACCTCTCCTTTTATGACTCTTAAAGCGCTGCCGGGGGGACCTGCGCGCGCTGCTTCTAGGCATTGTCGGACACTACTACGAAAAAACTTCCGCCGCAATAACCACATACTTCGAGAACACGGCCAGGCCTGATCCCGTTAGATTCCATCGGCACATATCCTGTTCGACCCTAATTCACGACGAAAGGGTCAGCCCGAGCCAGAAGGCAATGGTCAGCAAACCCGTCAGGATCACCATCAGCCGCAGGCGTTTCTTTCGAAGCGTCCCGACGATGATCCCCATGCCGCACAGCAGAAATCCGAGTTGCGGCCAGAATGACCGCAACCCAAATCCGCTCGCCGTTTGCCCGGCCGACTCCTGAATCCAGTACGACGCAAATGCTGTCGCGGCCGTCAGCGAAACAGCCACCAGCCCCGCGAGCGCCATCCCCTTGGCCCAGTCCGGCAGCACCCAGTTCTTTCTCGCGTCGCGCCAGTCAAACCAGGTTTGCGCAACCACGATCGCAATCATCACAACCACGAACAGCGCCACGTCCCCTCCCAAGCTAGGGCCGCTGCCGCCGAGTCACGCCCTCAGATGTGAGCCGCCTTAGAAATCGGCGGCATCGCCGCTTCGACGGATCCCTCCGCCTTCTCGCGCTTGGACTTCGCTTCTTCTGCCAAACGCTCTTCTTCCAGCTTCTTCAACATCGCCCGAATTACGCTGCTTCCCAAGACTGCCATGATGACGGCTCCTCAATTCCCGCAGACGAAAGTCCCCCCTATACGGGAGTAAATTCACCCCGCACGATCAAGTCTTCGCTCAAAACTCTTGCTTGCGTGAACAATTCCACCTGGCCGGGAAACTCCTCCGGAGTCGTCCTCGCAGGCAATTCCCCGATGATCCTCTTCAGTTCTTCATCGAAGAGCCGCGTAATCAATTCCGGGGTGTGGGGGACCGGTGAACCATCCTCATCCAGGATCCGAACTCTATCGCGGTGCCGCATCCTCTGCGCGATCATGACTCGATAGATGCGGTCGGTTGCGAGGTCTTCCATATAGCCGTCGAGAAGGCTCGCTCCCTTTCCGCTGAGTACACCGTGGCGATAGCGAATCACGGTCCTTACCGCCGCGCGCGTCCCCGCCAGTGTGTGCTTTCCCACTCCTGTCGGATGGGGGCGGAGATTTGGATGCCGGTCGGGATTTGCCGGACGCGCCTTCAATTGATTCGGGAAAGGGAACTGCTTCACCGCAATTTCGTTTTGGTCTGGATGGCCCGTCCAAGCGCCGTCCATCAACGACAGCGCTTCATTCTTCTTGTCCTCTGCCAGCACGGCCAGCGCTCGAGCGTTCAATTCGGGGTTCTCGCGGTCAGGAAATAGCGCGGTCATCCCGCCGATGGCCAGAAATCCGTGCTTGTGGCAAATCTCCGGTATCAGGTTGCGCAGGTTCTGAAAAAACGGAACGTTATGAGGAATCGTGTTGCGATCCGGCAGCACCCACTGCGGATCATTCAGGTTGAAATGAATCAAGCTGGCCATGTAGTCCCAGCGGCCCAGATCCAGTGCAACGATATGATCGCGCAGGTTGTACGCAAACTCTTCCATCTGGTGCGCCAGCGGATGCGATTCCACCAGCGCCATGCACTTGATGTAATCCTTCGGCCAGCCTTTCGCGCGTGAAATTGCCTGGAAGAGATCGCGCCACCACAGCGCCTCTTCGGCGGATTCCGCCTTTGGTATGTAAATCGTCAGAGGATGCTTCAATTCGGCTGCATCAATCTGAAACGCCAACAGCGCAATATCAAACACCGGCGCGGCCATAATTTCGTTGCCCAGCACGCCTGCCTGATGGAGATGGAGCCCTCGCGGCCGAATAATCGCGACAGTCTTGCTCGGCTGGATGCTCACAGTCCGATCGCGCTTCTTGTCAAAGTAGCTGAGGTCGCTCCGCAGCGCCGCAAGAATATTCTTCACGCCGAGCATTAGGTGCGGCCATGTGTTGGCGAGGGAATCTTCGAGGTCGAGCATGACTCCGGGCGCGCCGGAATTCAACATCTTGACGACCATGTCCGCTTCATCTGCGGGGCCGGTCATTTGATTGCGCTGGTCTTGCACCCAATCGGGTAGCGCTACTTGCCAGTCCTCACGGGTGGCCGCTGAGGGCGGAAGGTATTCCGGTGGCCTCCCTTGTTGCGACGCTGCGAGCGCAGCGGCTTGCTTCTCGAGAAGCTGCCGTTGCCGCGGCGTGAATTCCTTGTGTAACGGGAGAAGAAATTCTACGAAGCCCTTCGGCAAGTCGCGCGCGGCATCAAATCCTGCCGGTACCGTGTTCATCGGCATGATTGGCCCTTGCGTTTGGCTTTTTGGTCCTGGTGTGCTCGCCATTGTCGCTGAATCCTCGCGCCTGATTTAACCGCGCCGTGGTGTATACCACAAAGCGCAGGCAGAAATCAGGCACGTCCCAAGTAGTGCCCCCGAACAGCATTGGGGGAATCGCAATCAAGCGGCCAAATGCTGCGCCTCCCTCGGACATGGCCATTGCTGTAAATCATTGAAAATAAAGCAGATATCGGCATACGGGCTGAGCCTTCTTGGCACGAAAATCAGCCAATCGGACTGCTTGCCGCCTCTTTTGCTTCGCTTAGCAAATGGTTTTTCCTTATTCGGCAAGTATTTTCTCCCTTGCCCCAGCAGCACTTAGGCCGCCTCAACACAACTCGCGCCCGCGAAAGCCCCCTCCCCCCCGCCCAGTTAGCATTCCAGCAACGTGTCTGAGGCACATCCATTCCGTGCACAAGCGAATCTGCTACGATACCCGCGGCCATGCGAAAACCTTGGGTCATCGCGCATCGTGGCGCCTCGGGTCATGCCCCCGAAAATACCCTCGCGGCCTATGAGCGCGCCGTTCAGTTGGGCGCGCCTTTCATCGAGACGGACCTTCATCTCACGCGTGACGCCCACTTCGTCGCCATCCACGACGCCACGCTCGAGCGCACAACGAATGGCCGTGGGAGCGTTCACGATTTCACTCTCCACGAACTCCGCCGCCTCGATGCCGGCCTTTGGTACGACCGCTCCTACATGGGCCAGCGTATCCCTACTCTCGAAGAGATTCTCGAATTCTCACGCAAGCACGACGTCGTCTTTTATCTCGAAATCAAATACGACTCCGCATGGGGCATGCACCACGCGCTTGTCGGCGCTCTCCGCCGGGAGCAGGATGCGGCGCGAACCATAGTCATATCCTTCGATCCCGCAACTCTCGAAAGCGTTCGCAAGCTCGACGCCGCGATCATGACCGGCCTCTTGATCGATAAATTCCGGCCGGACGCCGTACAGCTTTCGATAGATGTGGGCGCTCGTCAGGTCTGCCCTAATCTGTCGCTTGTCACGAAGGATCTCGTCGAGGAAGCTCACCGTGCCGATCTTCACGTGGCCACTTGGACTGCGGATAAGCCTGAGGAAATGCGTAGTGTGATCGCCGCCGGGGTGGACGGAGTCATGACAGATTTCCCGGACCGCCTTCAGTCCATCCTTGAGCCTTAGCAACCTGCGCAAGAAGTGTCGCGAACTCTGAAAGCGTAAGTTGCTCCGCGCGCGCATCGGGCCGCAGCCCGCAAACGGCAAGCGCGCCACGAATTTCGTCATCCGTTACAAACGGACGCAGATTATTTCGTAGCGTCTTCCGCTTTCGCCCGAAGCATGTCCCGACGAAACCGAGGAATCGCTTCTCGTCCGCCACGTTAAGTGTCGCCCTCTCACCCGGAAGATTCATCTCCACGAGTGCGGACGTCACGCGCGGCGACGGCCGGAACGCTCCCGGCGGTATTCGAAAGGCAATCTCCGGCCGCGTGAAAAATCGGCAAACTGCGGAAAGATAGCCGTACTCCCGCCGCCCTGGCCGTGCGACAATCCGCGCCGCGACCTCATATTGAATGACTATGTGGATCGAAAGCAGCCGATCCGCGCAACTGAATAAATGGTGGAGAATGGGCGAGGTTATGTAATAAGGCAAATTGCCGTACACCCGGATCTTCCCGCCACTGATATTTCCGAGATCAGTTCGTAGCACGTCTCCTTCCACGATTTCCACATTCCCCCATTTGCTTGATTCCTCCTTCAATTGCGCCGCAAGCTTCGCATCGGCCTCGATCGCCACCACTCGTCTTCCACTTTCGGCGAGCAACCGCGTCATCTCGCCATGTCCGGCGCCGATTTCCACCCAGGTCTCGTCGCCGCCGCGCGGCAGCCTCTCGAGAATGCGCTTCTGCCAGCCCGCATTACTCAGAAAATGTTGTCCCATGCGTTGGCGTGCCATTTCGAGCCGGAAGTTTAGCAACTTCGGATGGAAATCGCTTGAGGCGCTTGCTTGACGAACCACCAGCCTTTCGCTACCGTTTTTATTTCGACTGAGGGCTCATGAAAATCCTGTTTGTTTCGTCGGAAGGCCTGCCTTACTCAAAAACGGGCGGCTTGGCGGACGTGGTGGAAGCGCTTCCGCGCGCTCTTGTCGAGATGGGCCACGAAGTCGTCGTCCTTCTTCCACGCTATCACGGCAACAAAGTCACCTCGGTCATCATTTATAGCGTGACCATTCCGCTGGGTGATGTCTTCCGCTTTCCTACGCTTGCTGAGGGCCAAGGCGTCGAAGGCGTGCGCTATTTTTTTGTGGACGACGCCGCCTTTTTCGATCGCGAACAGCTCTACGGCGACAAATCCGGCGACTATCCGGACAATGCCGAGCGCTTCGCGGAGTTTTCCCGCGCCGCCATCGAATTCACCAAACGCGTCTGGCTCCCTGACGTCATCCACTGCCACGATTGGCAATCCGCCCTCGTGCCCGTCATTCTCCGCTCGCAGCACTCGACAGATCCTGTCGTTCGCTCCCTTCCGGTGGTCTTTACGGTTCACAATCTCGGTTACCAGGGAATTTTTCCCCAAGCAGTAATGCGCAAAATCGGCTTGCCCGACTCTCTGTTTGCCATGGACACCCTCGAGTTTTACGGCCGGGTGAATTTGCTCAAGGGCGGCCTGATCTTCGCCGATTACCTCACCACCGTCAGCCGCCGCTACGCCAAGGAAATCCAAACGCCCGAATATGGCTCAGGGCTCGAAGGAGTGATCCGCAACCGCTCGGATCGCCTCGTGGGGATCCTCAATGGCGTGGATTATTCCATTTGGAGTCCCGAGGCAGACACCTTCATCAAGCAGAATTATTCCTCCCACAACCTCGATGCCAAGAAAGACTGCAAGAAGAATTTGCTCGAGGTTTTCAAGCTGCCCGCTGAAAATTTGGACCGGCCTCTTCTCGGCATCATCTCCCGCTTTGTGGATCAAAAAGGCTTCGACCTTATCGCCGAGGTAGCAGGCGAACTAATGAAGGAGAATCTCGCCCTCGTCATCCTCGGCACCGGGCAACCCGAATACGAAAAGCTTTTCAAGCTGCTGGCGGAAAAATTCCCCGCCCGAGTGGGCGTCAAGATCGGCTTCGACAACGCTCTCGCGCACAAAATTGAAGCTGGCGCCGACATGTTTCTGATGCCCTCGCGCTACGAACCCTGCGGCCTGAATCAGATTTACAGCTTGCGCTACGGCACAGTTCCCATCGTCCGCGCCACCGGCGGGCTCGACGACACTATCCAGCAATTTGACCCCAAAACCATGCAGGGCACGGGTTTCAAATTCGAAGAGTACGACGGACAGGCTCTCCTGCAATCCGTCCGCGCAGCTCTGAAGATTTACCGCGAGCCGAAAGCCTGGCGCACCCTCCAATCCAACGGCATGGTCAAGGACTTCTCCTGGAAAGCCTCGGCCGCCTCGTATGTCACGTTGTATGAAGCGGCTAAGAGGGCTAGAATCCCACATGCTGCTAGAACATCTAAACGTTAGCGCGGAAAATGCCGGGAACTACCCGGGGCCGCGCAGTAAGGGAGAAAATGGCAGACAACGTTCAAGCTGTTAGCGATGCTAACTTTCAAGCCGACGTGATCGAGGCCAGCAAGACCCAGCCCGTCATGGTTGATTTCTGGGCGGATTGGTGCCGCCCTTGCCACATGCTTTCGCCGACGGTCGAGGAGATCGCCCGCGAAAATGCCGGCAAGCTCAAGGTCGTGAAGCTCAACGTGGATGAGAACATCAATGCCGCCGGAAAATTCAATATCCGCGGCATTCCGACCCTACTTGTTTTCAAGGGCGGGCAGGTAGCCGATCAAATCGTTGGCGCCGTGCCCAAAGAGCAGATTGTGAAAGTCCTCGAACGCCACATCTCCTAGGCGTCACTTCACACCAATGAGGCGCGGACGCGTGACGGCAACTGGGCCGGAAACGCAACGCTCGGGGTGTGCCCCGGTCCGGAAAAAGTGCGGCGCATGCGGCGAAATCTTTGCATGCAGGGCACACGAACCCGGCTGCTGGTGCGAAGACGTGAAGCTCAGTGCTGAATCTCTTGCAACGCTGCGCGCCGACCATGCGGATTGCCTGTGCCCTCGCTGCCTCGCCGCTGCAGCGCTTTAAGGGAGCCCTACTCTGGGACGTTAACTTGACCTTAGCGAAGGTGAACGGCAGTCCATGTTTTTTGGAGTGCGGCGGCTCGACGCCGCTTTGTTAGGGCGAGGCTAGACTCGCCTGAAGTTGATTCAACTCACTCTGCGGCACAATGCCAATCGCAAAGAACAAAACGAAACGCTGCCACTGGGCCAAAAGCCCCGCGATGATCTCCTACCACGACAACGAATGGGGTGTCCCCGTCCACGACGACCGCCTCCTCTTCGAGTTCCTGATCCTCGAAGGCGCCCAGGCCGGCCTGAGCTGGGAAACCATCCTCAACAAGCGGGAGAACTATCGCCGCGCTTTTGACAAATTCGACGCCAAGAAAATTGCGCGCTACGGCAAACGAAAAGTGCGCGAACTCCTTCGAAATCCCGGCATCGTCCGCAATCGCCTGAAAATCGCCGCCACTATCTCGAATGCGCAAGCCTTCCTCGCCGTGCAAAGAGAATTCGGCGCCTTCGACCGCTACATCTGGCAATTCGTCGGCGGCGAGCCAAAGAAAATGGACTGGAGCAAGACAAAGCGCGTCCCAACCACAACCCTCGAATCTGACGCCATGAGCAAAGACCTCAAGCGTCGCGGCTTCCGCTTCGTCGGCCCCACCATCTGCTACGCCTTCATGCAAGCCACCGGCATAGTCAACGACCACGCCCGGGATTGTTCCCTCCGCAGCTGAGGCGCGGGCTTGCGTTGCGAACAGGTGCGGCGTACCATCTTGCTTCTGTTTATTGCCGCGTCAGCCCTCCCGTAATGATTCAGGCACCATTTTGCCGGGGGATTGTGCGGCCTGCCTGCACCCGGGGTGCTGGAAGCGATGGCAAGACCTGCGACGAAAGCAATCGTGGTCGTCGGCGCTCAATGGGGCGACGAAGGAAAAGGAAAAGTCGTTGATTACTTGGCCGCCTCCTTCGATTACGTCGCGCGCTACGCCGGCGGCCACAATGCCGGTCATACCGTCATCTTCAATAATCACCGCTACGTCCTGCAATTAATCCCGAGTGGCATCCTCCGGCCGGGGAAGAAAGCTGTCATTGGGGCCGGTACTGTTGTGGATCCCGCAGCACTGGTCGTCGAGCTTGAGAATCTCAGAAAATCCGGCATCGAAGTCCGTGGCCGTCTTTTCCTGAGCGATCGCGCGCATCTTATTTTTCCCTACCATCGCGAAATGGACAAAGCCGCCGAATCGGCTCGTGGCGCCGCCGCCATCGGCACTACGTCCCGCGGGATTGGACCCGCCTACGAAGACAAAATGGCGCGTCGCGGAATCCGTGTCTGCGATTTGCTCGACCCCGATCGCTTCGGTCAAAAACTCGCCCGCGTCATCGAAGAAAAAGACGCCATCAGCCGCGCCACCTTCGGCCATCCGCTCGAGACCGCCGGCATCCTCGATCAATATCTGGAATTGGCCGCGCACATCCGCGGCCTCATCGCTGACACCGCCTTGCTCCTCAATCGCGCGCTCGACAAAGGCGAGTCGGTCCTCTTCGAGGGCGCTCAGGGCACCATGCTCGATATTGACCACGGTACTTATCCCTTCGTTACCTCCTCGAACGCCACCTCCGGCGGAGTTGCCACCGGTCTCGGTGTCGCACCGACTCGGCTTACTGGCGTTGTCGGCGTCACCAAGGCCTACACCACGCGCGTCGGCGCCGGCCCCTTTCCCACCGAAATGCCCGACCTCGAAGCGAAAGAAGTCCGCGAACGCGGCCAGGAATTCGGCGCCGTCACCGGCCGTCCCCGACGTTGCGGCTGGCTCGATCTCGAGGTTCTCCGGTTCGCGAAAATGCTCAACGGCATTGACTCGCTCGTCGTCACCAAGCTCGACGTCTTCGATTCGCAACCCGAAATCAAAATTTGTGTCGGCTATCGTTACAAAGGTCAGCGCCTCGAGGGCATGCCCTCCGATGTCGAAGTTCTCTCTCAAGTCGAACCCGAATATCACACGCTCCCGGGATGGAAAAAACCCACTCCCGGTATTCGCGACGTCAAGGATTTGCCCGCGCCTGCTCGCGACTATCTCAACTTCATTTCCGACCAGCTCCAGGTGGAAATCGGTATGATCTCCACCGGCCCGGAGCGCGACGCCACCATCGTCCCGCGAGGGACCAAGCTCGCTTCCTGGTTGTAACTTGCCATGCTTTCCTATCAAGCTGCGCGCGCCAAAGTGATTGAAGTTGTTCGCGCGCGCGCGGGGATGCCCGTGGCGGAAGCGCTCGTCTATACCCAGGATTATTCCCAAGCCCTCGGACGCTTCCTGGCCGAAAATATCGCCGCCGACCGCAACTATCCGCCCTTCGATCGTTCCGTTCGTGATGGATTCGCCCTGCGCGCAGCCGATGCGACGCAGCCCGGCGCGCGTCTCCGCCTCATCGGCGAAAGTCGCGCTGGCGGTCCATTCAACGGCTCCGTAGAGTCGGGCACTTGCGTTCAGATTATGACTGGCGCTGCCTTACCCCGCGGGGCGGACACTGTCGTCATGCAAGAGCACACCCGGGTCGAAGGCGAGACCGTCGTCTTCCAGCAAGCCGCGCAGCCGCATCACAATTTTGTCGTCGCTGGTGCCGAAACCCGCGCTGGCGAAGTCGTTCTCTCCCGCGGCACGCGGCTCGGCTATCCGGAACTTGCCATGGCCGCTCAGGTCGGCCGCTCTCGTGTTTGGGTCAGTCGCCGACCGCGCGTTGCGATCCTCTCGACCGGCGACGAAATCGTCGTCGTGGATCAAACTCCCGGTCCATTTCAAATTCGCAACAGCAACAGCGTCTCCTTGGCCGCCCAGGTCACGATCGCAGGAGGCGAACCCGCCGTCCTCGGTATCGCCCCTGACGAAATCTCTCAACTGCGCGTGCTCATCGAGCGCGGCC
>Ga0187782_10001536_pt1 | contig 16817 bp, 14 predicted proteins | sample 0715_SJ02_MP15_2_FD_132454 | JGI IMG/M metagenome (GOLD analysis project Ga0187782, IMG submission 132454) | Tropical peat soil microbial communities from peatlands in Department of Meta, Colombia - 0715_SJ02_MP15_20_MG | ecosystem: Environmental > Terrestrial > Soil > Wetlands > Peat | place...
CCACGGTGCGTGCTGAGCACGTAATCGCCGGGTTGCAGCGCGGTGCACACGCCGATCGCCACCGCTTCCTGGCCAGCGCTGAGATGCATCGTGCCGTGGACGCGTCCGTGAGCGAAGAGATCGTCCGCCTTCTCCTCGAAGGCGCGAATCAGATGCATCGTCTGAAGCATCTTCACCGCATCGTCCCTGGACACTGGCAGCGCCAAGTCCCTAACCTCCCTTGTCAGTGCGTTGCCGTCACGACCCGGGCCTCCAGCCGGTTTCGGACCTGGCTCCGATCGTGCCCTGGATGCCATCCGCAGGTCGCGCTCGCCAGGCGGCTCGAGGGGAACCGCGGTCCGTCCTCGCCGCCTGCGGCGCTACTCCGCGGGCGAGCGTTCCACAAGCGCGCACACGTCATCGAGAAACCGCGCTCCGTCGGCGCCGTCGGCGACGCGATGGTCCACCGCGAGCGTGAGCGCGCACACCGGCCGGATGCCCACCGCCCCGTCCACGACCCAGGGCCGTTGGCGAACGGCGCCGACCGCGAGAATTGCGGACTGCGGCGGGTTGATCAGCGCCGTAAACGTGTCGACGCCGAGCATGCCCAGATTGCTCACGGTGAACACCGCGCCGCTGACGTCGGTGAGCGCGAGGGCGCCCGCGCGCGCCTTGGCCGCAAGCCTCTCGATCTCTGCGTGCACGGCCCTTAGGTCCTTGGCGGAAGCGTCCCGGACCACCGGCACGATCAACCCGTCGGGTGTGTCCACGGCGACGCCAATGTCGATCGCGTCCCGCACGGAGACGGCCTCACCCTCCAACGACGCGCGCATCCGCGGGTGTCCCCCCAGTGCGCGGGCCGCCGCGCGCACGATCACGGCCGTATAGGAGGCAGCACCTCGCGCGCCCGCGGCCGCGGTCATGTCCGCGACGCGAGTGAGGTACACGTACGGGATCTCTCTCGCGCTTTGGATCATCCGTTGCGCAATCGTGCGCCGGCGCGCGGACAGGCCGGGGCCGGATGGAAGGGCCCGCGCCGCGACCGCGGCGCGGACGTCGGCTTCCGTCACGCGGCCACCAGGACCGGTACCGGAGATCATGGCGATCTCGATCCCGGCATCCCGGGCGAGGCGCCGCGCCACCGGCGTTGCGGTGACCGGCCGCCCTTCCGCGGACGCCACCGGGTGCACCGCGGGTTCCATCCGAGCCGGCCCGCAAGACCCGGCGGCTGGGATTCGTGGCGCAGGGACTTCCGGCGTCGCGGGCGGCTCCTCCCCCGGCTGCAGGATGTACGCGATCACGCTCGTCACGGGCACGGTCTCGCCGGGGCCGGCACGGATCCCTCCGAGCCGCCCAGCGGCCGGCGCCTCGATCTCCATGTTCACCTTCTCGGTCATCACCTCGGCGATCGGCTCGCCCTGTGCCACGGCGGCGCCATCCTCTTTGAGCCAGCGAAGGAGCGTCCCCTCCGCCATCGTCATCGAAAACTTGGGCAGGATCACGGGAGTTGCCACCGTGGTATCACTCCTCGGGGTGCGAAAGCCGCGGGCGGAAGACGCCTGGTGCTTCTCTGTCTGCGCCCAAAACATGACCGCCGAACGCCTGCGGACGCGGTTAGTCCTCAGTCCGACAGGTGGGGTGATCGTCGACTTGGATGCCACGGTCGATCCCCTCGATGGTCCTGCGCGCCGGCACGCGCTCGCGATGGGACTCGACCTCGCCCTCGAAGCACCCGACGCCGTTGCGCATCCAGAAGGGCACGTGGCTGAGATCGATGGTCACCACCTCGCGCACGTTGCGGCTAGCCCAACACTCACCACTGGCGATGTCATCACATCCGAGGCGGTCAAATGGCGGTGTACGTCCTTCGTCACGGACATCGTCCTCGTCCTCCCAATGGCCACTTCACCACTGAGGGCGGACGTTCCCAGGCGCATCGCTCGGTGCTTTCACAGTAGCAGGGCAAAGGACGGCGACCCATCGGGTGCAGGATTGATTCGTCCCGTACGCGTCCAGGCGACTTCCACAAATACCACGCCCGAGGAACGCCGCATGTCCGCATCCGCGGCGACGTCGGAATCACCCGCCCGAGTGATGGAGGCACCGCGCCGCGAAGGCGCCGACGTTTCACGCCCCTATCGGAAGGGGTAAAAGTCGTGGCGGCCGAACGTAGGTGCGGCCGGAAACCGGAAAACGGAGGTGGACTGAATGCTGATCCCGCTGGTGATCCTCGCGGGATTGCTTCTGTGGGCCACCGGACACTTGATCCTCAGATAGTCGGCCCGGTCGACGTTCCTCTGTAACGCCGGCTACCGCCGGCGGCCACGCGGTGTACGAGCTCCCAGAGCTCGGGCGATCCTGCGCTCCGCCTCTCGCTCGGCGATGCGGTCCCGCTTGTCATACTCGTGCCGGCCACGCGCCAACCCGAGCTCAACCTTCGCCACCCCGTTGCGGAAGTAGAGGCGAAGCGGAACCAACGTGTAGCCCTTCTGCTCGGCGCGTTGGCCTAGCCGGAGAATCTCCCGGCGGTGCAGGAGCAACTTGCGGGTTCGGAGCGGATCGTGGTTATGGATATTCCCTTGGGCGTAGGGACTGATGTGCAGATGATACAGCCACACCTCCCCTCCCTGCACCCGAGCATATGCGTCTTGAAGGTTTGCGCGGCCCGCCCGCAGCGACTTCACCTCGGTCCCGGTGAGTGCGATGCCAGCCTCGTGCGTCTCCTCGATCCAGTATTCGTGGCGCGCGCGACGGTTCGTGAGCACCGCGCGCCCTTCGTCACCCTCCCTGCCGCCCGCCGCCACCGGGTCAATCCCTGCCCGGAAACGGCCGCCTCGCCTCAGCTAGGCGCGTGCCGTCCGGCAACATCAGATTTGCCATCGCGACGAATATCCGGCCACCGTTACGGACGAGCACGGCGGTGACGACGAGTCCCCGGCCGGGCGGATTGCGGTCTCCGCGCGCCAACCATCCGCCGACATCACGCACCGGCATGCTCCTCGGCACGTTCAAGGTCCGCGTACAGAGTCTCGAGCGTGGCGGTAACCTCCTCGTACCGCTGCACGGTCAGGCGCGCCCGGTCAGCGTCCCGGTACAACTCCGGATCGCCCATGAGCCGGCTGAGGTCGGCCTGTTCCCGCTCCAAGGTCCCGATCCTGACCATCAATTCCTCCGCGCTTGGGCCCGTCGGACGGCGTGGGCTCGCGCCCGGACCGGGCCGGCTCTGCCGGGATCCTTCGGCGCCACGGCGAGGATCGGGACGCGGAGTCGAGATGCCGCCTGCATTCGGCGGTGCCACGGGCGGCGGAGGTGCTGGAAGGTCGGCGCGGGCCGCAAGATTCTCCCGGTACGCATGGTACGGTCCGGCAGCCGCAATCAGCTCGCCATTCCCGAGCACGAGCAGCCGCTCCGCGAGGTGATCGAGCAGATAACGATCGTGGGACACGATCAGGGTCGCGCCCGCAAACGTCCGTAATGCGCCCTCCAGCGCCTCGAGCGATGGAAGGTCGAGGTGGGTCGTCGGCTCGTCGAGGAGCAGGAGGTCGGGTCGATCCAGCACAAGCTTCGCGAGGGCCACCCGACGTCGCTCACCGCCGCTGAGCTGTCCAATACGCCTGTACGCCGCTTCCCCGGAGAACAAGAAGCGGCCCAGCACGGTGCGAACCTGCTCAGGAGACAGCCGCCGGTCGCCCAGGACCTCGTCGAGCACGGAGCGGTCGAGATCCAGCGTCTCCTCCGCGTGCTGCGCGAAATACCCGAGCCGCACGCCGGGCCCGGCCTCGACGATGCCGGAGGTCGGCGATTCGGCTCCCGTGATGATGCGCAGCAGCGTTGTCTTGCCGGTGCCGTTCGGACCGATGAGACCGACCTTCTCTCCGCGCCTGATCTCAAAGGAGACGTGGCGCAGCACCTCGATGCTCCCAAACCGCTTCGTCAGGTTTCGGACTCGCACCACGATCTGCGGACCGCGGCGCGGGGCATCCAACCGGAACGACAGGGTCCGTGCGGTCCTGGGCGCTTCGATCGGCTGGAGCCTGGCAAGGCGCTTCTCGCGGGACTTCGCCTGTCTCGCGTTCTGGCCCGCGTGGTTTCGGCGAATGTACTCCTTGAGCGCCTCGATTTCTTCCCGCTGGCGCTCGAAGGCCTCTTGCTGGCGCGCTTGCCGTGCGACCCGCTCCGTTGCGTAATAGGAGTAATTGCCCTGGTACTCGTCGATTCGGCCGCCGTCCAGTTCGAGCGTGCGCGTCGTGACGGCGTCGAGCAGGTACCGGTCGTGGCTGACGAGGAGCACTGCCCCACGGTACTGCTGGAGAAACCCCTGGAGCCACTCTAGCGCCTCAAGATCCAGATGGTTTGTCGGCTCGTCGAGCAGCAGCAGGTCGGGCGCCGCGAGCAGGAGGCGCGCCAGCGCCGCCCGCGATCGCTCCCCGCCGCTCATCGAGGGGAGGGATTGACGATGCTGGGCCTCGCGGAACCCCAGGCCAGCGAGCGTCCGGCGGATCTCCGCCTCATACGTGAATCCGCCCGTCGCCTCGAAGCGATCCCTTAGGCGGCCATACTCCTCCAGCGCCTCGGCCAGGAGCACCTCGTTCCCGTGCACCTCGGGGACGGCCAGCCGCGCCTCGGCTTCGGAGAGACGGCGTTCGATGTTCCGAAGTCCCGCAAACGCCGAGGCCGCCTCGTCCCACAGCGTCTGTCCGTCACCCTGGTTCGAGAGTTGCGCGAGGTAGCCGACGCCCGCCCCGGACCGCACCGCCACTGTCCCGGCATCGGGTGTGTCGAGCCCAGCCAGCAGCCGAAGGAGCGTCGTCTTGCCGGCGCCGTTCCGGCCGACGAGGCCCACCTTGTGGCCCGGCTCCATGGCAAACGACACGCCGGCGAGCACGGCCGAATCGCCGTATGCCTTGGTCAGGTTGGATACGGTCACGAGCGGCATGATGCCCGGGTCCTATCGCATGCGTTCGGGTCTGCACGGAACACATGTCGCAAACCCGGTCGAGTGTACTCGCCGCGTGCTCCGAGTGTCAAGTGCCGGAACCTCAAGGCTGATGCTCGCGTCCCCACTCGAGCGGGCGTTCTTGCAGCAACTCCACGACGTGGGGCAGCATTGGCAAGATGACGTCCATCCACTCGCGCACGCCCCGGGGGCTGCCCGGCAGATTGACAATGAGCGTGCGGCCCCGAATGCCGGCGACGGCGCGGGAGAGCATCGCAAGCGGTGACCGCGCGGCGGTCGCGATCCGCGCCGCCTCGGGAATCCCGGGTACCTGGCGCTCGACCACCCGCAGCGTGGCCTCAGGGGTGACGTCGCGCGGTGCCAGGCCGCTGCCGCCCGTCGTCAGCACAAGGTCCACCTGCAGCGTGTCGACCATGTCGGAGAGAGTTCTGGAGATCGTCTCGAGGTCGTCCGGCACGGTGACGTGGGCGACGACGTCCGCCCCGTGCGCGGCAAGGGTCTGGGCCAGGTACTGCCCGCTCTCGTTCTTCCCGGCACCCCGGCTCACCCGCTCGCTCGCGGTGAGCACGCCGCAGCGCACGCCGCGCAACCGCTTCTCTTCGCTCATTCGGCGCCTCCCTCACCCAAGACCTGCAGCCCACGCGACGTACAGCAACGGCCGCGGGGCACGCCGCCAGGGCGCTCGGACGGCACATCGTCTCAGCGACGGCTCGGTGTCTCGCGCTCGCCCGCGCGCGCGTACGTCCCGGACTTGCCCCCGGTTTTCCGCACGAGCCGAATGCGGTGAATCACCATGCCGCGGTCGACAGCCTTCAGCATGTCGTAGACCGTCAGACCGGCCGCCGCCACCGCGACCAGCGCTTCCATTTCAGCCCCGGTGCGCCCGATCGTGCGGACCCGCGCCTCGATGTGAATGCGCGACCGCCGCACATCCGGTACCAGGTCCACGGACACCCCGGTCAATGGGATGGCGTGACACAGCGGCACGAGCTCCCACGTGCGCTTGGCAGCGGCGATCGCGGCCACCTGTGCGACGGCGAGTACGTCGCCCTTGCGGGCCGTCCCGGTGGTCACCGCACGCAGGGCGGCGCGGTTCATCCCCACCTCGCCCCGTGCCACCGCCTCGCGAACGGTCTCCGCCTTGTCACCCACGTCGACCATGCGCGCGCGGCCGCGCGCGTCGAGATGAGAGAGCCCGCCGGCACGGCGCCGAGCCGCCGGTCGCGAGCCCGGCCGGGCCGTCACGAGGGAAACAGGTGGACGTCGACGACAGTGCCTTCGTCCACCGCCTTCTGCCCAGCAGGCACGACGATGATGCCGTCCGCGCGTGTCATCGTCGTGATGATGCCGGACTTGCCGAGCACCGGCACCGCCCACAGTGTCTCGCCGCGGGTCGCGAGGTGAACGCGGATGTGGTCTTCCCGGACTCCGTCGGAAGGAATCCGCCGGTCCGTCTTCGCCCGTACGACGCGGCCGAATGGACGAGGCGCTTCCTCGCCGGCCAGGCCGCGGAGCAGGTCGCGGACGAACACGTCGAAGATGACCATGCCGCTCACGGGATTGCCCGGCAACCCGACGATGGGCGTCCCGTCCACGACCGCGAGAATCGTCGGTTTGCCGGGTTTGATGTTGACGCCGTGCACGATGACGCCCGGTGCCCCGAGTTCGCCGATGGCGCGGGCGACCGCATCCTTCTCGCCAACCGACGTGCCGCCGCTGACGAGCAGCAGGTCGCACGACGTCCGCGCAGCCGCCAGCGTCCGGAAGAGCACGTCGTACGTGTCGCCGACGATCCCGTACGACCGCGGCTCGCCGCCTCCTTGCCGGACCAGCGCGCCGATCGCGTACGTGTTCGCGTCCCGCACCTGCCCGGAACCGGGACGGCTGGACGGTGGAACGATCTCGTCGCCGGTCGCCACGATCGCGACGAGGGGCCGGGCAAACACCTCGACGTCCGTGACCCCGATCGCTGCCAGGAGGCCCACGTCCTGTGGTCGAAGGCGCGTGCCGGGCCGGAGTGCGACATCACCCGCCCGAACGTCCTCGGCGCGGCGAAGAATGTTGTCGCCCGGCCGCACCTGACGCCGGGCCGCAACGCGCCTGTCGTCGCGAACCTCAACGTCCTCGAGCATCACGACCGCGTCCGCCCCCGGCGGGATCATGCCACCCGTGGGGACCTGCGCGGCCGTTCCAGGAGCCACGATGACGCTCGCGGCCTCGCCCATGAGGACTTCGCCCACCAACACGAGCTGCACCGGAGCCGCCTCCCGGGCCGTGGAAACGTCTTGGGCGCGCACCGCGTACCCGTCCACCGTGGACCGATCGAACCCGGGAACGTCCTCCGGAGCCACCGCCTCCCGGGCGAGAACGCGGCCGAGCGCGCCCTCGAGCGCCACGCGCTCGGGTCCCCGGGGACGAGGGGTGTACCGGCGAGCGAACCGAAGCTTGGCCTCTTCGGGTGTGATTAGAGAAGACGGACCTGGCATGGCAAGTCCCAGTATAACACAGGCCTTCGGCCGGGCGTCCCGGGCGAGATGATGGGAACGCACAGTGAAGAAGCCCGCCGCCCGGCGTGTCTCGCGCTCCGCTCCCGAACAGGGTGTCGCGGTGCCGCCCGGTGCCGCCGCGGCTTCCGGACGCCCCACGCATCTTCGCGGTCAACGGAACAACTCAACGTGCCGAAACGGTGCCGTGCGTGACTGCTTGGATTCTCTCGGTTGCTCCCGGGGGTCGGCCATGGACAGGAGAGCACGCTCAGCCTCTGCCACGAACAGCGTCGACGTGCTGCGGTCGGCGCTGAAGAGCCAGTATCACGCCAGTCTTGCGATGCTGCGAGCAGCCATCAAGCGATGTCCTGACGACCTGTGGATCGGCAGCGACAGTCACGCCAACCCGATTTGGCGGATCGTGTACCACACGCTCTACTACACGCATCTGTATCTCCAGCCGAACAACTGGACATTTCGTCCTTGGGCGCATCACCAGCAGGGGATACAGCGCATGAACGAACCCCTGAAAACAGGGCGACCATACACGAAGACCGAGATGCCCGCCTATTGGAGCATCTGCGAAGCGATGATCGACGATGCCGTGGATGCGCTCGATCTTTGTGACCCACAGAGCGGGTTCAGTTGGTACAAGGTTCCCAAGATGGAGCTCCAGATCATCAACGTTCGCCACATTCAGTACCATCAAGCGCAGCTCGCCGATCGTCTCCGGGCGGCGACCGGTGCCGGTGTCGGGTCGCGGGGGCGCGCCGGCGCGCGACCGCGCGTTCTGGCCTTAGGGGTGTCCGATCACCTGTGCACCGCCGAAACTGCGGAGACCGTCCGACCGTTCACTCGTCCCACAGAGGCGCATGACGGCGTGAATGGTTCGGTCCGTGGCATAGGCCAGGTATTTACGCAGGATCTCGATGACTGTGTCAATTGCAATTACCGCTGATCCTCCCCGCGGGTAGCCCAACTGCGGCTGAACGGAGCAGGCGTCACGCCATCGATGCGGTCGCACTCGTCAGGTCCCTTTACCCTGATATTTCGCGCTGAGAGTGTTGGCTCGGGAGGCGGTGCGCGATGAGCCGCGCGTCAGGTTCGCCGATGAATGTCTCGCATCGGGCGCTGCTCTTGTTAGAAGTCTCCGCTGAGCAACTTCTTTAGTTCCGGAACGGGCAGGCCAGACTTTTCGACTAACATTCCGAGTTCCTTGGCGAGCTCTTCCATTTCATCACCCGCCTGGGAGACATGCCACACGCCTCCTACTTCCACGAATTTTGATGGGAGTGCCATCCGCAGCGCCCTCATAAGCACGAATCGCGGGATGTACCTAACAACGTATGTACTTCTCGGAATGACTTGGAGACCGAGAGCCTCGAGCACATCAAGCGTTTCACGCATAGCGTCTATCATGAGTCCGAGGTCGGCGTCAGATTTCACAAGGGCCTTTACATCAAGGTGATACTTCATAAGGGGCATGGCGAAACATGGAACAAGTGCTGCGTGCGCAGACTGCCAGTCAGGCATCTTCCTGGATATCGCGGCACATAACCCAGCGTGGCGAAGGATCGCCACGAGTCGTTTCAGCCTTGGAGTGATGGAGCCGTCGAGCTCTCCGAAAGGTGCGGCAAACCATCTTGACTTGGGGATAATGGCACGTATGGTATCGCCTTCTCGTCTTCCTCCCGCGAACCCAAATCCCAGCATCACGCGTTGCTTGTCCAGTCGTTCCGTATATTCTTTCGGACCTAAGGGATTGTTGATCATGAATACGATGTTTGGCGATGCGTTTTGCGCCAGAATTGGCAACAGGTCATACACCTGATTCTTTCGCACCACGACGAGTATGTAGTCGTAGTAGTCTGTCGGTTGAAGGACATCAACGACTGGAACACGCGTAACGCTTCTTGTGTGTCTGAACTGATCCTCGATGATGATTCCCTTGTCGTTGATTTCCTTGAATCGTGTTCCGCGGGCAAGTAGCGTGACATTGAATCCCGCGTTGTGCAAGCCAACTGCGCAGACTGACCCGTTCACACCCGCTCCCACGACAAGGATTCTGGAAGGGTCAATGGCCATTCGCTCCCACCCTCGACAACCTCATGTGCTCCCAGCGGGATTCGAACCCGGGGTTCACAGTTGAAGCCTTATGTCCTCGGCCGGACCAGACGATAGGAGCGTATGAGGCGACATCTTTCGCGTGTCGTAGCACGGTTCGCGCGGCCCGCCGTGCGGCAGGCGGCCGCAGCCGGCATCGCGGCCCGCAACGCGGCGGGGCGCGCGCGAACGCGATGCCGCTGTCGTACGGCACGTTCAACCACTTGTGCGCGCCCGCGGCCCGGGAATCCGCGCCGTCCACTCCACGCGTTAGGTGGGACAGGTTCGGCGCCGCCCGACCGCCTCGAGAAGGCTGACGTGGAGTTTCTTCTCCAACACGATTGTCGTGTCGACACACAGATAAGTTAGATCACGTTAAGCTCGACGAGGCGCCGTCCTTCGACGATGCGCGTGAACGCAAGCGGGGTCAGGTCGAGGCTTCGGTATCGTCTCTCCACGATCAACTCGGCCAGACCGCGCCCGACCGCAGGCGACTGTTGCAGGCCGTGACCACTGAAGCCGTTTGCGAAGAACACGTTCGCCAAGGATGGATGGGGCCCCACGATGCCGTTGTGATCGAAGATGTTCATCTCGTAGTACCCTGCCCAGCTTTTGAGCACCTTCACAGCGTCGAACGGGCGGACCCGCGACGCCAGCACGGGCCAGATCACATCATAGAACAAGCGGCCGTCGACTTCGAGCGGGGCGTCGTCAGGATCCTCGGCACCCTCCGCGGGAGACCACCCGCATAGGAAATTCGGACCGTCGGCCCGGAACCACACCCCGGACGGATCGATCACCAGTGGGCATCCGGGCACGGGCTCCCGGCACGTGATCATGAAGACGCATCGCTTGCGCGCGCGGACGGGCAGGTCCACGTCCAGCATCGCAGCGACCGCCGCCGCCCATGGCCCCGCGGCGTTGACGACAACGTCGCACGGCACTGTCGAGCCCCCGGCCGTGACGACGGCGCGCACCTGCGGGCCTGCCCGGACGAAACCGGTCGCTTCCGCGGTGACATAGCCCACGCCGAGCGACTGCGCCTTGCGGCGAAAAGCTTGGAGCAGCGCGTACCCGTCGAACCATCCCTCGCCGGAGAGCCCCAGCGACCCGGCCGAAATCCTCTCGGTCCTCAGCCAGGGGAACCGCGCGGCGAGGGTCGTCGGATCGAGCAGCACGACCTCGATCCCGTGTTGCCGCTGAAGACGGTGGTTTCGTTCGAGCACGGATACCCCGGCCGGCGTCGCGAGGAACAGATATCCAGGTTCGCACAGACCGATGTCCGGCGTCTCGTCGCCCACGGCGAGGCGCGCGCCGACATCGCGCAGAAACTCGATGCCGAAGCGGGAGATCTCGATGTTGACCGCGGTCGAAAACTGCTGCCGGATCGCGCTCGCGGAGAGGGCGGACGACGCTCTCTGGTACGTCGGGTCGCGCTCCATGACGACCACTTCGCCCGCAAAGCCCGGGTGGCTCGCCAGGAAGTAGGCGACCGAACTGCCGATCACTCCCCCGCCCACGACGACGACCCGCTGTGCCATCCTCCGTCCCTCCACCGGATCCGCTCGGTGCGTACCCTGGCACGCGGCGCCGTGGGGCCGCTTTGGCCGCCCCGTCAGATGTCCATCACGCTGTCCAGGCCGCCCCCTCGGGCGCGCAACCGCCGGGTCGCTAGCCGATGAGCCCCATCTCCTTCCCCACCTTTGCGCACACGTCCAGCGCCCGGGAGAGATCGTCGTGCGTGTGACCTGCGGTCACGATGGTGCGGACGCGGGCCTTGCCGCGGGGAACCGTCGGGTACGCGATACCGAGCGCGAACACGCCCTCGTCGAACAGGCGGTCCGAAAAGCGCATCGTCTCGGCCTCTCCCCCGATCATGATCGGCGTGATTGGGGTCTCGCTCACGCCCGTATCGAACCCCAGTTGAGAGAGCCCCGCCTTGAAGAGCCGCGTGTTCTCCCACAGCCGCGCGATGACGCCGTCGTCGCTCTCGATCAGGTCCAGGGCGGCGATCGCGGTCGCCGCAACCGACGGGGGCTGCGACGTGCTGAACAGGAGCGGCCGCGCACGCTGCATGAGGAACTCGATCAGCGACCGCCGGCCGGCCACGTATCCGCCGAGACACGCCCACGCCTTGCTGAGCGTGCCGACCTGCACGTCCACTTGGCCGTGCAGGCCGAAGTGCTCGACGGTCCCGCGACCGCCAGCGCCCATCACGCCGCTGGCATGCGCGTCGTCCACCATCATGATCGCGCCGAACTCGCGGGCAAGGGCACACAGTTGGGGCAGCGGCGCCACGTCACCATCCATGCTAAACACGCCGTCGGTGATCAAGAGGACGCGCCGCGCGCCGCGCACCTCCTCGAGGCATCTTTGGGCCGCCGCGACATCCTTGTGGGGAAAGATCTTGCGGTCGGCCCCGCTCAGCCGGCAGCCGTCGATGATGCTCGCGTGATTGAGTTCGTCGCTGACGACGACGTCGCCCTTGCCGAGGATCGCGGACACGGTCCCGGCGTTGGCGGTGAATCCCGACTGGAACAGGAGCGCCGCCTCGGTGCGCTTGAACGCGGCGAGCCGGCGTTCCAGCTCGCCATGGATCGCCATGTTGCCTGCAATAGTTCGCACGGCGCCGGAGCCAACCCCTTCGGTGTCGATGGCGCGCTGCGCGGCCGCGCGCAGCGCCGGATGGTTGGCCAGTCCCAGGTAGTTGTTGGAACACAGATTGATGACGCGACGGCCGTCGTACTCACACACCGGCGCCTGTGCTCCCCGGAGCTCGCGCGGCCACCGGTACAGCCCGCGCGCCCGAAGGTCTTGCAGCTCCTCGTCGAGAAACGCCAGTGGGTCCCTCACACTCATCGCCTCCTGCGATGCCGTCCCGCCGTGGGCCCCGCGTCAGGGCGGCGGGGCCACCGCGGTCAGGATCTTGCGGTAGTCGTCCAGGCTGGCGCGTGCGCTTCTGTCGGACGTCTCCATCATATACACGGTCAGCGCGGCCGTCCGGGCGACCGCCTCTGGGAGATCCCGAACGTTGGGATCCAACGCCAGAATCGCGTTCAAATCGTAGCACCGGGCCGCCTGGTGGAGGAGCCGCAAGAACTCGAACTCCTGCGCCAGCGTTTCTGGCACGGCGGGTTGCCGGCGAAACTCCCGGTAGAACGATTGTCCTCCCTGATCCGACGGCGTGACGTCCGCCTCCAGGCGCTCCACCGCGGCGCGCTCGGCCGCGGTGTCCACCGCACGGTCGGGATTGTAGGCAATCTCGCACGCACCATCCGCCGCCCTGCCAATCAACACCCGCGCCACGAACGTCTCGACCGGAAGTGCCTGCAGGATGGTCCGATCCAGCGGATCGTGGCGCACCAACATCAGGGCCGACACCGGGATACCCTCCATCGGATGGGTCACGACATGTCCGGCGAGCGGGTAGGCCGCGACGTCCAATATCGCGCGAGCCCCGTCGAATGCCGTGAGGCGGGCCAACCACCGGCGCACGTCGTCGCGGGACGCACCCAACTCTGACTCCACCGTCCAGGGCGCGCCCTCGCCGGCGTCCGCCGCCGCCCGCAGCACCGCATCCGCAAGATTGTCAAGCTCGGCGGCGCGAGTATCGAGCCGTTCCGGCGCGACGTCGGGGACGTTCTCGAATCGAGCCCGCAGCAACCCCGCGGCAAGCCTCGGGACTCCGGCGATCAGCCCCGTTCTCGCATAGCTCGCTTTCTCGGCCGGGTACGCGTAGGCCTCGATTGGCTTCGCCAGATCGAGTGCGGCGACGGGGACCTCGATCTCCGCGCTGCCGAGATCGAGACCGCGAACCTGCCCGGATGCCCCACGGTGCTCCTCCAGCCAGCGGTAGACACGGTGGCCCCGCATCACGCGCCCGTTCGTCGGCCTTATCTCGAATGGCACGATGCGCCGCCCGTCCCTCATCGCGAGCGTATACCGGACATGTACCCAGTCGTCGGAGTAAACTCGGGCATCGGCGCCCCGAGAGAGGAAGCCGTACGCGAGGGTGGACTTCCCGATCCCGGTGGGCCCGAGGTAGAGCACTCCGCGGCCGCGCTGCGCCGCACACGCGCCGCGTAGCGTGTGGATTCCGTAATCCTGGGCCAGCACATGGCCGACCGCACCGAGAACCGAGCCCCGGAGCTGGTCGTAGTATGACGTATTGAACAGAATGATCGTATCCGTACGCCGGCTATAGTAGACGGCCTCGGGTTGATCCGCGACGCCCGAGAGCGCGTATACGACTATCCTGGGGGCGTACGGTGGCGTGAGCTCCGTCAGGCGGCGCCACCCCTCCGGGTCGTACCAGTTTGCGGTCCAGAACTCCTGGAGATGCGGTGAATCCGTGATGAGGCGCACTCGCACGCCGTGGATGATGGCATCGCGGATCCAGACCGGTCCCGTTCCGGCGCGGCGAACGACGTGCTCCACTCCCGCGCTCACCAGTTCGTCACGGCGCCCCTCGATGCGGTCGATGACGTTGTCGCGCACGGCGGTCGGGCTCTTCGCCTCGGTGATGGCATTTCCAGTCCCGATCGGGGTGCCCGGCCATTCCGTCGCTTTCGGACCGGGAGCGGCGGGAAACGTGAACAACTCTACCAACAAAGACCTCCGAACGATGTCTGGTACGGTCCCCGTGCGAGCGCCCGGACCCTGGGTATCTTCGGATCGGCGCGAGACGCCCCCTGCCACTGCAGAGAGGTGTCCGGTGATGATACTATTGCAGGAAAGAGCGTCCGGGGAATCCGCGGGCCTCCACGGGCGAGGTCGCGTTTCGCGAGGCGTGGAGGCGGCGCGAGGTTACATTTCCGTGACACTATTGTGACGATCGGCTCACAGCCGAGCGTCAATCTGGGGCGGGGTCGTGTGAAAGAACACCAAAAACAACGCAGAACAATGGCGCGGCCCGGAGGTCCGACCGTGACCGAGGCGCATGCAAGTGACAAGACCGGCGCCCTGACCACCAAACCGGAACGGCCGGTCGGTGGTCGTATCCTTGTGGTCGATGATGAACCGCATATCGTGGAACTCGTGCGCTACAATCTAGTCCACGAGGGGTACGACGTCGTCGTCGCCTACGACGGCCACGAGGCGCTTGAAAAGGCCCGAACGACATCGCCCAATCTCGTGGTGCTGGACTTGATGCTTCCCTATGTGGACGGACTCGAGGTCTGCCGGGCCCTGCGGCGCGAGTCGTCCGTGCCGATCCTGATGCTGACCGCGAAAGACACGGAACAGGACCGCGTGCTCGGCCTGGAGCTGGGCGCCGACGACTACGTCACCAAACCCTTCAGCCCGCGAGAGCTCGTTGCCAGGGTGCGGGCAATCCTCCGCCGGACGAGCCGAAACACGTCTCCGTCCGAGGCGCCGGTGGCGGTCGGAGGGCTCGTCCTCGATCCCTCGACGCACGAGGTGCGCCTGCGCGACCGCCTGATCGACCTCACCACGAAGGAATTCGATCTTCTGCGCCTGCTGATGAGCCACCCGAACCAGGTGTTTACGCGCGACTTCCTGCTCGAGCACATTTGGGGATACGAGTATTTCGGCAGCACCCGCACCGTCGACATGCACATCAGCCGGCTTCGGGAGAAGATCGAGGACGATCCCATCGCTCCAACCTACGTCGTGACCGTGCGCGGCGTCGGGTACAAGTTCAAGAAGGACCCCGGATGAGGTCGGGGCTGCGCTGGAAGCTCACCAGCAGCTACCTGCTGGTCGTCCTGTTCTCGCTGGCCGTTGCCGCCGCGGTCCTGATTCCGGCGATCACACAATTCTACCTCACGGCCTACCAGCACGATGTCCTCAACCAGGCGCGCATGGTGGCGCGCATGCTGGAGACACCTCAAGCCCAGCGCGCGAGCCTGTCGCGTCTCGACCAGCTCGCGGCCCGCTTCGCGTGGCGGGACGGAGTCTACATCGGGGTGCGGGACGCGCAAGGGCATCCGCTCCCCACGAGCCAGTGGGACACGTCCGGGTCCGTGGAGCCTGAGGTCGCATCGGCCGTACGAGGAGAGCCGGCGGCGTCGGTTCGGTACGACGCGCCGCGGCAGGAAGCGCGCGTCTTTGCCGCCGCACCGATCATGAATCAGTCCAACGTCCGCGGCGTCGTACAGGTCAGCGTGCCGCGCATCTGGGTAGACCGCGCGCTGCGCCCGGCATGGTGGGCGCTCAGCGTCGCGCTAGTACTTGGAGGAGTGGGAGCATGGATCGTCGGCGCCTGGCGGGCGCGGGCGCTCTCGTGGCCAGTGCTCGAGCTTGCGCGGGCGGCCGAGAGCCTCGCGGCTGGTGATCTGGCCAGGCGCGTGGACGTGAAAGGCCGCGACGAGATCGCGCTGCTTGCCAGCTCGTTCAACGCCATGGGCTCGGAACTGCGGCAGAAACTTGCTGCCGTCAGCGAGGAGCGCAGCAAGGTCGAAGCGATCATCTCGAGCATGAACGACGCGGTCGTGGCCGTGGACGCCCAGAGCAGCGTCCTGCTCGTGAACCGGGCCGCGGCCGATCTGTTGGAACTCGGCCCGCAGGCGCGCGGGCAGTCGCTCGGGGCCGTGCTCGGCGACCACCCGCTGTGCCGCTGCATTGACACGACGGCCACGCGCGGGGAGGAGATCGTCGAGGAGGTGAGCCTCGGGCCGGCCAACGATCGCCTGCTTGAGGTACACGCGACGCCGCTCCGCCGCGCGGATGGCGTCGCCGCGGGGGCCGTTGCAGTGGTCCGGGACGTCACCGTCATTCGCCAGACGGAGCGGCTACGGCGTCAGCTCACCGCCAACGTCTCGCACGAGCTGCGGACGCCGCTGACCTCCATCAAGGGATTCGCCGAGACGCTGCTCGAGGGCGCCATGGTGGACAAGGACGCATGCCGCCGGTTCTTGACCATCATCGACAACGAGGCCGCCCGGCTGATGAAGCTCGTGGACGACCTCATGGACCTGTCACGCCTGGAGTCCCACGCGGTCGCGATGGAGGCCGCACCCGTGCGACTCGATCACCTCGTCGGAGAGGCCTGCGGCCGCCTGCGGCCGCAAGCGGAGCGTCGCCGGATTGCGCTCCATCCGACCACGCTCGCGCCGGAGACGGTGATGGCCGACCATGATCGCATCCTGCAAGTGCTGACCAACCTGCTCGACAACGCGATCAAGTTCACGCCGGAGGGCGGATCGGTCGAGGTCTCGGTGGGCCGGGACAACGGCAGCGTGACCATCACCGTGGCCGACTCCGGCCGCGGCATTCCGGAGGAGCACGTGCCGCGGATCTTCGACCGATTCTACCGGGTCGAACGCTCGCGC
>Ga0187782_10001537_pt1 | contig 16816 bp, 16 predicted proteins | sample 0715_SJ02_MP15_2_FD_132454 | JGI IMG/M metagenome (GOLD analysis project Ga0187782, IMG submission 132454) | Tropical peat soil microbial communities from peatlands in Department of Meta, Colombia - 0715_SJ02_MP15_20_MG | ecosystem: Environmental > Terrestrial > Soil > Wetlands > Peat | place...
GTCCGCATCGTCAGGTGAACGGGGAGGAAGGGGCCGTTCACAGGATGGTACGGGTCGTTCCCACCTGCCTCTGAGAGGGAAGCTAGGATGGATGACCCCATGGCTCGGTTACGCCTAGACCGAGCCAATGGAACGCGACCTTTTGGGGGCTCTTGATCCCAAGCAGGAGCCCCCTCCTTTTTTCTGCGCGTGCGATAATGTCCTCAGCGCATGCGCACTATCAAACTCACAATTTCCTATGATGGCGCGGGCTTCCATGGCTGGCAGTTTCAGCCCGGCGTGCCCACAATCCAGGGCGCTCTGAACGAAGCGGCGCGGAAGATCACGCAAGAGAAAATTGTCGTCCATGGCGCGAGCCGCACGGACGCGGGCGTGCACGCCCTCGGCCAGGTGGCGCATTTCAGGACGCAGTCGCCGCTTTCGCCCATCGAGATACAACGCGCGCTGAACGCGTTGCTGCCTCCCGCCATTCGCATCATTGCCGCCGAGGAAATGGGCCAGGACTTTCACTCGCGGTGGCTCGCGCAGGGGAAGACATACCGCTATCGGATCTACCGCGGACGCGTCCTGCCACCATTCGAGCACGGTCGTGCGCTGCATTATCCATGGTCGCTCGACGAGGATCGCATGGCTGAGGCCGCCCGTCTCTTCGAAGGCGAACACGATTTCAGCTCGTTCGCGGCGTCGTCCGGTTCCGAAGACGACGATCGCGACCGCAATATGCTCCGCGTTATTCATTCTTCGGAAATCGTGCGCGAACCGGAGCGTGAGGAAATCGCCTACGTCGTGCGCGGTCGCTCGTTTCTGCGCTACATGGTGCGCAAGATTGTCGGCACCCTCATTGAAGTCGGGAAGGAAAGGCTCGCGCCGCAGGATATCCCTGCGCTCTTCGAATTGCGTGACCGTTCGCGCTCCGGCCCCACGGTTCCGCCCGAGGGCCTCTACCTCGTCTCCATCGACCACCCCGATCCCACAGACTCGCTCGCGTCCGTCTCCGCCCGCCGCTCCCACTCTTCTTCGTAGGGGCACAGCATGCTGTGCCCGGCAAACACTCTTGGCGAGCCAAGGCCCATGAACCAGCGGTTTTATAGCGGCGGCCTTTCAGGCCGACCGTCCTTCGCCTCGGTTCGAAATTCCGTCGGTCATTCTGGAGTAAGATAATGTGAGCGAAGCACCCATTTCTTCGATGACCTCCGACCTCATCTACGATTGGAACGCGCATTCCGTCCCGGAAATCCCGCCTGGTAGGCGCGTAATGGTCCTCGACGAAACGCTCCGTGACGGTCTGCAAAATCCTTCCGTCCGCGATCCCTCGATTGCCGAAAAGGTTGAAATCCTCCATTTGATGGAGTCCCTCGGCATCGACCAGGTCAACATCGGCCTTCCGTCCGCGGGCCCGCGCGCGTTTGCCGATACCGAAGCTCTCGCGCGCGAAATCATCAGCTCGCGCCTGAAGATTCGCCCCAACCTCGGCGGTCGCACGCACAAGCACGATATCCAGGCAATGATCGACATCTGCGAACGCGTTGGTCGGCCCATCGAGGCCGCGATGTTTATCGGCTCCAGCCCGATTCGGCGTTTGGTTGAAGACTGGAGCGTCGATCATCTTCAGCGCACCACCGAAGAAGCCGTGAAGTTTGCGGTGTCGGCGGGCTTGCCCGCGATGTACGTCACCGAGGACACGATTCGCACCGATCCCTCGACAGTCGTCGTACTCTACTCAACGGCGATCCGCGCGGGAGCTCGCGCCATCGTCCTCTGCGACACGGTTGGCCACGCGACTCCGCGCGGCGCCTACAATCTCGTGAAGTTCGTCATCGACGAGGTCGTGAAGCCTTCAGGCGAAAAAATCCGCGTCGATTGGCACGGGCACAACGACCGCGGCCTTGCCGTCGCGAATTCTCTCGCCGCCATCGCCGCCGGCGCCGATCAAGTTCACGCTGTCGCGCTGTCGCTCGGCGAGCGCGTGGGCAACACGCCGATGGAAGTGATGCTCGCGAATCTGCGTCTGCTCGGCCTGATTGATCGCGATCTTTCCAAGCTCAAGGAATATTCCGAAAAGATCGCGCGCGCCACCAACACAGTCATCCCGCCGAATTATCCAGTCGTCGGTCGCGACGCGTTTCGCACTCAGACGGGCGTCCACGCCGCCGCCATCGCCAAGGCGTACAAAAAGCACGACGTGAAGCTTGCTGACGCGATCTACAGCGGAGTCCCTGCGCACCTCTTTGGCCTTGAGCAGGTGATCGAGATCGGCCCGATGAGCGGCAGATCCAACGTCGTCTACTGGCTCGGCAAGCACGGTATCACCGCCACGGACGAACTCGTCGACCGCATCCTCTCCGCCGCCAAACAATCTCCCCACGTTCTCACGGAAGACGAAATCTTGGCTCTTGTTCCCGCATCAGCACGACGCTAGGATCCGCCGCGCAGTCTTCTTCGTAGGGGCACGATATATCGTGCCCTGCGATCTCCTGTCATCATGGTGTCTATCAGCTCGGTTTCGGTTTTTCACGCCTGCTATTCCCAGTGACAGGCTTCCCTTGCTATCCACTGTTGCTGGCGATTAAATGGGCTTATGGCCACGCCGCAGCTCAATCCCGAAATCATCATTCGGCCGCTTGTTGAGAGCGATCTGCCGGCGGCGGACCGTATCGTTCGCGTCGCTTTCGGAACCTTTCTCGGCATGCCGGACCCGACTGCATTCATGGGTGATGCCTCAATGGCGCGCACGCGCTGGCTCGCCGATCCCGGTGCCGTCCTTGCCGCCGAGCACAACGGCAAACTGATCGGCTCGAATTTCCTGACGAATTGGGGCAGCTTCGGCTTCTTTGGCCCACTGACGGTTGAGCCGGAATATTGGAATCGCAGCGTGGCGCAGCAGCTCCTCGAGCCGACGATGGACATCTTTCGGCGCTGGGGAAACCGACACCTTGGGCTTTACACGTTTCCGCACAGCCCCAAGCACATGGCGCTCTACCAAAAATTCGGTTTCTGGCCCCGCGATCTTGTCGTCAGTTTTGCGAAAACGATCGAAGGCGCGCCCGAAACCCCCTCCGACGTCTCGCGATTCTCCGAATCCAAGCTTGGCGATCGCGAAGCCCTGATCGCAGCTTGCCGCGAAGTCACGGATGCCATTTTCGAAGGTCTCGACGTTCAGCGCGAGATTCGCGCGGTCGCCGATCAACAACTCGGCGACACGATCCTCGTTTGGGATTCGTCGCGCTTGGCTGGGTTTGCCGTCTGCCACACCGGCCCCGGGACCGAAGCTGGCTCTGGCGTCTGCTATGCAAAATTCGCAGCCGTTCGCCCGGGACCACGTGCCTCGGACGATTTCGCGCGGCTCCTCGGCGGCATCGAAGCTTTTGCGGCTTCGCGCCGCGCGCAAAAGGTCACGGCCGATGTGAACGTCGCACGCCGCGCAGCGTTCCGCGCCATGCTCGCTCACGGGTTTCGCCCCCAACGGAATGGTGTGGCGATGGAAACGGGCGATGCCGGTTCCGGCTACAATCGTGCCGGTGTGTACATCCTCGACGACTGGCGCTAGAGTCGGCTGCACGAATCGCGTGAAACTCGCTCTCATCTGCTGTATCTTTTTGTGGATGGCCCCGCTCTCGGCTCGTGTCGCTGAAGATCCCGTCACCAAACTCGCGGACGATCCTCGGTGCGCGCGCGGCCTCGCCTGGATCGACAAGAACGCCACCTGGGTCACCGATCAGCAGATTCGCCTCACGGAAATTCCTGCGCCTGAATTCAACGAAGCACGCCGCGGCGCCGCGCTCAAGGAACTTCTTGCGGCCAGCGGTCTCCAAGTCCGCACAGATAAGACCGGCAACGTAATCAGCGAGCGTTCCGGCTCTGACGCGAAGAGCGTGATCCTCGTCGCCGCGCACCTCGACACGGTCTTTCCCGCTAGCATCGACGTCCACGTCAAGCGCAAGGACACGCGCCTGTTCGCTCCGGGCATTTCGGACAATGGCGCAGGCCTTGCCGCGCTCGTCGGTCTCGCCCGAGCGCTTTCTGAATCGCGCATCCGCACGGAGAAAACGATCGTGCTCGCAGGCGATGTCGGTGAAGAGGGCGAAGGCAATCTGCGCGGCATCCGCGCTCTCGTCGATGCCTACGGCTCGCGTCTATCTGCCGTCATTGCGGTCGATGGCCCTTCGTCCGATCACATTACGACGCAAGGCATCGCCTCGCATCGATTGGAAGTGACGATTACCGGCCCGGGCGGCCACAGTTGGTCCGATTTTGGCGCACCGAATCCGATCACCGCGATTTCTCGCGGCATCGTCCGCTTTTCGTCGATCTCGGTTCCCGGCGATCCGCGCAGTTCTTACAATTTCGGCGTCATCGAGGGAGGCACTTCGGTCAATTCGATTCCATCGCGCGCGGCCGTAAAGGTCGATCTTCGCTCCGAAGACGAGCATGAGGTCGCACGGCTCGAAGCGGCGCTGCGCGACGCGATGCAATCCGGTATGAACGAGGAAGTCTCTTCGACGCAAGCCGCGCGCGACGCGCTTCAAATTAATTTCCGCTCGCTTGGCGTGCGGCCTGCCGGCAAGCTTCCGGACGATTCGCCACTCCTTGCGACGATTCGCAGCGTCGATCGTTACCTAGGCAATCGCTCACGTCTGGAACGCAGTTCCACCGACGCCAATATCCCTCTCTCTCTCGGAATTCCTGCGATTGCGATCGGTGGAGGAGGGAAGGGCGGGGGCTCCCATACGCTCGACGAATGGTACGATCCCGCCGGCCGCGAACTCGGTCTCAAGCGCCTGTTTCTGACTGTTGTTTCGCTCGCGGGCGCCGAACGCTAGCTCGCCCGCACCGTTCGATGCGCAACAATCGCTTCCTCGCTGATCTTGCTCTGGCTGCCTGCACGCTCATCTGGGGTGCAACCTTCGTCGTTATCAAGGATGCTCTCGCGGACATTTCCGTGATCGCGTACCTCTCCATTCGCTTTGGCCTTGCATCCGTCTTGATGGCCGTTATCTATTGGCGCTCACTTCGCAAAATCACCACGCAAACCGTGTGGGCCGGCGCGCAAATCGGCGTTTTCATGTTTGGGGGCTACGTCTTCCAGATCACGGGCCTTCGTTTCACGACTCCTTCGAAAGCTGCGTTCGTTACGGGAATGTTCGTCGTGTTCGTCCCGTTCATTCTGGCGATCTTCGGCAGGCGGCGTATCCCGGGCTGGATCTGGGCGGGCGCCATCTTTGCGCTCGCAGGGCTTTACTTTCTTTCCGTCCCGCCCGAGGGGATCGGCGCCCTTGACCGCGGCGATCCGATCGTCTTCGGCTGCGCTGTAATGTTCGCGCTGCACATGATCTTCATCAGCCGCAACGTCGAGCATCATTCCGTCGCCGCGCTCAGTTCACTGCAGGTGATGACCACGGCTATCCTCGCCACCCTCGCGCTTCCGATCTCCGCCGCCCTCGGCTGGGAACAGCCGCACGTGGTTTGGACCCGCTATCTCGTGTTTGCGATTTTGGCCACAGCCATCGGCGCTACGGTGATCTGCTTCTCGCTGCAAACCTGGGCCCAGAAGCACACGTCCGCGTCGCACGCCGCGATCCTGCTCAGCCTCGAACCCGTGTTCGCCGCGATCACGTCTCTCGTTCTCGGCCGCGAACGGTTTACCGCCCGCCTGCTCCTCGGAGGGACCCTTATCTTCGCCGGAATCCTGCTCGCCGAATGGAAGGGCTCCACTCCCACCATGCCTGCCGCTCCCGAGCCGATTGTTTCGTCTGCAGAATGATCGCCTCGTTGTCACAGTCGTGCGTCATTCTGAGCGACGCGTCCCGAGGTGGTTGATCCCTGCGATAGCCGGGTCGGGACGCGCAGTCGAAGAATCCCTCTTCGACGTGCCCGACGATCGCAACATCAGTGGCTTTGTGACCTCGCTCGGCCATCGCGAGAAAGATCAAGACTTCTCTGCGGAAGTTGAGCTAGTCTAGCCGCCCGCCGGAGGGAGTTATGGCTCTGCTGCGCAGCATCGTGGGAGTAGTGGTTGGAATCATCGTTCTGACGATCGCCTCGTTCGCGATCGAGGCGGTTGCCGACCCGATTCTGATGCATATGTTTCCGAATGCGCTGCCGAATCGCGCCGCTCTCGAGCAGAACCTTGCGGCGAGCATCTTCCTGTTCTTTTACACGAGCTTGTGCCTTGTGCTGGGTGCCTACGTGGCGGCGTGGATCGCGGGCCGCGCGCCCGTGCTGCACGCGGTGATCATGGGTGCCGTCGAGGTCGTGCTCACGTTCATCGCGATGATGCACTTCACAACTTTGCCCAGACGAAACTTTATCGTGAGCATGATCTTCACGATTCCAGTCGCCTGGATCGGCGGCGCTCTCCGTGCCCGCCAATTACGGTGGCAACAGGATGCGGCCGCTCGCAGTGCCGGGCTAGCGACCAACCTCTGAGCGCAGACCAACCTACGCCGAGACGCTGGCGCGGCCCCAGAGCTGCCTGCTTGCCTCCGCCGCCCCTGCAACAAGCGCGCGCAGCTTCGCCCAGGCAATTGACGGATGGATTCGCCCGCCCATGCCGCAATCCGTGCTCGCGATCACCCGCTCCCTCCCCACGGCTCCGGCATAGCGCATGATCCGGTCCGCGACCACCTCGGGGTGCTCCAGCACATTCGTCTTGTGACTCACCACTCCCGGAATCACCGCCTTGTGCGTGGGCAGCTTCGCGTCTTTCCAAACTTTCCATTCGTGCTCGTGCTGCGGATTCGCCGCCTCGACCGAATACTGGCTCGCTTTTACCTTAAGCATCAGATCGATCACATTGCGCAGCGGCAGATCGGTGCTGTGCGGTCCCTTCCAACTGCCCCAGCACATGTGGTATCGAATTTTTTCCTCCGGTATGCCGGCAATCGCGTGGTTCACCAATTCCACGTGCGACTCCGCCCATTTGCGGAACGCGGCCATGTCTCCGCTCGTCGAGTATTCGAACTCATACACGTTCACGAGGATCGGATCGTCTAGCTGCAAGTTGATTCCTGAATCCACAATGGCTTTGTATTCTTCGCGCATTGCCTGCGCGACAGCGGCGGCCTGTTCTTCGGCAGTTTTGTAGTGCTCGCCGGGAGTGACGACCACACCGGTCACGATCGCAGTCATGAACGCGTCTTCTGCGTTTGAGCCCGCAAGCGCCGCCTTGAGATTGCGGATATCCCGCTGAATTACCTCCTGCCCGGAATAACGGATCGGACCTACGTTAACTGGAATTCTCACTGCCCGCGACGATGGGCCAGCATCCGCCTCGGGCGTGCGGTAGTAGTCCGCGAAATCTGTGCGGTCTTTGCTGTGGCGCATGAACGACTTCACGATGTCGAAGTCCTTTGGCAAGTCGCGCATTTCAAAGCCCGCGAGCCGTCCCCAAACGTAGGTCGCCCACGCCCCGTAATCGACTTGGTCCGACATTGGTTTCCCGAACTCCCCGTCGTTTACCACGTCGATTCCGGTTTCGATCTGCCGCCACCACTTCGGCGACCGCGCTTGTCAGCCTTGGCTCGAGCCTTTCTGCCGGTGCTTGGTCGCGGTACATCCCGATCAAATCGGCCGGCCGCGGCAGGCTTCCTACATGTGTCGTCAGGATTCGATTTGTGCTCTGTTTCATCTTTGCGTCCTCCGAGACCAATTGCTTGCGGTGCTTATATATCGCTTCCCGCGAGTTGACAAGCTAGCCGCCACGTCCGCCGCGAAGAAACGAATCTGTGAGATCGGGGTTTAGAATGACTGCAGTTGTGTCCCTATTCTTGGCAATAGCGGCAGGAGCAATCATATGACGATCCCCTTCATGAAGCGTGTGACCGCTATCTTCTTGGCGCTAAGCATTGCGGCGCCGGCGCTGCCCCAGACTACTTCTCATCCTCAACGGGAAGTTTCCCGTCCAAGCGGGCAGAGGCCCCAGTTGGCGGCGCTCACAGAGCGTGAGCGGGCCATCCACGCGCTGAACCGCCTGACGTTCGGTCCGCGTCCCGGCGATGTCGATGCGGTTCTCCAGAAGGGCGTGGACGCCTGGATCGAGGACCAGTTGCATCCCGAGAGCATCGACGATTCGGCGCTCAACGCGCACATCGGCCCGTACGCCACCACGCGCATGAATCCTAAGCAGCTCGCTCAGATGTTTCCTTCAGATGGCGTGATCCGTCAGGTCATAGCAGGCAAGCGGCCCATCCCGGACGATCCGGAGAGCAAGCTCATCTATGCCGTCAACGATGCAAGAATCCAGCAGCAGGACGCCGCCAGAGCACAGTCGGCAAACGCCGCCGCGAATGAAATTCCGGCCGCCGGCGCGAAGATGGCCGCGGCCGCTGCTGCCGATGCGGGTGGCAAGCCGGGACCTGCGGATCAACCGGAGATTCCCGCGCGCTCGATTGCCGATAGACTACTCGCTCTGCCCAAGAACGAACGCCTGGCCGCGCTCGAAAGTGTGCCTCCCGAGCAATTGGTCAATTTCCCCAGTCAGTTGCGCGGTGATCAGCGCGACCGCCTGATGGCGGACGCTTCACCGCAGGAACGCGAACTCATGCGCGCTCTCGCGAATCCGGCGGGCGTCGTTGCCTCCGAGCTTCAGCAAGCCAAGCTGGTCCGGGAGATCTACTCCGAGCGGCAGCTTCTCGAAGTGATGACGGATTTTTGGTTCAATCACTTCAACGTCTTCCAGTACAAGAATCAGGATGTCTACTACACGACGGCGTACGAACGCGATGTGATCCGCCCCCATGCGCTCGGCAAGTTCTACGACCTTCTTGTGGCGACGGCGCAGAGTCCCGCCATGCTGATGTACCTCGACAATTGGCTCAGCATCGGCCCGCATTCGCAGGCGGCCGGCAAAAACGGTCAGAGCGGCCTCAACGAAAACTATGCCCGGGAAATCATGGAGCTGCACACGCTGGGCGTGGACGGTGGCTACACGCAGTCGGACGTCACAGAGCTCGCGCGCGTCCTCACCGGATGGACGATCGCGCAACCGGACGACGGCGGCCAATTTCAATTCGATCCGCGCCGCCACGAGCCCGGAATCAAAACCGTTCTTGGCGAAACGTTCTACGACACCGGACTCGATGAGGGCATGCACGCCCTCGACATGCTGGCGCACCGTCCAGCGACAGCGCGCTTCATTTCAAAGTGCATCGCCACGCGATTCGTTTCGGACGATCCGCCCCAGGCGCTCGTCGACCGCATGGCGGCGAAGTTTCAGTCAAGCGACGGGGACATCCGCGAGGTCCTGCGCACTATGTTTGCCTCGCCCGAGTTCTGGTCGCCGAAGCTGTATCGCGCCAAGATGAAGACACCCCTCGAACTTGTGGTTTCCTCCGTGCGAGCCAGCGGCGCGAACGTCGTCTTTCCGGACGCTTTGGTGGCAAGTCTCACAGCAATGGGAATGCAGCCGTACGGCATGGCCGTTCCCACCGGCTATTCCATGAAATCGGAAACTTGGGACAACGAAGGGGCGTTGCTTGCCCGCATCAACTTCTCAACCGCGCTCACTCAGGGGAATCTTCCCGGCGTGCAGTTCGATCCCAACGCTCTCATTACGCTCGGAATTCTTACCAGTCTCGATGCGCCGCGGACGAAGGCCGTCATCGCAGACAAGCCTACGGGTCTGGATTTCGCCATCGCACTTACCGAGGATTCGGTCCTTCCCGGCGAGCTTCAGTCCAAGGACGAAGCCGTCATCCGAAAGCAGACTGAAAATCCGGAGACCGCGCCTGCCACTCCGGCATCGCTCGGCAACCGGCTGCGCCTCGTCGTGGGATTCATCCTCGCCTCGCCCGAGTTTCAGCACCATTGAGCGACGCCCGGGCGGGCCTCCGCTTATGTGGCGCGCATCGTGCGCCCCCTGACACGCGGGCGCGGCTTACAGCCGGTCTCTGAGGGTTCGGTATTTCTCGGTGAATTGGTACTTGCTGAATCGCGAGGCGAGCAGCGCGCGCGCTGTGATCTTCGCCCGGCTCAACACGCGAGCGATCCACTCCAGATCGCAGCCGGGAGCGCCTTCCATGTAGGCGCGGATCGAATTCCGATAGTAGATTTCCGTGGGACGCTCAACGGCACGGTCGGTAGACATCGGAGCACCTCCGTCGTTGTCGGCTGAGACCGCCATTATACTCCGCCACGCCGGTCCGAGGGCAAACCCGCCGGTCTTCCTCAGCCGTCGGCCAAGACCTATACGGAGCGAACCAAGTGGTACGATTCCTCCACGCCACGATGACGTGAACGACTGAAACCGAAAGAAGAGGTACCTGCGCATGGCGCAAAAGAAATCGCAGTCACGCAAATGGATCGCCAATGTGAAGACAGCCTCGACGTTTCCGCCGCCGGACCTATTTACCAAAAGCCCGGCCACGATCGCGAAGGCGCTAGCTTCCAAGGAGGTGTCGCCGAAGGGGCCCGCCTCGGGCATGCGCAGGTTGACCTTCTTCATCAATCGCGCAGGCCGCGGACTGAGCCCGGCGCGACGCAGGAACCTCGAGAGAGCCAAGGCGCTGCTTTCAAAACGCATTCGCGAGCAAAAACGCGCAAAGGGAAGCTAGACGAAACGGCTCGCGTACGGAGTCCTGTTTCCACTCCCTTGGCGGCGTTCGATCCATGCCGTATCCGAGCGTAACCTTTCCCGCTCCCGCCGGTTAATGCTATAGAGAGCGCGTTCTCCGGAGAACCTGTTGAAGGCCACACGGAAGGAATCCGCTTCGCAAGCGGGCGCGACGGATGAGCGGCTGCTCGTAGAGGCCGCGCAGAAAGATTCCGCACGCTTCACGGAGCTTTACGAAGCGAACTTCGAACGTGTGTACGCCTTCATCTCCAGGCGTGTGCGCTCCCGCGTGGACGCGGAAGATATCACTGCCGAGATCTTTCAGCACGCGCTAGCGAACCTCAAGAGGTTCGAGTGGCGCGGAGTCCCCTTCGCCGCGTGGCTGTATCGGATTGCGTCCAATACGCTCTCGGATCGCTGGCAGCGCGCCTCGCGAGAGCAGGGAACTGCGGCGGCGGACGATCCGCCCGACCCGCACGCCCACGCCAATCCCGAAGAGGTCGAGCGCCGCGCCCAGCTCTTTCGCTTTGTTGCGACTCTGCCTGCCGACCAGCGTCGCGTGATCGAGATGCGCTTCGCCGAGGAAAAGAGCATCGCTGAAATTGCGCGCGAGCTGAAGCGTACGGCAGGCGCGATCAAGCAGCTCCAGTTCCGTGGCATCCGGGCTCTGCGCGATCGAATGGATAAAACATCCGCAGGCGATGCGCAACGCAAGAAGCCGGCAAAGAAGTTGGCTGCCAAATCTGGTGAACGAAATGGCTAAGCAATCAGGGAGCGAGCAACTCAACCAGATCGTCGAGCGGCTCCTCGGCCGTCCGGCGTCGGTGGAAGCGCGGGGCTTTAGCCCCGCGGAAAGAGATGTCTCAGTTTCTAGGGCTTCAGCCCTGGGAGTTTTGGCCGACGTGGCTCGCGAGCTTCACGGACTTCCGCGTTCGGAGTTCAAAGCACGTCTGAAAGCCGATTTGGAAAAATAGGGCTCCCAGGTCGACGGCGAGTCGAGCCTGGGAGATAGGAGAGCATCCATGGCGACAGCCGCAAAGGCGGTCAGCTACATCCGCGAGGGATTTCATACTGTCACGCCCTACCTGGTCGCAAGCGACGGCCCGGGTCTAATCGAGTTCGCCAAGCAGGTCTTCGGTGCGGAGGAAACCTATCGCGGCTTTGGTTCCGGAGGCGGGGTCCATGGCGAGGTTCGCATTGGCGATTCGATGCTGATGATGGGCGGAGGCGTCCCGGGCCGCGAATTCCGCAGCCAGAACAAGACGCAGGCGCTGCACGTCTATGTGCCGGACACCGACGCCGTGTACGAGAAGGCCCTGCAGGCAGGTGCGACCTCGATCGGTGCGCCGCAGGATCACGACTATGGGGAGCGCGGCGCCAGCGTGAAGGATGCGTTTGGCAACTATTGGTATATCGCTACGCACAAAGGCGAGAGCTGCATTCCGAAGCCGTTGCACAGCGTGAACGTCTATTTGCATCCGTTGCGCGGTGGCCCCGTGATCGATTTCCTGAAGCGTGCATTCGGTGCCGAGGAACTGGCGCGGTACGCTTCACCCGATGGCGTGATTCATCACGCACAGGTTCGCGTCGGCACCTCCGTCGTGGAAATGGGCGAGGCGCACGGCGTTTATCAGCCCATGCCGTCGATGTTCTTCGTGTATGTGAACAATGTGGACGCGGTCCATGCGCAGGCCGTAGCCGCTGGCGCCACGTCGCTGCAGGTGCCCGCCACCCAGCCATACGGTGATCGCGTTGGAGCCGTGACCGATCCCTTCGGCAATGAGTGGTGGATTGCGACGCGGACCGAAGCGCTGTCGCCCGCCGAAACGCAGCCTCGCGACGCGCAAGCCACGAAGCAGCAAAGCGCGGCGGCGCACGTGCAGTGGTATCCGCATCTGACGTTCGACGGGCAATGCGAAGCCGCCTTCAAGTTCTACGAGCAGTGCCTCCGCGGCAAGATTCTCTTCATGATGACGTACGAGAACACGCCCAGTGACATGCAAGCGCCCGCCAATTGGCGAAAGAAGATTAGCCATGCCACGTTTGCCCTTGGCGATCTCAGGTTTTCCGGTTCTGACGCGTTGCCCGGACGATATCAGAAGCCGCAGGGCTTTGCGGTGCAGTTCAATCTCAGCGATCCAGCGGAGGCAAAGCGCATCTTTAGCGCCCTAGCTGAAAATGGGACTGTCCAAATGCCGCTGCAGGAAACATTTTGGGCGGCTCTTTTCGGCGCGCTTGTCGACCAATTCGGAATTCCCTGGCTCATCAACTGCGAGAAACCGGCCTGAGCACGGACGATTGTCGGCCCATGGGTGAGATTGCCGCACCGCGAGGAGAGTGACTCACATGACTGCGAATGAATTTCGCCGCATCGCTCTCAGCTTCCCCGAGGTAGTCGAACGTTCTCACATGGAGCATCCGGACTTCCGCGTCGGCGGGAAAATCTTTGCGACGCTCGGCTATCCCGACAGGAGTTGGGGAATGGTGAAACTCCCGCCCGATACCCAGACGAAATTCTATGAGGCCCAGCCTGACGTTTTCGTGCCGGCTAAAGGCGCGTGGGGAAGGGGCGGCGCTACGACCGTGCGGTTGAAATCGGTCAACAAGGCCGATCTGCGCCGCGCGCTGCTTGCCGCTTGGCGGCGCACCGCGCCGAAGCGTCTTACAACCCGATCCTATGGCCGCGAGTGATCCGTAGCAGATGTTTCAGCGTTGGGAAAGGGCTTCTAGCACAGCCCTACTCTTTGACGGTGGAAGGCTCAAGCTGTGCAGCGGCTTCGCTCTGGGGGCGCACGCGATCGATCGCGAGTCCTGCCTGCGCAGCGATCACGGTAAATACGTTGAGGTCGTCCACCGTAAACATGCCACGGCGCGAGAAGTTATCGACGTAGAGCAGTCCAAATCTCCGCTCCCTCTTGCCCAGCGGCGCGCACATCGCTGACTGAATGCCGGCGGCGACAATGCTCTTGCTCGCCGCGAGCCGAGGATCGGCCTTCGGATCGGTCACGAGTAGCGGCAGGCCGCCGTGCATCACTTGCTTGATGATGCTCTGCGAAATCGTGAGCTGCGGCGCGGCTTGTCCCTGCGCGCCGGCCCCAGCACGATGTCGGATGATCGCGGGTTCGAATCCGTAGCCGCCGCGGCTGAAATCGCCGCCCCCGATGGAATCCTTGTCGAGCAGCATTACGAAGGCGCGTTCGGCTCCGTCCATTTCGAGCACGAAATCGAGGACGCGGCGCGTCACTTCCGGAACGGTCTTGAGCGCGTCAAGCGTTTGGTTCACGCGATCGAGCAGCGCGAGCAAACGGCCTTCGCGGTCCACTGCGCGGACGCGGTCTTCGGCGGACGGCGGGCGTAGGCCGTGGTTGGTCGTCACATTGCTGATCGGTTGCGCGGCCACGAAACTACCCGAGTAGGCGGAGTGAGAGATCGCCGTCGCAACGCGCGGAGGAAGCTGCGGCGTGCCGTAGCTGACCACTTCTCGCGTGGACGAGTCCTCGAAATAACGCAGGCGGTATTCGCCGAGGATGATCTCGTCGTTCGCAGCGAGAGTAGCTTCCTTCATCGCTGTGCCGTTGACTCGCATCCCGTTCACGCTGGCACGGTCGATAATCTGCCATCGGCCCTCGGGAGTGGAGCGCACCACCGCGTGCAGCCGCGAGATGCTGGCGTTGTCGAGGATCAGATTGCTGGACTTCGCGCGGCCGATCGAAATAGGCCGGTCGCCGATAATTTCGAAGACCCGCGTGTCTTCGCCCGGATGATAGATGAGAAATCGAGGCATGGGAGCGCCCTACGCTCCATCTTTAACCCGGAGCGAAGGCGAATCAAGATCGAGGGGGCGAGCACTTGTCCGATCGCTAACTTGCTGGAAGTGCGGCTCACGGGGGGAACGCGACTCCCGGCCAGCTTTCCGTTCGGGCACGACACGCGTTGTTGACACGATGGGGCTAGAGGGCTAGCCTTTCGGGCGAATAGAAAGCGCAAGAGGGAAATTCGGGACCACACTTGTGGCAGGCGGAACGGATATGCGACCTTGGAAGAAATTGACAACCGTCGGAATTTTCGCACTTCTTCTTGGCGCAGCTGCTGCCTTTGCGGTCAGCAGGTTTCGCCATGCCGAATCGGCTTCAACGCATCCAGTGCCATGGAATTCCGACGCAATCCGGGCCACCTTCGCGGGTATTCAGGTGCGAGAAGTCGATGCGGGCAATGCGGCGGTCGTACTCTTTTACGACTTGGAGAACACGACTGATTTTGACTATCGCATCGAGAATAGTCCTACCATGAATTTCCTGAGCCGCTTAAGATCCGACGGCAGCCTCAGCTCCGAAGATCAGCCGCGCTTGGATCATGCCGCATTTGTCCCAGCGCGAAATCGCACGCGCATCGGACTCGAGCTCGTCCATCCATTCGCCTGGCCCGCGCAAGCCGGTGCTGCTTCCGACGAAGAATTTCGGGAATTCGTCGAACGCCAAACTAACAATCTGGAGGGGTTCGTTTTATTCGACGAGAACACACGGTATCAAGTCGAGTTGCGCGGCGCGTTGCCCGACCTTGAGCACTCTGCCGCTGCCGGTGGATCGGCGAACTGACTTTCGTTTGATAGGCATCTAAGCGCTGGCTGCGAAGTTCGCGCCACATTTCTTGAACCATCGCCACCCTAGAAGGTATACTCGCGCAATCCTGTGGGCAAACGTTGCGGCTCCCCCTCCCGCAACCAGGTAAATGATGGCCGATACCTTCGATTCCGCCGGGCTATTTTCGGTGGCGCCTGATCGGCGTGCGCAGCTTCGCCAGTCAATCCGGTCGCTCGCCTACGTGGACCTAGGCTTCGGCAACGGCGGCATCATTCTCAATATCAGCGAAGGCGGACTGGCTGTCCGCGCTGTTACTGCACTCGTGGAAAAGTCGGTGCCGAAGATGCGTTTCCAGCCGCCGACGTCCAAAGAGTGGGTTGAGGTGGGCGGGGAAGTTGCCTGGACCAGCGAATCGAAAACGATGGTCGGCATCCGTTTTCTGGATCCCGCCGAGGAATCGCGGACGCGAATCCATGATTGGATCATGCTGGAAGCTGGCCCCGTCGATCCATCAAGAGATCGCCCCAGGCGTTCATTCGAGTCAGGATCGGCAGGTGGCTTAGCCGCCGAAACATTACCCCTTCCGGCGAAGGGCGCGGCCGCGGCTGAGGAGGCTCCGAGCAACACGGCGCAGTCTGTCATCCCGACTCACTCCTCCGACCTGCAGATCAAAGACTCCAAATCTTTGATTTCCGTTCCGAGTATCGCCGCGATAGAAGCGTCCAGTTCGCCCTCCACGTTCGCAAACGCCGAACTTCCTTTCTGGCAAAAGCTGGCTCGGAGCCGAAGTCACCAGAAAATAACGGCCCTCATGGCATTCTTCGCGGTGGCTTCTCTCGCGGTTGGTTGGGCCGTTGGACGCGGCAAATGGAATCATGCATTTGCTAGGATCCAAGCCAGTGGTTCAAGCGGCAATTCGGCGGCCGCGGATGCGGCCGAGCGAGTCCTGGGAATCGAGGTCGTGGATTTGAACGATCATCGGTGGATAGTGCCGTTCAATAGTCGGCCGAGCATGGCCAGCGCGCCGGCGCGGCAGAACGCGCCGTCCAAATCCCGAGCCAGCACCGAACCAATACAAAACAGCCCGCCGACGTTTCGTATCTGGACGCTATCTCCGCCGCTCGTTTCAAGAAAGACGAGCGGCCAAGAGCCGTTGGTGAATGCGGCAGTCACCGCAGGCTTGCCGCCGAATATCCAAGCCAGTGAGCCATGGCCGAGCCCTATTGGCAACATGATCCCTGCCGCCCCGGTGCCGCCGCGCGTCGCCGGCAGCGGCTATCGCGATGGACAATTGATCCGTCGTGTGGACCCAATCTATCCGTCCATTGCTCGAGATCTGCGCGTCGAAGGGGTCGTAAAGCTCCGGGTGAAAATCACAGTTGGCGGAGCAGTCGAGAAAGTTGAAGTGCTCAGCGGTCCCAAATTATTGCTGGAGGCGGCAGTAACGGCTGTGCGGCAGTGGCGGTATCAGCCTTCAACCCTCAATGGCAATGCAATTGAAGTTGAGAAGGAGGTCAACGTCCAATTTCGCGTCGGTCAATAGCCTGCAAATCAACGCCCCATTATTCGTGATGAAACTTCACGTCGAGCGAGCCGTGGAGTGACGGGACGTGAAGATGCTTCTTCTCGAAAGCGGAGATTTCGGCTTCGTGAACGAGCGTGAGGCCGATGTCGTCGAGGCCCTTCA
>Ga0187782_10001538_pt1 | contig 16807 bp, 14 predicted proteins | sample 0715_SJ02_MP15_2_FD_132454 | JGI IMG/M metagenome (GOLD analysis project Ga0187782, IMG submission 132454) | Tropical peat soil microbial communities from peatlands in Department of Meta, Colombia - 0715_SJ02_MP15_20_MG | ecosystem: Environmental > Terrestrial > Soil > Wetlands > Peat | place...
CGTGGCGCCGCAATTTCGAAGTCGCGGTCCAGCGTCTGACCGGGGCTGACCACAACGGCCTTTTCGAACGATACGAAATTCGTTCCCGGCAAACCCTCAATTCCAAGGACAACTGTTTGCTGTTGATGGCTGCGGTTAGCGGCCTTGAGGTGGAATGTGTTGTACACCGTGCCCTCGTTGTCCAGCCGGTAGAGAGTGGCGCGCACCGGCGCAACCTGCACGAGCACGGCGTGCCGCATCGAGAGCGCGGTAAACAATCCGACGGTGTAGAAAAGCAGCACCAGCAGGACGACTATGCGCTTGGCATCGCGCAGCCCGATCTTTTCATACCAGGGTCGGTCACCCGTCCCTAGCAGTTCGCCTTTTTCTCCCCACACGTAATGGATCAGTCCGGGCTTGCCCAGCTTTGCCAGGATCCCGTTGCAGGCTTCAATGCACTCACCGCAGCCCACGCATTCGATCTGGTAGGGGGAATTCCGGATATCGATGTCCATGTGGCAAACACGCAGGCACTTCTTGCACTCGATGCATTCGTGATGCTCATCGCGGTAATGCACCAGCAGGGTATGGCCATCGGTGAGGATGCCTTGCAGATAACCGTAAGGACAGACGGTAGTGCAGAAACGAAAACGCAAGAACAGGAAGTCGAGCAGCGTAAGGAGCGTAGTGGTCGCTCCGGCGATGCCACCAGCGGTCTTGATATCAAGGTGCAGCAGGCGACGCAAAAGATCCTTCGGCTCTACAAAGTAAGAAATGAAGACGAATGCCAGGACGACTGAGGCAAGACCAGCGATCGCATAAAACAGAGCCCTGCTCAGCAGATTGCGCGTCGCCGCATTTCCACGGGAGTACTTGTTCACCGTGCGCTGCAACCAGGTTTCCAGCGTGACCGAAGCCTCGCTGAAGATCATCTGGGGGCAGAGGTAGCCACAGTACACACGTCCCCAGAGCATGGCCATCGCTGCAACGACGAACATGAGGAACATCAGCGCGAAGAAGATGATGGAGAATTCACTGATCCACAACTCGTAACCGAAGAAGTAAAAGCGCTGCTGCGGGATATCAATGCGCATCAGGTTCGAGAGCGGCAGCAAGAAGAAGATGATCACGCAAATTATTTGAACGGTTTTGCGCAGGCGGTGATAGTGAAACCCCGGATCAATCGGGGCCGGCCTTTGAGGCTTGGGCTTGGGCAGCGGTTTCTCGGTGATGGTGACGAGCGCCTTGCCCTGTTCGGCCGATCGTTTTTCAGCCGATCGTCGTTCTGCCGACCGTTGCTCCGCAGATCCTGGTTCAATGGCAAGCATGGGCATGCGCTCCAGTAAGAATTCCCGGCATCGTGCCGCGCACGATCAGCAAGGCTCCCATGGCCATCACACTGATGGCAGCCAGTTGCGTCCCCCAACGATTGACCTTCGCGCGAATAGCCGACGAAAAGACCCCGACGGCGAGCAAAGCTCCGGCAGTGCCCGCTCCGAAGGCGGCCATGGTCGCGGCTCCCCAGAGCGCAGAACCCGTCGCCAGCGCCCGCAGAAGCGCGGCGTATACGAGGCCGCATGGCAGGAGCCCAAGAGCCAGGCCGAGGAGGAAACGGCCGCTCACGCGGGCTGAGCCAATCAAACTGGTTAGTGGACGAAGAAAGCTCGATGTGATTCGAAAGAAACCGCCGCCAAACGCCTGCACGGCTGGGAACGCGCCGAACATGACCAGGCCGGCGATCAGCATGAGAACGCCGCCAACAATGGCCAATGTACTACTGACGCCCGCAAGCTGTCCGATCACGCCGACAGTTTTGCCCGCCAACCCAGCAACCGCGCCCAGGGCGGAGTAAGTAAGAATTCGTCCGCCGTTATAAGCCAGGTGACCAAAAAGAAGAGTGCTGGACCGGCGCCCGGTGCCGGTTTTCGCATGACCAAGAGCCACGCTGTAGGAGAGCACGATGGGCCCGCACATCTGCACGCAATGGAGACTGCTGACCAAGCCCAGCGTGAACACGACCCAGATTTCGATACCAGTCACTCGAGGCTCCTTGCTCGTCAGCGTGCGCCGTTTCCGCTCACCTGATAGAGAATCTTTTCGTTCCGAGTCGGCACCGTCACGCATTCACGGTAAAACTCAAACTTCTTCATGGTGATCGCGTGCGTCGGACAACGTGAGGCACACATGGCGCAACGGATGCAGGTGGTCTCGTCCTTCAGCATGACCCCGCCAACTGAATCGAGTTCTTCTTTACTCATCTGGCGCAATTCATCGCGATTGACTTCCAGCGAAGTCGAAACCATGTCGAACCAGCGGTCCTCTTTGCAAAGTTCGCTCAGCCCGACGAGCTTGATGATGTTCTGCGGACAAACATCCACGCAGCCGGTGCAGGCAATGCAGATGGAAGTGTCGAAGACGGTATTGACGTTGCAACGAAGGCAGCGCGACGCCTGCCGGTGGGCCTCTGCGGCGGGATAGGACTCTTCGATGATCTGGAGCGAAGCCGCGCGTTGAACCGCGTCGATCACGGGTGGATTGCTGCGTGGCGTGCGCTCCCAGCCCTCGGCCATGGTGTAGACGGCTGGCGCCCAGTGACTGCGAACGGCGATTTCGGTGCGCGTGCCGCGCAGAAAATCGTGCATGGAGCGCGCGGCCACCTGCGCCGAGGCAATCGCGTCGATGAAAAGCCGCGGCCCATGGGCAATGTCGCCGCAGGCGAACACGTCGGGCGCGGAAGTCTGGTAGGTTTCCCGATTCACTTTGATCAGGCCGCGTTCGCTTTCAACACGATCCTCTGGCTTGAGGAAGGAAAGATCCGACGACTGTCCGATCGCGAAAATGATCGTGTCGGCAGGAATATCCTGAACGTCCTTCTCATCGAATGAGGGATTGAAGCGTCCGGCCGAATCGAACACGGAGGTGCAGCGGATGGTGCGCAGACCGGTGACGGTGCCGTTCTGGCCGAGAATTTCTCGAGGCCCCCGCGAATTGTGGAGTTTGAGTCCTTCTTCCTCGCCTTCCACCACTTCGATCTCGTCGGCCGGCATCTCGGTGCGGCCTTCGAGGCATACGACGTGGACTTCTTTGTCGCTGCTCATCCGTAGCGCGGAACGGGCCACATCGTAAGCAACCTGCTCGCCTCGGCCCATTTCAGAGATGGCTTCGCTCATGGAGGACATCTCGGGGCGAACAGCCGAGCGAGCCACATCATAGGCAACGTTGCCCCCACCGATGACAACAACGCGACGGCCCAGAACAAGCGGCTTGCCTTCATTGAAGGCACGCAGAAAGTCAATGCGGTCGTAAACCATTTCGCGTTCGGCACCGGGCAAGTTCAATTTGCGGCCCTTGGGCAGACCAATCCCGAGGAAGATGGCCTTGTAACCCTGGCGCCGCAAATCGGCGATCGAGAAGTCCCGGCCGAGCCGCATGTTGCACTTAAGCTCGACGCCCAGTGAAAGAATCGCTTCGATCTCCGCCTTGACCAGTTCGCGTGGGAGCCGAAAAACGGGCACGCCCACCATCAACATGCCGCCCGGTTCAGGATTTGATTCGAATACGGTGACCTTGTACCCAATCTGAACCAGATCATGCGCGACGGTCAGCCCGGAAACACCCGCGCCAACGACAGCGACCTTCTCGTAGTCGCCATGATTCTGCGGCAGCATGCGTTGGTCGCAGCCGGCGTGGTGTGCCGCCGTGTTGCCCGCTTCCGGCCCGTACTTGTCGGTGACAAAACGCTTCAGAGCCCGAATCGAGACTGACTCATCCACGTCGCCGCGCCGGCAGTTGACCTCGCATGGCGCGCCGCAGACGCGCCCGCAGATGGACGCGAACGGATTGGTTGCGCGCGCAATGCGGTATGCATCTTCGTAGCGGCCCTCCGCGATGGAAGTGACATAGCCGCAGGCATTGGTGTGCACGGGGCAGGCGTGCTGGCACTTCACCATCTTGATCCAGTAGTCCGCCCCTTCAATGGCTTCGAATTGGTTCCACTGATTACTCATCGGCCTCAGTCTTCGTGAAACTTGCTAAACGCGAACTTGACCGTGATGAGGGCAAAGATTGCGATCAATGCGGCCACAAGGTACATGAACCCGTTCGCGGTACCGGTGACTTTGTTGAATTGCTGTACCAGCGCACCGCGGGTCGAGTGGTTGATTTCTCCGTTCATGAAGATCAAGAGGTAGATCAGGCACCCGCCGGCGACTACGATGTAAGCGAACTTAAGAAACGCCGGTATCTCCGTGTTCTTTCTCTCCGTCATCCAGCCGTCTGCATAACTCTTGATGTCGTTCGAGGTTTTACTTTGTTCCGTTACGGTCGGTGCCATTATTGTTTCTCCTTAATTGGCTTCTCGAGTGGTTGTTTCCTCTTCGTCGGCGAGCATCCGGTACTTGGGATCCTCGCTGTGCTCTCCCCAATATCCGTGGCGGAGGGACTTCACCAGGAAGAAGATCCCTCCCGCCACAAAGAGAAAGAACATGAAGTACGCCAAATAGACGCTCGGGTACACGTAGTCATTCATAACCGCCTCACCTCTCGTAGTCGTTATCCGGACGCCAGTTCTTGCAGCGGCCCAGGGTCTGGATGTAAGCGACCAGCGCGTTGAATTCGTCCGGGTTGTCGACGATCCAGGGGAACGGCGGCATCACGGAGCCGGGCGTGAGGTCGCGGGGATTGCGGAAATGCGTGCGATGCCACTGCGTGTCGTATTTTCCGCCTACACGCGAAAGATCCGGTCCGGTGCGCTTGGTTCCGAACATATGCGGGCTGTCATAGACGAACTCGTCGGGAGTGGAGATGGGCGAGTCCACGCCTTTCCATCCCGAACGCTTTGTGTCGGCAAGCAGGGTGCGCGTCTGCTGCGTGTGGCAATACCAGCAGCCCTCGCGCACGTAGATGGCGCGTCCTTTCAGCTGTTGCTCGTTGAGCGGAACCAGCTTGCCGGTTGGTCCTTTGGAAGGATCGTTGTTATCGAACGGTTGCGACCAGCTCTTATCGACGAGCGGCGGCACCACCGTGGTCAGCAGGCCTCCGATGAAGAAGAACACGAGGGCGGCCACCACAAATCCCACAGCACTTTTGTCAGTTTTTCCTAACATGGCATTCTCCTTGTGGCGTCAGGCGGAAACCGGCTTCGCCGCAGCCTGGGGTGCGCTGCCCGCACCAAGAACTGTCGCCCAGATGTTGTAAAGAAACGTGGTGATTCCGAGGAACATCAAAAGCCCGGAGAAGAAGCGAACCGTCCAAACCGGCTTCAGCGCTCGCACCGTATCAATGAACGGAATCGACGGAGTGTTCCATTGCCACCCTTGCCAGAATCCGCCCAGCCAGAGCGTGACGAAGAAACCGAGACCGCCGATCATGAAGAACCAGAAGCTCCAGTTCGCCAGCGCCGGCGAGTGCAGCTCGGTGCGGAACAAACGTGGAACCGTATAGAAGCATCCGGCAATCGCGAAGAAGGAGAATGCTCCCAGGACCGCCATGTGCGCGTGGCCCGGAATCCAGTCGGTCTTCGAAACGATCGCGTTTACCGAGCGCAGGCTGTGCATCGGTCCCTGGAAGCAGGTGAGCAGGTAGAACACAACGCCCGACATCAGGAACTTGAGCGGAATGTTCTCGCGCAGCTGATACCACTGTCCTTTCATGGTGGCGAAGAAGTTGTAGACCACCGTCCAAACCGGAATCAGCAGCATCAGTGAGAACGTGATGGCAATGGTCTGCAACCACTGGGAAATCGGTCCGTGAATCATGTGATGCGCGCCGGTCCAGACATAAACAAACGCCAGCGACCAGAAACCAACCATCGAAAGTTTGTGGCTGAAAAGCGGTGTATTCGAGGACTTGGGGATGAAATAGTAAGCCATCGCCAAGCCGATGGGCGTAAAGATAAGACCCACAGCGTTGTGAATGTACATCCAGTTGAGGTTGGCCTGATTGACACCGCTGGCGAAGAAGACCGCAAAGTTGCCTGTGAGATACACGAATGCAGTCCAGAGGATGGTGCCCATGATGTACCACAGGCTCACGTACATCTGTTCGTACTTGCGGGTGGCAATGGTGGCGAAGATGTTGATACCGAAACACACCCACGCGATGACCACCAGGATGGAAAGCGGCGTCGGCAGCTCCGCATATTCCCAGCCTTTGTTCATGCCGAGCGGCAGCATTACAACCGCCCCAAGAACGATGATGTTCCAGATGACCGCAGTGGCAACGCCCAGCTTCTCGCTCCACAGCTTGACGCCGCAGAGGCGAGGTACAACATAGTAGGCAAGGCCCATGTCCGCCGCCAGCAGCCAGCCGAACAGCATGCCGTTGACATGGAGCGGCCGGAGACGTCCATAAGTCAGGATCGACACGGTGCCGAGTAACTGCGGCCAGACAAACTTTGCCGCGATGGTAAGAGCGATAATTCCGACGACAAAGAAATAACTAATTGCGCTTAACATAAACCACTTTGCAGTGGTGTCCTCATGAATGGACTCTACCGGTGAAACAGAGCCCGGACCGCCATAAGGACGAGCGGCAGTTGCTTGCTGTTGTCCTGGCATGTTGCCTCCTGGTTCATCTAAAACTCTTAGTGGTTCTGGGTCAGTTGCGATGTAAGTTTTGGCGTCTTCTCATCTGGCTGAGCTGGCGCCGGCTTACGGTTCAAACTGCGAATGAAGTTAATAAGATTGCCGATATCCTGCTGGCTAAGCCCGTAATCGATCCACGACGGCATGGCCGTGCCCTCGACTCCGTAGCTGATGGACGTGAACAGCCGCTTATCGGTCGCGTTGTTGATGAACGCACTGTTCCGCAGATTGCGCGGACGCGGGCTGATATCGAGCGAGTTCGGGCCCTTGCCGTCCGCCTTGCGCCCATGGCAACCGGTGCAACGTTGCAGGAAGATCTGCTCCCCTGCGGCGACCGATTCAGGCGCGAAAGCGACCGGGTTCGTCTCCGGTACCTTGCGTTCCTTGAGCGGCGGCCGAGGCTCTTTTACAAACGTCTTGAAAACGTAATCCAGCACATCCTTGCGTTGCTGCTCACTCAGAACACGCTCCCATGGCGGCATCGAAGTGCCTGGGACACCTTGCCTCAGCGACTGGAGGAATCGCTCTTCCGGCTTTGTGTTCATAAATGCTGCTTTGGTCAAGTCGCGCGGCGCGGGATCGAGATACAGGTAGGTCACGCCCTTTCCGTCGCCTTTTTCTCCATGGCAGCGGACGCACAATCCCTTATAGATTTCCTCGCCACTATTGAATGTGGGCGCCGTTTTGCGACTCAACAGATAGTCCGTAATCGAGCGATAGTCGGCTTGGCTGAATCCGAACACCGGCATGATGGAGTCGGGAATCCGCGAGCGCGGCTCCTTGAAGTGATCCATGAGCCAGTTCTCGTCGCGGATCAGGCCTTCGAATGAGATATCCGGCGAAATGCGCCCGTCCTTGTCGCCCAGCTTGTGGCACGCAGTGCAGGATCGCTGCGCGATTAACTGTTCACCGCGCGCGGTGGAAGGAACATTCTCGGCGGTTCCGGCCGCTCCCGCGGGCAAGCTCGTCTGCTGCAACCTGGCGCGGTATTGCTCCATCGTTGTCTCGGCGAAATTCATGCCTTTGCGGCTTTTGAGGAATACGACCAGAGCCTTGATTTCATCGTCGGTCAGATTGAACTTGGGCATGAACGAGACGGCGCTATAGTCACGGGGATTGACCGTGTGTCCCCACAGATAGTCGATGCGCCACCTCTTGCCGACTTCGGTCAGGTCGGGACCCAGCGTTCCGTGCGAGAGCCCCTCGATGCGGTGGCAGCCGTAGCATGCTTTCTCGAAAAACAGTTCTCTGCCTCGCTTCACCAGCGGCGTGCCGGCAAAATGTTCGTCGGTGTGGCACTGAGCGCAGTTCGCCTGCATGTACTCGGCGCCTTTGAGTTTGTCTTTGAATGCCGACTTCCAATTTGGTTGGACCGTGTAGCCCAAGATTGGCTGCGGCCAGTTCTCGTCCTCGCCGTGCGCGTACACGGTTTCCAGGCCCCGGCCTTGTCCGTCGTGACAAATGGTGCAGCCAAAGTCGGCGAATTTGTGCCGGCGTTCCCACTTACCGTCTTTCTGGGTGTCTCCGAGGGCTGCGGAATAGCTGTGGGTTTGGAGTGGCTGCGCGTGGCCCTGGAAGCGTGGATCGTCGGCGGCAGCGTGGCATGTGGTGCAGCGGTCCACGCGCGATTCACCGAACTGAGTGACGATGATCTGCTCGATCTGGAGCTTGTGCGCGTCCACCGCCGCTTTTTCGGCGTCGGTCTTCGCCAGGCTGCGCGCCTGCTCCCAGTAGGCAGTCTGGTGCTTCTCCCAGCGGTTAAAGAACTGATCGTAGAAGACGATCCCGTGCACAATCAGCACCACGAAGCTTGCAATTGCCAGCGCGACTCGCGTACTCACAAGATTCTCCTCGTCATTTCCTTAACCGCAGGAGCTTTATCAGAGGACTTTCCCGCGGCATTCAACCAGGCCCTTACCATGGAGACACGAACTCCCAGTTCGCTCCTCGGAAGAATGTGCCAATCACCACCAGCACCACGTTGATGACCGCAAAGGTCATGAACAGCGTGTTGGCTAACAGGCGCTCTTTGGCGAACCATTTCCCGACGCCGACCAGTTTGCGGTCGATATACGGTACTAAGAGCAGTAGTAATACCTCGATCGTCGGGACTCCAACACCTCCCCAGAACGCTGAGTAACTGACCTGCTCTTGCAGCCCGAGGAAATACCATGGCGCTTTAGCCGGGTTGGGAGGATGCATTACGTTAACCGGCTCTTCCAGCGGTGCATTAAAGGAGAGAGAAACAACCAGAATGGCAGCCACTGAGATTACGAATACCAACAGCTCCGCCTGAAACAGATTGGGCCAGCTGAAGAGCGTCCGCTCTTCGAGAGGGCCGACCTTCACCAGCGGCCCCCGAATGAGGCCCTGGATGCCAAACTTCCGCTTCGGCAGCGCCGCGGTAACCGCGCCACCAGCGGCTCCTGCGGCAACAGCCATCGTCATCGGCGCCTCAACCGAGTCCGCCTGCTGTGCGGCAGGACTAGGCGCACCTACTTCCTCTTCCTCAGGCTTCGCTAGCCCGCCGTCCTTGCGAATTCGCCAGAAGTGGATGGTCACCAAGGCGGTGAGCACTACGGGCAGCACAGCCACGTGTAACACATAGAAGCGCAGCAGAGCTTCCTGTCCGACGGTCGAATCGCCGAGTAAGAGGAAGCGGACATCTTTCCCAACAAGCGGCGCATAACCGGCAATGGAGGTGCCCACCGTGATCGCCCAAAAAGCCAGCTGATCCCAGGGAAGCAAATAACCGGTAAAGCTCAGGAACAGAGTTACCAGGAATAAGAAAACTCCAATTACCCAGTTGAACTCACGCGGCGGCTTGTAAGCGCCGGTCAGGAACACGCGGCACATATGCAGAAATACAACCGCGACCATGCCGTGCGCCGCCCAGCGATGCATGTTGCGGAGAAAAATCCCGAACGCAACCGTCCCGCGCAGATCGAGCATCCGGTCGTAAGCCTGTGTGGTTGACGGCACGTAGTAAAACATCAGCAGGATGCCGGTCACCACAAGAATCAGAAATAGAAACGTTGCCATCAACCCGAGGCCCCAGGTGTAAGTCGCCTTGAGGCTGTGACGGTCGACTTTGACCGGGTGAATATGAAGAAAGAAGTTCGTAAAGCTGGTGGACGACCGGCCATAGTCGGAGTCAGGCAGCGGGTTGCGAAAAATCGACCGCCAAATGTTCTGTGGCAAAGCCAACCAGCTGTTTTGCGAGCGAATTGCCGTTTGAGTGCTCATACTTTCAAATAAGTCCCCGCTTCAACTTCGTTATCTTTGTCCACTACCAGGTCTCCGTTGGGAGCGAGCGTCACCTGGTACCAGGCCAGCGCTTTCGGTGCCGGCCCGCTGGTCACAAAGCCGTCCTGGTCGTAGTGCGAACCATGGCAAGGGCAGGCGAAACCGGTCTCGGCGACCGAAACGATGCATCCCAGATGAGTGCAAGTAGTTGAAATCGCCGCTAGTTTGTCGCCCTCGCGCACGACGCACACTCGCCGCGTATCGAGCGAGATTCGTGCCCCGGCAGGAAAGTCTTCCGGCTTGCCGATGGCGAACCGGTTGGGCTGTCCGTAGGTGGCGCGCGGCTTGATAAAAATGAGATTGGACAGCGCCGAAATAATCAGCGATCCAAAAAGGCCGACGCCGCTCAGCCACGACAGCAAGCGCCGCCGGTTCATATCTTCCGGGCCATCAGCCGTGGTTTTCTTCGGACCCATCGTCATCGTCTCCGTCCTCCTTGCCCTTCGCTTTCGCGGGCGTCGAATCGACCAGCTCCTCAACGTCCGACCAGAAGACGTGATACTTGGCGTTTTCCACGTCTTTGAAATAGTTCCTCTTCACCGCGAATACAAAAACCAGCGCGGCCCCGATTCCCATGCACAGACTGGCCAGAATCGCGACCCATGTCACTTCCATAACCCTGCACCTAGCCGGATCGCCGCCTGCGTGCGGCGGGACGCGCCGGCTCAATCTGCACCGTGCCGTTCATTCCTTCGCGCGCGAGGTTGGCAACCGAGTCACGGGCTAACTCCGCAATCGTTGCGCTGGCCAGCACCTTCTTCAGCGCCATCTGGGCGTCATTCCAAATCGGATGAGCTCCGCACCACGATTTCCGGTCGCAACTCGCCTCTCCGGGGAGGCACAGATTGATCTGGAGGGGGCCTTCCACCATTTCGACCACATCCAGCAGGGAGACGTTCGCGGGCTCAACCGCCAATTGAAAGCCGCCGCCCGTTCCGCGGTGCGATGTCACCAGGCCCCGCAGGGCGAGTTGCTGAAGAATTTTCGAAACAAAGCTCTCCGGAGCTTGAATTCCACGCGCCAGTTCCGGCGCGGCGATCCTGGAGCCCGGCGGCAATGTTGCTAAGAAGATCATGACTCGTACCGCATAATCGGTCGCCCGTGTGATCTGCATGGTTGCCAAGTGAATCGGACCACTCTTGTCCAATTTCACATGACAGTAGAAAGGGAAGCCGCCGCCACGTCTGTGATCTATCGCACGTATGAACGTGATAACGCTGGGTGGACTCTCACAAGCAGTTCCGATTTGGCGTAATGAAGAAACGCAACTTCATGGGTGTCTGACAGAGAACTACAAAGCGGGAATGGAGTGTGAAAGGCGCCAATCCCGTGCGAAACTTGGTGCATGAGAGTCGTCGCGGTGATTCCGGCGAGGCTTGCCTCAACGCGCTTGCCTCGAAAGATGCTGCGCGAAATTGCCGGCGAGCCACTCATCGTCTGGGTATACCGGGCCGTTGAACGTTGCAAAATGCTCGATGAAATCGTTGTGGCGACAGACTCGGATGAGATTCTGCGCTGTTGCGAGGGCCGCGGAATTCCTGTCCGTATGACGTCGTCCGCTCACCGCTCGGGCACCGAGCGCGCCCAGGAAATCTCAACCGCGCTCAAGGCCGATGTCTATCTCAACATCCAGGGAGATGAACCTCTGACTCGCCGGGAACATATTGAAGCCCTGCTCACCATCATGAGCTCCGCCGGAGTTGAGGTGGGTACCCTGAAAACGCCAGCCGCGGAAGTCGATATCAACAGTCCGGGCGCGGTCAAAGTTGTATCCGACAACACCGGCAGAGCTCTGTATTTTTCGCGCGCCACGATCCCTCACGATCGCGATGGAACCAGGCCGCGCTATTACAAGCACTTGGGTCTCTACGCCCACACAAAAAAGGCGTTGGACATGTTCGTTGCGTGGCCCGAGTCTGCGCTCGAACGTACAGAGCGGCTTGAGCAGTTGCGTTTTCTCGAAAACGGAGTTCCTATTTATGTCGCAGAAACACCCTTCGACACAGTGGGGGTCGACACCGAGGATGACCTGCGGCGCGTGGAAGAGATTCTGCTGAAAAACACGCAGGTGAGATAAGGCGACACGAAGGCAATGTCAGCTGAGAGTGGGCCTCTTTACTTCCTTTCTTCGACCTTGAGTCACTTGGAAGTCTCACTGATGATCCGGGGCGCGTTATTGTAGGATGGCCGGGGATGGCTACCGCTCCAGAGCGCTGGCGGCAGATTGAGAGCTTGTTTAACGAAGCTCTGGAATTGACGCCTGCTGCGCGCGCCGAGCTGCTTGACCGCAAGTGTGCGGGCGACCCCGAACTGCGGAACGAAGTGGAAACGCTGCTCGCCTCTGCCGGCCAGTCGATGGACTTCCTGCACGAGCCAGTCCGGGACGCAGTGAACCGGATGATGGCCCAAGGCCGGGAAAAAAAATTGGCGGCGGGCACGGAGTTGGGTCACTACAAAATCGTTTCCCTTCTCGGTGCCGGCGGTATGGGAGAGGTTTACCTCGCCGAAGATACGCAACTGCGCCGCAAGGTTGCGCTCAAAACGATTACGCCGGCTCTGACTCAGGATGTGCGCGGACTGCGCCGTTTTGAACACGAAGCCCAGGCCGCATCCGCCTTGAATCATCCCAACATTCTCACGATCTATGAATTTGGCGAGGTCGATGGAATCCGCTTCATTGCTTCCGAGTTCATTGAGGGCGCGACCCTTCGTCAGAAGCTTCAGGCGGGCAGGATTGAACTGCATACCGCGATTGACATCGCGATGCAGATGGCCAGCGCTTTGGCTGCCGCCCACGATAGCGGAATTGTTCATCGTGACATCAAACCCGAGAACGTGATTGTTCGCAGCGATGGAATCGTCAAGGTCCTTGATTTCGGGATTGCCAAGCTAGGCGAGGGACGCGTCGGCGCGTCAATTCTCGGCAATGCTTCGGCTGTTACCTCTTCGATCAGCCAGCCCGGGCTCGTGCTGGGCACGGCGCGCTATATGTCTCCGGAGCAGGCTCGAGGCATCGAGGTGGATGGGCGCAGCGACATCTTCAGTCTCGGCTCGGTGATCTACGAGATCATCACCGGACACCACGCGTTCGGCGGCGGAACTGCCAGCGACGTCATTGCCGAAATTCTGAAGGTCGAGCCGCCGCCGCCGGTCGAGCTTGCCCCCGATTTGCCGTACGAAGTCGAGCGCATCATCAGCAAGGCGCTGCGGAAGGACCGCGCCACGCGTTATCAGTCGGTGCGGGACTTACTGATCGACCTCCAGGACTTCAAGAAGGAAGCGGAATTTCAAGCCAAATTGCAAGAGGTGGCCCGGCCTGAGGCAACAAAAACTGGTTCAGCCTGGCGAACACCCGCCCGCGGCGTGGCGGCAGCGAGGGTTCCGGATCGCAGAATTCCTCGCGGAAAATGGTTCACCGCATTCGCGGTACTGCTGGTTGCAATCGCCTCGGCGGTCGGCTACTTCTATGTTCGAAAAACGAACACGCCCACCACCTCCAACCATCCTCGCAGCCTGGCGGTCCTGCCGTTTCGAAACCTGAAACAGGACGCCGAGACCGATTTCCTCGGATTCTCGCTGGCCGATGAAATTATCACCAAGCTTAGCTACGTCAATACTCTCAACCTGCGACCGTCGTCTTCCGTCGACAAGTATCGCAATCAGGCCGTCGACCTGAAGAAGATCTCCACCGATTTGAACGTTGACACCCTTTTAACGGGCACCTTCATCAAGGATGGAGACGATCTCAGAATTACCACGCAGCTGATCGACGTGAAACCCGACAAAATCCTGTGGCGAGATGCTATTGACGTGAAGTATGACAAATTACTCACCGTTCAGGATCGGGTCGCGCAGCAGATCATCAAAGAGCTGGAACTGAATTTGTCTCCGGTAGAAGCTGCGAACCTCAGGCCGGAAAAGCCGATCAGCGCTCTCGCGTATGAATACTACTTGCGCGGGATCGATCTTTATTCGCTCAATCAGTTTTCTGCCGCCGTCGGAATGCTGGAGAAGTCGACGGCCCTGGAACCGAACTATGCCCCCGCCTGGGCTCATCTGGGCCGAGCCTACACCACCAACGCGTCGCTGCAGTTTGGAGGAAGTGAGGAGTATGGGAAGGCACAAGCTGCTTACGAAAAAGCGATCGCGCTAAATCCCGCGCTGGTTGAACCGCGAATCTACTTGTCGAACCTCTTCACCGACACGGGCCGGGTCGAGCAAGCTGTGCCTCTTATGCGGTCGGTCATCCACGATAGTCCAAATAACGCCGAGGCGCACTGGGAACTCGGATACGCATACAGGTTTGGCGGAATGTTAGAGGAGTCGGTGGCGGAGTGCGAAAAGGCGCGCCAGAACAACCCTCAGGTCAAGATCAACAGCTCGGCGCTGACCAGTTATCTATACCTGGGCGAATACGATAAGTTTCTGCAGAGTCTTCCGGTCAACGATTTCGCATACATTCTCTTCTATCGCGGCTTCGCCGAATACCACTTGAACCGTCGCGAACAGGCAGCTCAGGACTTTGATCGCGCCTATGACAAGGACGCGTCACTGCTGCCGGCGATGGTAGGAAAAGCTCTCAGCTACGGGATCAAGCATCAGAATGCTCAAGGCTTGAAACTTCTGAACAAAACCGAAGCGAAGATCGAGGAACGCGGTGTAAGCGACGCCGAAGGATTGTACAAAGTCGCACAAGCTTACGCCGCTTTGGGTGACAAGGCTTCCGCGCTGCACATGTTGCGCCACAGCATTGGCGGCGGGTTTTTCTGCTATCCCTACTTCGCGCGGGATCCACTCTTGCAGAGTCTGCGCAACGAGCCTGAGTTCAAAAGCATTATTGAACAAGCCCGCCAGCGGCACGAACAGTTCAGAGCCTCGTTTTTCTAGGGAATCACGCTCCCGTCGGCATTTGCTCGGAGTGCGGTTGACTGACGAAGAGGGCTCTAATGTGCCCGCGCCCACCCCTCGGCAGCGGCCACGCGCTTGGTAATCGCCGGATGCGAATGAAAGAACCACTCTACCCATCGCGAAGGTGTCTTCTCTGCCAGGTTCTGCTCCGCCAGTTTGTTCATGGAAGAGATGAACGGCTCAACGCTAGCAACGGATTCGAAGCAGTATCGGTCTGCCTGCCGTTCATTGAAACGCGAGTAGGCATTGAGCGCCGGCATCAGCAAAAACGAAAGGATGGTCGAGACCAGAATCAGAAGAGGCAGATTTGCAAAGTCGGCCATCGTTTCGAAAAGATGACGGCGGTCGACCGCATAGCGAAGAACCTCATTCGCCAGCCAGAAACCAAAGAAGGTGATTGCGGCCTGCACGAAAATGCTCTTCAGAATGTGCCGATGCACGTGATGACCAAGTTCGTGCGCCAGCACCGCCTCGATTTCGTCATTTGAATAATTGTCAAGCAAAGTGTCGGCTAGAATAATGCGCCGCGTCGCCCCGAGCCCGGTGAGCGCGGCATTGGCCTTCTTGCTTTTCTCCGAAAGGTGCCAGCGGTAAACGCCGCGGACGCGCGTTCCCGCACGCTCGCTCAGCACGATAAGCCGCCGCTTCAGTTCCTCGTTTTCGAGCGGCTCGAATTTGTAAAAGATGGGGAAAAGTAAAACTGGTGCCAGCTGCGCCAGCAGTACCATGAACCCGAGGAACACGGCCCACGCAATCAGCCACCAATGCTGCGGGACCTGGCGCAATAGGAGATAAACCAGCTCAACTACGATGGTCGCGAGCACCAGTCCAATGAGCAGGCTCTTCAATTCATCCCACAACCAGGAGCGAAGGCGTTGGTTCGAAAGGTGGAAGCGATGTTCCAGGCGAAATCCGTAATAGTCCAGCGGTAGTCCGATTGCCTTGCTGATCAGCATCAGCATCGAGACGTAAAGAAAAACAGCCAGACTGTAGTTCTGAGAGGCCTCACGGTAAGCCAGATCCCGCAGCATTCCGGTCCAGCCCAGGGCCAGCAAAACGATGAGGAAGACGAGTCCGAGCGCAAAGTCGCTCACGCCCATCCACCGCCTGATGCGGTTATAGCGGCGCGACTCAGCCGAGTCGGCTGGAAGCGGTATGGTTGCCGTTTCACTCATGCCCACGACGTGTTGTCATTATCCTATCTTGTTTTCTTGCTAGAACAGACGCGAAAGTGCTGAGACCGACGCTCTGACGGCCGCGTACCACAACGATGCCAAAGTAACTGCAGGATAGCTCATTGGTCGAGCCGGTCTGTGATCAGCCCTGCAGGGCGAACCGCTCGGCGTTCTCGAGAATCTCCGTGACAAGCTCGGGCGTCGCCGCCTCCACGTAAATGCGCAGCAGACGCTCAGTTCCGGAAGCGCGGAACAACACCCAGGAATCGGCGCCATTGCCGTTCTTCGGGGCATCGAGGAACAACTTCACTCCATCGCGATTCCCCTTGCGCAGCACGGCATACGGGCCAAGCTTGGCCGTGCGCGCATCGGCCGCTCGTTGCACGGCTCCATTTTTCAATTCGTCAGAAATATGCAGATCGCGGCGCCCATAGTGATGCGCACCGTATTCGCGCTGCAAATCGGAAACCAGTTGGCCCAGCGGTTTGCCTTCTTCGGCCATCACGTTGGCGAGCAGAAGGGCGTTTAGGATTCCGTCGCGCTCGGGCAGAAAGCGCCCATATCCAATGCCTCCGGATTCCTCCCCGGCGATCAGGATTTCCTTCTCCATCATCAGATCCGCGGCGTATTTGAATCCGATGGAAACCTCGTGCAACGGCCGTCCGTGGCGTGCTGCCATTCGGTCGAGCATGCCGGTTGTGTTGAAGGCGCGTACAACATCGCCCGGCCACTTCTTCCGCACCAGCAGCCAGTTTAGAAGAACTGCGAAGCATTTGTGCGAATCCACAAAGCTTCCGTCTTCGGCCACAGCACCGATCCGGTCAGCGTCCCCGTCGGTCACCAAGCCGGCGTGGC
>Ga0187782_10001540_pt1 | contig 16804 bp, 15 predicted proteins | sample 0715_SJ02_MP15_2_FD_132454 | JGI IMG/M metagenome (GOLD analysis project Ga0187782, IMG submission 132454) | Tropical peat soil microbial communities from peatlands in Department of Meta, Colombia - 0715_SJ02_MP15_20_MG | ecosystem: Environmental > Terrestrial > Soil > Wetlands > Peat | place...
GCGCTGTGCGCCTACGGCCTGTCGGTCATCGTCTGGGTGGTCGGGCTGTCGCGGGTGCCGGTGAGCCAGGCATACCCGTTGCTGTCGCTCGGCTATGTCATCAACATCGGCCTCGCCTGGTGGCTGCTCGGTGAGGTGCCGAACGCGCAGCGCGTGGCCGGCATCGGCGTCATCGTGCTGGGTGTAATTCTGGTTGCCCGCTCATGAATGATTCCACGAAATCAGTCCTGCCGCTGCTGCCCTTCACGCGCCCGAGCATCGACGAGGAGACGATCGCCGCGGTGGCGCAAGTGCTGCGCTCAGGGTGGCTCGCAAGTGGCCCGCAGGTCGCGCAACTCGAGGCGCAGCTCTCGGCGTATCTCGGCGGCCGCCCGGTGCGCACCCAGACCTCGGCCACCGCGGGGCTCGAAATGGCCCTGCTCGCCTGCGGCATTGGCGGCGGCGATGAGGTCATCACGCCGGCGCTGAGCTTCGTCGCCACGGCCAACGTGATCGTGCGCGTTGGCGCGCGGCCGGTGTTCGTTGACGTCGGGCTCGATTCGCGCAACATCGACCTCGAGCAGGCGGAGGCCGCGATCACCCCGCGCACCCGCGCCATCCTGCCGGTGCACTTCGCCGGGCTGCCGGTCGACATGGAGCGTCTCTACACGCTCGCCGAGCGTCACGGGCTGCGCGTGATCGAGGATGCGGCGCACGCCATCGGCTCGGCGTGGCGCGGCCGGCGCATCGGCAGCTTCGGCGACCTGGTGTGCTTCAGTTTTCACCCCAACAAGAACATGACCACCATCGAGGGTGGCGCCATCTCCGGCGGCTCCCCCGAGGAGCTCAAGGCGATCGAGCTGCATCGCTGGCACGGGCAGGTGAAGAGTGGACCCGACGGATTCGATACGCTGCTTGCCGGCGGCAAGTACAACCTCTCCGATGTCGCCGCTGCGGTCGGTCTCGGGCAGCTGAGGCGCCTCGAAGAGTTCAACGCGCGCCGCCGCGCGCTGGTGGCGCGCTACTACGAGCTGTGGGGTCGGGATGCGCCGCTGCGGCTGCCGGAGCGCGGCGATGAGGGCCACAGCTGGCACGTGTTCACACCGCTCCTGCCGCTCTCCGAGCTCACCATCTCACGCGCGCAGTTCATGGAGGCGATGAAGGCACGCGGCATCGGCGTGGGTGTCCATTACCCCGCCATTCATCTCTTCAGTGCCTACCGGGCGCTCGGTTACCGTCCGGGCCAGTTCCCGAATGCCGAGCGCATCGGACGCGAGACCGTCACGCTGCCGCTCTTTCCGGCGATGGAGCTGCGTGACGTCGATCGGGTCGTTGCGACCGCGAGCGCCGTCATCGCGGAGGCGCGCAAGTGAACCCCGACGTCTCGGTCGTCATCCCCGTCTACAACGAGGAGGAGGGGCTGCCGCTGCTGTTCGCGCGGCTCTATCCGGCTCTCGACGCGCTCGGCCGTCCGTACGAGGTCGTGTTCGTCGACGATGGCAGCTCGGACGGCTCCGTCGCCGAGCTGCGCGAGCAGTTCCAGCGCCGCCCGGATGTGACGCGGGTGGTCGTGCTCGCGCGCAACGCCGGGCAGCACCTGGCGATCCTTGCCGCGTTCGCGCAGACCCGCGGCACCTATGTGATCACGCTCGACGCCGACCTGCAGAACCCGCCCGAGGAGATCGCGCGGCTGGTGGCCGCCATGGACGCGGGGGCCGACTACGTCGGCACCATCCGCGTGAGCCGCCAGGACGTCTTGTGGCGCAAGGCGGCCTCGCGGTTGCTCAACCGGGTACGCGCGGGCACGACCTCCATCCACATCACCGACCAGGGCTGCATGCTGCGCGGCTATCACCGCAACGTCATCGACGCCGTTAACCGCTGCACCGAGGTCAGCACCTACGTACCAGCGCTGGCCTACACCTTTGCGCGCCATCCGGTGGAGATCGAGGTGGCACACGCCGAGCGCACTGTCGGACAGTCGAAATACTCCCTGTTCCGGCTCATCCGGCTGAACTTCGACCTGATGACCGGCTTCTCGGTGGCGCCGCTGCAGTTCTTCTCCATGAGCGGCATCGTCATCGCGCTGCTCTCGCTCGGCTTCGTGCTCTATCTCGCCATCCGCCGCCTGATCGTCGGTCCCGAGGCCGAGGGGCTCTTCACGCTGTTCGGCATTGCGTTCTTCCTCATCGGTGTGGCGCTCATCGGGCTCGGCGTGGTCGGCGAGTACGTCGGCCGCATCTACGAGCAGGTGCGCCAGCGGCCGCGCTACACGGTGGCGGCGGTGCTCGAGGATTCTGACCCCGAGCAGCCGGCGCGGCTGACCCGCTCGACGACGGGGACACTGCCGGCGCAGCTCCCAACCGTGGCAGGAGCCGCCGAGCGCGTGGCAGGAGCCGCCGAGCGCATAGGAGGAGCCGCGGAGTGAGCCAGGCGCGGGCGGTGGTCTTCGCCTATCACGATGTCGGAGTGAGATGCCTCAAAACGCTCCTGTCGGCGGGCGTGGAGATCCCCCTCGTGGTGTCAGCGCCCGACGATCCGCGCGAGACCCATTGGTACGCAAGCGTCGCAGCCACGGCCGCCGACCACGGGTTGCCGCTGATTCTGACCGCCGATCCCAACACCGCAGAGCTCGAGCGTACGGTCTGCGCGCTGCGGCCGGACTTCGTGTTCTCCTTTTACTATCGCGCGCTGCTGCGCGCACCGCTGCTCGGCGCGCCGCGCCACGGCGCCCTCAACATGCACGGCTCGCTGCTGCCGAAGTACCGCGGCCGCGCCCCGGTGAACTGGGCGATTGTGCGCGGCGAGCCGGAAACCGGCGCCACGCTGCACTACATGGTGGAGCGTGCCGATGCAGGCGACATCGTCGACAGCCAGAGCGTGCCGATCCTCCTCGAGGACGATGCGCGGGAGGTGTTCGCCAAGGTCACCGTGGCCGCGGAGATGGTGCTCGCGCGCTCGCTCCCGACACTCGTTGCCGGCACGGCCGCGCGCCGGCCGCAGCCGCTCCTGCCCGGTGAGTACTTCGGGCGGCGCACACCCGAAGACGGGCGCATCGACTGGACGCGCCCGGCACTGGAGATCCATAACCTGGTGCGCGCCGTCGCGCCGCCGTTTCCCGGCGCATTCGGCGCGGTGGCCGGGGAGCGCTGGGAGATTCACCGTACCCGCGTGTCCTCGCGCGCCGCCCCGCCCGGCGGGACGCAGCTCTTCGGCGCCGACGGCGCCTGCTACATCGCCTGCGGCGATGGCGCGGTGCTCAAGCTCCTCGCCGCCGCGAACGCCCGGGGTCCCATCGACCTCGCGGCCCTCGCCGGGCGCCTGGCGCAGCAGCCGCTGCGGCTCGGCTGAGCGTGGCGCTCATCGCGCTCAAGATCGACGTCGACACCTACCGCGGGACGCGCGAGGGGGCGCCGCGGCTCGCCGACCTCCTCGAGCGGCTCGGCGTGCGCGCCACCTTCCTCTTCAGCCTCGGCCCCGACCACACCGGGCGGGCCATCAAGCGGGCATTCCGGCGAGGCTTTCTCGGCAAGGTGAAGCGCACCTCGGTCATCGAGCACTACGGCGTGCGCACGCTCCTCTACGGCGTGCTGCTGCCCGGTCCGCACATCGGGCGCCGCTGCCACGCGCCGATGCAGGATATCGAGCGTCGCGGCTTCGAAGTGGGTGTGCACACCTACGATCACGTGCGCTGGCAGGACGGCGTCGCTGCGGCGAACGAGCCGTGGACGCGTCGCGAGCTCACCCTGGCGCGCGATCAGTTCATGGAGGTGTTCGGGCGCGCACCGAAGGTGCATGGGGCGGCCGGCTGGCAGATGAACCGCTACGTGCCCGCCCTCGAGCAGGAGCTCGGCTTCCGCTACGCCTCCGATACCCGCGGCAGCGGACCGTTTCTGCCGATGCTCGATCACGCCTCAGGAGCGGTGCCGCAACTGCCGACCACGCTGCCGACCCTCGATGAGCTCATCGGGCGGCCGGATCTGCGTGGTGCCGACCCGGTCGATCACCTCCTCGCCATGACTGCGGTGGGGGCGGCCGGTGACCAGGTGTTCACTCTGCACGCCGAGCTCGAGGGCGGCCGTTACCTCTCCTCGCTTGAGCGGCTGCTGCGCGAGTGGCAGCAGCGTGGTACGCACCTCACGGACCTCGCCGGCTACGTGGCGACGCTCGATACCCGTGGCCTGCCCCACTGCAGCATCGTGGCCGGCACGGTCGAGGGACGTTCCGGGACGCTCGCGATGCAATCGCAGTGGCGGCGGTCCTGAAGCTGACTGCGCCTCCTTGAGCCTCACGGGCGGCTCCTGAACATCGGTCTCCCGGGCGGAGTTGCACGGACGCCGTGCAATATTCCTGCGCATCGCGCGTCTTGATTTACAGATGGAAGCAGCGCCTGCCCGCCCCCTGACGTCCTCGCAGCAGGACCGGCAGCTCGCGCGCCTGGTGCGACGCGAGCGCGGCCGGCTGCTGGCCTTCATCCGCGGCTGGGTCGCCGACGCGGCGGAGGCGGAGGACATCCTCCAGGACACGCTCTATGAGCTGCTGCTCGCCTACCGGATGACGCGGCCGATCGAGCAGGCGGGCGCGTGGCTCATGCGTGTGGCACGCAACCGCATCATCGATCGCTTTCGCCGCAACGCCGTGCGCCGTGTACCGCTGTCGCCGGAGGCTGACGCGTCCGGCGCCGGCACCGTCGGCGCTCTCGAGGATCTGCTGCCTGCGGCCTTGGACCCCGAGACGCAGGCGATGCGTGAGGCGCTGCTCGCGCAGGTCGAGGCAGCGCTCGCGGTGCTGCCACGCGAGCAGCGCGAGGTGTTCATCGCGCACGAGCTCGAGGGCGTGAGCTTCCGCGAGCTCGCGGCGCGCTCGGGCGTGGGTATCAACACGCTGCTGGCGCGCAAGCACTACGCCACGCGCTTCCTGCGGGCGCGCCTGCAGGCCGCGTGGGACGACTGGCTGACGACATGAGGAGAGAGGCGTGAGACGAAATCCAGTTCGGTGGATGATGATGGGGGTTGCGGCGCTCGGCGCCGTGATCGCCATCGCGGCGCTGCTGGGACTTGCGGTGATGCTGCTGTGGAACACGCTGGTCCCGGCACTGTTCCGCGGCCCTCAGCTTCAGTACTGGCAGGCGGTGGGGCTGCTGATTCTCTGCCGGCTGCTGTTCGGCGGACTGCGCCGTGGCGGCTGGCACGGGCACTGGCGGCAGCGTATGTGGCGCCAGCGCTGGGAGCAGATGACGCCTGAAGAGCGTCAACGCGTACGCGAGCGCTTCATGAGCCGCTGCGGTCACGGCGGCGTCTCCGCGGGTACGACCGCCGCGCCACCGGCTCCCTGACGCACGTCCGGCCGCGGTTGACGCCGCGTGCGCGCCAACCTCAACATCCGCGCCGTGAGCGTCGAGACCATGACCGCGGTCGAGATTCGCGAGCCCGGCCCGCCGCAGGTGTTGCGCGCCGTTGAGCGGGGGATGCCCGAGCCCGGTCCGGGTGAGGTGTTGATTCGCGTCGCGGCCGCCGGCGTCAACCGGCCCGACGTGCTGCAGCGCAGGGGTCTGTATCCGCCGCCCCCTGGCATCACCGACATCCCCGGGCTCGAGGTCGCCGGGGAGGTGGTACGACTCGGGGACGGCGTGAGCGAGCCGGCGCTCGGCGCGAAGGTATGTGCGCTGGTCGCGGGAGGCGGTTACGCGCAGTACGTGAATGCGCCGGCCGTGCAGTGCCTGCCGGTTCCGCCGCCCCTGACGCTCGAGGAGGCGGCGGCACTGCCCGAGACGTTCTTCACGGTGTGGCACAACGTGTTCGAGCGGGCGCGGCTCAAGCGCGGCGAGACCTTGCTGGTGCACGGCGGCTCGAGCGGCATCGGCACCACGGCGATCCTGCTCGGCAAGGCTTTCGGCGCACGCGTGATCGTCACCGCCGGCAGCGCGCAGAAATGTGCGGCCTGCCGTGAGCTCGGCGCGGAGCTCGCCATCAACTACCACGAGAGCGACTTCGTCGAGGCGACGCTCCGTGTCACCGAGGGTCGCGGCGCGGACGTGATTCTCGACATGGTCGGCGGAGACTATGTCCCCCGCAACGTCGCTAGCGCGGCGGTCGAAGGCAGAATCGCGCTGATTGCGACCCAGGGCGGGGCCAAGTCCGAGCTAGATCTGCGACCGCTGCTGGTGAAGCGCCTGACCATCACCGGCTCCGGCCTGCGGCCCCAGCCGATCGCGAACAAGGGACGTATCGCCGCGGCATTGCGGCAGAACGTGTGGCCGCTGTTCGCCTCACAGGGACTGAGGCCCGTGATCCAGGCGCGCTTTCCGCTCGCCGATGCGGCCGCGGCGCACACGCTCATGGAGTCCGGCACACATATCGGCAAGATCGTGCTGCTCGCCTGAAGCCGCGCGCGGTGCGCGAAATCCCCGACGGCCGCTACCGAATTGCCGTACCCTTGCGCCCGGGTCGATACAAGAAACGACGGAAAACCTCCGCATGAGCCTCACCCCGTATGGTCTGCTCCCGCTGCCGGCGTGGGGCTATGTCCTGGTGACGTTCCTCACCATCCAGACCATGTTTCTCGGCGTCACGCTCTACCTGCATCGCGACCAGTCCCACGGCGGGCTGATCCTTCATCCGCTGCTGCGGCACGTGTTCCGCTTCTGGCTGTGGTTCAGCTCAGGCGTGATCACCCGCGAATGGGTCGCGGTCCACCGCTGCCACCACGCGCATGCCGACCAGCCCGGCGACCCGCACAGCCCGCTCCTCTTCGGCCTGCGGCGGGTGGTGCTCGAGGGTGCGGAGCTCTACCGGGAGGCAGCGCGCGACCCCGGGCTGCTCGAGCGCTTCGGCCGGGGTACGCCCGACGACTGGCTGGAGCGGCGCCTCTACAGCGCGCGTCCCTACACGGGGATCGCGCTCTTCACGCTCGTGCACCTCGCGCTCTTCGGCGTGGCCGGGATCATCATGATCGCCGTGCACCTCGCCGCCATGCCTTTCTTCGCCGCTGGTGTCATCAACGGCCTCGCTCACGCAGTGGGCTACCGCAGCTACGAGATGCCTTCCACCGCGACCAACCTGCTGCCTTGGGGGTTGCTGCTCGGCGGGGAGGAGCTGCATAACAATCACCATGCTTTTCCGCGCTCGGCGTGCTTCGCGGTGCAGTCTTGGGAGATCGATATCGGCTGGCTGTGGATCCGGCTGTTCAGCGCCCTCGGCCTCGCGCGCGTTCGCTGGCTGGCGCCGCGGCCGCACCTCAAGCTCTGCCCTCGCGAGCTCGATGCCGAGACGGTAAAGGCGCTCTTCACCAACCGCATGCACGTGCTGCGTGCCTACGCGCGGTGCGTGGTGGTACCGGTATGCCGCGAGCTCGCGCAGCGCGAGCCGCAGGGTGCGCTGCCTGCGGGTGCCGGACGGCTCCTCGTGCGCCATCCGGCGCTGCTCGCGGAGGAGGCGCGGCGCAAGCTCCGCGAGCTGCTCGAGCGCTACGAAGTGCTGCGGGGCGTGGTCGAGTACCGCGAGGGTCTGCAGCAGCTGTGGGGCGAGACGTCGGCAAATCCCGCGCGCGCGCTCGCGCAGCTGCGCGACTGGTGCAGCCGCGCCGAGAGCAGCGGCATCGGCGCGCTGCGGGAGTTCGCGCAGGGTCTCACCGCCTACGCGCGCGCCTGAGCCTGCTTCAGCGCGCGGGCAACGTTACCGCGCGCGTCACCGTGCGCATGGCGAAGCTCGAATGCACGCGCGCGACGCTCGGCAGGCGTGTCAGATGCTGGTTGTGCACGCGCTCGAAATCCGCCATGTCCGTCACCACGAGACGCAGCAGATAGTCGTGCTCGCCGGTCATGAGATAGCACTCCATCACCTCGGGCACTTTGCGCACCGCGCTCTCGAACGCCTCGAGTCCCGCCTGACTCTGCCGGTCGAGCGTGATGCTCACGAACACGTTCACCGGAAACCCCGCCTTGTGCTGGTCGATGAGGGCGGTATAGCCCTCGATGAGTCCCGACTCCTCGAGGGCACGCACGCGGCGCAGGCACGCCGACTCCGACAGGCTCACCTTCTCGGCGAGGCGCGTGTTGGTGATTCGGGCGTCCTCCTGAAGGGTGCGCAGGATGGCGCGATCGTAGCGGTCAAGCTCCATAGGCGCAATAATCCGTCTCAAAGCAGAGGTCTGGCGACAGATTCTGCCACAGAGAGGGACGTAGCGCTTCTCTTTCGCAAGCCGCCGCCGCACCCGCACCCGTAATCTGGTGTGCAGAACAAGTCAGGGGTCACCTGCCATGCGAATCGGCGTACCACGCGAGATCAAGGTTCATGAATACCGTGTCGGCCTCGTGCCGGCGGGCGTGCGCGAGTTGAGCGCCGCCGGACACGAAGTCCTCATCGAGAGCGGCGCCGGCACCGGCATCGGGGTCGATGATGCGCAGTTTCACGCCGCCGGGGCGGCGATTGCCGCACGCGCCTCCGAGGTCTTCGAGCGTGCCGACATGATCATCAAGGTGAAGGAGCCGCAACCGGTCGAGTGCGAGATGCTGCGCCGGGGCCAGGTGCTCTTCACCTACCTGCACCTCGCCGCCGATCCCGGACAGGCGAGGGCCCTCATGCGCTCGGGCGCCACCGCGATCGCCTACGAGACGGTCACCGGGCGCAACGGCACGCTGCCGCTGCTGACGCCGATGAGCGAGGTTGCGGGACGGATGTCGATACAGGTGGGCGCCGCGAGCCTGCAGAAAGCCAACGGCGGCTTTGGCGTGCTGCTCGGCGGAGTGCCGGGCGTACCGCCGGCCAAGGTGGTGATTCTCGGCGGCGGAGTTTCCGGTACCCACGCCGCGGAGATGGCCGTCGGCATGCGCGCCGATGTCACCGTGGTCGACCGCTCGGTCGATCGGCTGCGCGAGCTTTCGGCGCTGTTCGGCTCGACGCTGCTCACGGCCTACTCGACGACCGAGACCATCGAGCGGCTGGTACGTGATGCCGATCTCGTGATCGGTGCGGTGCTGGTGGCCGGGGCGGCGGCACCAAAGCTGGTGACCCGCGCGATGGTGAGGACCATGAAGCCGGGCGCGGTGCTGGTCGATATCTCGATCGACCAGGGCGGCTGCTTCGAGACGAGTCATGCGACCACGCACGCCGAGCCGACCTTCACCGTCGACGGTGTCATTCACTACTGCGTGGCCAACATGCCCGGCGCGGTTCCCCGCACTTCGACCCTCGCGCTCACCAACGCAACGCTCCCCTATGCACGCGCGCTCGCCGACCTCGGCTGGCAGGCGGCGTTCAAGCGCGATCCCGGCCTCGCTGCGGGCCTCAACGTGTACAACGGCGAGATAACGCACGAGGCCGTGGCCCGGGCGCTCGGGCTTACGTTCCACCCGTACGGCTGAGCCGCCGCGCGGCGCCCGCCACGGGTCTCCACAAGCCGCCACGGGTCTCCATAAAGGGAGGTGGCCACGCCGGGCGCGTGCCGCTACGCTACGCCCGCATCGCTCGTACACTTGTGGAGGTCTCCGTGACGAAGATTGCGCTGCCGGCGCTGCTGGCACTCGCGGCGGGTTCGGTCCTTGCCGCCCCCGTGACCTACCAGGTCGATCCATCGCACACCTATCCGAGCTTCGAAGCCGACCATTTCGGTGGCGTGTCGACGTGGCGCGGCAAGTTCACCCGAACCTCCGGAACGATCGTGCTCGACCGCGAGAAGGGCACCGGGACGGTCGAGATCACCGTCGACCCCGCCTCGATCGATTTCGGCAATCCCAAGCTCGACGAGCACGTCAAGTCGCCTGAAATGCTGGACGTCACGAAGTACCCGACCGCGACCTACAAGGGAAAGCTCATCGACTTCAAGAACGGCGTGCCCACCAGGGTCGACGGCGAGTTCACGCTCCACGGTGTGACGCGGCCGCTCCAGCTCACCATCAACTCGTTCAAGTGCATGACCTACCCGATGGACAAGAAGGAGCACTGTGGGGCAGATCTCTCGGGGACCATCAACCGCGCCGATTACGGCGTCAGCTACGGCGACAAGTACGGCTTCAAGATGGATACCAAGCTCGCCATTCAGGTCGAAGGGGTCCGCCAGAGCTAACCCCCGACGCGTGCGAGGGCCTCGCCGGCGAGCGCGAGCGAAGCTGTGAGTCCCGGCGATTCGATGCCAAAGAGATTGACCACGCAGCCGATCCCGTGCGTTGCCTCGCCGTCGATGCGGAAGTCCGCGGCGTCCTCGCCCGGACCCGTGATCTTCGGCCGTACGCCCGCGTAGCCGGGCTCGAGCGTGCCGTCGGCAAGCCGCGGCCAGTACCTGCGGATGGCTGCGTAGAAGCTGGCGGCGCGCCGCGGGTCCACCCGGTACTCGCAAGTCTCGACCCACTCGAGATCCGGCCCGAACCGGGCTCTGCCGGCGAGATCGAGCGTCAGGTGGATGCCGAGCGCGCCGGCGTGTTCAGGCAGCGGATAGATGAGGTGCTCAAAGGGCGCGCGTACGTTCAGCGTGAAGTAGCTGCCCTTGGCGAAGTAGGCGCGCGGGATGTGCTCCACCGGGAAGCCCTCGATGAGGCGCGCGAGCGCGGGCGCCTCCACCCCGGCGCAGTTGATGAGCAGCCGCGCGCGCAGCGTCGGGTCGGCGCCGTTCACGCCGATGAGCACGCCGCCCTTCTCCAGCACCAGGCGGGTGACACGGTGGTGGCAGGCAAGCGTCGCCCCGTGCGCCTCGGCCTCGGCGAGCAGCGCCAGCATGTAGCCGTGCGCCTCGACGATGCCGGTCGAGGGCGAATAGAGCGCCGCAGTGCAGGAGAGCTCGGGTTCGAGTGAGAGCGCCGCCGCCCGATCGAGCATCTCGACCTCGGCGCCGTTGGCCCGTGCCCGGGAGGCGATCGCCGCGAGCCGCGCGGCTTCGGCAGCGTCTGCCGCCACGACCAGCTTGCCGCAGCGACGATGTGCAATGGCGCGGGCGCGGAGGAATTCATAGAGCTGCTCGCGGCCCGCGACGCACAGTCGCGCTTTGAGCGAGCCCGTTGGGTAGTAGAGCCCCGCGTGGATCACTTCGCTGTTGCGCGAGCTGGCGCCCGTGCCGAAGCGCGCCGCCGACTCGAGAACGAGCGTGTCGCGACCGCGCGCGGCGAGCGCGCGTGCGATTGCGAGGCCCACCACCCCCGCGCCGACCACCACCACGTCCACCGCGTCCATCGAGACCGAGTGTATCTGCGCAGACGCGGTCGTGGCCTCAAGCGTGCACTTTGCGTCGGTGGTGCTTCGCCGCAGCGCGCCGCAGCGGCGCAGTTCGCAGGCGGCGCCGTACAATGCACGCACGTCCGCACCTGCCAGTCGCGAGGGAGAGGCCGTGTCCGCCGTCAACTATGCGCTCGAAGACGACGTCGCCGTGCTCACCATTGCGCATCCGCCGGTCAATGCGCTGGCGTTCCCCGTGCGCGAGGGCCTGATGCAGGGCCTCGAGCGCGCCGCGGCGGATCCTGCGGTGCGGGCGATCGTCATTGCCGGCGCCGACGGCACGTTCGCCGCTGGCGCGGACATCAACGAGATCGCCTCGGGGCTGGTGCTCAAGCCCCCCATCACGCGCGACATCCAGGCGCGCATGGAGCAATCGCGGAAGCCGATCGTGGCCGCGATCGAGGGCGTCGCGCTCGGCGGCGGGTTCGAGCTGGCGCTCGCCTGTCATTGGCGCGTCGCCGCAGGCGGCGCCAAAGTCGGCTTGCCGGAGGTGCGGCTCGGCCTCATTCCCGGTGCGGGCGGCACGTTGCGCTTCACGCGCCTTGCAGGTCCGGCGGCGGCGCTCGAGGCGATCACGAGCGGCGCGCAGATTCCCGCTGCACGGGCGCTCGAGCTGCGCCTCATTGATGCGGTCGTCGAGGAGGCACGCACGGGCGCCATCGCCTACGCGCGAGAGGTGGTGGCCGCGCACCGGCCGCTACGGATCGCGAGCGAGGTGAGCGAGCAGATTTGCGGCTTCGATCCGGGGATGTTTGCGGCGTTTCGCGCCAAGATCGCCACTAAGACCCGCGGTCAGCTCGCGCCGGGGCGAATCATCGACTGCATCGAGGCGGCCTGTACGCGTCCGAAGGACGAGGCGCTGCGCCTCGAGCGCGAAGCCTTCATCGAGTGCCGCGACAGCCCGCAGCGGCGCGCCCTGGTGCACGTGTTCTTCGCCGAGCGCGAGGCGCGGCGCATTCCCGGACAGCCTGCGGACGTCAAGCCGCTGCCGGTGCGGCGGGCGGCGGTGATCGGCGCCGGCACCATGGGCGGCGGCATCGCCATGAACTTCGCGAACGCCGGCATTCCCGTGATGGTGCTCGAGCTGACCCCGGAAGCACTCGAGCGGGGACTCGCGGTGGTGCGCAAGAACTACGCCGCTTCGGTCTCGCGCGGGAGTCTCACCCAGGCTCGTGCGGATCAGGCGCTCGCCCAGATCTCAGGGGTGAGCGACTACGCCGCACTCGGCGATGCGGATATCGTCATCGAGGCGGTATTCGAGGAGCTCAAAGTGAAGCAGGCGGTGTTCGCGCAGCTCGATCGGGTGGCCGCCGCGCACGCGATCCTTGCCACCAACACCTCGACGCTCGACATCGACGCCATCGCCGCGAGTACTGCGCGCCCGGAAAAGGTGGTGGGCACGCATTTCTTCAGTCCGGCAAACGTCATGAAGCTGCTCGAGAACGTGCGCGGCGCGCGCACCTCGGCGCAGACCATCGCGACCGTCATGGCGCTCGGCCGCACGCTCGGCAAGGTGCCGGTGCTCGCCGGCAACTGCGACGGCTTCATCGGTAACCGTATGCTCGGCTTCTATGGTACGGAGGCCGAGTTCCTGCTCGAGGAGGGCGCTACCCCCGAGCAGGTCGATCGGGTCATGGAGGACTTCGGTTTCGCCATGGGACCGTTCGCCATGCGCGACCTGGCCGGCAACGATGTCGGCTTCCTGGTGCGCAAGGGACGCAAGCTTCCCGCCGACGAGCGCTGGTCACCGATCCTCGAGCGCATCGTGGCGGAGGGGAGGCTCGGGCAGAAGAGCGGCCGCGGGTTCTACCGTTACGAGGGACGTACGCGGCTTGCCGATCCGGCGGTCAACGCACTGGTCGAGGACGTATCGCGCGAGCTCGGCATCTCGCGGCGCGCGATCCCCGAGGAGGAGATTCTCGAGCGTCTGCTGCATCCGCTGGTCAACGAAGGCGCGCGCATTCTCGAGGAGGGCATCGCGATCCGCGCGGGCGACATCGACGTGGTGTACGTGAATGGCTACGGCTTCCCCGCCTGGCGCGGCGGGCCGATGTTCTGGGCGGAGCAGACCGGTCTCGCGCGCGTGCTCGGGACGATGCGCAGGCTTGCTCCGACGCACGGGGCACGCTGGCGCCCGGCAGCGCTCCTCGAGCGCCTGGTCGCCGCCGGCGCGCCCTTCGAGAGCGTCGACGCTCGCCAGGACCGTCGTTGAGCTTCGGCGGCGCGGTGAGCGCGGCGGCGGTGCGGATCCAACTGCGAGGCGCGCAGAGCGTGGGAGCGCTCCTGGCGCTCACTGCGCTCGCGCACGCGGCCGCGCCTGCTGCCCCGGTTTTCACAGCGCCGGCCGCGGACCATCCGATGGCGCACCTCCCCGACAGCGTCGCCGGCTGGGCGCGTGGAGCGCAACTCTTTGCGGGCCTCGGCGATTTCCATCGCGCGATCAGCAGCTCCTCTGCCGAGGCGCAGCAGTACTTCGATCAGGGCATGCGTCTGCTCTGGGCATTCAACCACGACGAGTCGACGCGCTCTTTTGCCAAGGCCGCCGAGCTCGAACCCGGTTGCGCCGCCTGTTACTGGGGCGTGGCGCTCACCGTGGGACCTAACTACAACGTGCCCTCCGTGACTGCCGTGCGGGCGGCCGTCGCCTGGGAGGCGCTGCAGGAGGCGCAGCGGCGCGCCGCGACGGCGTCCGCGGTCGAGCAGGCGCTGATCGGTGCCCTGGCGGCGCGCTACCCGGGGCCGCAGGCACTCGCCGGCGAGGAGCTGAGCGGCGCTCTCGGCGCCTATGCCGCGGCGATGCGCACCGTCGCCGCGCGCTTCCCGGAGGATGACGATGTGCAGACGCTGTGCGCGGAAGCGCAAATGAACGTGCACGCGTGGAAGCTGTGGCGGCCCGATGGGCAGCCGGTGCCCGGCACGCTCGAGATCAAATCGCGACTCGAGGCCGTGCTGCGCCGCGACCCCGGCCACCCCGGCGCGAACCACTACTACATTCACGTGATGGAGGCTTCGTCGCACCCGCAGGCGGCGCTCGCCTCCGCCGAGCGGCTGCGGGGCCTGATGCCCGCCGCCGGGCACCTCGAGCACATGCCGGCCCACATCATGCAGCGCGTCGGCCGTTACGAGGATGCCGCCGAGGCCAACCGCAAGGGTGTGGCCGCCGATGAAGCCTACCTGGGACTCGCCGCGGCGCCGGACTACTACGCCATGTACCTGGCCCACAACTACGCCTTTCTCGCCTACGCGGCGGCCATGGAAGGGCGCAAGGCGGAGACGCTTGCCGCCGTGCAGGGAGTGCAACGGGCCACCCCGCTCGAGGTAGAGCTCGCGATGGGCAGCTCCGGCTGGAATCTCACGCAGCAGTACGCGGCACTGGTGCGTTTCGGGCTGTGGGACGAGATGATTGCGCTTAGGTCCCCCGATGCGCGCGCGCCCGGCCTCGTCGGCGGCTACCTCTACGCGCGCGGCGTGGCGCTCGCGGCACGCGGCAGAATCGCCGAGGCGCAGGAGGCGCTCAATGCGCTGCGGACGCTCGGCGCGCAGACGCCGCGCGAGTACCTCGCGCGCGTGCTACAGGTCGCCGAGCCCGTCGTGGCGGCCCGCATGGCGGCCACCGAGGGGCGCAGCGACGCGGCGGTCGAGCTGCTCACGCAGGCGGTCGCGGCCGAGGACCGGCTCGATTACAACGAGCCCGCCGACTGGTTCTTCCCCGTGCGCCACCTGCTCGGTGCGCAGCTGCTGATTGCCGGCAAGCCGCTCGCGGCCGAGCGCGTCTACCGCGAGGACCTGCGGCGTAATCCCGCCAACGGCTGGGCGCTCTACGGCCTCGCGGCGGCACTGCGCGCGCAGCACCGCGCGCACGCTGCGGCCCGGGTCATGGACGAATTCGCGGCCAGTTGGCACCACGCGGACGTGCGCCTCGTGGCTTCGGCGTTCTGGTTCGCCGGGCCCGATACCACGAGCTGCGAATGCCAGCGCCAGGCCTCAAGCGAGCGGCAACCGCGTGGTGAACTTCTTGGTCCGCAGCACGAAGCTCGTGTTGACTGAGCGCACCGCCTTCAGCTGCAGCAGCTGCGTCGACAGGAAGTGCTCGTAGGCCTCCATACCCGCGGCCACGATACGCAGCAGGTAATCGTTGGCGCCGCTCATCGAGTGACACTCGAGCACCTCGGGACGCTCCGTCACGAACTGATCGAACTGCCGCACCGATTCGGGATGGTGGTTCTCTAGCGAGACCACCGCGTAGGCGAGGATCGGCAGCCCGATGGCGGGTGCGTGCAGCAGCGTCGCGTAGCCGTCGATGAATCCCGCCTGCTCCAGTCGCCGCAGCCGCCGCCAGCACGGCGCCGCCGAGAGGCCGACGCGCTTGGCGAGGTCCTGGTTGGAGATGCGCGCATCGGCCTGCAGCTCCTCGAGGATTCGCCGGTCGAGTCGATCGAGCGGGCGGGTCGCACGGGGTGGTGTGGCTTTCACGAGCAAGAATATTGCCAAATCAGCGCCATGAATGGCAATTGAGCAAGGTAATTGCAGTGATTCGGGCATAAGCTGCGCTCAATCTCTTCCGCGAAGACCCTCCATGCCTGCACCGGCGACCTTGATGCCGCATCCCTCGCCTGAGGCCGCGCGAGACCCCACCACCACCGACTGGCGGCGGGTAACGTCGCTCCTGCAGGCCTCGCGCGCCCTCGATGACATCGAGGAGACGCGGTTGCTGCCCGAGCGCAAGGTGCTCTATCAGTTCTCGGCGCGCGGCCACGATCTCGCGCAGATACTCCTCGGTCTGCAGCTCACCGACCCGCACGACGGCGTGACCGTCTACTACCGCTCGCGCCCCCTCATGCTCGCGCTCGGCGTGAGCCTCGAGGATGCCGCCGCAGGTCCGCTCGCGCGCAGCGGCTCCTTCAGCGGCGGGCGCGACATCGGTGTGGTCTTCAACCGGCCAGGCCATGGCGGCGCGACGGTGCTGCCCGCCTGCGGCGGGGTCGGGGCGCAGTACACGCCGGCGGCCGGCTGGGCGCAGGCGATCCGTTACCGGCAGGAGGTGCTCGGGGACTCGAGCTACGCGCGCAGCATCGCCGTCGTCCTCGGCGGGGACGCATCGACCGCCACCAACGGCTTCTGGGCGGCACTCAACATCGCCACGACGCTCGCGCTGCCGATGCTGTTCTACATCGAGGACAATGCCTTCGGCATCTCGGTGCCCTCGCACCTTCAGACCCCGGGTGGGAACATCGCGGCCAACCTGCGCGCCTTCGGCGGGCTGGCGATCCTCGAAGGCGATGGGAGCGACCCGCGGGCCGCCGCGGAGCTCACGCGGCGTGCCCTCACCCACCTTCGCGAGCGGCGCACGCCGCTGCTGCTGCGACTCACGGTGCCGCGCCTCTCGGGTCACTCCGGTCAGGATACCCAGGCCTACAAGTCCGCGCAGACGCTCGGCGAGGAGCGAGCGCGTGACCCGCTCATACGGTTGCACGACTTCCTCGTGCCCGAGCGCATGTCGGAGGCGGAGTGGTCGGCGATCGGGCACGCGGCGCGCAGCGCCGTCGAGCAGGCCGTCGCGGGCGCGCTGGCGCGGCCGCCGCCGGCCGTGTCGGAGCTGACCGCGCACGTGTTCTCAGCCGCAA
>Ga0187782_10001542_pt1 | contig 16799 bp, 13 predicted proteins | sample 0715_SJ02_MP15_2_FD_132454 | JGI IMG/M metagenome (GOLD analysis project Ga0187782, IMG submission 132454) | Tropical peat soil microbial communities from peatlands in Department of Meta, Colombia - 0715_SJ02_MP15_20_MG | ecosystem: Environmental > Terrestrial > Soil > Wetlands > Peat | place...
ATCAGTGACGGGCGCTCCAATAAAGTCACAATCTTCGACTTGAAGACGCTGAAAACCATCGCCACAGTCCCCACGGGAGGTGAGAATCCCGACGCGATCTACTATGACGAGGATACGAAGCTCGTCCTCGCCTTTAACGGCCGCACCGCCAACGCGACCGCCATCCGCGGCGCTGACGGAACGGTCGCGGGAATGATTCCGGTGGGCGGGAAGCCGGAATTCGCCGCTGGCGTCGGCGACAGCCACGTTTTTGTGAATATCGAGGACAAATCCGAACTTCTCGAAATCGACGCTAAGAAATTGGCGGTCTTGCACCGCTGGCCGCTGGCCCCGTGTCAGGAGCCCTCCGGCCTCGCCATGGATGCCAGGAACCGCCGGCTCTTCGCCGTTTGCGGCAACAACATGATGGCTGTCGTGGATGCGGATTCAGGAAAAGTGGTGGCGACACCGGCAATTGGCGACGGCCCCGATGCGGCCGAATTCGATCCCGGGACGCAGCTTGCCTTCAGCTCGAACGGCGGATCCGGCACCCTGACCGTGATTCACGAAGATTCGCCGAACAAATATACGGTCGTGGAAAACGTGCGTACCAGGAAATATGCGCGCACCATGGCGCTCGATACCGTCTCGCATTTTATCTATCTTCCGATCGCGGACTTTGATGACACAGCGGCTCCCGGCCAGCGCCGCCCGCCGATGAAGCCGGGTACGTTTGGACTTCTGCTGGTTTCGAAGTAAGAAAGCCGAAGAATCGCACGAATCGTTCGAGTGACGCCGATGACGAAAAAGACAAATCCTGAATCTTCCGGGCAACACGCCATTGGCCACGACGCGCGCATGCCCATGAAGGATTACCCCCCGCTCGTTCACCGAGCGGACAAGGCGTCCCTCGAGGGGCAGGCGCGCTATCTCTCTTATATTCGCTCGGAACTGTTGATAGCAGTCTTCGCCGCGTTGTTTAGCGATTTGATTCACGTCAGGCCAGAGGGATGGAAAATTGCTGGCTGGAGCGTGGTCGTTCTGCTGATTGTAGGATTGATCGTCCAGCTCGTGCGACTTGGGAAGCGGCAGGATCAGGGCTGGTTTGAAGGACGGGCGGTGGCCGAAAGCGGCAAGACCCTCACTTGGCGCTTCATGATGAAAGTCCACCCGTTCCACGACGAAAGCAACCTGGAGACTGAATTCATGAACCGGTTGCGATCCGTTGTGCATGGCTGCCGGGTCAGCCAGCCCAAGACGGAAGGCTCCGCCGAGGAAATCACCCAGCGAATGCGCGAAACGCGCGGCTACCCTTGGGAAAAGCGGCGGGATTTTTATGTGGCCGCGCGGCTCAATGATCAGATCAAGTGGTATCTGGGAAAAGCAAAATATAACTCGCGGAGGTCGCGCCGCTGGCTAGCTTTTTCGATCTTTGCTCAGATCTGTGCGATTGGGGCGGCCTTCCTCGCAATTTACAGTAAAGAACATTGGAACTTCGTTCCGTTCGTGACCACCATCGCTGCCTCTTTCGTCGCCTGGTCCCAGGCCAAAAATTTCGACGAACTGAGCGAAAGCTACGACCTGGCTCACGACGAGCTTTCGCAGATTAAGGAAGACCAGATTCTGCGGGCAACCTCAGAAGCTGCCTTCCTTGACGCGGTGGTGAATAGCGAGGGAGCCATCTCCCGCGAGCACACCATGTGGGCGGCGCGAAGCGGCTCACCTGTCGTATGGAAAATTGCATGATCACCCATCAGCCAGCCTAGCCCGTGAGCGGACGCAACGGAGATCAGCGTGCCTGACCAACCCTCCAGCACGGCATTCACATACGACGCCTTCATCAGCTACCGCCATTCCAGCCCCGATGACAAAATCGCTGAAAATCTCCATCGCGCCCTCGAGGAGTACGTTGTCCCGGGCAGTCTCGTCAAGAAGGGCTTTCCCAAGCGTCTCACGCGAGTCTTCCGGGATCGCGAAGAACTCCCGACCTCGAATAGTCTGACCGACGGCATCCGCGACGCGCTTCAGCAATCCCGTTTCATGATCGTCGTCTGTTCGCGCCGCACGCCCAGCTCGAAATGGATTGCCAAGGAAATCGAGATTTTCAAATCCCTTGGGCGCGGCAGACAAATCCTGGCGTTGCTTATCGAGGGCGAGCCCGAGGAGTCGTTCCCGCCTCTCTTGCGCGAAGCTCGCAAGATCACGGCAGCCCATGACGGGACCGCGACCGAGGAAGTGGAGGAAATCTCTCCGCTGGCTGCGGATATTCGCGCCGCCAGCCTTCCTGAATCGCTTCGGCTTCTAAGAGATGAAAAGCTCCGGCTTCTCGCCCCCCTCCTCGGCTGTTCCTTCGACGATCTGAAGCAGCGGCACAGGCAGCGCTTCCTTCGGCGCGTCAAGATCGCCTCCGCGGCGACTCTGCTCGCCATCGTTGCGGCCGCAACCGCCGGCTATGGCTACTGGGATACTCATTACCACGTGCACGCTGAGTATTACGCGAATTTCACGAAGCGGTGGGGACAGGTAAAAGGGATTGGCAGACTTACACCGGACCAGGTGAGCCATCGCCAGAATTCGGGCAAATTCTACGTCCGGGGCAATCGAGTGGTGGCCGCTGACGTCGTCAACGGTTATGGCTTGATGACCGTGAACAACATGGTGGACACATTCATCGGCGAACCTGACACCTCCAACGACGCCACGCGCGATTTTCACTATGAGTGGGAGTACAGCACCGACGGACGCGTCACCAAAGAGATCGCCTTTGATCGCGCCCACCGCGTGGTTTGGTCTTTCGACTATGGCTCCCAGACGATTGACATCGGCCACTACGCGGACAAGTACGGCTACCCTCGCCCGCGCATTGGTTCCGGCGCCGACTACGTGCAATTCACGCGCAATTCCGATGGTTACGAAACTCTCATGCACTTCACGGACAGCAAGGGCGAGCTCGAACCCGATCAGGACGGCGTCTTCGGCTTGCGCATCGTGAAGGATGCGATTGGCTTGGATCTCGAAGTGTCGAATCTCGACGCCAATGACCAGTTAATGCTCAACCGCTATGGCTACGCCCGGCTGACGCGCAAGTTCGACTCCCTAGGTAATGCCACCGAGTCGCATTTCTTTGGTGTTGATGGCAAGCCGCATGCCACCAAGTCGGGCGTCGGGCGAATGACAGCTTCCTACGATCAATACGGCAGGCTCACACTCCTGCAGTATTGGACCACCGACGAAAAGCCTACCGTCCTCGGAGACGGATACTCGCAGGTCAGCTACGCCTACGACGATCATGGAGATGAAATCGAAAAGGTTTTCCGCGACCCGTCCAGCAAGCCCATCGCGAAACCGGGCGATTTCGCCAGGCTCACGCACGCCTACGACAATCAGGGACGCATGATTCGCGCTTCCTATTTCGGCGCGGACGGCAAGCCCGTGAAAATTGAGGACGGCTACAGCCAGGTCGCCTACGAATACGACTCGCACGGCTATCAGAAGTCGGAAACTCTGCTCGACGGTGACGGCAAACAAGTCGCGAACAAGAGCGGTGTCGCCCGGATGACCTGGACTCACGATGACCAGGGAAATGAGAATGAACTATCCCTGTTTGGCGTGGATGGGAAGCCTGTTCTCGGCTCCGACCGGTATGCGACTCTCAGGATGAAATATGACTCGCATTCGAACAGAATCGAGCAATCCTATTTTGGTGTCCAAGGCGAACCCATCATTTCCAAAGGTGGCTACGCGAAAATGCGGATGAAATATGACGACCGGGGCAGCGAGACGGAGGAATCTTATTTGGATTTGAATGATCGTCCCGTGGTCAGCTCGTCTGGCTGGGCCAAAGTCACAATGGCGCGCAACGACCGCGGCCTCGTCACAGAACACAAGTTTTACGGCGCGAATGGCTCCCCCGTCATGATTCCGGATGGGTTCGCGAAAATAGACCGAACCTACGACGATCGCGGCAATCAGACCGACGCCATCTGCTTTGATGTCAACGGCAAACGCATCCGCAATAAGAAGGGCTACAACCGGGTCACCCGGACTTACAACCAATTCGATCAGATTGTGGAAGAGATGTATCGCGGTGTTTCCGATGAGCCTGTCATGACCAAGGAAGGCTTTTCCCGCCGGCTGTATTCCTACGACGAGCACGGTAACAAGACCAGCGTCGAAAAATTCGACACCGCAGGCAAGTCACTCGGCAAGGAACCCGCCCCCTCCAATTGACCCGTCCGGCTTCCTACTCTACGTTTTTCTTCCCACGCCCGTTCCCACGATAGGAAACTGGACTCGCGCCGAATTCCGCGCGAAAAGCATGGTTGAAATTCGAAACGTCCCCGAAACCTGAATCCAGCGCAACGTCCACTACCCGGGCCGGCTCGAGGATTAATCGTGCGGCCGCAAGGCGCAGGCGAACGCGCAGGACGTACTGGTGAGGCGTAAGTCCGGTGAGTTGCCTGAAAACTCGAATGAAATGGTAACGGCTCAGTCTGGCTTCCCTCGCAAGCGAGGCCAGGTCGTGGTTTCCATCGGGCCGCTCCTCGATCATCCGCACGGCCCGCGTCACGCGCGCCTCCGAGGAAGGCAAGCTCCCAGGATTTCGCGTCCCTCCTGCTAGACCCAGCGCCAGCGCAGCCAGCTCGACACCCATCTCTTCCCACTCGCTCTCACCCGCTGTCGAATGATTCGTGCTCTGTCTGCGGGCGCCGGTGGACCTGTTCAGAGCCGCGTGCGCTCGCGCAATTACCCCCGAAAATTCCCGAAGCGGCGGAACGCGCAGCGACGAAAATCGTCCGCTCCGGTTCCGTAAGCCGGTCTCAGCAGCGAGTTCCTCGAAACGCCGCTCGTCATAAGAAAATGATATGCAGCGATCCCCGGTTCCGTGTTCGTGGCCGCATTCGAAGTACTGCCCCGGGCTTCCGAGCAAGAGCGATCCCGGAGTCATCAGCTCCCGGCCGCCGCTCGAGCGATACTGAAAGCTGCCGGCCGTGACGATGGCGATGCACACATCATCATGCTGCTCTTCAAACGGCCGGTCGTGCGGACCGGCGCAGCACGTCACATCCGCGACGCACCACCCGTCGCCCGCCGCTAGTAGCCGGCTGGCAGTCTGCCCCTCGCCATGCGCCCTCGCCGATTCGACCGCAATTTTTGCCAAGACCCGGCTCCTCCTCAAACGATACAACAGCGACGCGCACGAAGGCCAGTTTGCGAGCAGTCGAACTCTTGCTGGCGCGGGTCTCAACTGCGCGACCGACCAAGGAGGACGAACAATGGCATCGAAAGCAATTCAGCAGGAATCGGTTTCTTCCAAACTCATCAACCACTGGGAGCAAGTGTGCGAAAAACTCTCATCACTCGCCGAGGCAATCCCCGAAAATAAATTCGATTTTCAGCCTGTGGACACCGTTCGAACCCCTGCCGAAGTGCTCCGGCACGTCGCTTATTGGAACCGCTACGTGGCGGATTCCGCGCACGGCAGAAAAGGCGACGACTCGGCGAATGAACTTCCCAAGGACGAATTTCGCACCAAGAAGCAGATCCTCGCCGCGCTGAAAGACACTGCTTCCGGCGCGTCGCAAGCTCTGAAAAAGAACCTGTCGAATTCGACTCCGATGATCGCCGACATGCTCGTCAGCTTCATCGAACACAATAGCGAACACTACGGCCAGCTCGTCGTTTACGCGCGTATGAACGGAATCACGCCGCCGGCCTCGCGCAGCTAGCCGCCATCGTCGCTGTCAGAAGGGAACTGGTCGGGGCGTGGAGATTTGAACTCCAGACCTCCTGCGCCCAAGGCAGGCGCGCTACCAGGCTGCGCTACGCCCCGACACGATTCTCATTCTAGCCTACTTTCTAATTTGTCTTGTCCTTGGAATAGCAGAGCTTCTCGAGGTTGCATTCGATGCATTTCGGCTTGCGCGCCTGGCAGATGCGGCGGCCATGCCAAATCAATTGGTGGGAAAAGAGAATCCATCTATCCTGCGGGATGATTTGCATCAGATCTTGCTCGATTTTTTTTGGGTCCGTGTTTTTCGTTAAATCGAGCCGCACCGACAGCCGCTGCACGTGCGTATCCACAACAATTCCGGAAGCGATCCCGAAGGCGCATCCGAGCACCACATTGGCCGTCTTGCGCGCCACACCTGGCAGCGTCAGCAGCTCTTCCATCGTTCTCGGCACTTCGCCGTGAAAGCCCTCCACGATTTTCTTGCTTGCTCCGATGATGGACTTCGTCTTGTTCCGGAAAAAGCCCGTCGAGCGAATTTCATTCTCGATGTCTCTTGGATGCGCGTAGGCAAAGGCCTTTGCATCCGGATATTTCGCGAAAAGGCCTGGCGTCACCATATTCACGCGTTCATCGGTGCACTGCGCCGAGAGAATTGTGGCAATCAGAAGTTGGAACGCGTTGGTGTGGCGCAGCGCGCATGTCGCTGCGGGATAAGCTTCGTCCAGTTTCTCGAGAATCGCCCGCACGCGCGCCGGGTCGGTTCCACGTCCTGCGCGTCCACGTTCCGGACTCTTGCCGATCCGCGCTCTCGCCGGCTTTCGCGCCGCCGCCGGTTTTTTCTTTGCCGGAATCTTCTTGGCTTTAGCCATGGGCGGAAAAATATAACACAGGTGGGATTGCGGCTCGAGGCGGGCGCCCTTCCACGAAGCCCTGGCTGATCCGGCCCGCCCGAATTCGCTACACCGCGAAGAATAAATTCTGCGCGAAGAGCCACTCCGAATCGAACCACTGCCCGGCGCACCTGTACCCCGTCCGCTCGCCCATGCGCACAACTTCCTGCGGATTGTACTTGTGGGAACTTTCCGTCCAGATAGTTTCGCCCTCGCGCAGGTAAATCCCGAATCCGGCCTTGCGAATCGTCACGCGCTGCCATGCGGTCGAGCGAAGATGCATCTCGATTCGCCGCTCAGTAGCGTCGTAGCGCACCACATGTTCAAACCGCGACAGATCGAAGTCCGCGTCAAGCTCCCGATTAATGCGCGCGAGCAAATTCTTGTTAAATGCCGCCGTCACGCCCGCCGGATCATCGTACGCCAGCATCAATTTCGGCACCGGCTTTTCGAGATCCGTCGAGAGCAGCAGCGCATCGCCTTCCTGCAATATCGCGCGTACTTCTCTGAGAAACTGATCGCCCGCCGGCCGGTCGAAATTTCCGATGGTGCTCCCAAGGAAAAGTAAAAGTATTCGCTCGCCTTCCCGTCGCCGCGCGGTCACTTCACGCAGCCCTTCGAGATACGCGCTCTCGAATCCAACAATGCTCACCATCTCCATGTGCGCCAACTCCAGTTGGCACCGGCAGAGCGCGCTCCCCGAAATATCAATGGGGTAATAATTCACGCGCTGCCTCCGCGAAAGCGCTTCGAGCAGCCAGCGCGTCTTCTGCCCGCTCCCGCTGCCAAGCTCCGCCACAATCACGGGCCCCGGGAGCCGCCCCACTATGTCATGCGAATAGCGTTTCGCCAGCCGCATTCCCGCGCGGCTCAGTCCATATTCCGGCAACAAGCAGATCACGTCAAAGAGCGCCGACCCGACCTCGTCGTAAAGATACTTCGACGGCAGCTCCTTCTGTCCCGGATGGCTCAGCCCCAGCACAACTTCCGAAGCAAATTCCGAAAGCGCCGGTGTGAGGACAGTTGCCGGCGCCATTCGCGGAGAGGTGCTCATAATTTATTCCTCCACGCAGCGGAAAGTTGCGTACACGTACGGATAATGGGGCTGGAACCAGTTGCGGAATGACCGGCGCAGCATGCAGGCATCGGTGCGCGCCGATCCGCCCTTCATCACGAAATGCTTCCCATCAAAGAAGTCAGCGGAATATCCGCGATAAAAAGGAAAAGGCTGGAATCCCGGCAATGGCGCGAAGGGAGTCGAAGTCCACTCCCATCCGTTGCCTAGCAAATCGAAAACGCCGTAAGCGCTGGCGCCTGCTGGATGCGCGTCCACCGGCGCCGCGTCCCAACGCTCGAAATGGAAATTGCCGCGCGATGGATCCGGCGCCTCGTCGCCCCACGGATACGCCCGCTCCGATTCCTGCGGCGTCGCGTAAGCCGCGCGGTGCCACTGCGCTTCCGTTGGAAGTTTCTTGCCGGACCAGCGCGCATACGCCGCCGCTTCCGCATGGCTCACGTACACCGGCCACGATGGCGGCAGCGGAATCGTTCCAAACATTCCGCGATACTCCCACGCCCCCTCCGGCTCGAGTGCGGGGAAGTTGGACCGCGGAACCCAAAAGTGCGGATATTCAATTCCGTGCCTGCTTTTCCATTCCCAATCCTCCGGCCGCCAATAACCCGGGTCTTTGTAGCCGCCCGCGAGAAGGAATTTCAAATATTCCGCGTTCGTCACCGGAAAAGCATCAATCGAGAAGCCGGGAACAAGCACTTCCTCCGTCTCGAATTCATTGTCCCAGCCGAACCGGCAGGAACCGTTGCCCGGCTGCCCTAGTGTCGCCGCTCCGGCCGGAATCGCCACCTGGGGACTCTGCGGTGCCGGCCTCGGGTCGCTGCGGTCGGATGGCTGCGGAATTTTTCGCGCCAGCGCCAAATTGTGCAGCAAATACGCGAGCGTTTCCGCGTGCATCAACCGGTGCTCGATGGCCACATGCAAAAGAGTCCCATCGGCGAGCGACTCATCCTTCGACCGCGCCGCCCTTGAATCATGCAGCGCGCTATCCAATCGCTCGCGCTTGTGCCGGTTGTATTTCTCCACATGCGCGATGCTCGGCCAATCCGCCGGCTTGTCCGAGGGCAGCCCCCCGTCAACGGGGTCAATTCCGAATGCGAACAATTTGTCGAATTCCGGGCTTTGCGATTCAAGTCCCAGCGCGCCGCTCAGCAAATTCCAATCGAATGCTTCGAGGTGCCCGAGATAAAAAATCAGGCGGTGCCGCTCCGCCACCGGCCGTTCGTAAAATGAATTCGGAGGAAGGATTCGAAAGAGCGAGTCCGTGCGGTCCCGCGCCTCCTCCATGCGGCGCAAAAGTGTGGGGTGAAACTCCGGCGCTAGCCACGAAGTCGCCATGAATCACCTCTGAGGGGGGTGCGTTGTTTCTACCTTTATCCTGAGCCCCAAGGCAAGCGATTTTGTCAAGCAGGGGGATTGGATGCGCCGGGCTACTGGAAGGTTCCAGAACTTAAGCCCGCCAGAACCTGCAGGGCTTTTCGAAACGCTTTTCCGCGATGGCTGTACAGATTCTTTTCTTCGCGAGTGCATTCCGCATAGGTGCGTCCAAGCTGCTCGAAGAAAAAAATTGGATCGTATCCAAATCCGCTCGTCCCGCGCGGCTCCTTCGTCAGCGCTCCCTCGGCAAAATCGGAGACCACCCCCAGCACGCGTCCTTGGCGCGCAATCGCGGTCACGCACACAAATCGAGCGCGCCGCTCCGGCCCTTCTTTTCCCTCCATCGTGCGCAGCAATTTGCGGACGCGTTCACCATCCGTCGCATGCGGACCCGCGTATCGCGCCGAGTGAACTCCCGGCGCTCCGCCCAGCGCCGGAACGACCAATCCCGAATCGTCGGCCAGGACGGTTTCGGCTGCGTGCCTGCTGTAATACAGCGCCTTTCCTGCCGCATTTTCGGCAAACGTAGGCGCCGACTCCTCGTAAACCGGGATTGTCTTGAAATTGGGGAATGGCGCCAGCTCGATCGCCGAATCGCCGCCAAGTTCCGCATACTCCCGCACTTTGCCGGGATTGGAAGTCGCCAGTAGCACGCGCTCGGGAGCGCGAGTTTCTGCGGGGAATCTACCTTGTGCGGGCACCGAAATTCATGTGCAGCAATTCCTGCTGCGCTTCGCTGAGCCGTCGAATCCCGCCGGCGGCCAGCATGAGCAATTGTTGAAGTTCGCGGTCAGTGTAAGGGCGTCCTTCCGCCGTCGCCTGCACTTCCACAAACTGTCCGCCGCCCGTCATCACCACGTTCATATCCACCTGCGCGCGCGAATCCTCTTCGTAAGCGAGGTCCAGGAGAAGCTCGTCATCCACGATACCGACACTCGTGGCCGCAACGGAATCGTGCAGCGGAATTGCGCGCAGCATCCCCGCCGCCACCATGCGCTCAAGTGCCAGCGCCAGCGCCACGAACGCGCCTGATACTGACGCGGTTCGTGTCCCGCCGTCCGCCTGAATCACGTCGCAATCGAGCCACACGGTTCGTTCGCCGAGCGCTTTCAAGTCCGTGACGGCACGCAGCGTTCGCCCGATCATTCGCTGAATCTCGAGCGTCCGCCCCGATTGGCGTCCCCGCGTGGCCTCGCGCGGAGTCCGATCCTCCGTCGCGCGCGGCAACATTCCATATTCGCCGGTGACCCAGCCCTTCCCCGTGCCCTTCAAAAAAGACGGCACGCCGTCTTCCACCGTCGCCGTCACGATCACCCGCGTCTGACCCGCCTCGATCAGCACGCTCCCCTCGGCGCTGGGAATAAAATCCGGTGTGATTTTCACCGGCCTCAATTCATCGGCTGCACGTCCGTCCGCTCGCAACTGTCCATTCTCCTTGGGGCTGAGACTTTACCTGGCTGGATGACCTTGAATTTACAGTCTGCCGAGCGCAACCGGAAGTGTCAACCCGTCACGTCTGCTTCGCGGCTCCTCAGTTGTTGCGCGGCAAACTCCGTCACTTCGGCGATTTCGCGGCCGATCCCGCTGCGGCCGGAGATGCCGCCCCCGGACTCGCGGCCGGAGCCGGATTCTGCGGCGTCGAAACTGCACCCTGATTTTCCTGCGCCGTCGGACCCAAATCGAAAAATCCAGTCAAGTCCACATGGCCCGCCAGCGTGTCCGCCTCCTGGCCATGAATCAGAATTTTCAGCCGCAGCAATCCCGGCACATTGTTTTCGAGCGTCTTCGCGATCGAATCCACCGCCAGTTCCTCGCTCATGATCCCCGATGGCGTCTCCAGCGCCAGCGCATCGGAAAAATCCGCGATGGCCGTCCCATCCGGCAAAATGTAGAACGCCAGCAGGCTCGCGTCGGCCGGCAGCGTTCGCAGCATCGGCGACGGCACGCTCTCGATCAACGCACGCAACACCTGGCGCGCGCGCTGCGCCGGCTCGGCCGAAAGCGTCAGCTCCATTTCTATCGGCGCCGTCCTGTCCGGCCCCGCCGCCCAGAAAAGCTTGGCCTTCGCCTTGACGTCCGACGGCGTCGAAATCTCCGGCTCCATCAATTCGTGCCGCGCCTGCTCCTCTGTATTCTGATTTTCCTCGAGGGTTTGAATTCGGTTGTGCAGCCCATGCAAACTGATCAACCCGATCAGAACAGCCACGCTCAGGCACACCAGCGCAATTTGCAGGTTCCGCGGCATCAGTCGCCCCCTGCCGCGCCCGCGCTGCGAAATGCCTGAACGCTGCGTCCGATCGCCGTCGCCAGCGGAGGCGCCATCGTCGTCCACGTCCTCGCGTCGGTCGCGATAATGTTCGAAATTTCCACTGCCACGGCGGGCAGGGCGACCGAGCGCAACTCGCGCACCGCCGCCGGCGACGGTGTCGCCGCCGAACCGGGGAATCGCTGCGCCAGCTCGAGTTCGAGAATATCCGCAAAACGCTTGCTTGCCTCGACGTACGACTCTTGCGCCTCCTCCCACAGAACGGGGCCGCCTGCCGCAGGAATCGGCGCCGCGCTCGCGTCCGTCCCAGCCACTTCCGGCAGCGAGCTCGCGAAACGATAGAAATAAGTCCGCGCCGTCGCCACCGCTCCCGTTGACGCGATATGGATGCTGACGAAGACCGCGTCGCGATGCGCATTCGCCAGCGCCGCGCGGTCGTCATACGAAGGATTCGAGTCATCATTCCGCGTCATCATCACGCGAAATCCTTCCCGCTCAAGCCCGATTCGAACGATCCTCGTAATCAGCAGCACTGCCTCTTTTTCCTGGACCCCATTCGGTCCGCGCGCGCCCGGGTCCGCCCCGCCGTGCCCGGGATCGAGAATAATGAGCGGACCTCTATATACGGGCGGTGGCGTCTGTGCCGGAGTCTGGGGGGGCGTCGCCGGTTGAGCTGGCTGCTCCTTCTCCTGCGCGGCCACCTGCTCCACTGTCGCTTGTTGTTGAGAGGCCTTTGCCCGCCCTATCGGGGAAGGTTTCGCGCGTGCGATCAATACCGAAGCGCCTGCCACAAGCACGAAAATTGCAAAGGAGAGGGATCTTCGCACGGCAAAAAGAATAGCAGAATTTTTTCGCGGTCAAGCCGGGGAAGAATCAGGAATGTCCCAAAAATCTCTACGCAGCCTTGCGCTGGCTCAGCAGGGAAGCCACCCAATTCGCCTTCTCGACCTTGCCCTTGGCGAAGTACACCACGAACCCGCCCAGCACGAGCAGCGCGCCAAACAGCAGCCCATTCATGCCCAGTATGTGTTCACTTTCGCCATGGACCACCGAAAAGCCCAGCAGCAGCGCCGGAAACACGCCCACCAGAATCGCCCCCGCCATCCCCCCCGGCACACGGAAAGGCCGCCGCAGCTCCGGCTCCTTGATCCGCAGCGCCACCAGCGCCACAAACTCCAGCAGCAGGCTCGACCCATACAGCAGCACGTCCAGCGTCACCAGCCGCTCAAACCCCAGCCCCAGGCACAGCGCCCAGCCCGTCGCCAGCACCACTATCGACACCCACGGCGCCCGCGTCTTCGGCACCAGCTTCCCGAATACCGACGGCAGCATCCCATCCTGCGCCATCGCCAGCGGCAGCCTCGAGTAACTCATCACCAGCGCGTTGAACATCCCGAACGCGCTCATCATCCCGCCCAGCACCAGCGCCACTCGGAACGCTCGCGCCACGAGCGGCCCGCCCACCAGGCCGCCCATCAGCCCCGCCAAATCCGCCCACGAGCCCGTCTCAAACGCCGATGAGGGAATCCCTGTCAGCCACATCGCCGCAAACGGCAGCACATACGACGCCGCCACCACGATCACCGCCAACAGCATCGCCCTCGGATACGTCCTCTGCGGCCGCCGCACCTCCGCCGCAATCGTTGACGCGTTGTCCCACCCCATGTAGTTCCACATGCAGATCAGCAGCCCGCCGATCAGTCCCACGTTCGACGCGCTCGGCGCCACCGTCACATCCGCCAGCGCCCCGATCCTCGCCGGCGCAATCAGCACAATCAACGCAAAGGGCGCCGACAGCAGGAAGAAAAGCCACAGCGACGATATCGCCACCACCCGTATGCCCAGTATGTTCATCAGCGCGCACACGGTCACCACCGCCAGCCCCACCATCACTCCCCGGTGCCCCACGTTGAACCACGGAAACAGCCGCGAGAGGTACGCCACGAAAAGCGTCGGGTAAATCGCCATGTCGAACACGCTCGCCACCAGCGACAGCCACGCCTCCTGAAAGCCCCAGAAATTCCCCAGCGCCCGCCGCACCCACGCGTAATACCCGCCTTCAACCGGCAGCGCGCTCGATAGCTCGCCAATCATGTACGTCGTCGGCAGGCTCCAGATCAGCGGCGTCACGAGCAGCAGCGCAATCCCCAGTCCGTATCCCGCGCCGTGAATAATGTCTTCGGTGCCGTACGTGCCGCCCGACACCATAAAAAACGTGGCGGCGACCAGCGGCCAGAGGGTCAGCTTTGGAATTCTTCTTGTGGAAGGTAGCGCCCGGGAGGGAAATTGGGCTGGGAGGGATAAGGTGCTCAATTTGTTGTCGCGTCCTCCATCAGCGGTCCTCGCTCTCTCTCAGCCGCGCATCTGGAGCGATTTCGCAAGTTGCAGAATACGGAAAAATTTTTTCGATGCAAGAAAAAAGTGACCCTCAGCCAAATTTTTTCCGCCGCCTGAGGAAACTGTTCCGATCTAGCTTTTCGTTGTCATCCCGACGCGGTTCTCAGCGAGGGACCTGCTTCTGCCTTTTTGGGGGGCGCCTCGTCTTGCCGGGGCGCTGCCTCCTCCGTCCGCCCCCGCCCCCGCATCCGTAGGGGCACAGCACGCTGTGCCCTTCCGGCGCCGCCTACTCCGCTCTACCCTGAGAGTCCCACGGCGTGGGGCTCGAAGGGCCGCCTCCTCCGTTCGCCCGTAGCTCGTTTGCTGGTTCACGTTGCTCACTCGGCTTTCGCCGCGGGCTTCTTCGCCTCGCGCTTCTCCCGCTGCTCCGCCGACCACGTCTTCTGCTGGTCCGGCGTCAGCACCGCGAACACCTGCGCGCGCGTCGTCTTCCGGATGCCCTTGATCCGCCGCTCCTTCTGCTCGGTGGTCAGCGTCGTGTCCTTCTCGGCGGCCTGGACCTGCACCTCGGCGTCATCGCGGATGGCTTTGATCTTGGCGAGCTGGTCGGTCGTGAGGTTGAGGTTGGGGTCGTTTTCGGGCGCGTCGGCATTGCCCTGGGCGCCGGTAGGCTTGCTCGCCGGTGCCGACCCACCCGCCTGGGCCGGCTTCGAGCCCCCGAGCTGCGGCGGCGTCACCGGCGCCTGACTCTGCTGCTGACCTGTCTGCCCTGGCACGCCCGGCTCGCGTGCCACGCCCGACTCTCGTGGCAGGTTTACCAGCCGTGGCGGGCTCGCCCCGCAAGGCGGGGCCATCGCCGCGCCCGTCGAGAAGAGGAGCATCGCCAGCAGCATCCCAAAGGTCTCACCCGGGAGTCTTGTTTTCACGATTTTCCCCCTCCCCACTCGCCTTCGCGCCCCCATATTCCCACAATTCGACTCCTCCGGGCACCGTTTCGATGGGTCTGCATTCCCATGTTTCGAATTGAGGCTCGGTTTGTATCGGGAGGGCCGTAGGCCCGAAATATGTTAGCCCGGTCCGGAAGGGCCGGGTGAGTGATTGAAAATAAAATAAGGGCTGTAAGCCCGACACTATTTAGTTATGCTTTGCGCTCCTTTCGATTGACGCCCCATTAACTCAAGCTGTACGATTTCCATCGCAGCTAGCTTCCTCTCATTTCGGTCACGGCATCGCTTCTCGCCGGAGGAGGGATCATGTCCTCGGCATCCTCGTCTTCATACCCTCGGCCTAACCGTCGCCGAGCCCCACTCCCATGTACTTTGTTTTTCTCGTCGGCTCTATTCTTGGCGTTCTTGACAGGCTTAATCTTCCCGTCCACCGCCGCAATGGCACAGACTCCTCCGCAATTCGTGTACGTCGCGGACACAGGAGCAGCCTTACTTTACGGCTACCAACTGAACACGACGACCGGTCAGCTCACGGCTGTCCCCGGTTCGCCTTTCAACGAGCGCCTCGCCCCCAGCGCTCTAGCCGTGAATCCTGCGGGCACATTCCTATTCGTCGGCAATGGGGCGGATAACGACGTTTCCGTTTTTCAAATTAATACGACGACGGGCGCGTTGACGGAGGTCCCCAATTCGCCCTTCGCAACTGGACTTGGCACCACCCCCACGGTCCTAACGACCGATCCGACGGGAACTTTCCTCTATGTTGCCAACTCGTCGGGAACGGCAGCCGGGGACAATGTCGCCGGCGAGATAGACGCCTATGTCATCAATCCCTCAACGGGAGAGTTGACCCCGACGCCGGATTCGACTCCTCCGAACGCCATCGGGGCGGGCGCTCCTTTTGCTCCTGTCGGAATCTTCGCCCATCCCAACGGCCATTGGCTTTACGTTCAGGGCGGCACTGGAGATCCGCCCAATGACAACGGCCAATACGAATCCAATGATTGGGTGGAGGCCTACACAATCGACCCTGCCACGGGCGATCTCACGGAAATCGGATCGTCCTTTCCAACATACGCAGGCATAACGACTTCGAGAGGCATGATCGCCGATCCCGCCGGGACCTACCTCATCAACGCCTACGGACAGGGTTGCAACTATGTCAGCACGGTCACAATCTCGCCGGCCGATGGATCGCTGATGCAGACCTCTCAATGGACCTGGAGCGGGATTAACAATTTTAATCCATGTTTCCCTGTGATTACGAACGGGGCCATCGATTCAACCGGGAGTTTCATGTATACGCCGCTTGCTTCCTTTTTCATGACCCCCGCCGGAGTCATGACGCCCGACGTTTTGTCTCTGGAGAATCAGCCTCCGTGGATTCCGATTGGGCCGATTGTTGCTGATCCGATCGGGCCGTTTCTCTTTGTCAACAACGGGACCCTGCACTCCTATTCGATTAATCTCCAGACAGGAATACTCACGGAAGCGCCGGGCTCGCCTTATGGGACCTCTAATGCTGTCTCGAACATCGCCGTCACTGGAGCCCCGCCGCGCACGCCTGCACCGCTCGCGGTGTTTCTGCCTGCTTCGCTCACGTTCACGAATACTGCCCTGGGGGTCCCGAGCGCCGCCCAACAGACCACGCTTTACAATTCCGGGACAGCCACCCTCAACATCTCCCAGATTTCCATTTCCGGCGCGAACATGGCCGACTTTACGCAGACGAATACCTGCCAGGCGACGCTCGCCGCGGGCTCGAACTGCACCTTCTCGATCGTCTTCACCCCGAGCGTTGCGAACGCCGGAGAAACCGCGCAACTGAATGTTACGGACAACGCCGCGGGAAGCCCGCAGTCGGTGAGCTTAAGCCAGCCTGCCGTGGCTCCTACGCCTCCGCTCGCGGTGCTCAATCCCACCAGCCTGACCTTCGGGCAAACTGGCGTTGGTTCTTCCAGCGCGACGCAATCCTTTACCGTGACGAATACCGGAACCGAAACACTTTCGATCTCTGGCGTGGCCTTGGGAGGTGCGAATCCAGGCGACTTCGGGCAGTCGAGCAACTGCGTCGGTGCAAATCTGGCCCTCAACGCCTTCTGCACGGTCACGGTTCAGTTCCTGCCGCAGGTCGTGGGGCAGCGCACGGCCACGGTAAACGTGACCGACAATTCGAATGCCGGCTCCCCGCAAATGG
>Ga0187782_10001543_pt1 | contig 16798 bp, 13 predicted proteins | sample 0715_SJ02_MP15_2_FD_132454 | JGI IMG/M metagenome (GOLD analysis project Ga0187782, IMG submission 132454) | Tropical peat soil microbial communities from peatlands in Department of Meta, Colombia - 0715_SJ02_MP15_20_MG | ecosystem: Environmental > Terrestrial > Soil > Wetlands > Peat | place...
ACGAGCAGCTCGACGAAGTGGGCAACACCGAGTTGCTGTCCTGGATGATCATGTTCGGCGCGATCGGGAACCAGAAGGGCGAACTCGTCACCTATCAGCCCACGTGGCACCACGGGCATGCCGTGTTGCGATTCATTCCGCTCAAGGGAACGGGGCCGTCGAAAGAGGGCCAGGAAGCAGCGAAGAAGTACGAATTCAAGGGCGGGTACGAGTTTTACAAGCATCCGTCGCCATCGGCTTATAAATTGAATAAGGTTCTCTACGACAGCCGGTTCAAGCGCGATCTGCGGCTGCGGCTGATCCATGATCTTCCGTCCGTGGCCAAGGAATACGGGATGACCCCCCAGGAAGCGAAGGTTTTGGAAACGCTGCAGGACGACGATATTGAGAAGTTTCGGGATGGGCAGATCCATCCGCTGGTGGAGGCCGGTGCGCATCCTTTGGGAATGTGGATGGCGGTGCTCCGGATGCACTCCGAGTTGCGCAAGCTTCGCGCGGAGAAGGGAGATCTGGAGAAGGCGGGCGCAACGCAGTAGTCACGATTGGTGACAGATCCAGTAAGGTCATCTCCGGGGGGAATTCATTCGGCGAGCCAAGCGAGGGAAGAGAACATGAAGATTGGCGTGGCGGGGCAGGGTGCATTCGGCGTGAAGCATCTGGAAGCCGTCGGCAATATTCCCGGCATCGAGGTCGTCACGCTCACGGGCGGGAATCAAACTGCCACGGCGGAGGTCGCCAAACGGTTCAAAATCCCTCATTGGACGGGCGACCTCGCGGAAAGCCTCAAGCAGCCGGGTTTAGAGGCGATGATCCTCGCTACGCCCACCGGAATGCACGCAAGCCAGGGAATCCAGTCGATGCGCGCCGGAAAACACGTCCATATCGAGATCCCCATCGCGGATTCGCTGGCGGACTCCGAGCGTCTCGTGAAAGTGCAGAAGGAGACGGGGGTCGTGTGCATGGGCGGCCACACGCGGCGTTTCAATCCGAGCCACCAGTACGTGCACAAGAAGATCCAGGCCGGCGAGCTGAAGATTCAGCAGATGAACGTGCAGACATACTTTTTCCGGCGCACCAACATGAACGCGGCAGGTCAGCCTCGAAGCTGGACCGACCATCTCCTGTGGCACCATGCGTGTCACACGGTCGATCTGTTCCAGTATCAGACGGGCGAGCTCATTTCTGATTGCTACGCCGTCGAAGGGCCGCTTCACCCCGAACTGAAGATCGCCATGGATCTGGGCATCGTCATGAAGGTGCCTTCCGGGGCCATCTGCACACTCTCGCTGTCATTTAATAATAAGGGGCCGATCGGGACGTTTTTCCGATACATCTGCGATAACGGCACCTATATCGCCCACTATGATGACTTGATCGACGGCGAGCAGAAAAAGATCGACCTAAGCGGCGTGGCAGTATCCATGAACGGTATCGAGCTGCAGGACCGTGAGTTTTTTGCCGCCATCAAGGAGCATCGCGAGCCAAACGCCAGCGTCGCGCAGTGCTTGACGGCAATGCAGGTGCTGGACCGGCTGGAAAAGATCCTGAACTCCGCGAAAAAGGCCAAGGCCGTCGTTTAGCTCTCTGCCGCCTGCCATTTCCCCTCAAGAACCCGAGCGAGCCGGTCTCGATCAAGAGCCTTCTCCCATCTGGCGACCACAATGGTGGCAACGGCGTTTCCGACCACATTGGTGGGCGTGAGCCCCTCCGACATAAGCCGGTGAACGCCGAGAACGAGCGCGACGCTTTCGACCGGGATCGTTCCCGTGGAGGCGATCGTCGCCGCCAAGACGACGAACGCAGCCCCCGCGACGCCCGCTGCCCCTTTCGATGACAACAGCAGGACAGCCAGAAGGCTCAGCTGCTGCCAGAGGCCGAGGTGTGTGTTCGTGGCCTGCGCAAGAAATACGGTCGTCGTGGCGAGATACAGACAGGTCCCGTCGAGATTGAACGAATAGCCGGTTGGGATCACCAGGCCCACGATCGTCTCTTCACAACCCAGTCCTTCGAGCTTTTTCATCAATTGCGGCAGAACGGTTTCAGATGATGTGGTGGCCAAGACCAGCAGGAGTTCTTCACGAAGATAGCGGAGGAGCTTGAAGATGCTGAACCCGCACCCCTGGGCGATCGGCCACAAAACACCAAAGAGGAAGATCAGGCACGTTACGTAGAAGCCTCCCAGCAGCTTGCCAAGCGATACCAGCGAGCCCGGGCCAAACTTTCCCACCGTAAATGCGATGGCACCAAACGCACCAAGCGGCGCGGCCCACATAACGATCCCTACCACCCCGAATAGCATCTGCGAAGCAGCCTCGATGAAATCGACAACCGGTTTGCCGCGCCTTCCCACTTGCGTGAGCGCAAAGGCGCAGAGCACGGAAAGGAGCAAGACTGGGAGGACATTGCCTTCGGTAAAGGCGCCTACGAATGTGCTGGGAATCATGTTTGTGAGGAACTGCGTGACGCTCGCGTTCTCCGGGTGCGCAATGTAGGTTTCCATCCCCGCCGTATCTAGGCGCGCGAGATCGACGTTCATGGCGCGACCGGGCTTCCAGAGATTCACCGCGACCAGCCCAATGATGAGAGCGACGGTGGTCAGCGCTTCGAAGTAAACAATCGCTTTCAGGGCGACGCGACCGACGCGGGCAATGTCCACCATGCGTGCGATTCCGTGAACGACAGTGCAGAAAATAATCGGCGCGATAAGCATACGGATCGCCTTGATGAAGGCATCTCCGAGCGGCTGCATGCGCACGGCCAGATGCGGAGCAAACCGGCCGAGAACAATGCCCCCGATCATCGCGATCAGGACGTGGATCCAGAGGTGGCTGTACCAGGACTTCTGGCGATCCGAGACTGCGCGGGGAATCATTGCGCGGGAAGTGGTCATTTGATATCTCATTGTAACAGAAGGGCTTCCACGCATCTCTCGGCTTCAACCGTATGGCGTGCCCGAGCGCGCGACTGAGATGGATTGTGATGCGCATCACGGCAGGGCGTGACCCAAGTCCGTGCGGATGTCGTGGTAAGGCGCTTAGGGTAGCGTGGGAGAGCGGGTCGTGAGGGATGACAGAGCGATGCCCAGTGTCGTGGTAAGGCCGATGGTGGCCGAGGAAGTGGGCGCCGTGGTGGATCTCCAGCGCCGGGTGTACTCTGACGAGCTGGCCTGGTCGGCCCAGGAACTCCTGCACCACGTTCAGGTTTTTCCCGAAGGCCAGCTCGTTGCGGTCGAAGGATCGAATCGCATCGTGGGCTCCGCCAGTTGCCTCATCATCGATTGGGATGACTACGCCGAGTCGGCAAGATGGTCTGCCATCACCGGGGAGGGAACCTTCCGTACACACAATCCGCTGGGCAAGACTCTGTATGGGGCGGACCTGTGCGTTGATCCGGCGGCGCGCCGTTCGGGAATCGGAACACTCCTCTATGATGCGCGCAAACGGATCGTCCGGGAACGAGGCCTAAAGAGGCTGCTTACCGGCGGGCGCATCCCCGGATATGCTCCGCTATCGCACGATTTGAGCCCGCAAGAGTACGTGGCTGACGTTGTGGCCGGCAGACGGAGCGACCCAACTCTCAGTTTTCAGCTCGCGAACGGGCTGGTGGTTCTGGATGTGGTCGCGGAGTACCTGCCGGACCGCGATTCGCACGATTTCGCGACGCTTCTGGAGTGGCTGAATCCGGAGTACGTTACGAGCCTCAGCCTGCAGACAGCGAGCGCGGGCCAGCCGCCGGAGCCGACCAGCGGGCCGGACGTTTCCGAGCGTCCCCGGCCCGCACGCATTCGGATTGCCGCGATGCAGTATTTGTTGCGACCCATCAGCCGCTTCGAAGATTTCGCCACGCAGGTCGAGTTCTTCGTCCGGAGCGCCCGGGAGTATCGGAGCCACTTTGTGGTTTTCCCCGAGTATTTCACAATGCAGCTGCTGAGCTATCTCAGGGAGCCCTCCGGCGCGAAGGCGGTCCGGCGCCTGGCTCAGCTTGCACCGGAATACGAAGCGCTCTTCCGGCGGCTCGCCGTGGAGAGCGGTACCTACATCATCGCGGGGACACATCCCGTGATTCAGGAGGGACAGCTATTCAACGCAGCACATCTTTTCACGCCAAACGGTTTGGTATTCCGTCAGAAGAAGGTGCACCTCACGGAGACCGAGAAAGCTTCCTATCAGATGAGCCGAGGCCACGGCTTTTATGTCTACCACACCAATTTTGGCCCGATCGCAATCCTGGTGTGCTACGACGTGGAATTCCCCGAAGCGGCGCGCGTGCTGGCCGAGAGCGGAGCTCAGATCCTTTTCGTTCCGTCCTGCACGGACGAGCGGCAAGGGTTTTGCCGCGTTCGTTATTCCGCGCAGGCGCGGGCGAGCGAGAATCAGATTTACGTCGCCATGGCGGGCACGGTTGGCAACCTGCCCGACGTACCCTCGATGGCCACCCACTATGGGCAGGCAGCCATCCTGACGCCTTCTGACTACTTTTTCGCAAGGGACGGAATTGCCGCCGAAGGGAGCGTGAACCAAGAACAGATGGTGGTCGCCGATGTTGATTTGAACCTACTCGAGGAACAGCGCATCAACGGAACCGTCCTTCCGCTCAATGATCTGATCAAGGACGCCTACGATCGCGTGATCCACTGCACGGATCGAAAACAGGAAGCCGCGTCAGTTGGCGCTGGCGATCGCCCTCGCCCGTAGCGCGTTTTATCGGCCATCCTCAGCGAACCGTTCCGGAGAGAATTCATAGCGCCGCTCGATCGCTCGTATGAGCAGATCAGGCAGATTTCGGGTATGTCCCTGTTGGAACCTCTGCTCGATCCTGCGAATGTGCGAAGCCAGCAAGCGATCGTGAAACGCGCTGGCGAGCCAGTTCGAGAAATCTCCTCTCCGCGCATGTGCTGCCAGAACGGACAGCGGAAGGACCTTGAGGGGAGCGATAAAGTCCTTCAGAGCTCTCACGGGAGCTCCGATCGGCCTGCCATCTTGGGTGAATACGAACGCTTGCTCGCGGATGAGTTGGATATCGAGGTATTTTGCTTTGTGCCGCACGTGCGAGGTCAACCGCGGCAAGAGGTCGAAGCGGCGCAGACCGCCATGAGCTTCCTTTGCGCGAGGGAGAATGGCCGCTTCGTTAATCTTCAGCCGGCCGAGAATCGCTCGCCACTCGTTTTCAAGACTTGGATGACCGGCCATGGCGACAAGCGCCTGCACCTCGGCGGGGTCCGTGATTCGCTTGACCACGATCGCTTCAACCGCCTTGCGGACGTCCGGGTGCAAATCCGACAACCGGTACGTCACCAGAGTGTAGGCCCCCAGGTTCAGATCGAGCAGGTCCTTGACATTCGGTTCGTGCAGAAAGTAATGCGCTTCGTCCAGAACGATTCGGTGCGGCAGGCCCGTGGTTCGCCGCAAGGCAGCCAACATGGGCAACAGGGCATATAGGTATTGGACCTTTTCCTCGTAGCCAATCTGCGAAAGATCGATGATGACACTCATGTCCGGATGCTGGAGCGCGCGCGCCACATCGGGGAGATCGGGGAGTGAGTCCTCGGCGGCGAAAACGACAACTCCGGGCAATGATTCCAACGTCCGGTAATCCCCCTCGGGGTCGATCAGACACACCGAGTAGCCGAGGAGAATGAGCTGTTCGCAGGCCAGTCCGTTGACCCAGGATTTGCCGGATTGTACCTCGCCGGCGATCAGCACGTTGCGGCCGCGAACGGCCACTTGGAGTGGTTGCCCGTTTTTTTCGACGCCGAGGGCGAGGCGATACCGTCCCATACGTTCGGGAGGAAGCCGCAACTCCTGTGAAATCCGCCGAATGTAGCTGGCCACGGCGCAGGGACCCTCTCCTTCCAAAACCTCGTCCGCCCGTTCCTTTAGCGCTGGGCTTCCCCAACTGACCGCAACGCCCATCTCGCAGGTGGCAAGTAGGTCATGATCGTTCTCCGCATCACCGATCCCTATCGCGTTGTGGACCGACAGACGAAGCGTAGAAAGTGCCGCGCGAAGGCCCACGCCTTTGCTGACGCCCTGTGGCAACACCATGAGGCGATCGCGATTAAAAAGGAGCGACAAAGGCAGTTCGAGCCGTCGAATGGCGGCCAGAACCTCGGGGGCTGCGTTGGCGTCCGCCTCAACCACGCATTCGCCTGCGAGGAAATCGACTTGGCGCTGCCGCAGTTCTTCGAGAAAAATGGCGGGAGGAGGTTCGCCGATCAGCCGGGAATGCCCACTCAGGAATGACAGCACGGCTCCATTCTCGGCAACAACGGCGTCAAGGAAGCTAAGATCCCCGGCGACCCTCCTTAATTCCGACAGAATGCGGCCGGTCACAACGACGACTACAATCCCCCGGGAGCGTGCTTCGAGGATCGCCGCCTTGACGGCAGGATCGAGCGTGCCCTGGTGAGCAATCGTTCCGTCGTAATCGAGTGCTAGAACCCGAAATTTCATGATCTTAGCCTGTCCAACCCTGGGGTCTCGGCCGAGTGGGTCCCACTCCATCTAGTCAACAACACAAACTTGCGAAAAAGCAATAAGTTGCGTCATAGTCGCCATCTCGGGAGATCGCTTGCCACGCTGTTTGGCTTGTTGCCGCAGGCGCTGGGCATCGGTTCCGGCCCGGAGCTACAACGACCGTTGGCCCTGGCCGTGATTGGCGGACTGCTGCTATCGACGTTCCTAACACTTCCGGTGATGCCCGTACTCTATGCCCTGCTCGAACGCTTTCGAGCAACCGCATAAGACCGCGGGTCTTAGGCCGCGTCCGATGCGCTGGCTGACGGCGTGGCCGGCAGTTCGATGCCGAGAAATTTCGCGGCATTGTACAGAAGAATTTTGGGACGGACGGAATCCTTTAGGGGAAGCGCGGCAAATTCGTCGAGCCAGCGCTCGGGTGTCATCATCGGAAAGTCCGTGCCGAAGAAGGCCTTGTCTTGCACGAGCGTGTTGATGTTGTGAACCGTGGATGGCGGAAAATACTTGGGCGCCCAGCCGGAGAGATCCATGTACGTGTTGCCCTTGTGCCGCAGGACCGCCAGCTGGTCGTCGTGCCAGGGCCAGGAGGGATGGGCCATGATGATGCGCATTTCTGGATACCACGCAGCCAGGTTGTCGATGTAAGGGATCGGCTTACAGTACTCGAGCGTGATTCCTCTACCGCCGGGCGAGCCAGCCCCCACGGCGGTCGTGCCCGTGTGAAAAATCACCGGTAGATTGAGTTTGACGATTTCTTCGTACAGCGGGCGAAAACGTTCGTCGTTGGGATTGAATCCCTGCGCCGCTTGCTGAAATTTCATGCCGCGTAGACCCAGATCGGCGCAACGCTTCACTTCGTTGGCCGCGACTTTACCCTTCCAGGGATCGACACTGCCGAACCCAATGAAGGTGCGCGGGTATTTCTTCATCCAAGCCGCGGTTTCGCCATTGTCCATCTTCACGCCGCTGCGAGTTTCACCATCCACATCGAAAATGACCGCCATCATTTCGTGGTGCTGGTACATCTCGGCCATGCCGTCCGGATCGGGACGCCATCGGCCCGTGCTGACCGGGAGTCCTGCCTGGGCTGCATGTGCCCAACCCTGCTTGGCGCGATCGCCCGTCTGGATATGGGCGTGCATGTCGATCGCCTTCAGCAAGAAAGTCTCCTCGGAATCAGCGCGTCGGTTGGGCTGCGTGGAATTGGACCGGAACATCCATTTCCCTGCAGTTCTTAGACACCCGAAGCGGTGCTTCGGTATGAGACTGGATGGTTTGAGGATCAAGTCCCGGAGCGAATTCGCGGAGCACGAGTCCCTCTCGAGTGACGTCCATGACGGCCATGTCGGTATAAATGAATTTGACGCAGCCCGGGGCCGTGAGGGGAAGTGTGCACTTATTCAGAATCTTCGGTTTGCCTTTGTTGGTGACGTGCGTCATCGTGACGATCACGTTGCGAACACCAAAGGCCAGGTCCATCGCGCCTCCTACGCCCGGAACCTTTTCGCCAGGCGTGCGCCAGTTTGCCAGATCGCCCGTGGCCGCTACCTCGAGCGCTCCCAGCACGGCATAGTCGATGTGCCCGCCGCGAATCATGGAAAAGGACGTGGGATGGTCGAACACAGCCGCGCCCGGTAGCAGCGTAACGTATTGCTTGCCGGCGTTGATCAGGTCTGGATCTTCATGACCCGGCTGCGCGAGAGGTCCCATGCCGAGAATTCCGTTCTCGCTGTGGAAAAAAATCTCCTTGTCGGGACCGATAAAGCCGGAAACCAACGTCGGGATGCCGATCCCCAGATTGACGTAGCTGCCGTCCGGCAAATCGCAGGCCACGCGATACGCGATACCTTCTCGTGTGAGAGACATAACCTGCCTACCTTCCTTCCGTGGTGATTTTCAGATACTCAGGGTGACGGACCACTTCTACGACATGGTCCACAAAGATGCCGGGCGTGTGGACATCCTCGGGATCGATCGCTCCGACCGGCACCAGCTCGTCGATTTCGGCCACCACCACGTTGGCCGCGGTCGCCATCGGCACGTTGAAGTTGCGCATCGCCATTCGGTAGTTGAGATTCCCGAGCCGGTCGCCCCGGTACGCGCGAACAAAGGCGAAATCGGCGTGCAGCGCTTTTTCAAACACCATTGCACGCCCGTCGATGACGCGCGTCTCCTTGCCCGCCGCAAGGTCCGTGCCCGCACCGGTCGGCGTGAAAAACCCGCCCAGGCCTGCGCCGGCCGCGCGAATCCGCTCCGCCAGCGTGCCCTGGGGTACGAGCTCGAGCTCGATTTCGCCCTTCAGGTATTTTTCCTGAAACGAGACATTGCCCGGATTGCTCGGGAAGGAAGCGATAAGCTTGCGTACCTTGCCGTCGTAAATCAGGCCGCCCAGCGCATGGGTTCCTCCCCCGGCCCCATTGTGGACAACCGTCAGGTCTTTGGCACCTTGTAACCGCAGTGCTTCGAGGATTTGACCCGGCAGTCCGGGGTCACCGAAGCCGCCCAGCAGAATGGTTGCGCCGTCAAAAACCTGAGCAACAGCCTCCTGACACGTCCGCAGAGTCTTGTCTACCATGAATCCCCACCGTCAAATCTATTGTGTAATTTTTAGCATGTGGATTTTATCGTGTCTGGCGTATTTCCCGAAGCGCGTTTTCACGGCTCGGCCGTGCGGGCCATGTCGCGCTCTAGGGACTGGGCGGCGAGCGAGAATAGCAGGCCTCCTATCAAAGTGGTCAGCGCCGCCGCGGACATAGAATAGCGGATCACATCCACGCCCAGCCGCAGGCGGTAGTGGTCGTTGAACACACCGATGAGAAACGGTCCGAGACCCAGTCCGAGCAGTTCGGAGATCAGATAGATCACCGAAGTGGCGAAGGCCCGCATGCCCACTTTTACGACTGAGTGCGACACGGCAACAATCGGTCCTACATGAACGGGCGAGGCCGCCGAGACAATCGTGAATCCGACGATGCACCAGAACAGGCTGTGCGACAGCACGAACAGCAGCACGCCCGGGCAGGCCAGGATCGAGCAGATTGCGGATATGTAGATTCTCCAGCGCACGTTGCGTCGGCCCGCCCAGTCCGAAAGATAGCCGCCGATGAGTGTGCCGACTAGGCCCGCGCCGGCTCTCACGGTGCCGATGTAGGTGCCGATGTCTTTGCTGCTGAGGTGATGAATTCGCCCGAGAAAGGGCGCGGTCCAAATGCCGAACCCAAATTGTGTGAAGGTGGTGAAACAGAACCCGATCAGCAGCACCAGGTAGCATCGCTGGCCCAGCATAAAGCGAAAGGTTTCACCAAGGTTCTGCTGAGCTGGATCGACGCGCTTGTGCTCGGTGCTGCCGCGTGTCGGCTCCCGAACCGTGAATCGGAAGATCAAAGCGACCACCAGTCCGGGAATGCCGGCCACCAGAAACGCATCGTGCCAGCCGTAGTACTGGTTTACCCAGCCGCCGATAAACGCGCCGAGGAAGCCGCCGAACACGGGGCCAAGTTGATAGACGGCCATGGCGGTCGACCTCCTGCCGCCCGGAAACAGATCCGAGATCATCGAGCTTGAAGGTGCGGTGCCGGCAGCTTCCCCGATGCCCACACCGAATCGCGAGAGGGTTAGCTCGATCGCATTGCGAGCGATGCCTGCCAGCGCCGTCATCCCGCTCCAAATCACCAAGCCCCACGTGATAATCGACCGGCGATTGCCGCGATCGGCCCAACGGGCCACTGGCGCGGCCAAAATCGAGTAGAAAATCACGAATCCGAAGCCGGAAATGAAGCCCATGGTCTTGTCGGAGAGGTGGTAGTCATGCTTGATGGGGTCAATGAGAATCGTGATGACGGTCCGGTCCAGAAAGTTCAGCGAATAGATGACCGTGAGCATCACCAGCGCGTAGACGGCTCGAGCACGCGTCGTGGCACCGGCGCCTTTGGCCGCATCGATCGTGACGGCGTCGCTTGGCATGCTTCCCCCCCGGACGCCCAAGCTAAGCTGTATACGGGGCTAGGTCAACATCGAGATTTTCTCCCCGTAACACAGGGCCTAGCCGAGACTTCGCTGCGTCGGTATAAATCTATCGTTCCGAGACAATTTGGGTTGCCAGGAGCCAGGTTGACATGGGAGGCTTTCGGAGATAAGAACAGCATACCTAGGGAAGACGGGGGTGGATCGTATGGTCATCGATGTTCACGGTCATTTGACGGCGCCGGATTCTCTCTACGCCTATAAGGCCAACGTCCTGTCGCATCGCGGATCGCACGGTCGTGGAAAAGTGGAGATCAGCGACGACGAGATGATCGCGTTTCTAAACGAGCCTACCTTCGGCACAGGCAAATCACACATCAATCTGCTGAAAGAAGTTGGCACCGACCTGCAGCTGCTCTCACCGCGGCCCTACCAGATGATGCACGCCGAGAAGCCTGCGAAGGTCTCGCAGTGGTTTATTGAGGAATGTAACAACCTGGTTGCGCAGCAGTGCCGCCTTTTCCCGAATGTCTTTAGGGGCGTTTGCGGCCTGCCCCAGTCGCCGGGTGTAAGCCCGAAAAACTGTGTCGCCGAGCTTGAGCGCTGTGTCCAAGAATTCGGATTCGTCGGCTGTCTAATCAATCCCGATCCGAGCGAAGCCTCGAACTACGACACTCCGGGGATGGGCGACGAATACTGGTATCCGCTGTATGAGAAACTGGTGGGGCTCGATGTGCCCGGCTATATTCACGGAGCCGGATGCCGCTCGATTCGACACAGCTATTCTACCCACTTCCTCAACGAGGAGACAATCTCGGTCGTTTCGCTCGTGGGATCTCGTGTGTTTCAGGATTTTCCGAAGCTCAAAATGGTGTGTTCGCACGGTGGCGGCGCGGTCCCTTATCACGCCGGGCGTTTTCTGGCGCCCACGCTCAGACGGGGCGGCCAGAGCAACTTCATGGACAACCTGCGCAAGCTTTACTACGACACGGTGCTCTACACACCGTTGGCCTGCGAGCTGCTAATCAAGACTGTCGGCGCGGACCGTTGCGTGTTTGGTACCGAGCGTCCCGGTGTCGGCACTGCCAAAGACCCGAAGACCGGGAAGTGGATGGATGACGTGAAGGTCTACCTTGACGGCTTCGACTGGCTGAGCGCCGCGGATAAGAAGCTGATCTTCGAAGACAACGCCAAGAAGCTCTTCCGACTGAACGTCGAGGCCAAGCGGGAGAAGGCAAGCTAGCCGCGCATCAGAGCGGTTTCCTTCGTCGAGAAAAAGGGGCCATGCCTGTAGCGTACCGAGCCGACCATATCGGGAGTTTCCTGCGACCGCAGGACCTCCTGGAAGCCCGCAGGGAGGATTCTCCGAACCGCAGCCGCCTAGGAGAAATCGAAGACCGTGAGATCCTCCGTGTCTTGGCGAAGCAGAGGGAATTGGGCTTCGACATTTTTACGGATGGCGAATTCCGTCGTTCGAACTTCATGGGTGATTTCACCGAAGCCATCGAGGGAGTCGACTACGGCGAGGGGCTGGAGCGTACGTGGAAGACCGAGCAGCCCGATCAGCGACCGCCGAATGCGCGCCTGGGCCCGGTGCGTGGCATTGTCGTCAGAAGACTTAAGCAGGTGCGACCTCTGACCGTCCACGAACTGCCCTTTTTGAAGCAACACAGCCCCGGCGACATCAAGATGACGCTGCCAAGCGCCACCCAGTTTCCCGCGATCATGTTCAAGTGGGGCACGACGGATAAGATCTATAAGGATCACAGGGCCCTGCTGTGTGAAATCGTCCAGATCATAAAGTCAGAAGTCGCCAAGCTCGCCGCAGAAGGCGTGAAATACATCCAGATCGATGCACCGCGCTATAGCTATTATATGGACCCGAAGTGGCGCGAATGGATTCGCACAAACATGCGCGTAGAACCCCACGTTGCTTTAGACGACGCGATCCAGGCCGACAATGAATGTTTTCGTGCCGCGCGCCGACCCGGCGTGGTGCTCGGTATCCATCTCTGCCGAGGAAACAGCCGTAGCCATTGGTACGCAGAAGGCGGCTACGACCCCATTGCGGAGAAGCTTTTTGGAACGATGGAGGTTGACAGATTTCTCTTGGAATACGAGGACGCGCGTTCGGGCACGTTCGCTCCGCTACGTTTCGTGCCCAAGAACAAGACCGTCGTGCTCGGCCTGATCAGTTCAAAGATCGCGAAGCTGGAGAGCGGGGATGAGATCGCGCGACGCGTCCAGCAGGCGGCCCAGTATGTGCCGCTCGAAAATCTCGCGCTCAGCCCTCAATGTGGCTTTGCCTCGACCATGGAGGGGAACCTGCTCACCGAAGACGACCAGTGGGAGAAGATGCGGCTGGTGGTCGAGACGGCCCGCCGCGTGTGGGGCTAGACCGTTTTTCCGATCGAGCCGGAGGTATCAGGTATGGCAAAAATTGTGCTCGGTGTTGGTTCCTCGCACGGACCGATGCTTTCCACGCCGCCCGATATGTGGCACCTGCGGGCGGAGGCGGACCGGAAGAATCCGCGACATTACTATCGCGGCGAAGCCTACGATTTTGCGAAATTGCTGGCCATCCGCCAACCCGGCTTTGCCACCGCCGTGACGTTGGAGGAGCGCCGAAAGCGGTATGAAGCTTGTCAGCGCGCGCTCGATAAACTCGCGGCAAAATTCGCCGAGGTGAAGCCGGACGTGGTTGTGATCATCGGCAACGACCAGCGCGAGCTTTTCACCGATGAGAATACCCCTGCCTTTTTGGTTTTTGCGGGAGGCAGAATTGAGAATGTTCCCGAGACCGAAGAGGCCAAGGCCAAGATGCCTCCTGGAATCGCCATCGCCGAAATCGGACATTGTCCTCCAGGCGGCGCGATCTATGCTGGACAGACGGAGCTTGCGCTGCACATCGTGAATTCGCTGATCGAACAGGAATTCGACGTTTCCGAATCCTCCCGATTGCCCAAGGTGAATGGTCACGAGCACGGAATACCGCACGCCTTCGGATTCCTCTACCGGCGCATCATGGTGGACGCTCCTCCGCCGAGCGTGCCGCTTTTCTTGAATGCGGGTATCCCCCATAACCTTCCTAGGATTGGACGCTGCCTGAAATTTGGTCGAGCGCTCGTCAAAGCAATCGAAAGCTGGAAGGAAGATGCCAAGGTCGCCGTGTTTGCCTCGGGCGGACTGACTCATTTCGTGATCGATGAAGATCTCGACCAGCGGGTCCTTAAAGCCATGCGAGAACAGGATGAGGCCGGCTTGGCTGCGGTTCCAGAAAGCTACCTGCTGGGCAATACCTGCGAAATTCGAAACTGGATCCCCCTGTCGGTGGGCATGAACTCGCTCGGGCGGAAGATGAATCTTGTGGACTACGTACCCTGCTACCGCACCGAGGCGGGCACGGGCAACGCCATGGGTTTTGTCTATTGGCAGTGAGAGGCGGGGAGAGCGATGAGCAACGGCGGCGACAAGAGCGATTTCTCAGCGCGATTGAACAAGCTCGATGCCTGCGCCGTTTCCGACGCCATCGATAAGGCGGGCCTGAGGGGCGCCGTGACCGGACTTAGACCCATGACCACTACCCGTCGCATCGCGGGAAGAGTTCGTACGATCAAGCTGGGCGTGGGGGAGCCTCCGCCGGGAACTCCGCGGCATATCGGCACGACTGCGATCGAGTCGGCCACCCCCGGTGAGATTATCGTGGTCGAGCAGCTCAGCGGAATTCCCGCAGCTGCTTGGGGCGGCATTCTCTCCCATGGCGCGAAGTTGCGCGGCCTGGCTGGCGTCATTGCCGAGGGGCCCGTGCGAGATGTCGACGAGGCGCGTCAGTTGGATTTTCCCGTGTATGCGCGCGGCGCAACCACACTCACGGCGCGCGGGCGCATTGTCGAACTCGCCAACAACGAGCCGGTCCGAATCGGTGATGTACCGGTGAAGCCAGGCGACTATGCGGTTGCTGACGCGAGCGGTGTTGTTTTCATCTCGCAAGAGAATATCGAACGCGTTCTGGCCGCTGCCGAAGACATTGCCGCGCGTGAGGCGCGGATGGCGGAGGCGCTCTACGCCGGCCAACCGATCACCGAAGTCATGGGTGCGAACTACGAAAACATGCTTCGCCGTTGAGGACTCCCTTTGCCTACTGAAGAACCGCAAGTTGAACGCGCGAGCCAACTCGATACGTCAACGATCAGTGACGCGCTCGATCGGCTTGGCATCGCTGGCCAGTGCCTCAACATCAAGCCGCGCGATCCACGCTTTCGCTTGGCCGGCCGTGCCTTCACCCTGCTCTACGGCCCGGTGGGAAAGCCGGCTGGCACTGTGGGCGACTACATCGATGATGTCCCCCCCGGTTCGGTCATCGTGATCGACAACGGGGGCCGCGAGAACGCGACCGTGTGGGGCGACATCCTGACCGAAATCGCGCATCGGCGAGGAATCGCAGGCACGGTGATCGATGGCGCCTGTCGGGATACAGCGCTGTGCCTGGAGCTGGGTTATCCGGTCTACAGCCGTAGTTATTCGATGCGCACCGGAAAGGACCGCGTGCAGCTCGAGGCGACGAATATCGTCGTCAATATCGGAGAGGCCCGCGTCGCGCCCGGAGATCTGCTGCGCGGAGATGCCGACGGAGTCGTGGTGATTCCGCAACGGCATGAGGTGGAAGTGCTGGCGGTAGCGGAAGAAATCGACACCGCCGAAGCAGCCATTCGAACGAGCGTTCGGAGCGGCAAGCGTCTGGAGGAAGCGCGCAAGGAATTCGGCTACCACCAACTGCAAACCAAGCGGCGCTAGGCGAGAACCGACCTATTCCGGTAGAAGGTGCGGTTGCCGAACACCGGAGATCCATCCCGACACGGCACAGAACCCAGCGCCGAACAGCAGCGCCACCTTTACCCCATGCAGAGTGACTCCGCCATGCGCCGTCATGGTGAATATCACCGCCACAACAGAAACGCCGATCGATTGCCCCAATAGGCGCGACATGGTGCTGATGCCACCCGCGCCGCCGCTGCGTTCCTTCGGTGCGCTCGCCACCATGGCCCGGTTGTTTGGCGCACCGAAGAAGCCGAATCCGCAGCCTCCGAGCGCGGCCCTCCACACGATCTCGAGGGTTGTCGGATGGGACGGCAGCGTCGCCAGCAAAAGCAGGCCGACGCACATCGCCGCCATGCCGACCGGCCCGAGGACTCGGATCGGATAGCGGTCCGCAAGCCTTCCCGAGACGTGGGACATCACCCCGCCGGCCAGCGGCCACGGTGTCAGCAGAATGCCGGCCCACACCTGTGAAAATCCAAAGGCATCGATGAAGTAAAACGGCAGGACGACGAAGGCCAGGCCTTGAGCCATGAACGTACATAACGAGGCCGCGGAGGAAAGTGCGAAGATCGGACGCTTGAACAAGTCGATCGCTAACATCGGAATATCCAGGTGCATTTGCCGTTTGACCAGCAGCACGGAAAGGCCAGCCGAGCCAATTAACTCGGTTGCCACGATCGACAGCCTCTCCAAGTTGCCGATACCGTCAATGCCGCGGATCAGCAGCGTCACCGTCGCCGCATTCAACACAGCACTCCACAGGTCGAAACGGTGGCGTGTCCCCTCGGCGGGCGCTAGAAATCGCCCCGACAGACTCAGCGAAAGCAGGCCAAAGGGAATGTTGATGGCGAAAAGCCAATGCCAGGAGGCGACGGAAAGAATGGCCGAGGCAATGCTAGGTCCGGCGGCGGCCGACGTGAAAACCACCATCCCACCGAGGCCGATGCCGCGGCCGAGCAATGCGCGGGGATAGGTGTAGCGCATGACCGCAGCCGACGTGCTCCAGATGCACGCGGCTCCAACGCCCTGGAACGTGCGGGCCAGAACCAGGGTATTCAGTGAGTGAGGCAGGGAGCAGCCCACTGATGCCAGCGTGAACAGGCCGAGCCCAATCTGATAGACGCGCTTGTAGCCGATAATGTCGACGAGCGAGGAAAGAGGAACCACGCAGATCGCAACCGCCAGAAGAAACGCGTTCACCACCCAAATCGATACGGCCGGACTCGCGTGCAGCTGCTTCGCGATGTTGGGCAATGCGGTGTTGGCAATGTTGCCGTCCAAAACGGACATCGAAAGTCCGATGCAATAGGTAAGCATCGCCCACCGGCGCCGATCGGCCGGCAGGCCATCGGTCGTGGCCATAGTCCTGGGAACTTCGATCGTTAGCTCGGACATGTCCCCGGTTCCCATCCCGGCTCTGAAGGGTTCGGCAAAAAGGAAGCATCGAAAATCAAGTTCGTTGCCCGCGAATCCACTGGATCGCTTCCGGCAGAGCGGCTCCCCGAGAATCTTGACCAGGCACCGACGAGCCCTCGGCGGAG
>Ga0187782_10001544_pt1 | contig 16796 bp, 13 predicted proteins | sample 0715_SJ02_MP15_2_FD_132454 | JGI IMG/M metagenome (GOLD analysis project Ga0187782, IMG submission 132454) | Tropical peat soil microbial communities from peatlands in Department of Meta, Colombia - 0715_SJ02_MP15_20_MG | ecosystem: Environmental > Terrestrial > Soil > Wetlands > Peat | place...
CTTTTCGACTTTCACAACGTTATCTTCGGGGTTGCGGTCGATCAGCTTGTTAAGAGGATCAATGCCAGCCTTCGTGGGAAGTTTGTCAACCATGAGAGTCAGCTTAGTCCGTTCCTTCTCGATTTTCTGCTTTTGCAGATAGAGATAATTTCCTTGTGCGTCGGTACGCCGATGTCAATCCAGTCGTCCGAGTTCGCATTAATGTTGATTTGCCGGCGCCGTTCGGGCCAAGCAGGCCGAACATACCAAGCGGAATTTTCAGCGAAACATTTTGCAGAGCTTGCAGGCCATTGGCATATCGTTTGGAGAGATTATCGATTCGAAGTTCCATGCAGTCCCTACCCAACAATAGTTGAGTGCACGTGGGACCTAGCCTTCGGGTTCCCGGCCTGAGACCTGATTTCGTGGAAAGAGATAGCTTCGCCCAACTAATTTCCGCGTGCTGTTTTTGGGCCATTCATATGGCCAGAAGGTGAGAAGAAGGACCTGTGATCATGCATAGCTCGTTTCAGCAACATCCCCTGTTATCAGGGGGCGACAGGCCCAAACAAAGGGGAGGACATAGAAAAAAGTGTCGGTTGGCCGGGAGATTGCATGAAAAGGCGGAAGGAGGCATCAATCGGTGCGTGCCGCGTCTTGGTTATCTCTCTCAGCGGCCATATGGCTTCTCGCTCTGAACGGAGCGAGTGGCCAGGAGCTGTCATTCGGACGAGGGAAGGGGACCGCACAAAATGGCACTTTTGCTGCACATGTCTGCGGGGATTCAGTCTTACTTCCGGCTCTGAAGGATGCCCTCCGGCAAGTCTGCCTGCGCCTGCAAACGGAGCCGCCCGTCGCGATCCGGGAAGCGGTGGTCGTTGGTTTCGTGGGAGGTTTTGTCAGGCGGGATGACCCAAAGCATCCCGAAGTACAGTTTGCCGACTACCTTCGCGAGCGTTATGGCTCGAACATCAAAGTGGAGGTCTTTTCAAATCACGAGGGGAAAAAGGCCCTCGCCTACGTTCTGAGTCAACTGGGCGGGAACCGTGACGGCATGCCGGCGGCTGGGGAGGATCGTCCAGTAAGCATTATTATTTATGGGCATAGCTGGGGCGCTTCGCAGGCGATTACATTGGCCCGGAAGTTGGAACGGCGGCGGATTCCTGTGCGCCTGACGATTCAAGTGGACAGTATCCGCAAGCTCGGCCAGAACGATTCCAGGATTCCCGCCAACGTCGAGAGTGCGGTGAACTTCTATCAATCGGGAGGGCCAATTCACGGCCGCCCGCTAATTTTTGCCGTCGATCCCGCACACACCGAGATTCTGGGCAACTTTCGCATGACATACCGCGACCACCGGCCAGATTGCAGCAACTATCCATGGTTCGTACGGCTGGTGAACCGGCCGCACCACGAGATTGAAAATGATTCACGAGTATGGGACCAAATGGCGTTCTTCATTGAGTCTGTGCTGTCGCGCTCAGACGGAACCCAGATCACTTCACTCTCACACTGATGACCTTAACCAGCATGGCTCAACCCGGCGCCCGGGAGCCTGGTCAATCACCCGCCAGTAACAACCCACATTCTTCACCCTGCTTAACTGCTATCCATGGCAAGCCTTGACTCCGGACACACCGGAATCTAATCGGTTACCGGCACGACAAAATCTATAAAATTTCTCCCCGGGTCTCTTTGTCAGCCGTGGTCAAATGAAAAGTTTCCATGGCCAAGCGCGTCAGCGTCGATCGATGGCTGTTTACCGTGACCCTGCTCCTCATATTTATCGGCTTGGTTATGGTCTTCAGTGCCTCTGCGGTCATGGCCAAAGAGCGCTATGGTTCCGGATATTTTTTTCTGCTGAGGCAATTAGGCTGGGCAAGCGGCGGCCTGCTGCTGATGACGATGGCAATGAAGGTGGACTATCGCCGCTACAAGCATCCAGCTGTGGTCTTCTCTCTTTTGGGCCTCACTACCCTGATGCTGATCGCAGTTTTCTTTCTTGATCGCGCCCATCACACACATCGGTGGATTCATTGGGGACCGCTGTCGTTTCAGCCTTCCGAGATGGCCAAGCCGGCGATCATTCTTTTCCTCGCATTTTTTCTTGAAGACCGGACTAAGTCGATGAACCAGTGGCGAAGCACGGTCTTGCCTGCCGTACTTCCAACCCTGGTTTTTATCGGGCTCATCGTTTTTCAACCGGACCTGGGCACAGCCATCGCCTGTGCGGCAATCACCGGTTGCGTGTTGTTTGTCGCTGGTCTCCAAATGCGATATCTGGGATATGCGGTTCTGGCGTCTCTGCTCCCTTTGTACTTCCTGATTTTCCATGTCGCTTACCGCAGGGCACGGATTCTGGCTTTTCTGGATCCCTACTCGGATCCGCAGGGCCGCGGCTTCCACATTATTCAGTCGCTCATTGCGGTGAGTACGGGTGGGATTACCGGTGTCGGCCTCATGGAAGGGAAACAGAAACTCTTTTATCTGCCAGAGCCTCACACCGACTTCATTTTTGCGGTGACTGCGGAGGAGTTGGGCCTGGTGGGGTCGCTGGTGATCGTCGGGCTTTTTGCAGTCTTCTTGTGGCGCGGCGTCCGCACTGCCTTGCGGACCCAGGATGCATTTGGCCGTTTGCTGGCGCTTGGAATCACCTCGATGATCGTCGTGCAGGCATTTATCAACATCAGCGTAGTGTTGGGCCTGATGCCGACAAAAGGCATCCCGCTGCCATTCGTCTCCTACGGGGGCTCATCGCTGTTTTTTGCTTTGGCATGCGTTGGCGTGCTATTGAACATCTCAAAGCAGGCCGAATAGATTGGTGTTTGTGCCCGTGTGCTGAGGACTGCGCTTGTCCGCACGATCGAGCGAAGGTTGATAGTTTCCCTGACCTCCGCAACCTGAAGGTTAACCTCACCCAGTCGCGCTTCCTGCTTTTCAATTTATAGTCAACTCATGCGAGCCATTTTGGCTGGTGGCGGCACCGGCGGGCACGTGATTCCAGCTCTGGCGATTGCTCAGCAACTGCAGCGACGATACGGGGCTGAGATTCTGTTTATCGGCACGAGCCGGGGAATCGAAAACCGCCTGGTTCCTAATGCCGGCTTTGGGCTTCGCCACGTGGATGTCGGCGCACTGAAGAACGTCGGTTTTGTGACTCGCGTCAAGACGCTGTTTGATCTCCCGCGAGCGGTATGGGATGCGGGCCGTATTCTCGGGGAATTTCGGCCACATGTTGCAATCGGTGTTGGAGGATATGCGTCAGGGCCTGCGATGTTAGCCGCGGTCGTGCGGAAAATTCCCGCGCTGATTTTCGAGCCGAACGTTGTTCCCGGCTTCGCCAACCGAATGGTTGCGCCTTTTGTTTCTGCTGCCGCAGTCCATTTCGAAGAGACACGCAAGTATTTTCGTCATTGTGCGGTCACGGGCGTTCCGGTGCGCGAAGCCTTCTTTCATATCGTCAGTGAGCCTGGCGACCCCACTTTACTCATATTTGGGGGCAGTCAGGGCGCTCGCGCGATCAACCAAGCTGCAATCCAGGCCGCGCCCAGGTTATTGGAGCGGGTCTCGCGCCTCCACATCATCCATCAAACCGGTGAAGCTGACTATAATGACGCCCAGGCAGCATACGCGACTTTGGGTACAAGGGTAGAGGTTCATCGTTTCATCGATGACATGCCCAGCCATTTTGCCCGAGCGAGTTTGCTGGTTTGCCGGTCCGGGGCGAGTACGGTGGCGGAAGTGACGGCAGCAGGGAGACCTGCGATTTTTGTACCGTTCCCGCGTGCGGCAGATGACCACCAGAAACGTAATGCGGAGGCGTTGGAACGAGCCGGTGCTGCGGTTATGCTGGAGCAGCCGCAGCTTTCACCAGACAGCTTGGTGGAAACAGTGAGCTCGCTCCTGAGCGACCCACCGCGGTTGAAGGCGATGGCGGAAGCCGCACGCGGTTTGGCGCATCCCAATGCCGCCCGGGACATCGCAGAGATGGTAGCGCGCTTGGCTGGTGCAGAGAAATTGTCATCGCGAACGTAACTCTGCTCGCTTGCGGCTTCGATTCCATTCTGGATAGCAAGACAAAAAATGTTTGCCAAAATTCAAAACATTCATTTCGTAGGCATTGGCGGGATCGGCATGAGCGGCATCGCTGAGGTGCTGCTGAACCTGGGCTACAAAGTTTCCGGTTCCGACCTCAAGAGCAGTCCGATCACCCAGCGTTTGGCGACTCTGGGGGCGCAAATATTCGAAGGCCATAGCGCCGAGAACATTACGACTGCAGAGGTGGTGGTCACAAGTTCTGCGATCCCACCGGACAACCCTGAGGTAACCCAAGCCCGCAATCTTCATATCCCTGTGATTCCTCGGGCGGAAATGCTGGCCGAGCTAATGCGGCTGAAGTACGGCATCGCTATTGCGGGCATGCATGGAAAGACTACGACCACTTCTATGGTTGCCGCGATTCTGGCCGGAGCTGGATTGGATCCCACAGTAGTGGTTGGCGGGCGCGTGGACGCGATGGGCTCGAACGCGCGGCTAGGCAAATCGCAGTACCTGGTCGCCGAAGCCGACGAAAGCGATCGCTCGTTCCTAAAGCTGTCGCCTATTCTCTCAGTGGTCACCAATATCGATCGCGAACACATGGATTGCTACCGCAACCTGCGGGATTTGAAACGGGCATTTCTTGATTTCATGGATCGGGTGCCGTTCTACGGCGCTGTGGTCGCATGCAACGACGACTCCAGTCTCCGGCGGCTTCTGCCCCAGGTTCGGCGCCGCACCGTGACTTACGGAACGCGTCGAGGTTCCGATTTCCACATCAAGCCCTTGGCATTCGCGGTCATATCGACAGACAACCGACCGCTCAGCCGATTTCAGGTCAGTTTCAAGAATCAGGACCTCGGGGAATTCCGCCTGCGCGTGCCCGGCGCCCACAACATTCTGAATGCAGCCGCCGCGATTGCGGTCGGTATCGGGCTGGACCTCAGCCCTGACCAGATACGCGCCGCCCTGGAAAATTTCCGTGGGGTCGATCGGCGCTTTCAGTTACGCGGGAAAGCCTGCGGCGTGAGCGTCATCGATGATTACGGGCATCATCCCACCGAAATCCGTGCGACCTTGGCTGCTGCTCGACAATGCGGGTTTCGCAAGATTCACGTCATTTTTCAACCGCATCGCTACACGCGCACGCAGGATCTGATGGACGAATTCACCACCGCCTTCGGCGATGCCGATACACTTATCATCCTCGATATCTACGCCGCCAGCGAGAAGCCAATACCGGGTGTAACAGCCGAGCTCCTGGTTCAGCGTATGCTGGAGGCTGGACGGTCCGTTCAGTATGCTCCCGGTTTCAACGAGGCGGCAGACGCGGTTGCGGCCACGGCTCAGGAAGGAGACATGATTTTAACGTTAGGAGCAGGCAGCGTTTCCCAGCTTGGGCCGATGATATTAGAAAAGCTCGGTACGAGGGAGCCTGTCGCTGTCCCAGAACTAAATCATTGACCGAAAACCTGAAGTCCCGCGATTTCTGACGGCACACGTCAAGAAATCCAACTATCTTGTCTTCCCCTGAGTGGTCGTGCAGCCCTCCTGTGTGCGGATGCACCAAAATTGGTCTATCTCAATTTACAAAAAGTAGTTATAGTAAATTCGCTCCGCGATTCACTGACGACAACTGACCTGGGTTGATGGCGCGAAGGGCCGGTTCCATTATCTCGCAGGAAGAGTTGTACCCGCACGCCGACGAAGCAGCCCGTGCTGAAGCTGACGACGCGCGACTGCTCGACCTGGATGTGGAGGAGGAATCGCCATTCCTCCGCGCCCAGAGGCGGGTTTCCGTGCGCAGGCATTCTCTGCCCAGAAAAACTGCCACTTACTTTGCCTGGGGAATCTTGACCATGCTCATCCTGTTTCTGGGCAGTGTGGCTGTGGCTGCGGCCTATCACTACGGTGAGCACTCCTGGCGTTTTCGAATCGAATCAAGCGACGACATCCAAATCACCGGCCTCAGTAATGTGACTCGAGCTCAAGTCATCGAGGTAATGGGCGGAGATATCGGGCGCAATGTTTTCTACGTTCCGCTGGCACAAAGGAAGAAACAGTTGGAGCAGATTCCCTGGGTCGAATCGGCCAGCGTCATGCGTTTCGTCCCGAATCGCCTCAAGATCGAAATTCATGAAAGGACGCCGGTTGCTTTCGCACGCATTGGCTCCAGAATTTCTCTGATCGATGGCAGCGGGGTTTTGATGGATCTCCCGCTGACGAGCAAGAAGAAATTTTCCTTTCCGGTGGTTTTGGGAATGAACCCGGCGGAACCGCTGTCGATGCGAACCGCAAGAATGAAAATCTATAACCAGTTAATTACCGATCTTGATTCGGGCGGCGCGCACTATTCCCATGATCTCAGCGAAGTTGATGTCTCAGATCCGGACGACGTGAAGACCATGGCCGACGATGCCGGCGGACCGGTCGTGGTTCATCTGGGAGCTTCCGACTTCCTCGAGCGCTTCAAGATTTACCTGACCCATGTACAGGAATGGCGGCGGCAGTTTGCGCGGTTGGACTCGGTGGATCTGCGTTACGAACACCAAATCGTGGTCAACCCGGATTTGCAGGGAGCAGCCAAACAGCCACCCTTATCACCAGCGGCAGTGCGTGCGGCCATGGCCGCAGGCGTGAAACCGACGGCCCTTATTAGCCGAGAAGTGGCGAAAGCGCCTACGGGTTCGCCCACTAGTGCTGCGGCGAAGGGCCTGACAAAACCGCTTCCGGCAAAGAAGCGGGCAGCGAAAGTGCGGCGTTGGAAGGCGGCCCGTAAGAAAAGTCCGGCGGCGGCCAAAGCGGATGCCCCCTCCGCTTCCATTACAACCGAGCAAACTATAAGCCAGAGACCAACGGCTCAACAAGAAACGTCAGAGGCGGCTGCAAACAGCACAACGAAACCGAGCAAGCCGAGTCCAGGAATTGTCAAAGGGCAGCAGTAGGGATGGCAAACCAGTATAAGCGCTTCATAACAGCCATTGACGTAGGCAGCGCGAAAACCTGCGTGTTAGTTGCTGAAATCAACGACAGCGGATTGCGCTATAGAGGCCATGGAGTAGCGGAGTCACGTGGGTCGCGCAAAGGGGTGATCGTGGATCTGGAAAAAGCCGTGGCCTCCATCCAAACGGCGGTAGAGCATGCGGAGGATACGAGTGGCGCTCCCATTGAGCATGCGCTGCTGGGGGTGGCCGGGGCGCACGTGCGGGGCGTCAACACACATGGAGGGCTCAGCTTCGGCAATCGCGCCCGAGAGATTGCGCGGGACGAGATTCGCTCGGCCGTGGACAAGGCCCGCGCCATTCCACTTCCGGCCGATCGTGAGATTCTTCACCTGCTGCCGCAGGAATTCATACTCGACCAGCAAGGCGGTGTACACGATCCGCTGGGCATGATGGCTATGCGCCTGGAAGTGCGCGTGCATATGGTCACCGCAGCGTCGGCCGCCACGCAGAACGTCATCACTGCGGTAAACCGCGCCGGCGTGCATGTGGATGACACGGTGTTCGAGCCGTTGGCCTGCGCTGATTCCGTCCTTCGCAACGATGAACGCGAACTGGGCGTTTGCCTCGTGGAGATGGGCGCGGGGTCAACCAGCCTGATCGTTTTTCAGGAAGGCGCCGTCATCCATACCGCGGTTATCCCCATCGGCGGTGATCACTTCACCAGCGATCTGGCAGTTGGTCTATGCACTCCACTTGCGGAGGCGGAAAAGATAAAGCGGGTATATGGAAACGTGGTCGTCACCTTGATCCCGGAGGCGAACGAAATCGAAGTCCCTTCCGTCGGTGACCGCCCGTCGCGTTTGATTTCGCAGCGCATGATCGGCGAGATTCTGGAACCCCGCGCCCGCGAATTGTTCGAACTGGTGCGCGACAACTTGCGGCAAAGTGGCACATTCGATGTTTGCGTCGGCGGCATTGTGCTGAGCGGCGGGGGTTCGAAGCTGGCGGGAATCGTCGATGTCGCGGAATCGGTGTTGCGCCGTCCGGTGCGCTTGTCCTGGCCCACCCCCGTTGCCAAAATGCCCGCCAGCCTGGCTGAGCCGGAATACGCGACGGTTCTCGGAATGGTGTTTTACGGGCATCGTTCTCGCCTCGCCCGCGGCATGCAAGACACGCGATGGAGTGCGAGGTTGCTGAATTTGTTTGCCATGAAAAAAGCGTAGGACGAGCGCTTAGCAATTAGCATTTGGCATTTTGCTGTACAGGGATTGCCGCAGCGGTGGAGGTCCTCTTTACTGGCTAGATGCCAATTGCTAGGTGCTAAATGCCAGACAAAGGACGTACATATGAAAAAGGAAAACGATATTCGCATCAGCTTCAACGAAGAGACCCGCAACGACGCCAAAATCAAAGTCATCGGGGTGGGTGGAGGCGGCGGCAACGCCGTGAACCGCATGATCGATGCCGGCATGGAAGGCATCGAATTTATTACCGCGAACACAGACCTTCAAGCCCTGCGCATGTCGCGTGCGCCAATAAAGATCCAACTGGGAGTCAAGCTGACCAACGGCCTGGGAGCTGGTGCCAATCCAGAAGTTGGCCGCAAAGCTGCACTCGAGGACTCCGACAAAATTATCGAGGCCCTCGAAGGATCTGACATGGTCTTCGTGACGGCCGGCCTCGGTGGCGGCACTGGCACCGGAGCGGCTCCGATCATCGCCTCCCTCGCCAGCGAAATGGGCGCCCTTACGGTTGCCGTGGTTACCAAACCGTTTGCGTTCGAAGGCAAGCGCCGCATGATGCAAGCGGACCGTGGTATCGCGGAACTGATGGAATCGGTCGATACCACCATTGTCATTCCCAATGAAAAGCTCCTCGCGGTGGCCCAGGATGCTGGTTTCTTCGAATCCTTTCGCATCGCCGACGATATTCTCCGTCAGGGCGTTCAAGGCATCTCTGACATCATCACCATTCCGGGGATCATCAACCGTGACTTTGCCGACGTGAAAGCCATCATGTCGGGGATGGGCTACGCCGTCATGGGTACTGCGACGGCTAGTGGCGCCCGGCGCACAACCGAGGCTGCCCAGAAGGCAATCGCTTCCCCGCTGCTGGAAGCCGGGGCCATCGATGGCGCTCGCGGCATCCTGATCAACATCACGGGGTCGGCCTCGCTCAAACTGGCTGAGGTTCAGGAAGCTTGCACCATCATTCAAAACGCCGCTCACGAGGATGCCAACATCATCTTCGGTGCGGTGATGGATGACAAAATGAAAGATTCAGTGAAGATTACCGTAATCGCGACCGGCTTCAAGGATTCCGATGTTCGCCGACGTCGCATGGAGGCACATGCCACATCTATCATCCCGGAAGCGGTGGATGATTTGTCCGAGGCCGAACCCGAATCGGACCCGCTTCCACCTCCGCCACCGATGGTGATGGAAGGAGCTGGCACACAGCCTGCGACGGCAAGTTCAGACGGGCTGGATGCGATGCGCACAGCCATGATCGCGAACTTCGAGCAATCCGATCTCGATGTTCCAGCGTTTTTGCGCAAGCGCAATTAGAGCTGTGGCAATGGATGAAACGGAGCAGGCTGACACCTCCGGTTCTAGTAGCCGGATGGCCGCCTTGTTCAAATAACTGCACGGGTATGTTCCTCCACGCCATCCTGAACCAGTCGGATGTTCCCTTTGAGTAATCGTCTCGAAGTTACTAAAGGCGGATGCTCGCATGAAATTGCCAGCAACTCGCCTGTTTGCAAGGGGTTGTGAAAATAGAGACCAGCGTCTCGGAGACTTAGTTTTCCATTGCGAAGGGGAGGGTAATTTTCATAACATCAAGGCAGCAGCAACACAGGCGGATGACGAGGATCATCTGCCGCGGTGCTCGCCATGCGAATTCAGGGGATGGTGTAGGCAAGTGACTCAGGGAAGGTTTCTCTTGCGTTTTCGGTTGTTCGTTCTGTTAGTCTCGGCGCTTCTGGTTTGTCAGGCATCGATAGCCGCCACGGTGAGCACACGTTCGCTGACTCGCCGCAAGAAGCTACAGGTTAGCGAGAGCCAGCAGGCGAAACGGCACATCCATCGACTGGTGCGTAGCCGCACCGCAACCGCCCGCCTGCGTCGGCGCCACCGTTATTACGAACGCTTTTACACCAGTTCGTACGCGCAAGATATCGCTGAGGGCGACGTTGCCGGTGGCGAGGATCCTGTCGTTCGCCAGGCCGCGATGGATGCGCTTGGCAACATGAATGGCACGCTGGTCGCGATCGAGCCCACCAGCGGACGCATTCTCGCCATGGTAAATGAAAAGCTGGCGCTCTCGAGCGGCGCACAGCCATGTTCCACTATCAAGCTCTCGGTGGCTCTGGCTGCCCTAAACGAAGGCATTATTACCAAGGAAACTGAAGTACGCCTGGGCGGGCAATACCGGATGAATTTGACGATGGCACTGGCGCGCTCAAACAACGTCTATTTTGAAACTCTGGGCCGCGAGTTAGGTTTTGAGAAGGTGGCATACTACGCCCATCAATATGGGCTGGGCGAGTTGGCCGGGTATAACATTCCCGGTGAGCAGCTCGGCACGTACCCGGATCAGGAAATTTCCCGCAAGCTTGGCGGGGTGGGCAAGATGTGCTCGTTCGGCGAAGGCATTTCCATGACACCGCTTCAGCTTGGAGCGATGGTATCTGCCATTGCCAATGGTGGCACGCTCTACTATCTGCAGCATCCGACAACGCCAGAGGAAGTAGCCGATTTTGAGCCGCGAGTGAAACGGCGCCTCGACATCGCTCCTCTGATTCCGGAGATTTCCGACGGTATGGCCGGGGCGGTCACTTACGGAACTGCCCGCCATCTGCGTGTGAACTTCAACGAAGAAGAAATCCTCGGCAAAACAGGGACCTGCTCACACGCGGGGACCCGTTTTGGATGGTTCGCTTCTTACGCCAACACCGATGTGGGCCGCATCGTGGTGGTGGTTTTTCTTGAAGGCGGGCGTCCAACCTATGGCCCCAAGGCTGCCGAGATTGCGGGCGAGATGTATCGCAATCTTTACGATCACAACTTCTTCGCCCCTCGGGCGCTACCTGCGGCTAATGTGGCCACGCAGCCAATAGGAACTTCGAACTGACCTGGTTTGGTTTCTGCTCAGAATCAAACTTGGCAGCGTGGGATCCTACTGCATTCCTAGTGCGTCTTTATTACCCGGGCTAGAACAATCGACCGCCTCAGAACTCCGCCAGCTCCTTCATTGCCCGAAACAGATCATCTGCCTGCGGGAGAATGGCGTCTTCCAAGAGGGGTTGGTAGGCAACAAAAACATCTTTCGCAGCCACGCGGCGCACCGGTGCATCGAGTTCGTTGAATAATTCATCTGCGATGCGGGCGGCGATTTCGGCGCCGTAACCCCAGCTCAAGGTATCTTCATAGGCAACGATTGCCCGATTGGTCTTGCGCACCGAAGCCGCAATCGTCTCCCAATCAAATGGACTCAGGCATCGCAAATCAATCAGCTCGACTTTGACTCCGTGCTCGCGCTCCAGTTTCTGAGCGGCCTGTAACGCGCGGGGAACTACTGCGCCATAGGTAATTACCGAAACATCAGTTCCGGCCTGCACGACTTTGGCTTTGCCGAAGGGAACCATGTAATCCGGCCAAGGATAGGGGGCGCGCCCGAAGGTCTCACGATATAGGCGCTTGTGCTCAAGGAATAAGACGGGGTCGTCGCAGCGAATGGCGGTACGCAGCAAGCCTGCGGCATCGAGGGCATTCGAAGGAAAGACCACCCGTAAACCCGGAATATGCGTGAAGACACTTTCGCCGCATTGCGAGTGATAGATGGCGCCGCCGGTCAAATATCCGCCGATAGCAACCCGGATCACCGTGGGCGCAGAAAATCCGTTATTCGAGCGCCAGCGGATCAGCGGCAGCTCGTCGCGCAACTGCATCATCGCCGGCCAGATGTAGTCGAAAAACTGAATCTCCACAACAGGCTTGAGGCCACGCGTGGCCATGCCCGTCGCACGCCCCACAATGTTGGCTTCGGCAAGCGGCGAATTGAAGACGCGATCGGAGCCAAATTCTGCCTGCAGCCCTGCCGTCAACTTGAACACACCGCCTTTCCCTTTGATCAGCTTGCTTTGCAGATATTGTTCGCGGCTGCAGTCGGCAACATCTTCGCCGAAAATGACAATGCGCTCGTCGCGTCGCATCTCGTCTCGCAGCGTCGCGTTGATCAGGTCGGCCATTGTCTTGGGGATGGGTTTCTTCCCATCGGAACCGGCCGCGGCTGCGGGCTGAGTTTCAAACGCCGCCGACTTGGGATCCAGATACGGTGAATAGATATATTGCATCACGGTGTCCGGCTTGGCCGGAGGTGCCTCCAACGCCTGATCAACGGCAAGCTGCAAATCGTCTTCCACCTGTTTTTCCAACCGATTAATTCCCTTTTCGTCGAGGATGCCCTCACGCAGAAGAAACATCTGCATGCGCGTGATGGGATCGCGGGCCGCTTCCTGCTGGCGCTCGGAATCGGGCCGATAAAGCCTTTCATCGTCGGAGAGTGAATGCGAATACGGCCGGGTCACATGCGCATGGATAAATGCCGGCCCGTTGCCTTCACGACAGTGGGCGACGGAACGCATGAAAGCTGCATAAGTCTCCAGCGGTTCGGTGCCATCCACTTCCTCGAAGTGAAAATCAGGAAACCCGGCGACAAGGCGGGAGATATTCCCGCCGGGTGTTTGGACCTCGACCGGAACCGAGATCGCATATTCGTTGTCTTCAACTACGAAGATTAGCGGCAGCTTGCGATTGGACGCGGTGTTCAGGGCCTCCCAAAATTCGCCTTCGCTGGTAGTGCCATCCCCGAGTGAAACATAGGTGACTTCGTCGCCGTGGAAGCGGATATCCTTGAATTCGCGATAGTCGCCGTCAGCTTTCCTGGCTGCGTCAGGATGCGCGGCGAAATAGCGGCCTGCTTCGGCGCATCCCACCGCTTGCAGAATCTGCGAACCGGTCGGCGACGATTGCGTGACTATGTTGAGTTTCGGCAGGCTCCAGTGGGAAGGCATCTGGCGGCCGCCAGAGTTAGGATCGTCCGCAGCACCAACCGCCTGCAATAGCATTCCATAAGGAGTCGCGCCGAGCGCCAAGCAGAGAGCACGGTCGCGATAATAGGGATAGAACCAATCGTAACCAGACTTGAGGGCAAAACCTGCCGCCACCCCCACCGCCTCGTGCCCGGCGCCGGAAATCTGAAAGAAAATCCGTTGCTGGCGCTTCAGCAGAATCTCGCGGTCGTCCAGCTTGCGCGAGGTATACATCAGCCGGTAGGCATCGATCAGTTGCTCGCGGGTTAATCCCCGGTATTTGCCGGCGATTTGCTCGTCGGCGACTCCGGCCGGCTTTGAGTCAACTTTCGTTGCCATCCTCTGGGCCTTCAAACCCAGCCCTATTGTAAATCCTCGGTTAAGGGTCAAAACAACCGTGGGTAATCAATGCCAGCAAAGCGCGGTTTCAGTGCCGGCTCCGCTCCTAAAGCCACTTACAAGAGCGGGTCAATCCCGATTCTCTATTTCTCGGCGCGATCCAGACAGCCGGCCCGGAATGAGCGATTGTCAAGACGATGAAGGTTCTTGATCATCACAGGTGTCAGCAGAGGATAATGATGAATCGTGAAGAGATATTCCGCCACGAACCACAAATGCTTGTCTGTTGTCATCCACTCGCGATCATCGAAGCGGGCAAGATTGACCGGGCGAGAGAAAGTGCGAAGCGAACGCTCGCGACGCAAATTGAAGTAAACCTCGAAGTAACTCATCGCCAGCTCGCGCAGTGAGCGGTAGACAGGCTCTCGATAACGGCATCCGCTGTAATTGGATTTAGCGATTGCACCCCAATGGCCCCGCACGCGATAGATGGCGACGACATGGTCGGTGTCGTGCTCGGCCTCGAGATCGAAGACGAGCGGAGGATATCCGTTGACCCGAAGCGCGGCCGCTGCGAACATTGCTCCCTCAAAACAGTGAGAAGTTCCTTCACGCAAAACGCGGCGGGGTGACCAGGCAGTATCGGCCAAGTGATATGGCATATCATCGAGGCAACGCTGAATACCGTGCGGATCTTTGAGACTGCGCAGCTTGCGGACTTCTGCTGGAGTGAAAGCGCTGATCATGCTAATTATCTGCACCAGCTCTCATCGTACCTGCTGAAACTGCGCATACCTATATTGCTCTATGGACACTGATTTTTCAGTCGAACTTTGAGCGGAAGATGAAACCCTCGAGATGCCTTGGACCGGCGGGGACAATGGCCCAAGATATTACGACCTGAAGCGCCATCCTGACTATCTGCCTCATATAGAAGAAGCCGTTCGTGTGCCCGAGTTGGGCGAGTTTCTCACCGCCCTGAACTCGCCAACGAGCCCGCTGGAAACTGCCAAGAGCGATGTCTGGTCCACCACAGAGATGAATCCGGAAGAGGAGATTCTTGGCGCGGTGCACAAATTTTGCTCGTATGTGGATCTCTTGTTTTCGGAGGAAACATCCCGTTCTTCCCTTGCAGAGCACGAGCAGTTCGTAAAAAGACTTGCAGAACTGCTGAGGAAGGCTCCCGACATTGCTGCTGCCACTGAATTCCTCATCCGGCGCTGCTATTACCATGAAAAATCTGAGATCCTGGATGGCTTTTATATAACTTTTTATCTATTCGGATACGGCGATGACGAGCCGCAAGCGCGGCGGCGCTGGGCAATCGCCCTGAAGCTGGCAGAGAACGCGATCAAACAGGTCGCCTGCTCGCGCCGCTGATTCGTGCTGCTTGCATTTAAAATTGTTGAGTGGGGAGTCCGCACATCAAACGATCAGAGTTTGTTCCGCGCCGCATTTTTCGCGGCAGCCACGTGCAGACGCTCGCCAGTTTCTTTCTTCCCCGGCGGATTGATTTGCCGCTTCCGGAAGAACGCTACATCGAAGTCGAGCCCGGCGTTTGCGTTCTGTGCCAATGCCATTGGCAGCCCAATCGGCAAAACGCGCTGACCGTCATCATTGTTCACGGACTTGAAGGGTCCAGCGAGTCTCAATACATGTTAGGTCTAACGGCGAAGGGGCTGGCTGCGGGCATGAATGTGGTGCGCATGAATCAGCGCAACTGCGGCGGGACCGACGGTCTCTCGCCGACTTTGTACCACTCGGGGCGTTCACAGGACGTTGCCGCCGTAGCGCAGAATCTTGTCGATCAGGACCGCGTCTCCCGCTTCGCTCTGGCCGGTTTCTCGATGGGCGGCAATCTGGTTCTGAAACTGGCGGGAGAGTGGAGCAAGGATGCACCGGGCCAGTTCGTAGCAGTCGCGGCTGTTTGCCCGTCTATGGATCTGGCGGCGTCTGCGGATGCGCTGCATCTGCCCGCAAACCGCGTTTATGAACTGTATTTCGTCTGGAAACTTCGGCGGCGTTTCCTGGCGAAGGCACGGCTGTTCCCGGCACAATTCGACCCGACTCGCTTGCGAGGGATCGCAAGCCTGCGCGATTTCGACGACAAGATTACCGCCTATTACAGTGGCTTCGCAGGAGCGGCCGATTATTATGCGCGCGCGGCAGCGGCAAACGTTGTTGACCGTATCGCGGTTCCGACCTTAGTTCTTCACGCTGCAAACGATCCCTTCATTCGCATACTGCCCGCAACCCGGCAGAAAATTCGAGCTAATCCTCATATCACTTTTGTTGAGACTGGGGATGGCGGCCATTGTTCGTTCCTGGCGCATCCGGATGGCGATGACGGGCGCTGGGCGGAAAGCAAAATCGTGCGATTTCTTCAGCAGTTTTCGTGATTGCGGTTAAGCGCCGACTGCCCTGCGCAGCTGCAGCCACTTTTCTGCGCCGTGCCCTTTGAGCTTGGTTCGCATTACCGACAAGAGCAACATGGCCAGAAAGATGGTGAGCAAGCCGAGGGATGCGGTTCCGATATCCTGAGCTCGCTTGGGCAGGATGGAAAAACGGCCGTAAACAAACTCAATGTGGACCCAATAGACAAGCAGCGATGTTTGCCCCATCTGGATGAGCGGACTGAACCCCCACTGCCCCGGTCCCCATCGGCACCATAAATACACAGCCGCCAAAATCAGGAGCAGCAGCCCAACCCGGATCAGAAAAAAATTGGGGCTGGTGTGCCAAAAATCGTATACAGCATAGAGTTGATGCGGCCGATGATCAAGCCATCGCGCCGCATAAATCACTGCCACTCCGGCTGCCCCTGCCAGAACAAAGGTTGCCGCTCCTTGCTTTTTCGCCCAATCGCTGAGGAGGAAAAATCCAACTGCCAGCCCGATGAATGCAAAGCCGGTCCAGGGGAAGATTGGAAACAGCCACGGCTGGGGTTGGCCAAGGTTGTGGACGCCGTTGATATACGACTCAATTGGCCAGGGCAGCCAGTCCGGGCGCCAGCTGGTCCAAACGAGAGGCGTGAGTAAGGCGATGGTGAGCGCGGTGCCTGCCGCGCTGAGCCCCAGAACAACTCGGGTCCCCTCAGTCGCGCTGAGCACAATCCAGCACAGCGCAGCCATCAGCATCATGGACAAGCCGATGGTGTTGAGAATGTCTACGCGAAAAAGATCGCTCCAGGGCGCCCACCCCCAGGCAATCAGAAATTCCTGCAGCCGGAAGAGAAGTCCGAGCCCAAAGATTTCTGCGCCGCGACGAAAAGTTGTCTTGGCAATTTGGCTGGCGGGCAAGCCTTTCTGGCGCAATTTGTCGGTCACGAGAGCGAATGAGATTCCGGCCAAGAAGAGAAATAACGGGGCAGGTAGAGTTCCACCCAATTGCGACCACATGAA
>Ga0187782_10001545_pt1 | contig 16796 bp, 19 predicted proteins | sample 0715_SJ02_MP15_2_FD_132454 | JGI IMG/M metagenome (GOLD analysis project Ga0187782, IMG submission 132454) | Tropical peat soil microbial communities from peatlands in Department of Meta, Colombia - 0715_SJ02_MP15_20_MG | ecosystem: Environmental > Terrestrial > Soil > Wetlands > Peat | place...
CTCGACGCCGAGAAGATCGAGCGTCGAGGGCGCGATCGCGAGCCGCGGCACCACCGTCGGGACGGCGGCGTCGTCGAGGCTGGCCTCGCTGACCATAACATCGTAAGTCGACACCGCGCGGTTCTTGCGGTCAATGCCAAGGCCGGTCGAAGCGTTGCCCTGAGGATCGAGATCGACGATGAGCACATCCTCGCCGACGGCGGCGAGCGCGGTGCCGAGGTTGATGGCGGTGGTGGTTTTTCCGACCCCGCCCTTCTGATTCGCGACGGCGAGAATGCGCGGCGGGGTGGGCTCGGTCACGAGGGCGCTCTCTATTTCGGCGCGGCTTTGGAGACGACGATCACGCGCGCGGCGGGGTTGGTGCGGCTTTCGAAGCAGTTATACTGAAAAATATCTGTCCGCCCGGCGGCGGTCAATTCATCGGCCCAGTCTTCGCCCTTTAAAAAGACGCCGACAGCATTTTTCAACAGATGTTCGCGCGACAGGTCGACAAGCTGCGGCAGCGGCGCCAGCGCGCGGGCGCAGATCGCGTCGATTTGGCCGACGAGGGGGGGCAGCGCCTGCTCGATTCGCGCCAGATGCACCTGCGCGGGCGCGCCTGTTTCACGTGAAACAGCGCGCAGGAAGGCCGCCTTGCGCTGGTCGCTCTCGATGAGATGGACGGCCGCGCCAGGCCGGCCTTTCAGCAGGAGCGCGACAACCATGCCCGGAAAGCCAGCGCCGGAGCCGAGATCGGCCCATCGCATGAAATCGGGGAAGAGGTTTATGAGCTGCGCAGAATCGGCGAAATGGCGTGTCCAAAGCTGGGGGAGCGTTTGGCCGGAAATGAGATTGATCTTCGGCTGCCATTGCCGCAAGAGCCGCTCGTAGGTTTCGAGCTCTTCGAGGGCGCCGCTAAGCGCAGGGCAGAGTTTGAGCGCTGCGGCGCGATCGGCGTCGAACGTCGTGGTCGAGTCTGCTCCCTCTCCCCGCTTGCGAGAGGGCCGGGGCGAGGGGCTGCGGGTCATGTCAGGGGCGCGGCGGCGCGCCGGCGCCCCCTCCCTCACCCTCCCCCGCTTCGCGGGAGAGGGTGCGGCAGACGTTGCGCGAGACCTCGATGAAGACCGCAACCGGCTCCCTCTCCCGCGAAGCGGGGGAGGGCTGGGGAGCGGGCATGGCTCTCCCGCGGCTTCGCGCGGCGAGCAGGGTCAGCGCCGCCGGCGTCATCCCCTCGATCCGCTGCGCCTGCCCGATCGTCCGCGGTCGCAAAAACGCGAGCTTCGACGACAGCTCCGCAGACAATCCCGGGATCGCGCCATAATCCAGCTTGGCCGGCAGAATCGCCTCCTCGTCGCGACGATAGGCGGCAATATCGGCCGCCTGGCGATCGAGATAGACCGCATATTTCGCGTCGATCTCCACTTGCGCGGCGATCTCTGGCTTAAGATCTGAGAGCTCTGGCCAAATGAGGCGAAGGCGGGCCAGATCGATGTCGGGAAAGGACAAAAGAGTGAAGGCGCTGCGCCGCTGCCCGTCGGAAGACACCGGCAAGCCATGTCGCGCGGCGGCGGCGGAAGTGAGGGACAATTGCAGCAGCAGCTCGCGCGCCGCCCGCAGCCGTGCGGTCCGGACGCGGAACACGGCCCCGCGCTCTGACCCGACGCAGCCGATCTCAAGCCCCCGCCCCGTCAGCCGCTCGTCGGCGTTGTCGGCGCGCAACGACAGACGATATTCGGCGCGCGACGTGAACATGCGATAGGGCTCGCTCACGCCGCGCGTGACGAGATCGTCGATCATGACGCCGAGATAGGCCTCGGCGCGGTCGAACAGAATCGGCGCGCTTCGGCCCACGAAGGCCACCGCATTGAGGCCAGCAACGAGGCCCTGCGCCGCTGCCTCCTCATAACCGGTGGTGCCGTTGATCTGCCCGGCGAAAAACAAACCCTCGATGCGCTTGGTCTTAAGCGTCGCCTCGAGCTCGCGCGGGTCGACGTAATCATATTCGATAGCGTAGCCCGGCCTCAGAATCCGCGCCTGCTCCAGGCCCGGAATGGCAGCGATGAACGCCGCCTGCGCCGCCCGCGGCAGGGAAGTCGAGACGCCATTTGGATAGACGGTGCAGGTGTCGAGGCCCTCCGGCTCCAGAAAAATCTGATGACTGTCGCGGTCGGCGAAGCGCGTCACCTTGTCCTCGATCGACGGGCAATAGCGCGGTCCCGCGCCCGAGATCGCGCCGGTGCGCAGGGGCGACTCGCCGAGCGACGAAGCGATGATGCGATGCGCCTCCGGCGTCGTGCGCGTGATGTGGCAGGCGATCTGCGGATTCTCGATTTTTACGGTCAGCCGCGAGAAAGGCTCCGGCTCTGCATCTCCCAGCTGGATTTCGAGCCCCGACCAGCGGATGGTCTTGCCGTCGAGCCGCGGCGGCGTGCCAGTCTTGAGCCGGCCGACCTTGAAGCCGGCGTCGCGCACCCTCTCGCCCAGCGCATTGGCGGGCGGATCGTCCATGCGACCGGCCGCCATGCGCTCGGCGCCGATATGGATCTCACCGTTGAGAAAAGTGCCCGTCGCCAGCACGACCGCGCCGGCGCGCAGCGCCTCGCCACCCGCGAGAACGACGCCAGCGATTCGATTTCCATCCATGAGCAGGTCCTCGACCGCGCCCTCGACGATCGAAAGACCCTCTTGTGCCGCAAGCGCGGCCTGCATTGCTTGGGCGTAGAGCTTGCGGTCAGCCTGCGCGCGCGGCCCGCGCACGGCGGGGCCCTTAGAGCGGTTGAGCATGCGGAACTGGATGCCCGCTGCGTCGGCGACACGGCCCATGAGACCATCGAGCGCATCGATCTCGCGCACGAGCTGGCCCTTGCCGAGGCCGCCGATCGCCGGATTGCAGGACATGGCGCCGATGGTTCCGCTTCTGTGGGTCACGAGCGCCGTCGCCGCGCCGAGACGCGCTGCAGCAGCCGCAGCCTCGCAGCCGGCGTGGCCGCCCCCGATCACCACCACATCATAGCTGCGCCCGGACATCCGCTCCGCCTGTTTCACGTGAAACGCCGCGCCCTTTCGTGAAGTCTCGAATCTGCACCCTCTCCCCGGCTGCGCACGGCTGTCCGGGGAATGAGTCGATAGGACGCAGGCGCATGTCCGGTTCTCCCGAAGGTTTCGGGGTATTTTCCGGTTGTCGAGACTGGAAAAAAGGACCGGACATGCGCTTCCACAATAACGTCTTCGTCGAACTCCTCAAGCCGATCGATCGCCGCGCCTTCAGCCAAATCGTCGCCCGCCACAACGGCGACGCCTACGACAAATCCTTCAAAAGCTGGGATCATCTCCTCACCCTGATTTTCGCTCAGCTTTCCAGCGAAACGAGCCTGCGCGGGCTCGAAGCCGCTTTCAACGCCAATAGCGGCGCGCATTATCATCTCGGGACCCGCAAGCTCGCCCGCTCGACGCTGGCCGAGGCGAACGCCCGCCGTCCCGTCGGCGTCTTCGCCGATCTCTTCGCGAGCCTCTCGGCCGAGCTCGACCGCAAGACGCGGCGCGACGGCGCCGAGCTGCTGCGCCTCATCGACTCCACGCCGATCCCGTTGAGCAAGTTCCACGACTTCGCGCGCTCCAACGGCCGCATCCACGGCATGAAGATGCACGTGGTCTACGATCCGTCCGCCGATCGCCCCTTCTGCGTCGCGGTCACGCCCGCCAACGTCAATGACGTCGAGATCGGCAAGCAAACGCCGATCGAGGCCGGCGCGACCTATGTCTTCGACAAGGGCTACTGCGATTTCAAGTGGTGGACGAGCCTCCACAAGGCGGGAGCCTTCTTCGTCACGCGGCCCAAGACCAACACCCGTCTCAATGAGGTCGCGAAGCGGCCTCTGAGCGAGACGCGCGGCGACGGCTTCACCGTGCTCGAGGATTGCGAGGTGAAGCTCGCGAGCAAGGGCGATTCGAAATTGCCGATGCGGCTGCGCCGCATTCGCATTCAGCGCGACGCGCTCAAGGACGGCAAGCCGCAAACCATCATCGTGGTCGCCAACGACATGACGCGCTCGGCGATCGAGATCGCGGCCCTCTACAAGGCGCGCTGGGCGATCGAGCTGCTGTTCCGCTGGATCAAGCAGCATCTGGAGATCCGCAAGTTTCTCGGGGAAAATGAGAACGCCGTGCGGCTTCAGCTGATCGCGGCGATGATCGCCTTCGTGCTGCTGCGCATCGCCGCGAACAGGAAGGAGGTCGAGTTGCCGCCGCTGCGGTTTTCAGAGCTTGTCGGCAGGTTCCTGTTCGCGCGGCGACCGATCGAGCGGCTCGACCGACCGCCGCCCAAATATCAGGCGGCGCGGCGCTGGAAATCCGCGGCACAGCTTGAGCTGAGCTATGCCTAACTTTCCCCGGACAGCCGTGCGGCTGCGGGGAGAGCGCTGGAGTGAGGGGGATGGGGGCTTTAGCTGCAACATCTCTTACGCGTGAAGCAAATGCTGCGGATATCGCCAAGAACCCCTCACCCTAACCCTCTCCCCCCCAAGCCTACCGCATGCACACATCTCGAATTCATCCACCACGTCATGGCCGGCCTTGTGCCGGCCATGACGGCCCGATGAGATGTGTGACTCGCCTAGCCTGAGCAAGCGGGGAGAGGGAACAGTCTCGGGCCTTCATTTACATTATTTCCCGATGCAGAGCCGCGAAAAAATCACGTCCAGCACCTGCTCGACGTCGATCGCGCCGGTTATGCGTCCGAGCGCCCGAGCGGCGAGGCGCAGGTCCTCGGCGACGAGCTCCAGCGGCTTCCCGGCCTCGCGAGCCGCCCGCAGCGACGCCAGCGCCTCGGTCACCGCAAGACGGTGACGCTCACGGATGACCAGGGCCGAGCCGCCGTCGCCGAGACTGCGCAGCGCCCGTCGGGCGATTTCTTTGCAGAGCGCGTCGAGGCCCGCGCCCGTCGTCACCGAGGTGGCTAGGGCGCCGCCCGCGAGCAGCGCGGCGTCGCACTTCGTTGCGACATGCAGAACCTCGACCTGCGCGCCGAGATCGCTCGGCGGCGCCGTGGCGCCGCCCTCTGAAAGCCATAAGATCAAATCCGCCTCGCCGGCGCGCGCCCTGGCGCGGGCGACGCCCATCCGCTCGATGGCGTCGCCGCTCTCACGCAGTCCCGCTGTGTCGATCAGGGTGATGGGCGCCCCGGCGAGATCGAGGTCAACCTCGATGAGGTCGCGCGTCGTCCCCGGAATCTCGGAGACGATCGCCGCCTCTCGCCGCGCCAGATAATTCAGCAGGCTGCTCTTGCCGGCGTTCGGCGGCCCGAGGATCAGCACCACGAAACCCTCGCGCAGACGCTCGGACGCGGGTGCGATCCGCAGGGCCATCTCGATCTGCGCGATCACGGGCGCCAAGACCGCATCCAGCGCCGAGGCCGAGAACACGCCCACATCGCCTTCATCGGAAAAGTCCAATTCCGCAGCGAGCAAAGCCATCGCCTCGATGAGCGCCGCACGCCAAGCCTCGACCGGACGCCGCAGCTCGCCGCCGGCGATTCGCAAGGCCTGGCGACGCTGAAAGGCGGTTTGCGCGTCGATGAGATCGGCGAGCGCCTCGACCTGCGACAGATCCATCTTGCCGTTGAGAAAGGCGCGCCGCGCGAACTCCCCTGGCTGCGCCGCCCGCAAGCCGGGCCTACGGCCGAGCGAGGCGAGAATCGCCGCAAGCACCGCGCGTCCGCCATGCAGATGGAACTCCGCGCAATCCTCGCCTGTCGCCGACGCCGGCGCCGGAAACGAGAGCGCGAGGCCGCGGTCGATCGTCTCGTGGGTCTCGGGATCCCGATAGCGCGCGTAGTGAGCAGTTCGGGGTCTTGGACGCAGTCCCGTAAAGGCTGCTAACGTTTCGAGCGCGGCGGGACCCGAAATGCGGATCACCGCCACCGCCGCGCGGCCGGCGCCGCTCGCGAGCGCAAAGATCGTATCGGCCGCCATCGCGCCTCCTCGCTCTCAAGGACGGCTTGACGCGGCAAAAATCAAGGGGCGCCGGAGTGCCTGCGCCTCAAAAGCAGGAGCGCCTGATCTGGCTGTGGCTGACGCCCGCGCCATCGACATAGGTTTCGCGCTGCGTGGGGCAGGCTGACGCCGGACTGATTGGGGGCGCCGCCGGCAGCGGGCGCTGATAGACCACGCGCTCGGGTTGGACGACAACAACGGTCGGGCCGGAGATGACCCCGACGACGCGCGGACGGGGCGAAGACCCTCGAGAGCCGCCTTGAGATTCGGCGGCGCCTGCGGGCGCTGCGGCGAAGGCGACGACAATCGCTGCGGCGAAGCCGAGGGCAATACGATACGAAGCGTTCATAAGCTCCTCCTCCATCATTCCCGGCCAGAGTGGGAGGGAGATGCTTAAGCCGAGCTTTTGGGTTCCAGTTGAAAATGCCGGGATCGCGGAAATTTCGCGGGAAAGGTTAAGTGCTAGTGGCTTGCGTCATCCAAACTGGCGGGCGAGACGTCCGCCAGAGCCGCCCTAGCGCGACTCGTGGTCCTCCACGACGAATAGATTCAAGAATGCGTCCTTGTTCGCGCGAAGTCGCGCTAGATGCACCGCCGCAAGCTTCGAAAGATTTCGTTCGCCACTCTGGGTGATCAGGATCAGCGAGCGGCGTCGATCGCTCGGATCCACCTTGCGGCGCACCAGCTTCGCGTCCACCAGACGCGAGACGAGCTCGGCGGCGCTATGGTCGCGTATCATGAGCTGGTCGGCCAGCTCGCCGACGCTGATCGGTCCCTTCGCGCCCGAGGTCTTGATGACGAGAAGCGCCTGATACCATTGCATCGTCAGGCCTGCGTCCGCCGCGGCCCTCTCGCTGAACGCCAAGAATCGCCGCAGCACAAGCCGAAAATGCGCCAGAGCGGCGAGCTCCGCCTCCGTGGGCTCCCCCTTCTCCGCCTTCAGCGGCGGCTTCGAGCCTGCCGTCGCATCCAGCCCGTCCTCGTCTTCTGACGCGTTCATTCCCAAAGCTAATATCGTCCTTCACGATCGGTCATTGAGCGATGCCACGAGCGTTCCTGCCCGTAAAGAAAAAAATAGCTCCTGGAGCGATCTATCGGACTGGCGTCCGCCCGGGAATTCGACGCCGAAGGCTCGCCCCAAGGCTATTCTGCGAGATACCGACGCCAGATCGGTTCTTTTCCGAGCCCCAGCACAAAGCTTCGATGCGCCGCGGCTTCCTGTTCGCTCAGACGCGGCGGCAGGGGCGTCGGCCGCTCCCGTAACAAAGGCGCTTCCGTCAATGCCGTTCTGTTCGCCTCCACCGCCAGCGAGAATGCCGCCTGCCTCCCCCCCATAAGCTCGGCATAGACTTCCGCCAGCAGCTGCGCGTCAAGCAGCGCTCCGTGCTTCTCTCGCCGCGTCGCGTCTACCCCATAGCGCTGGCAAAGAGCGTCGAGGGAGTTGCTGGCGCCGGGGTGCCGCTGGCGCGCCAGGGCGAGCGTGTCCGTGACCCGCGCCCATTCGATGACCGGCAGCTCTAAGCGGCTCAGCTCGGCGTTCACGAATTTCACGTCGAACTCGGCGTTGTGCGCGATAAGCTGCGCCCCGTCGATGAAGACACTGAAGTCGCTCGCGATCTCGGCGAATTTCTTCTGCGTGGAAAGAAACTCGGCCGAGAGCCCGTGCACGCGGAAAGCCTCCTCCGGCATGTCGCGCTCGGGATCGAGATAAACGTGAAAGCTTTTGCCCGTCGGAATCAAATTCACGAGCTCGATCGCGCCGATCTCCACGACGCGATGGCCCTTGACGGGATCGAGGCCCGTGGTCTCGGTGTCGAAAACGACTTCTCGCATGGAGTTCCTATTTCTTCAGCGCCGCCAGCACGTTCCGCACCTCTGCCCGCGCCGCCTCGAAGCCTCCGTCGGTATGAATCAGAAAATCGGCCCTGCGCCGCTTTTCCGCGTCCGGCGTCTGCCGCGCGAGTATAGACCTGAATTTCTCCTCGGTCATGCCCGGCCGCCCCAGTACCCGCTGGCGCTGAATATCCTCAGGCGCCGTCACCACCACGACCGCGTCGACATCCTTCTCCGCGCCCGTTTCAAAGAGCAGCGGAATGTCCAGCACCACAAATTCCGCCCCCCTCCCCGCCTGCTCTTCCAGAAATTTCCGACGTCCTTCCCAGACCAGCGGATGCACGATGGCCTCAAGCTTCTTCAGCGCCTCCGGCCGATCAAGCACCAGGGCGGCGAGCCTCGCGCGCTCCACCGCGCCATCCTTTGTCGAGCCGGGAAACGCCCGCTCGATCTCCTGCGCCGCCGGGCCGCTGTAAATCTCATGCACGAGACGATCCGAATCGTAGACCGGCGCGCCTTCCTCACGAAACATCTGCGCCGTCGTCGATTTCCCCATCCCAATCGAGCCCGTCAGCCCGATCAGCGCGAAGGGCCAGCGTTCCTTAGCCAATGAGCGCTCCCTCGCATCGCAGCGCCTCGAGCGCCTGAAGCAGCGGCAGACCAAGAATCGTCCAATGGTCGCCCTCGACCGCGGAAAAGAGATGTGCGCCAAGGCCTTCAATCTGATAGGCGCCGGCGCAGCCGAGCGTCGCTTCCCCCACCGTCGCGAGATAGGCGGCAATGAATTCCTCGCCGAGCGGGCGCATCGTCAGGTCGGCCCAGCTCACCGCCTCGAACACCACTTTCCCGTCCTGCGCCAGCGCCAGACCGGAGTGCAGCCGGTGACGACGGCCCGAGAGGAACCGCAATTGCCGCTCCGCCGCCGCGAGATCCTCCGGCTTCCCGAAAATCTGCCCTTCGCAGCTTGCCGCCTGATCCGCTCCGAGCACATAAGCGCCCGCGTTCTCCCTCGATACCGCCAGCGCTTTCGCACTCGCGAGCGCCAGGACCACGCCGTCTGGACCGCCCCCAGACGCCAGAATCTCAGCCTCCAGATTGCGTTCGTCGATATCCGCCGGACGCGCGATGAAGGGAATCCCCGTCTGCTGCAGCACGAGCCGCCGCCCCAAGCTCTTCGAGGCGAGAATCAGCGGCTCGCGCGCGCGCCAAAATCCTCGAGGCGATTCGGTCTCAACCTTTTCCTTCATGCACAGAGGCCCTCGACATTCACGAACTCTATGGGGAGAACTCCGCCACGAAACGCAAGCGGCGTGAAGAGAGGGGATAAGCCCGCTGAGCCTTCCACAAGCGATGCTCGGTGGGGCGCGTCTTTGGCGCAAGACTCATGAAACGTTTCAAGCGGCTTTTTCCACAGCTTAGGACACAGGAGACGCGGCCGCCATGTCCGCTTCCGGCTAAGATTATTCCGTTGCTCTCCACATATCGACAGGCCTTTGCAAAAATTTCTCCGCCCGTGCCGTTCTGTGGAAAATCTCTTAACGGAAATTAACCTTCGATTCTTCGCCCCCTAACCCGAAGTACTAATAATTTATTAAAGATTCTCTTTATTTTTTTGAAAAATCCGATTAGCGGTGGCCCTATCATAAAACGACAAAACGCCGCCTCCCTGGGCGCTGTGATACCGCGCAATGGCTCCGAGCTAGCTGAAGGAAATATCGGTTGTCCAATTCCGAGAAGCCACTGCTCGCCGCGCTCGGCGGCGAAACGAGACGCATTCCGCCGCTCTGGCTCATGCGCCAGGCTGGACGTTATCTCCCCGAATATAGAAAAATGCGCGCAGGGGCGGAAAGTTTCCTCGACTTTTGCTACTCGCCTGCAGCGGCCGCCGAAGTGACTCTGCAGCCCATTCGCCGGTTCGGCTTCGACGCGGCGATCCTCTTCAGCGACATTCTCGTGATCCCCGACGCGCTGGGGCAGAAGGTCTCCTTCGAAAGCGGCGAAGGCCCGAGACTGGAGCCACTGGAGAAGCCGGAGGATCTTCTCCGTCTCAGCAGCGCGGTGGACCTTGAGCGGCTAGCGCCGGTGTTCGAGACGATCGACCGCGTGAAGGGGGAGTTGCCGCCGCAGACGGCCTTCATCGGCTTTTGCGGCGCGCCCTGGACGGTCGCGAGCTACATGATCGCGGGCAGGGGCGTCGCCGATCAGGCGCCGGCGCGACTCTTCGCCTATCGTTATCCGGCCGCCTTCGCGCGGCTCATCGAGCTGCTGACGCAGGCGTCGATCGCCTATCTCCTGCGGCAGATCGAAGCTGGGGTCGAGGTCGTGCAAATCTTCGACAGCTGGGCGGGCTCGCTCCCCCCGTCGGAATTCGAACACTGGGTCGTCGCGCCCATCGCCAAGATCATTGCTGGGGTGAGAGCAAAAGGCTCGGAGACTAAAGTCATCGCCTTCGTGCGTGGCGCGGGAGCGCATCTCGCGACGCTCGTGGAAAGGCTCGGCGCCGACGGCTACGGCCTCGACACGGCCGCAGATCCGGCTTGGTGCTGCAAGGCTGCGGGCGGACGCGCGGCGCTGCAAGGGAATCTTGATCCTCTGGCGCTCCTCGCTGGCGGCGAGGCGCTGGAGCGCGAGGTCGATTCCGTGCTGCGGGGGTTCAAAGACCATCCCCACATCTTCAATCTCGGACACGGGGTGTTGCAGCACACGCCGATCGAGAACGTCGAGCGGCTGCTCAAGCTTGTCCGAGGCTAGGGGGAGAGGCGAATGTATCTGTGGATCAAGGCGCTGCATGTCATCGCCGTCATCTCGTGGATGGCCGGCCTGCTCTATCTCCCGCGACTCTTCGTCTATCACGCGGACGCCCTGTCCGGTCCGCTGTCCGAGACGTTCAAGACCATGGAGCAGAAGCTCCTGAGGATCATCATGCGCCCGGCGGCAGCGGCCGCCTGGGCGACGGGTCTCTATCTGGCGATTGCCGCAGACTATTTTCACTCGGGCTGGTTTCACGGCAAATTGCTGCTCGTCACGTTGCTGACTGCCGTGCATGGCTATGACGAGATGCTCGTGAAGGGGTTTGCGCACGACCGCAACGTGCGGCCGTCGCGGTTCTTCCGGTTCTATAACGAAGTTCCCACGCTGCTCATGATCGGCGCTGTGATCCTGGTGATCGTCAAGCCTTTCTAGCGTCAGCGGCGCCGGCCGCCGCCCGAGATCAACGATTCGTAAGTGAAATCGTCAAAGGACGAATAATAATCCATGTCGTCGCGGTTCATGTGGCCTTTCCCGCGTCGGCGCCGCGGCTCCTGCTCGGCGACAGAAGGGGCGAAGCCGGAAATCTCGATGCGCGACGCGCCATATTGCTCGACCCACTGGTAAAGATCGCGCGCATGATCGATCGACAGGCGCACGCACCCGTGCGAGGCGGGGCGCCCCAAGCCGCGCTCATAGGTGCCGTGGATGGCGAGCCCGCGCGAGAAGAAAATCGCATAGGGCATCGGCGCGCCGTCATATTCGTCGGAAAGGTGATCCGCGTCCATCCGCTGGACGATGAAGCTCCCGGTCGGCGTCTCGTAGCCATTGCGTCCGCTGGAGATTTTCCAGACGATCGGCGTCTCGCCGTTTTTGGTGACGGTCATGCGCTGGGCGTCGAGATCGATGCGAATCTCCACCTTGGCTGCGGCCGGGGTCGAGACAGCCAGAAGGAGGACAAGCGCCAGGACCATGGAACGTGACATAGGTGAAGATTAAGGACGCGAGCGGCGAAGGTCCAGAGAGCTGGAGACGTTTTTTCTTGGACTCCTTTTTGAAGCCGCTTCGCCGACTGCTCGCCCTCGTGCGAGAAAATGCGACGGCGAGCCCCAAAATGGGATATATTCAGCAGCGTTCGGCTAGGTCCGCGCCGTTTTGGAGCGTCAGAAGCCTATGGGCGCCGCTCGCAGAAGCGAAGAATTTTCCTTTTCAGCGCTATGAAATCGCCCATGCGCACGCGCATGGGGAGGATCTCTATTTCATGCAGACGCTGGGCGTCGAGCAGCTGGAAGCCGAGGTCGGCGCGTGGCGCGAACTCGCGTCGCGCGCGCTTGAGCCCAACGCCTTCTTCGAGCCGGGCTTCGCGCTCTTGCTCGCCCGCCATTCCACGCCGCGCGCGCGGCCCCGTTTCGTCGCCGTTTGGCGTCGCGCGGGCGCCGAGGAGCGCCGCCTTGTGGGTCTGTTCCCAATGGCGCAGACCCGCTCCTGGTTCGGCGGCTCCTTGGCGGCGATCTGGCTCGACCGCCAGGCGGCGTGCGCCGCGCCGCTGATCGACCGCGACCGCCCCGAAGAGACTCTGGCGCGCTTTCTCGATTGGGTCGGCGAGACGCAGCGCGTTTCCGGCGTGCTGTTTCCCCGGATTGTAGAGGGCGCGCCGCTCCACCGGGCGATCGTCGCCGCGGCGGGCAGCGGCGTGAGGGCGCTGGAGCGGTTCGAGCGGGCGGCGCTGCTCAAAGGTTCTAACCGCGACGAGCTTTGCCGCCGTGGCGCTTCAAACAAGACGCTCAAGGATCTTCGTCGCCGGGCGAGACGCCTAAGCGAGGACGGCGAGCTCGCTTTCACGATCACGACGTCGCCGCGCGAGACGCGCGCCGCCGCCGAGCAGTTTCTGGTTCTCGAAGCCTCGGGCTGGAAACGGGGGAGCGGGTTTCTCTCTCATCCGTCGCTGACGGCGTTTTTTCGCAGCGCCACGCGCTTGCTTGCGCGCGAAGGCAAATGCCGCATCGCGAGCCTCACACTCGACGGCCGCCCCCTGGCGATGGGCGTCGTGCTTCACAGCGGCGACCGCGTCTTCTTTTGGAAGATCGCCTATGACGAGGCCTTCCATGCCCGGGGGCCGGGCATTCATTTGGCTTATGAGCTGACCGCGGCGCTGGCGGCGCAGGAGAATGTGACGCTGACCGACTCCTGCGCGATCGCCAATCATCCGATGATCGACCGCTTTTGGCCGGACCGGCTGCCGATCTGCGACGTGGCGGCGCCGCTGCGGGGGGCTGCGCCCGCCTGGTTCGGCGCCGCCTGTCGCCTCGAGCTGCTACGCCGCAAATCGCGCGTGCGGATCAAAGCCTGGGTAAACATGCTGCTCGGGCGCAAGGAGAGCTAGTAGCTTGCGTCCCCCAATTTGAGGGGCCGAAATGCGAGCCTCCAGGCTTGCTGGAAACCCGTCAATTTGTCCGACCTAGCCCACTAGCCGGGAAAACCGGCGAGCCGCCGCGCGACCTGGGGCGTGACCCCTGTTTCGCGCAGATCGCGCAGGGATTTCGAGCCCCGGATCTTTGCGAGCTTTTCGCCGCCGGAATCGAGCAGAAGCTTGTGGTGGCGAAAGCGCGGCGCTGGCAGGCCGAGCAGCTCCTGCAGCAGGCGATGCGCGCTCGTTGACGGAAACAGGTCCTTGCCGCGAACCACGTCCGTGACGCCCTGCAGGGCGTCGTCGACGACCACAGCGAGGTGATAGCTCGCCGGCGTGTCCTTTCGCGCCAGCACGACGTCGCCCCACTCCTCCGGACGCGCCTCGACGCCGCCCAATTCGGCCTCTTCCCAGCACAGCTTCGACCCGGTCCGCGCCCGTTCCATGTCGAGCCGAAGCGCGAAGCCGGGCCTCAGCGCCTCCTCGAACGCGGGGCGCGGCTTGTCGCGGCAGGTTCCCGGGTAGAGCGGCGCGCCGTCGGGGTCGCGCGGGCCGTCCTTGCCGACGCGCTGCGCGATGTCCCTGCGCGCGCAGTCGCAAGGATAAAGCAGGCCCAGCGCATAGAGCCGCTTCAGCGCGCGGCGGTAATCGTCGAAATGCTCGGACTGTCGGCGCACCGGCCGTTCCCAATCGAGCCCCAGCCAAGCAAGATCCTCGTAGATTGCCGCTTCGAACTGGAGCCGCGCCCGGGAGAGGTCGATGTCCTCGATTCGGAGCAAAAAACGCCCGCCGCACTTGCGCGCCAGCTCGAAGTTGAGCAGCGCGGAGTATGCGTGGCCGAGATGCAGCAGGCCGTTCGGCGACGGGGCGAAGCGGAAGGTTCGTGACGCGTGGGGCAAATTCATAGCCGAGGCTGGGGCGCGCGGGCGGTGTGTTCCCGCGCACGGCGCCCGTGGTCGCGGGCTCCTAGGATGAAAACGCTCGCAGTCAAAACGAGCGCCCCGAGGACCCGCCTCGAAAAAAGGAGTCCGCCATGCACCCCGATCTTCCCACCTTCGGTTCGCAGTCTATCCCCGCGGCGGCTGCAATGAAAACATCTCTAATCCTGATTGCCGCCATCCTCGGCGTGCTCGCGGGCAAGATCGCCTTCGTCGCCCCTGCGGCCGGCTCGCTCGCGGAGCGTTCGTCCGTTGAAGCGCGCTGTTTCGAGGCGCTGGTGGAGCTCGACGAGGGCTATGGAGTCACAGCACGCGAGACGCGCCTCGTTTGTCAAAAGGCCGGCTAAGGGCGCTGTCGGCCGCGGAAGCCTGCGTTGAAGCGGCGGTCCAAGCCGCCTTAAAGCGAGTCGACCAGCGCGCGGCGACTTTCGTCGCGGCTCTCGCGCAATCTCGTTCGGCGCCATTCCTCGATATATTCTCGCGAGCGTATCTCATAAAGGCGCGAGACCGTGCGGCGGAATTCCTGCGCCTCCGGGCCGTGGTGCGCATTATAGAGTCGCTCCGCCTCCACCTCGGCCGTGAGGATCAGCTTGGTCCTCGTCTCGTAGAGCACGTCGATCAGCGCAATGAAGCGCTTTGCCTCGTCGCGCCGCTCGTAGTTCAGCGCCGGGACGTTCTCGACGACGAGCGCGTCGAAGAGTCGGGTCAGCTCGAGATAATCCGTGGCCCCGAGCGGGCGCCCGCAAAGTTGCAAGAAATCGAAACGCGCCTTGCGGCCCTCGATCTGCTCCGCCTCGACGGTTCGACCGTTGACCGGCAGACGCAGGCTCTGTCGCCCCTCGCCGCCCATGAAGGCCAAGATGCGCGCCTGCGCCTCCCGCCGCCCCCCCTCGCTCGCAAGGACGAAGAACGCCGCGTCGACGCAGGTCTTCTCCAGGCGGAAATCGGCGCGCGCATCGAGCTCGACGACCGTCGTGCGCTCCAGCAGCAGGGTTACGAAAGGTAGAAAAAGATCGCGATTGCGCCCGCCTTCATAGAGGCGCCCCGGCTCGACATTGGAGGTTGCGACCAGCACGACGCCCAAGTCGAACAGCGCGCCGAACAGGCGCGCGAGAATGGTGGCGTCGGCGATGTCGTAGACTGCGAATTCGTCGAAGCAAAGCAGCTCTGTCTCGCGCGCGAGGTCTTGCGCGACGCGGATCAACGGATCTAGCGTCGCACCGGCATCCTTGCGCGCATGGTGCAGGCGCTCGTGCGCTTCGGCCATGAAGGCGTAGAAATGCACTCGGCGCTTTTGCGCGACGGGCGCCGCATCAAAGAACAGATCCATGAGCGTTGTCTTGCCGCGGCCGACCCCGCCCCACAGATAGACGCCGCGCGGCGCAGATTTTCGGCGCTTGAGAAAGGGCAGACGAAATCCCGTCGTGCGCTTCGGCGCGGCAAGCTTGCGCGCGAGCGCGTCGAGCGTGGCGACGGCTAGAAGCTGCGCCGGATCGCGCTCCAGCGCGCCGGCGGCGGCCAGCGCTTCGTAGCGCGCGAGGAGAGTCGGAGGCTTGTCGAGCAAGATGCGGCGATCCGGGAACGGCGGCGCTAGAGCCGCCGCATGCGCCCGCTTGTGGCCGCAAATGCGCCTTCGCGCAACTCGCGATAAAGCAGCCGGTCGGGATCGACGGGCCCCGGCATGACGATCTTGCCATGGGGCACTCGAGAGAAGCCTACGCGGGCGTAATAATCCTCGTCTCCGACGAGCAGCACGAGGCCGTGACCGGCCGCCGCCGCCACTGCAAGCGATTTCTTCATGAGCGCCTCGCCGACGCCCTGCGAACGAAAGGCGGGCTCGACAGTCAGCGGCCCAAGGAGCAGGGCGGGCGTCAGATCGACCAGGATCGGGGTCATGCGGTTGGCGCCGACGAGCAGGGTGCCGACATGAGCGACGAAGGAAAGCGCATAGTCGGGCTCGACCCCTTCGCGCAGCCGATAGGCGGTGCGCGCGAACCGGCCGGGGCCGAAGGCGCGCTCGTCGAGCTTCTCGATCGCCGCTTCGTCCTGGAGCGCCATATTTGAAAAGCGGATGGCGAGATCGATCATGGCGGCGGAGTTAGCACGCGCGCGCCGGCTTGGCGAGTTCCGGCTTGGCGAGTTCGCAAAGGAGAGGGTTTGGAGAGATGGCCAATATCCGCCGAGCGACGGTCGCCGACGCCAAGGCCATTGGGAGGCTGCATGTCGCCGCCTGGCGCGAGACCTATGTCGAGTTGTTTCCGAAAGCGGCGCTCGATTCATTAGACCCCGCGGAGAAGGCCGAGAGCTGGCGTGAGACCATCCGCGACCTTGATGGCCAGCCGCCGGGCGCGGCGTTTCTTCTGTGCGACGACGCTGGCGAGGCGATGGGCTTTTCCGCGTGCGGGCTCCAGCGCGTCAAGCGGCTGGCGGCTCTGGGATTTGAGGGCGACTTCATCGCGCTCTATCTGTTGCGGCGGACGCAGCGGCGTGGCATGGCCGCGCGATGATCGGCGCAATGGCGTCGCATCTCTCCGGCCAAGGCGTTTGCGCCGCCACGGCGTGGGTCTTCCGCGACAACCTTGGGGCCTGTCGCTTCTATGAGGCGCTCGGCGGGAAGAGGACCGGGATCGAGGGAGACTGGACGGTTCTCGGCTCGACGCTCCCGGACCTGTCGTATGGATGGCGGGATTTGCGGACGCTAACATCCGCGGCGTCCTCGGAACTCGGCGCGGAAGACCAGTGAGCAAGGCGATGCGAAAGCTTCGAGCCTCACGCCTTCCATTTGATCGAGCAGCCGATCGAGGCGAGCTGGTTCTTGCGCGTTCCGTTGGTCGCCGCGATCTCGCGCATCGCCTCCAGGAGCTCGCGACGCGCCCCTTTGGGCGGCGGCGTCGTGCGGCC
>Ga0187782_10001546_pt1 | contig 16796 bp, 14 predicted proteins | sample 0715_SJ02_MP15_2_FD_132454 | JGI IMG/M metagenome (GOLD analysis project Ga0187782, IMG submission 132454) | Tropical peat soil microbial communities from peatlands in Department of Meta, Colombia - 0715_SJ02_MP15_20_MG | ecosystem: Environmental > Terrestrial > Soil > Wetlands > Peat | place...
GCTCGTCGCCATTGTCGCCTCAAATCCGGTTTCAGCGGCCGGCGCCTCGGCGCCGATGAGAATTCCGCGGTCGCCGAACCTCGGCGGCGTCAGGCGTTTACGGTCTCCTCTTTTGAGGGTTTTCGTTCGCGGCGGGGCGGGAAATTCAAAGGTCGCGGCGCGCCTTCAACGCCGCCCGAACAGGCGCTCGATGTCGGCAAGCTTTAATTCGACATAGGTCGGCCGGCCGTGGTTGCACTGACCGGCGTTCGGCGTCGTTTCCATCTCGCGCAACAGCGCGTTCATCTCGGCGGGCTTCAAGATGCGGCCGGCCCTCACGGAATGGTGGCAGGCGATCGTCGCCAGCCGATGGTCGAGCCTACGTTCGAGCGTTTCGGAACCGTCGTCGGCGAGCGCGTCCTCGGCGAGGTCGCGCACGAGGCCTTGAAGGTCGCCGGCGGCGACAAGCGCCGGCGCCTCGCGCACCAGCACCGCGCCTTTGCCGAAGCCTTCAAGGGCAAGGCCGAGCGCCTCGAGTTCTTCAGCGCGCGCCAACAGGGCCGCGGCGCCGTCCGGCGCGAGGTCGACGACGAGCGGGGTCAAGAACCCCTGCCGCTCAATCCCTGTCTCCGCGCGCTGGCGCTTGAGCTTCTCGTAGACGATGCGCTCGTGCGCCGCATGCTGATCGACGATGACGAGCCCGTCCGTCGTCTCGGCGACGATGTAGGTCTCATGGAGCTGCGCCCGCGCCGCGCCGAGCGGCGCGCCGCGATCCTGCGGGGCGATTTGCGCTTCGCTCGGGGGACCGGCGGGCGGCGCGTCGGAGAGAAGCGGCCGCGCCTCCTCCGAAAATTCGTTTCGCGCGAGCGGCGCGGAAGGCGAGGCTTGAGGGCGGAAGACGGCCGTCGGCGTCTCGGCCGGCCGGAACGCCGAAGCGAGCCCGTCGAGCATCGCCGCGCGATGCTTCACGCGGCCGAGCGCGCGTTGGATCGCGCCGATAATTGCGCCGCGAACGGCCGATGAATCGCGAAAGCGGACCTCGGCCTTCGCCGGATGCACGTTGACGTCGACATCGGCAGCGTCGCACGCGACGAAGAGGAGCGCCGCCGGATGCCGGCCGCGCGGGATCGTGTCGAGATAGCCTGCGCGCAGCGCGCCGGCGATGAGCTTGTCGCGCACGGCGCGGCCGTTGACGAAAGCGAATTGCCAATTGGCGTTCGGCTTGTTGAAGGTCGGCAGCGCCGCAAAACCGCTGACGCTGACGCCCTCGCGGCGCTCGTCGAGGGCGACGGCGTTCTCTAAGAACTCGTCGCCGAGCGCCTGGCGCGCGCGCGCGCTCAGAGCCTCGACGCCGTCGGCGGCGGCGAGCCAATCGAATTGCCCAGCGCCGTCGGCGGCGAAAGAAAAGCGCGTCGCCGGATTGGCGAGCGCCAGGCGGCGCACGACGTCGACGACCGCCTGTTGCTCGGCGCGGTCGGTTTTCAAGAATTTGAGGCGGGCGGGGGTCGAGGCGAACAGGTCGCGCGCCTCGACGAGCGTTCCGCGCGTGTGCGCGACCGGCTCGACGTCGCCCTTAACGCCGTCCTCGATGATGAGCCGCCAGGCGCGCTCGGCGCCGTTAAGACGGCTTCGAATTTCAAGCCGCGAGACGGAGGCGATCGACGGCAGCGCCTCGCCGCGGAAGCCCAGCGTTCTGATCGCTTCGAGATCGCCGTCTTTTAGCTTGGAGGTCGCGTGCCGTTCGACCGCCAGCAAGAGATCGTCTTTGTCCATGCCTGAGCCGTCGTCGCTGACGCGGATAAGCCCGCGGCCGCCGAGCTCAATGGCGACGTCGATGCGCGTCGCGCCGGCGTCGAGCGCGTTTTCCAAAAGCTCCTTTGCCGCCGCCGCCGGGCGCTCGATCACTTCGCCCGCGGCGATCCGGTCGATTGTGAGCGGGTCGAGGCGCCGGATCGCCATGAAGAAACCTTCGCCGACTACAGCTTGGAAAAACGCGACGCGAACGCGACTTTGCGAGCTGAGAGCCTTAAAAAAACGCCGGCCGACGAGGCTGCGTCCTCAATCTCTTTTTTAAGGAGCCGGACGCGCCCCTGAATCGGTCCCCCTCTTGCCGCTTGGCCGGCCGACCATGGCGACGCTTAGCGACCCGTCGCCGAACAGCCGCTTGGCGGCGCGCTTGGCGTCGTCAAGCGTCACCTGGCCGATGAGGCGATTGCGCTCGACGAGCCAATCAGGCCCATGGCCCTCGTTCTGAATTTGTACGAGCTGGTGGGCGATTTTGGTCGACGTGTCGAAGCGCAGCGGATAGGAGCCGATGAGAAAGGTCTTCCCCTTCTCGATCTCCTCGCTTTTCAGGCCGCCGTCGGCGACGTCGCGGATCTCCGACTGAATGACCGCAAGCGATTCGTTCGCCCGCTCGTTCTTGGTCGTCGTCGCGCCGTAGACGAAGCTTGCATGATCAAGCGCGCGAAGATCCGCCCACACCGAATAAGCAAGCCCGCGTTTCTCGCGCACCTCGCGAAACAGCCTTGAGGTCAAGCCGACGCCGCCGAGCACCTGCAGCACGACATGCGCCGCAAGGTAGTCGGGATCGTCGCGGGAGATCCCGGGCCGCCCGAAGCGGATCGTCGTCTGCGGCACGTCGAGGTCGACGGCCTCGACGCCGCCGAGGCCCTGAAACTCGGCGGGCGGGACCGGCAGGCATCCGTTCGCCTTCGGCAGCGACGCGAACGCTTGGTCGACGAGCGCGCTGGCGCTCGCCTCAGAAATGGCGCCGACGACGGCGATGTGCAGGCCTGCCCGCGCAAGGAGCCGGCGCGCGAGATCCAAAAGATCGGCGCGCGTGACCGCGGCGACGCTTTCGAGGCTGCCGTCGGTTGCAAGGCCGTAAGGATGGCCGGGAAAGACGCGGGTGCGCCACGCCCGACCGGCCATGGCGCTCGGGTCTTTCAGCTCGTGCCGGAGCTTTGCGCTGAGCTGCTCTCGGACCCTTACGATCGGCTCGTCGTCGAGCCGCGGCGCGTTTAAGGCCAGCGCGAACAGGTCCTGGGCGCGATCAAGATGACGCGTCAAGCATCTCAGCCGTCCGCCGAGAACGTCGCGCTCCGTATGAAAGCCGAGCTCGATGGCGTAGTCGTCGAGCGCCTCGTGGAAGGCGCGCGAGTCATAGGGTCCCGCCCCTTCGTCGAGGAGCCCGGCGAGAATTTCGACCGCGCCCGCTTTGCCCGGCGGGTCTTGCGCGGCGCCGCCGGGAGCCGCGAATTCGAGCGCGACGACCGGCACCGAATAATCCTCAACGAGCCAATAGGCGAGGCCGGACGGCGTCTCAACGACGCGGAGCGGCACGGCGCCGTGGGCAAGGGGCTCGACGATGGCTTTGTTCATGGGTCAATTGTCCTTCAAGGCCCTCTTGGGCCTAGCGGTTCACGCGGCGGCTTCGGCGTGCAAGAGATAGCCGGTGACGCCGCGGCGCGGCTCGAGCCAGCGTTTGGCCGCCGCGACGATCGCCTCGGCGGGAACGGCGTCGATGCGCGCCGGCCAGCCGAGCACCTCCTCGACGCTCTCGCCGATCGCCAGCGCCGCGCCGTACCAGCGCGCGAGCGTCGCCTGGCTGTCCTGCGCGTAGATCGCGTCGGCGACAAGACGGGTCTTGGCGCGCCTCAGCGCGTCGGCGTTGACGCCCTCGGCGAGGAACTTGGCGATGACGCGATCGACGCTTGCCCCAAGCGCGTCGAGGCCGACGCCGGGCGCCGGAACGACGTAAAGGAGAAAGCGCGTGTCGTCGATCGCCGAGCCCATGTAATAGGCGCCGGCTGCGACCGCGATCTTTTCGTCAAGCACGAGGGCCCGATAAAGCAGGCTCGTCTGCCCGCCGCCTAGAAGATGCGCGAGGAGCTCGATGGCCTCGGATTCGCCCGGCGCCGCCGTGCGCGCCGAGGGCGCCAGATAGCAGCGCTGCCAGCTCGGCTGCTCGACCTTCTCATCCTCGACCGCGACAAGCCGCCTTGCGACCGGGCTCGGCTCGCGGGTGCGATGGCGCTCGATCCGGGCGCCCCGCGGTTCGATCTTGCCATAGTTGAGCTCGGCGAGCTTTAGCGCCTCTTCCGGCTCGACGTCGCCCGCAACGACGACGATCGCGTTCTCGGGCGTATAGAAGCGCCGGTAATAGGCGAGCGCGTCGTCGCGGCCGAGCGTTTCGATTTCATGGGTCCAGCCGATGATCGGCGTGCCGTAGGGGTGGTGCGTGAACAAAGCCGCCTGCACCGCCTCCGAGAGCTGCGCTCCCGGGTCCGCGTCGCAGTGCATCCGCCGCTCCTCGAGCACAACGTCGCGCTCGGGCGCGACGATCTCGTCGGTGAGCTGAAGCCCCGTCATCCGGTCGGCCTCAAAGGCCATCATCTCGGGCAGGTGCTGCTTGGCGACGCGCTGGAAATAGGCGGTATAGTCGTTGCTGGTGAAGGCGTTCTCCTGGCCGCCGAGCTCGGTCACGCGCGCGGAGAACTCGCCCTGAGGATGCGCCTTCGTGCCTTTGAACATCAAGTGCTCGAGGAAATGGGCGATGCCGGACTTGCCGGGGGGATCGTCGGCGGCGCCGTTTCGATACCACACCATATGCGTGACGACCGGCGCCCGGTGGTCGGGAATTGCGACCAAGGCGAGCCCGTTGGCGAGGCGGAATTCTCTAACATTGGCTTGAGGCGACGCGGCGTCGGTCATCGAGCATCCTTGAACGTTTCCCGGCGGCCGGGCGTCGCCGCGCGACCGTCGTTAATGGCGACATATAGGCAAGCGCTCCCGTCCCCGCCAGTCGCGCGCGCGAAGGCGGGAGCCGGGTTCTTAAACGATATTTACCGTCCGGAAGGACGCGAAGTCGACGGCGAGGGACATTTCAGGCCTCGGCGCCTTGGCCCATTGTCCGAGAAAGCCCGAAGCGAAAATCGTGCGGACGGATGTCGGACGCGAGGCTCGCGCCGCGGCAAAAAGACAATCCGCTGCGCGCCACAACCGTCGCATTGACGTAACGTCTCTCCCCGGTACGTTGCGTCACTCGCCGAAACGTAAAGAATTGGTTCATCTATACATAAGTTTTTAATCGCCCGGCGCCAGAGGGAGATAACGATTTCAAGGTAAAAGTCGAATCGGCGCGAGGCGATGCGGCGCGTCCGGGATCGGACACGATGGCTTTTGGGCAAAAAACTCCGCGATCTTCTCCCTTGCGCCCCAGCGCGGAGGCCCTCACGGCGATCGCCGACGTCCTGAAGCAAAGCCAGCGGCGGGTTTCCACGGCCCTGCGCTCGATTCCCGCTCACCTTCAGGTGTTGCGCCAGCCCGTCGTCGGTTTCGGGCTCATCGTGATCGCGCTGATCTGGGTCTGCGCTTATGTGCTGATCGGCCAGGAACAGGCATCGATCCAGCGCGAAACCGAGAGAGACGTCGAGAGCCTGTCGACGATCTTCGAGCGCAACGTTTTCCATACCGTGAGCGATCTCGATCGCATTCTCAAATTCTTGATCTGGGCGCACGAGAAGAGCGGCAAGAACGCGGATTGGCGGCGGCTCGTGAAGCAAGACTATTCGGTCGACGACGAGGCGGTGCAGATCGCCGTCACCGACGCGACCGGCATGATGATCACGAGCAGCGTCGATCTCAATCCGCAGACGCCGATCGACCTTTCCGACCGGCCGCATTTCCTGGCGCAGCTTCATTCGACGCGCGACGAACTCTTCATTGGGCCGGTCGTCATCGGCCGGGCGTCGGGCAAGCTTTCCGTCCAATTCTCGCGCAAGACGGTCGACGAGAACGGCAAATTCGCAGGCATCGTCGTCATTTCGCTCGACCCGCGCCACTTCGTGCAGCCCTATATGAAGACCGACCTCGGCGAGGGCGGCGGCGTGGCGCTCGTCGGCGATGACGGCATCCTGCGCGCCGGCACCGGCGTGTTCGCCTCGCATATCGGCCAAAGAGGGGACGACCCGTCGCTGCCGATCGATCACGTGGTTTCTGAAAAAGCGACGACGATGAGCAACGGCATCGTCTTATCGTCGCGCGAGGTTCAAGACTATCCGCTGCGTGTCGTCGTGGCCTCGCCAAACGCCGGGTCGCTTCCGGACTGGCGCTGGCACCGCACCGGCTATTGGGCCGCGGCGGTGGCGCTTTCGCTGGCGACGCTCGTCATCATGATCGGGGTCGCCGCCAGGCGAAATCGATACGAGCAGCGAATTCTCAACCTTTCCCGCCACGATTCCTTGACCGGGCTGCCCAATCGCAACGAGCTGCTTCAGCGGCTCGAATGGCTTTATCGTCAGCCCCCCGAGCAGCGCCAGTTCGCCTTGCATCTGATCGATCTTGATCGATTCAAATTCGTCAACGACACGTTCGGCCACGACGCCGGGGACGAGCTTTTGCGCGAGGTGGCGGCGCGGCTGCGGCCGTTGTCGGGCTCAGAAATCGTCGCGCGGCTTGGCGGCGACGAATTCGCGATTCTGCAGCGCGTCGAAGATTACCGCGCCGACGCGCGCATCTTCGCTTTGGACATCATCGCCAGGCTGTCGGAACCCTTGACGCGCGGGCGCTTAAGGATCGCCGTCGGCGCGACGATCGGCGTCGCCTCGGCCCGCAGCGACGGCGCGGCGGCCGGCGACCTTATGAAGTCTGCCGACCTTGCCCTCTATGCGGCCAAGAACCAGGGCCGCGGCGGATACCGCCATTACGACCAATCGATGCTGCGCGCGATCCAGGATCGGCAGCGCATCGAGAACATCCTGCGCACCGCGTTGCGCAACGGCGGCTTCGAATTGGCCTATCAAGGCGTCAATTGCGTCAAGACCGAGCAAATTCTGGGCTTTGAGGCGCTTTTGCGCTTAGCGGGCCCGGAGAATGCGTCCCTCGGCCCGGCCGTGTTCATCCCCGTCGCCGAGGATTGCGGGCTCATCACCGAAATCGGCGCATGGGTCCTTCAGCGCGCCTGCAGGGATGCGGCGCGATGGCCGGCCCCGACCCGCGTCGCCGTCAATTGCTCGCCGGTGCAGTTCGAATGCTGCGACCTGGTCGAACTCGTCGGCAAGGCGCTGGCCGAGACGGGCCTTGAGCCTTATCGCCTCGAGATCGAAATCACCGAATCGATGCTGCTTCGCGAGCGCGCGGTCGAGCAACTGAAGGCATTGCGCGCGATGGGCGTCGGCGTGTCGATCGACGACTTCGGAACGGGATATTCCTGCTTAAGCTACCTCGAGAAATGCCCCGTCAGCTCGATCAAAATCGATCGCTCGTTCGTGCGCAAGATCGACGAACGGCGCGAGGCCGTCGCGACGCTGAGAGCAATCATCGATCTTGCGGCGAGCTTCGGGCTGACGACGGTCGCCGAGGGCGTCGAAACCCGCGCCCAATTCACGGTCTTGCGGGATCTCGGCTGCAACAGCGTGCAAGGCTATTTCTTCAGCGCCCCAAGCACGCTTGCGGAGGCGGAGCGGGCGATCGGCTTGGGGGCGTATCGGCCGTTGGCGGGGGCGGCGTGAGGCCCTGCGCTCGCGACCGCGGCGGCCGACTTCTGCCGCGCCTCCCGTAGCGTCAACGCCAGCCCGGCGAGAACCACGATCGCGGAGCCTAAAAGCAAAGATTGGCTCGGCGCATCTCCCCAAACGACATAGCCGATGATCATAGCCCAGACGAGCAACAGGTAGTAGAAGGGCGACACCACCGTCGTCATCGCCAGGCTCAACGACTTCGTCCAAAGGTATTGGCCGACGCCCCATGCGACCCCGCCGCCCGCGAGCGCAGCGGCGTCGCTCAGGGTCAGCGCCTTGACCCCGAACGCCAAAAGCAGCGCGTGCAGCGCCGCGACGATGCTCAATTGCCACATGAGCAGCGTCAACGTGCCTTCGGTCTTGGTCATCGACCGCACGGCGACGGTGACGCTCCCGTACATCACCGCGTTCGCAAGCGCGAATAGCGCGCCCAGTTGAAGGGAGCTTGCGCCCGGGTGAGTGACGACCAGCACGCCCAAGAATCCGACGATCAGCGCTAGGAAGCGCGGAAGGTCCATTCGCTCCTTAAGCCACAGGACCGAGATGAGCGACGAAAAGAGCGGCGCCGAAAAGCCAATCGCAATGGCGCCGGCTAGCGGCATGAGCCCAACGGCGAAGACCGTGAAAGTCTGGGAGATCGATTGGGAAAGGCCGCGGGCGAAATGCGCCTTGGGCTTTTTCGTGTCGAACACCGGCCAGCCGGCCGTTGGCAGGATGATCGCGGCGCAGACGAGGAGCGAGGTCAAGGACCTTGAGAACATCACCTCGCCGATCGGATAGCGGACGAACTCCGCCTTCATCACCGCGGTCGAGGCGGCGAACATCATCGTCGCGAGCGACATGCAGAGGATGCCGAGAAGCGTGTTCCGCCGCGTTGTGGGCGCGCCATGGTTCGGCGGGGCGGCAGGGCCGGGGCTCGTCTTAAGTTCAGTCGCGCCCATCGCTGAAAGCCTCGAAGCGCGCCTTTCTACGCGACCAATGCGTCAACGGCGCCGCTGATGAGGTTCGCCTCAAGCAGCAGCTCGGGGCGCAATCCGTCGGGTTCGGCGACCGGCGTCAATTGGGCGGGTAGACCTTTTAGCGCCGCCGTCAGCTCCCGCCTCGACGCGGCGGCCTCCTCAAGGCTGACCTTGACGAAGCTTAATTTTGCCCCGACCGCCGCTCTCGCCAGGCGATGGAGGTCTGCGGAAACGACAGTGGCGATCTTGGGATAGCCGCCGGTCGTCTGATGCTCGTTGAGCAGGACAAGCGGCGCGCCGTCGCCGGGGATCTGGATCGACCCGCGGGCGATTCCGTCGGAAGCGATGTTGAAGCCGCGCGCATGGTGAAGCGGCAGGCCCTCAAGGCGCATCCCCATGCGGTTGCGTTGCAGCCCGACGAAGTATTCGCGCGAAAAGAACGCTTCCGCTGCGTCAGGGAGGAAATGATCGAATTGCTGTCCTTCCAAGACGCGGATTTTCAGATTGTCCTCCGGCGCGGCGAGCGGGAGAGAGAATTCTCCTCGCCGCGTCACGCTCTCGCGCTTCAACGGCAGTCGGTCCTCCGCCGCCAGGGGTCGGCCCTCGAATCCGCCGAAGGCCCCTCGGACATAGGTCGAGACGCTGCCCAACACCGGCGCGACGTCGAAACCGCCTTCGGCCGCCATGTAAAGAAGAAACGAACCCTTGAACGCGCCGACACGCACGACGTCGCCGCGCTGCAAGAAGAGGCTTCGGCCGGTCGGGCTCGTCCCGCCGGCGATCGACTGATCCTGTCTTGACACGACGATCGAGGCTTCGGCGCCCGAGAACGCGACCCTTGCCGCCTCCGCCTCCACGATGAACGACGGGCCGGCGCCGGCGCACTCGAGGCAGCCTGCTTCTGGACGGTTCCCAACCAGCAGGTTCGCGGCCTGCAGGCTCGTCGCGTCCATCGCGCCGCATGAGGGGATTCCGACGCTGTGGAGCCCCGGACGGCCAAGGTCCTGCACCGTCGTCAACGGACCTGGATCCAAAAAGCGCAGGAACGCGCTCATGCGGGACGCCCGAACCGGGCGTCTTTGACGCCTTCTAACAGGTGCGGCGGGACGCCGATCCCGCCGCCGAACGCCGCCGCCTGCTCAAAGTCCCGCCGGTCGATCGGCTGAAACACGACCTCGTCGCCCGGCTCAATGACGCGCCGATCGGGATGCTCGGGGTCGAACAGGCTGATCGGCGTGCGGGCGATGATGCGAAGTCCGCAAGGGGTCGGCCTTGGGAAGATGCACGTCATCCGCATGGCGATGCCGATCGAGCCGGCCTCGACGCGCGGGCGCGGGCTTGCAAGGCGCGGCATGACAAGATCGTCCGGCAGGTCGCCGAGATAAGGCTGGCCGGGCAGAAAGCCCAGCATATAGACGTAGAAAACGATCGACGAGTGCCGTCCGGCAAATTGGCGAACCGTGAGGCCTGCCTTGTTCGCGGCGTCCTCTAGGTCCGGCGCGAGGTCGGGGTCGTAGCAGGCGGGCACCTGCCACCGGCGCTTGCGGGGCGTAAGGCGCGTCTTGCGGTCAAAAATCGCGGCGATTTCTTGGGCGAGCTCGTCGTGGCCGATCTCATCGGGGTCGAACGAGACGAACAAGGACCGAAAGGTCGGCGTCGTTTCGATGACGCCGCGCACGCGCTCGGAACGGATTTGTTCCGCCAGCGCGACGACAAGTTCGCTGTGCCGTCGATCAATCGCATCGCCGAATTCGACGACGAGCGCGGCGTCGCCGGCCGGGCGGATGCGAAAATCGCTCATTCGGCGGCGAGCGTGGCGCTGTCTTTCAGGACCGGCGCGTCGATGAACCAGGGCTTCTCGCTCGTGCCCCGCCGCAGCGAATACATGTAGAAAATCGGCAAATTCTCGGGGAAGAGCGGGCGAAGATCGCCGCCGTTGAACGTGATGAAAATGGCCAACGGGTAAACCCGCTCGATCGCCTGCCGCTCTCGGAGATTGGCCCGGAAGTAAAAGCGGGCGGCCTCAACGGGGGTCGCGCGGCCGCGGTGCCATTTGGCGGCCGAAGCCGACAGCTTCGCAAGCAACGCCGATCCGGGAAGATGCTCGTCCTCCGGGATTTCTCGAATCGGGCCGGCTTCGCCCATCACCTCGCTCATCGCGACGGTCGAGAAACCCTTCGCGCCCGCGAGCTTTGCGACCTCCAAGAAATATCGCGCCGTCGAAACGTCGTCGTAACCGTTGATCCGCGCGTGGGTGTCGGTGAACACCAGATGCAGCGCCGCGCCGATGGGATAGGCGAGCTCGACGCGATGGATGAGCGAGCCGAGATAATCGAGGCACTGCGCTTCCGGCTCGGCGGCGTGCCGCCTGGGGCCGCGCCCCCAATACATGACGAATTCGACGGGCCGCCCATCGGCCAGGGCGTGCTCGACGGCGCGAGCCAGGCGTTCTGGCGTGTCCGGCTGCTGGCGCTTGAAAGACCATGTATTGAATGACTTGAGAACTTTATCGGCGCTGTAAGAATTTCCGTCTTCGCTTTTTCGATGATTATGTGGCGCCTTGTGATTCTTGCTATGTCTAGATACCCTCGCCGCTTCGTTCATACCCTCTCTCTCGGCGTGGGTATTCTCCAGTATACCGTACATTGCATGCCCCCGCGCTGCTGATACGTGTAAATTTTACCCACTGAAAAAGGTTATAGCCTAGTTCACTCTATATGGCAATGCAGATTAACGAACCGTTAAGACTAACTGCGCATTAAGATTAACGGCAAAAATGGCAAGACCGGGGCTTAGAGGCTTTCCGATCCGCCCAAGCGTCGCCGGATTGCGCCGACGAGGCGGCGGCCTCGGCGCCGGGTAAGGCCAAGCCTCGAGGCTTGAGCGCGCCATTCGGGAGACGTCTGACGAACGGCGCCCCACGCCGGCGGGCAGGGCCCGTCAGCGAAAAATTCCGCGGCGAAACAGGGTTTTACGCGTCGAACGGGCCGTTCGGCCGCGCGGGTTCTCTCGCCTCGCGTTTGAAAATGGCTCGCCCCCTCAGGCGTGGGCAGAGGCCAGCCGACCCATAGGGAAGCGATCAAAAATGCGCGAGGCCCGAGGCCGAAGGGCGAAGCGTGCGATATTGGCCGCGGGCGGCGCGATCGGCGGCGATGATGGCGAGCGCCGAGAGAATCATCCACGGGACGTTCATCCAGCCCGTCGACGTGAAGGCGAGCGTCACGATCGTGACGAGCGTTGCCGTAAAGTAAGGCTGCATGCGCGGCGAGGCCTCGTTGATCGCCTCGAAGGACCGCCAGAGCGCGAAGGCGGCGACGGCCGCGCCGACCAGCCCGAGATCGTACCAAATCTCGAAGATCAGCGAGCGCGGCGCATCCGGCGGAAGCACGCCGCCCTTGAGCGCCCTCACCGCGGCTTCGACGCCGTGCCCCGTGACGAGGCGCAGCGGCTCCCGCCAGATGACGTCGGCTGCGGCGGCGAGCGAGGGGCCCGGCGGCGGCAGGGAGGCGAGATCGACATGGGCGATCGGCCGCACGAACAGCGGCGCGAGGATCGGCGCGAGCGGCGCGGCGAGCGCCAAGAGCGCCGCGAGGCGGCCGAGTTCGCGCGCGGTGCGCCGCGCGTCAGAAAGCGCGAAGGAGAAGGCGGCAAAGCCTGCGAGCAGCGCCGCCGAATTCGCCGGCGGCCCGGCGATGCGGGTGAACACCAAAGCGAGAATGACGAGCGCGCGGGCAAGGCCATTGCGTCCGCGCGCGGCGCAGGCCGCCATCGCCGGAAACACCATGACGACGACCGCCAGCGAAAGATTGGTCGAAGCGTCCTCGTCGACCGTCCAGCCCTGAAGGCCGGCGGCGGCGATCGCCAAGGCGACGGCGACGGCGACGACGACGCCGATTGGAAACAGATAGAGATCGGCCGCCCGCGTATGCGGTCGCCCCGCAAGAACGACAAAACCCGTCGGCAGCGCGATCGCCACGAGCGTGGCGAGGCGGCGAAGTCCAAGGCCCGGAAACGGCGTCCAAAGAAGCGAGATCGTCGCCCAAACGAAGACGGCGACCCAGGCGGCCGTCGCTATCGATCCGCGCATCGACTTGAACCGCCCGAAAAATCCGCCGGGCGGGTCCAGCGCCTGCGCGGAAGCGAGCAACCCAACGCCAATCGCGAATACGATCTCCACCGCTCCGGCGCCAAGGCCCGCGGCCGCAGGCACGCCGATTGCGAGCGCAACCGAGCCGATGCGCGCCAGCAGCCGCGAGGCGTCGGCGGCGTCGTCATGAGGGGCGAAGAACGTGGCGTCGGACATTCGGCGATTAAGGGCCAAGATCGCCTGTCATATAGGCCGTCCGAGCGCTGGGCACTGTAGGCAGACCGCCACAGTTCGGCGCGAATTGCGTTTTTCGCGCGAGGGTTAAGCGTCACAGAGGGGTGAGAATGAAGGGCAAGGACGAGACCGCCCTTGACCAAAGCGCATAACGACGCATGAAGAGGCGCGGCCTGCGAGGGCAAACGTGAAGACGCGTAACGCCACGGCCGCCCGCGCGAGGCCAACGTCGCCGAAACCCCCGATGAGACAACGACATGACGAGGCGCCGGGGCGAGGTCCGCCCCTGAAGGTCAAGGGCGAGATCCGCGCGCGCTTTCGGGCCGGGCCTAAGGTTTCAAACGTGTTCGACGTCTTTGAATCGGGCGGCTTTCGACTGAAGTTTCCGCGCGGCGGCCGCGCCCGCGAGGCGGTGCTCCTAAACGCCGGCGGCGGCCTTGCCGGCGGCGATCGTCTCCTTCTCGACCTCGCCGTTGAGGACGGCGCGGACGTGGTCTTCACCTCGCAAGCCGCCGAAAGGGTCTATCGCGCGGAAGGGGAGGGCTGCCGAATCGAAACGCGGCTCGATGTCTCAGAGAACGGGCGGCTTTATTGGCTTCCGCAGGAGACGCTGCTCTTTGACGGCGCGTCGCTTGAGCGCCGTCTCGACGTGAGGCTCGCTTCCGGCGCCGAGCTCGCGCTCTTAGAGAGCGTCGTTTTCGGCCGTCTCGCCTCCGGCGAAAGCGCGATCCGCGCCGCTCTCGTCGAGCGCTGGCGCGTCCGCCGCGCGGGCAGACTGATATTTGCCGACGAGACGCGAATTACGGACGGCGCCCGCACGCTCGACCGCGTGGCCGTCGGCGCCGGCGCGCGCGCGTTGGCGACGATGCTCATTTGCGCGCCCGAGCCTGAGGCTTTGGTTGCGCGGCTGCGCGGCGCTTTCGCGCCGAGCGCGCCCGAGCGCGAAGGCTTTGAGGCCGGCGTCAGCCTCGTTGAGGGCCTTGTCGTGGCGCGCGCGCTCAGCCCTGATCCCGGCCGATTGCGCTTGAAGCTAATTGACGCCATTGTCGCGGCGACCGGCCATAAGCCGCCGCGTGTCTGGGGCTAGGGCCAAACAGGGCCAATCGTCATGCATTTGACGCCGCGCGAAAAGGACAAGCTGCTCATCGCCATGGCCGCGCAGGTGGCGCGCCGCCGGCTCGAGCGCGGGGTGAAGCTCAACCATCCCGAGGCTGTGGCCTTGATCACGGATTTCGTCGTCGAGGGCGCGAGGGACGGTCGTTCCGTCGCCGAGTTGATGGAGGCCGGCGGCCATGTCTTATCGCCAAGCCAGGTCATGCCGGGGGTCGCCGAGATGATCCACGATATCCAGGTCGAGGCGACCTTTCCGGACGGCACGAAGCTCGTCACGGTTCATCAGCCCATTCGGGGCGCGGAAGCGGAGTTGACGCCCGGCGAAACGATCGTCGAAGAGGGCGAGATCGCCATGAACGAAGGGCGAGACACGGTGACGCTTGAAGTCGCAAATTCCGGCGATCGGCCGATCCAGGTCGGCTCGCATTATCATTTCTTTGAGACCAACCCCGCCTTGCGCTTCGATCGCGCCAGGGCGCGCGGCTTCCGGCTCGACATTCCGGCCGGAACCGCCACCCGGTTCGAGCCTGGCCAGACGCGCACCGTTCGCCTGGTGGCGATCGCGGGCAAACGCGTCGTCCAGGGCTTCCGCGGCGACGTCATGGGCAAGGTCTAAGCCCTTGATGTTGCAACGCGACGAGAAGCTGAGGAGAGATCGAAAACGATTGCGCCCGGAGGCTCTAAGATGACCCAAACGCCCTTCACCGTCCGTCCGGCAACGTCCATGTTGGTCGCTCGGCGCTTTGCCGCCGTCGCCGTCGGCGTCGCGCTGTTGGCGGCGAGCGCGAAGACCCAGGTTCCCTTCTGGCCGGTCCCGATGACCTTGCAGCTCTTGGCCGTCTGGGCGTTGGCGGTCGCCTATGGGCCCTCGCTCGCCTTCACGACCTTCACGGCCTATCTCGCGGCCGGCGCGCTCTCGCTTCCGGTTTTCGCCGGCGCGACCGCGGGGCCTGCCTATCTGCTCGGCCCGACGGGCGGCTATCTCGCCGGCATGCTCGTCGCGTCCGGCGTGGTCGGACGCTTGGCCTATGGACGCGGCCTTATCGACACGGCGCTGGCGCTGCTTGTCGGCGTGGCGATCGTCTATGCCTGCGGCGCGCTGTGGCTCTTAAGGTTCCTTCCGCCTGGCGAGGTTCCACAAAAAGCCGTCGGGCTCTTCGCGGTCGTGGACTTGATCAAGGTGGCGATTGTCGCGTTCGGCGCGACGGCGCTCGCCTTGCCGCTCGCAAGGCTGCGCGCCTGGCTCGGTCTTGCGCTTTAGACGATCTTATAGACCTGGCCCGTCTGCCGGCCCTCGATGCTGCGGCTGAAGGCGCGCGCCGCGCGGGCGGAAGGGATCGGATCAAAGCCGCGGAAGAACGGCGCGTAGCTGCCCATCGACTCCTCAAAGACCGTCGGACTGACGGCGTTGATGCGAATGCCGCACGGCATTTCGACCGCCGCGGCGCGCGCAAAGGCCTCAAGCGCGCCGTTGACCATGCTGGCTGAGGAGCCGGCGACGATGGGGCTGTCGGAGAGGACGCCGGCGATGAGCGTGATCGAGCCGCCGTCCTTCAAGACGTCGCGCGCCGCAAGCGTGAGGTTGACTTGGCCGAGCAGCTTGTTCGTCAGGCCAAGGCCGTAGACGGAGCTCGCCAAAGGCGCCGGGGCGATCGCCGCCATCGGCGCGAAGTTCACGGCGCCCGCGGCGCAGGCGACCGCGTCGAGCGGCCCTGCCGCTTTCAGACCCTGAACGATGCTTAACTGATCGGCGATGTCGATGCGAATGTCGCCGGATTTGGAGCCGGCGGAGACGATCTCGTGGCGAGAGCCAAGCTCCTTTACGATCGCCCGGCCAAGCTCGCCGCTCGCGCCGATAAGCAGAATGCGAAGTCGGGCGTCATCCGCCATGGCGCGGCTCTCCAGCTTAAGGAAACGGCCTCGTCTCTGTCGCTTGGCTCGACGAATGTAAAGCTTTGGCGCGAGGGGCGCGGCGCTTTGCCGTCCGGGCGTTTGCGGCGTATGGTTAGAGGCAATGCGAGTCGACGCTTCATGGGCCGCCGCGGTGCGGGTTGTCGCGGTCGCCATGGTGGCGCTGCTCTCCGGCTGCGGCGGATGCTCTTTCGGCGGCGGCCAGTCTCCTCCCCTCGTCGCGCCTGTCGCTGAGGCCGCGCCCGACTACGGCGGGCTCTTTGTCGGCGCCCTTGGCGCCGCAATCGCGCCGAGCGATCGTCAAGCGGCCTATGAGGCGCTTGCCCAAGCGCTCGATTCGCTTCAGCGCCGCTCATGGAAAGGCGAGCGCGGCGTGTTCGGGTATTTCGAGCCCTTAGGGGCCGGCGGATCGAACTGCCGCACATTCGCCGCGACCATCTACGTCAATGGCCGCGCGCAGAAGGCGGATGGCAAAGCATGCAAGAGCGACGCCGGCGACTGGCGCGCCGCCACGTGACCCCTTGAAAGAGCGCAAGGCTTTGGTCCGAAGCCCGCGACATCAGGAGGCGCGCAGAGCTGGCGCTTGTCGCATGTCGGCTGTGATAAGGCGCTGAAGCGATGTTTGCGATCCTCGCCGCGCTTCTAACCGGCGTTGCGCTTGTCTTCGCGCTCGCGCCCCTTATCGTGCGTCCGCGGGCAGCGGCGGCAGGCGGCCGAGAGGAGGCGTTCTACCGCGCGCAGCTTGCCGACATCGCGCGCGACGTTGAGCGCGGACAATTGCCCGCTCAAGAAGCTGCAGCCGCGCGGGCTGAAGCGGCGCGGCGGCTCATCGCCGCGCATGATGCCGCCGCCATCGAGCGACCTAAGCGCCCGCCGTCGCTCAAAGTTCGTCAGGTCCTCGCCGCGCTCGCGCTTTTCGGCGGGCCGGCTTTGGCCGTCGGCCTCTATGCGACGCTCGGCGCCCCCGAATTGCCCGACTTGCCGCTCAGC
>Ga0187782_10001547_pt1 | contig 16782 bp, 16 predicted proteins | sample 0715_SJ02_MP15_2_FD_132454 | JGI IMG/M metagenome (GOLD analysis project Ga0187782, IMG submission 132454) | Tropical peat soil microbial communities from peatlands in Department of Meta, Colombia - 0715_SJ02_MP15_20_MG | ecosystem: Environmental > Terrestrial > Soil > Wetlands > Peat | place...
CTGGCTCGAGCGCATGACCCAGTCCTATGCGCGCCGCGGCCGGGTGATGCCGCCCAACAACAAGAAGCAGGCGATGCTGCCGGAGAACGCCGAGTTCATCGACAATCCGATCGGCACGGCTTGCGGCTTCGCCGTCACGATCGGCAAGGCCCGCTTTTTCTTCACGCCCGGCGTGCCGCGCGAGATGCGCCGCATGCTGGACGAGCAGGTGATCCCGCGGCTGCTGAAACTGGGCGGCATCACCGGCGTCAGCCGGCTCAAGCGTTTCCACTCATTCGGCATCGGCGAAAGCCGCGCCGACCAGCTTCTGGCCGACATTCCAGGCCTTGCCGGCGACGGACAGGCCCGCGGCGAAATAAAGCTCGGTTTTCAGGCGCACTATCCGCAGCTCGAGACCAAGCTCGCCGCGCGCGGCGCCGACGAAGCGGACCTGTTGCGTCGTCTATCGCCGATCGAGGCCGAAGTGCGCCGGCGGCTCGGCAACTTCGTGATCGCCGAGGACGATCAGACCCTGGAAGGCGTGATCCTCGCCCGGCTTCGCGCGGCAGGACATACGCTGGCCATCGCCGAAACCTACACGGGCGGAAACGTCGCCGCCCGCATTGCGCCACTTGTCGGCGCCGAGACGGTCTTCCGCAAAGGCGTGGTAACGCGCACTGCGCCGCTTGCTGCCGAGGCGCTGCGCCGGGAGAGCGGCGCCAGTCATGCGCTGAGCGTTGCCGTCCAGCTCGACGAAGGGGCCGATCGGCCCGACTTCGGCGCCTCGATCATCGTCGGCATTGCCCACGAAGGTGGAACGGTGTCGCGCGAGGCGCGCCTGGTCGGCGGCCGCGATTGGGTGCGGGTGGGCGCGGCCGAGCTCGGGCTCGACTGTCTGCGTCGCCATTTGCTCGGGCTGCCGGTGGACGAGCGCATCGACTTTGAACGGCGCTAATGCGCATTCCGATTTGATGGAAACGCCCAAGATCCCATCAACCGGCCGATCCCAGCTGGACAGAATGTGCTTTAGCGCAGGTCGGGCCAGCGCTGCTGCAGCGCCGCCACCAAATCCTCGACGCGGGCGGCCAGCAAACGCTCGCCTTTGAAAGCGGTCGCGCGCCTGGCATCGCCGGTCGCGCCGGTCTTCTCGAAGGGTCCCTCGAAAGCCAGCATGTCCATGCGGACGCTGCGCGGCTCGAGCGCCAGCACGACCGAGGTCTCGCGCTCGTCGGCGTGGCCGCCTTCCCGGTTTTCGATCAGCGCCTCGGCCGCCTCGCCCAGCAGGCGCATGTGAAGCACGAGGAGATCGCCATGCTCCATGGCCACTTCGTCGAGTGGCTTTTCGGTCGAGACGCCGGTGTTGACGAGTGCGATGCGTCTGGCGCCTTGCGCCATGAAATTTCCGACCAGTTCGCGCACCACCGCCTTGAAGGTGTCGGCCTCGAGATGCTGGCTGCCGGCAAAGGCGGTGAAGGCCGGGTAGAAGCCGAAGCCCAGCACCGGCGCGGCGAGCACCGGCAGGCGCTCGATCAGCCCTTGTGCCAGCGCGCGGGCGGTGAGCGCGTCGGTCTTGAGCGGCAGATGCGGGCCATGCGCCTTGGCAGCCGCACCGATCGGCACGATCACGACGGCGCCGCCATCGAACCATTTCCTGGCCTCGGGCCACGTGAGGTCTTCCAGCCAGGCGCCTTTCATCATGTCTCGCCTGCTCACGATTCCCAAGGCAGCTTGACGGGCTTGGGTGGACGGTCGGGTGGGCCCATGACGATCATCTTGCGCCACTTGGCAAGCGGTGCCTTGTCATCGAGCGAGATTACGCCGCCCACCTCGGCGACGCCCAGTTCGCGCCAGAAAGCGTCGATATCGACCGGCTGGCCGCGCATGTAATATCGATCGACCAGGGCGCTCATGACCTTGGTGCCAGTCGCCATGTCGCAGGCGCCGGCGTAGTCCGGCACGTGCACGTCCATCGAGGCGTAGACGCCGCCCCACAGCACGCCGCCCAGGCAGTCCTCCAGGCCCTTCTTGCCACCGCTGTCGCGCCGGATCCCGAGATCGGCCATCAGCATGAACAGCGCGCCGCCATAGTAATTCTGGTTGCCTCGCGCGTTGGCGAGGCCAACGGCAAAAGCGCCGACGTTGCGCGGCATGTTGTCGAGCCATTCCTTCCACACGGCGGCTTCGGTCTTCCATCCGGCACGGGCACGGATGATCGGTTCGACATAGGTCGCCGCGCCCTCCATGAACCAGGTGGCACGGCCGCGGAAATAGGGCATGCCGCTATGCACCAGTTCGTGCACGAGCACCCAGTCGTCGAACAGGCGGCGCTGCTCGACCGGTAAACCGACCTCGACCATGACGGTGGCGCCACCGCCCGATTCGGTGCGGCCGTAGCCAACCGGCCGCCGTCCCGACATGGGCACCAGGCCCAGCAAAAGCTGATTGGCGGTGAAGCCCTGCCAGTACTGCGACTCGGCCTCGACCGTACGGCGCACCCAATCGACCAGGTCGGCGCGGCCCGCGTCGGTGGGACCATCGAGAATGGCAAGATGCAGGGTGGCATCGCGCCTGGACTCGCCGGGGCGCAGCGAGCCGGGCGCCGGAACGGCGAGGTCCTGCAGATTCAGCCGTCCGACGGCGGTGTAGCCGCCGAAGCTTACCCGCGTGCCGGCGAGCCGCCAGGCGTCGCCGGCCTTCGGCAAGCCGCTGGCGAATACGAGACCCGGCGCGGTGCGGACGCGGATGTCGATCACCGGAGTATGCTCGTAGCCGCGCGGCTCGAGCAGCCAGCCCGGAATGCTCGACAGCACGCCTTCGCCGCGCAGCACGGCGCCGCGGGTGCTGTCGACGGCGCGCGCGTAGGCCGCGAGATCGTAGCGATAATGCGCCTCGACAAGGCCGTTCGCAGGCTCGATCCGCCAGCGATCTCCCGACGGTCCCGGCCGCTTTCCGGCGGCGTCCTGCAGATCGGCGACGTGTGCGGCGACGTTGTTGTCGTCCGCCACGAAGTCCAGCGTCTGGTCGGCGCGGCAGCGCAAGGTGACGTCGAGCTTCGGTCCCGCCATTACGGCGAGGTCGGCGGTGCAATCGGGTGAGGCCACCGGCTGCGCGGCGGCCGGCATGGAGATCAGCGAAAGGACAATAGCTACTCGGATGAACATGCCGCACGCTAGCACGAGCACGCGCTGCGGCAATGCACACGACGCTTCACGTCTTCGGGTGACGATGTTAGATCGAGACCACATTGTTGCCGCCTTCGCGAGAATCGGCATGGCACATCAGGCATTGCGCCGGGCAATCGTCTTGCCGGCGATGTAGCCGAAGGTGAGACAGGGGCCGATGGTCGTGCCGGCTCCCACCGCCCGGGTGCCGATTGGTCCCGCCATGGCGATGCCCGCGCAGTAAAGCCCGCCGATCACGCTGCGGTCCGGCCGCAGCACCTCGCCGTGCCGGTTGGTGCGCGCGCCGCCCTTGGTGCCGAGACTGACATAGAGGAATGGCGCAGCGCTGAATGGCGGCCGCTCGATCGTGGCCAATGCCTTGTCGGCCGTGTAATAGCGCTCCCACGCCGTCTCGCCGCGGTGGAAGTCGCGATCGACACCTTCGCCCGACCAGGCATTGAAGCGCGCCACGGCCGAGGCAAGCGCTGCGGGATCGAGGCCGATCTTCGTCGCCAGCGCCTCGATCGTGGGTGCGCGGCGAATGAAGGCTGCGTCCTTCGCCGCGTAATAGGCAGAGAGCGGGTTGCGGTAGCGTACATCGAAGATTCGCCAGACCGGAAGGTGCTTGTGCCGGCCGGCCGCGTCGCGGGCGTCGATTGCCGCACCCAGCGCCGGACTGCCCTCGCTGACGAAGCGCTCACCGTGGCGATTCACCAGGATGCAATGCGGCGAATAGGTCTCGTAGAGCGGCTGGGCATGGCGCCGGCCCTCGTAGGTCGTGAAGGTGGCCGGCGCGATGTTGGCCTGATCCATTCGTTCGATGAGTGCGCCCGCCTCGGCCGCCATGTGCTGACCGTCGCCCGTGTTGCTGCTCGGCGCACCCACCAGGTCGATACCGGGAAAGTATTTCGCCATCAGCTCGGGACTCCAGTCGAAGCCGCCGGTCGCCAGCACGACTCCCTTGCGGGCGCGAATCGTCACGGCCCTGCCGCCAATCGAAGCTTCGACGCCGGCCACCGCCCCGCCCTCGATGAGCAGGCGCTGAACGCGTGCATCGGTGAGAATGCGACAGCCCTTGTCGAGGCAGCCGCGCAAGAGGCCCACGATCAGGCCATTGCCGAGTCCCACCTTGCCCGCGATCGCGCGCCAGGCGAGCGCTGGGCCAAGGCGCAGGATCGAGCGCCACGGATCCTTCAGCACGCCATTCACCATTTCCCTGTAGGTGAAAAACTGTGGCTTCACCGACTTGCGCACCCGGTTCCACCATCGGCCAAGAATGTAACGGCTGATAAGAGTGGGCGAGACCATGCGGCCATGAAGCTTGCCGCCCGGCGCCTCGACGTAGAAATCAGGATGGTTGACCAGCTCGAAGACGAGCGGTGTTTCGTCCTCGAGGAAGCGCAGCATCTTGGGCGATTCCTCGGCAAGCGCCTGCCACAGCTCGTCTTCGTCGGCCGCCCAGCCGGGCGGCGCCGTCGCGCGCAGGTAGGTGAGTGCTTCCACGGGCGAGTCCGCGATGCCGGCCGCCAGCATGTGATGGTTGGACGGCACCCAGGTGCCCGCCGCCGACATCGCCGTGGTGCCGCCCAGCACGCGGGATTTCTCGAGCACCACGACCTTCGCGCCGTGCGCGGCGGCGGCGAGCGCGGCGGCAAGCCCGGCCGCGCCCGAGCCGACCACGACCACGTCACAGCCGGGCATGAAAATCCTTCAACAGGTCCAGCACGTCATGCACCGGCAAGCCAAGCGCCCGCCGCAGCGCCGCCTTGTAAGGCGGCAGGTTCGTGCATTCGAGCACGATCGCCTCGATGCCCGGATGGTCGCGGATCAGCGCGCGGCCGGTCTCGAGCGTTTCGGCCTCGACCTTGTCGCGGTCGAGCGTCGTGCCATTGCGCAAAAAAGTCGCCGCAAATGCGCCTTGGGCCGGCATGCCGGCCACCGGCGTATCGATCGGCGCGTCGACGGCAGCAAGGTGCGCCTTGGTGAGATTCTCGGCCGACGCCGTGATCACGCCAACGCGTTTGCTCTTGATGCGGGCGACAAGCAGCAGCGCCGAAGTGGCGACGGGTACGGGTGAGAGCTGCTCCAACTCCTTCTGGTAGAGCGCCAGGAAGCCGCAGCTCGTCGACAGGCCAGCGGCGCCCTCGGCGGCGAGCGCACGCGCGTTGGCCTCGAGCGCGGCCAGCACTTTGGGCTTGTCGGGATGGGCAGCGACCGCGTCGGCCGGACCGATGCCCCGCAGCGTGCGATAAATCACCGGGAAATCGAACGAGGCGGCATTGCCGATGTCGCCCACGATGCGCGGGAAGCGCGTGTCGAGCATCAGGATGCCGAGCGGCTTCACTGCGGCGGGTCCGGCCATTTTGCTTGAGGTCCGCGCGCCTGCTCGAACCAACGCGCCAGGCGCATCACGCCGAGATCGTCGAAGCGGTGCCCCGCCATCTGCAGGCCGATCGGCTTGCCCTCGCGCGTGTATCCGCAATTGATCGATGCCGCTGGCTGCTCGCTCATGTTGTAGGGCATGGTGAACGCGATGTGCTCGAGCGGCCGCTTGACGTCGTTGGTCGGCGTTTCCCATTCGGCGGCGAAGGTCGGCACCGGCGAGACCGGCGACAGCACATAGTCGAACGGCTGGACGGCCCTCACCGCCGCAGCGCGGATCGCCATGTAGTTGTTGACGCTCCTGATCACTGTGGCCCCTGAAACGTCCGCGCCGGCGCGGCACCAGTCGGCGATGAAGGGCAGCACCTTCGCCTGCCTGGCCTGGCTCAGCGCCGAGAAGTCGACCCAGCTTCGCACCCGCCAGAAGAGATCCTGCAAACGAAGCATCTCGGGCGAAAGGAAGGGCGCCACCGGCATGACAAGGGAGCCCGCTTGTTCGAACAGCTTGGCTGCCTTCTCGATCGCGGCTCTCACCTCGGGATCGACCGGCAGGCCGCAGCCCGCCTCGAGATGAAGTCCGACCCTGAGCCCCTTGGGGTCGAGCGGGCCGGCCGACCAATCGATGTCGGCAGGCGGCAGGCTCATATGATCGCGCCAGTCCGGCTTCGACAGCTCCGCCATCAGGAGCGCAGCATCGGCGACGCTCCGCGTCATCGGTCCGACGACACGCCCGAGGAAGGGTGGATCGACCGGCACCCTGCCGAGGCTGGGTTTCAGTGCGAAGATGCCGTTCCATGTCGCGGGCAGGCGCACCGAGCCGCCGATATCGGTGCCGAGATGCAGTGGGCCGTAGCCTGCCGCCGCCGCAGCGCCCGCGCCGGCGCTCGACCCGCCGGGATTCCACGCGAGGTTCCAGGGATTGCGCGTCAGTGGATGGAAGGAACTGCGGCCCGAGGACAGCATGCCGTAGTCGGGCATGGTGGTTTTGCCGAGAATGATCGCGCCCGCTTCGCGAACCCTTGCCGCAGGCGGTGCATCGGCCGGCGCTGGCACGAGTTCGCTGGCCGCTGTGCCGAGCGGCACCGGCACGCCCTTGGTGGCAATGTTCTCCTTGATGGTGATTGGCACGCCGTCGAGCGCACCCATGGGGTTGCCCTGCCGCCAACGCTTCTCCGACGCCTCGGCCTGCCGGCGCGCATTGCCGAAGTCCGGCGCACAGAGCGCTTTCAGCTTGGGCTCCCAGGCTTCGATGCGGCCAATGACGGCGTCGACGGCATCGACCGGCGAAAGCTGCTTGCCTTTGTAGGCGGCCAGCAATTCGACGGCCGTCATGTCGTGAAGGGCGGTCATCGCGGCAACTTACATCAGGAAGCGGGGGATTTGCGCATCCGCTCGGCGATGAATTTCGTCAGCGCCGGCGCAAGGAACAGCACGGCGAGCAGCCGGACCGTCTGCATGGCCATGACGAACGAGACGTCGGCGCTGCTGGATGAGGCGATGATGGCGACCGAGTCGGCGCCGCCCGGGCTGGTGGCGAGATAGGCGGTCAGCGGATCGATGCCGGCCGCCACGACGAGCATGCCAGCGACGGCGCCGCACAGCACGATTATGGCGACGACGCAGGCCAGGATGCGCGGCAGAGCGAGGGCGGCGTGGATCAGCAGCGGCCGGGTGAAGCGCAGGCCGATGTTCCAGCCGATGAAGGCGTAGCTCGCCGTCAACAGCCAGGTCGGAAGCTGGATGGCCAGCCAGCCGAAATGAACCAGCACCGCGCCGAGGACCAGCGGCACCAGCATGGCGCCGGCGGGAATGCGGAGCGCGCGGGCAATCAGCGGGCCGGCGATGGCAAGCGCGATCGTCTTGGCGAACGAAGCCCAGGCGATCGGCGGAAACCACACGATCGGATCGGGATGATGGACCGGATTGACGCCGAACGTCCGCGCCACAAGGGAGGCGGCGGCCGCCACCAGCAGCACGCGAAGATACTGCATGAACGCCACCAGCCTGATGTCGGCGCCGTAGGATTCGGCCATGATTGTCATCACCGACGCGGCGCCGGGGCTAGTGCCCCACAGGGCCGTGGTTCCCGGCAGCATTTGCATGCGGGTCATTGCCCAGCCGAAAAAGCTGCTGACCAGGATCACCGACAGCACGCCGATGCCGAACAGCACCCAGTGGCCGACGATGTCGCCCGCAATCGACAGCGGCACCATTCGGGCGATCATGCAGCCGACAATGCCTTGGGCGAAGACGAACGGGCTGAGCGGAAGTCTGAGCTGCAAGCCGGTCGAGGCCATCACCATGGACGCCAGCAGAGGTCCCAGCAACAAAGCGGCCGGCGCGTGCAGGTCGAGCAAAAAGGCGCTGGCACCGGCTGACAGCGCCACCAGCACGGCCCATTGCAGCGCCTTCTTCTTGTTCATGCCCCCGTCGCCGATGACCGCGCGCTACACGAATTCTTCGGCCTCGCCGTTCATTTTGCGAATGGTCTTGATCAGCTCGGTCGAAGCCGCCGCCAGGCGTGCATCATCCGTGCCACGCAGCACCAACGAAACGCTTGGCCGCCCGTTGCGAAACGCGGGGTAGCTGCCGATGTCGAGATCGTCGTAGCGCTTCTGCAGCGCGCCCAGCGGCTCGGCGATGATGCCTTCCGGCAGGTTGGTGCGCACCGTCCGCGACATCAGCGGCGTCCCGCCGATCAGGAGATGCTTCATGGCGCCGAACATGCCCTGCATCACCGAGGGAATGCCGGCGAAGGTGAAGACATTCTCGATCTGGAAGCCGGGCGCGACCGAAACCGGATTGTCGACCAGCTCGGCGCCGTGCGGCACCCGCGCCATTCGCCGCCGCGCCGGCGTGAACAGCGCCGGATCGCCGTAGTGCCGGGTCATGCGCGCCACCGCCTCGGGATGCTCGGAGATGCCCACGCCAAAGGCCTTGGCAATGCTGTCGGCAGTGATGTCGTCGTGCGTCGGTCCGATGCCGCCGGTGGTGAAGATGTAGTCGAATTTCCGGCGCACCTCATTCACCGTGTCGACGATGGTCTGTTCCACGTCGGGAATCACCCGGCATTCCATCAAGCGCACTCCGAGCTTGTTCAATTCGAGGGCCAAGAATTGCAGGTTGGCATCCTTGGTGCGGCCGCTCAGGATCTCGTTGCCAATGATCAACAGGCAAGCAGTGACGGTCTTGGAAGTCTCGGCCATTTCAACAGCCTAGCACGGCCTTGTGAGAGCGGGCATCTGATGCCAAATAGGGACCCATGAGCAGCCCACGCGATTTGACCGCGGACGACAGCATCGACTATTGGCGGCGCGACGAGCGAACCATCAAGATCCACGGCCGCGATGGTTTCGAAGGCATGCGCAAGGCCGGCCTGCTGGCGGCCGAAACGCTCGATTTCATCACGCCCCACGTGCAGCCAGGCGTAACCACGGGCGAGCTCGACAAGCTCTGTCACGCCTTCATTCTGGATCACAAGGCGGTCCCGGCGCCGCTCGGCTATCGCGGGTTCCCGAAGTCGATTTGCACGTCGATCAACCACGTCGTCTGTCACGGCATTCCGGGCGACAAACGGCTGCAGAACGGCGACATCGTCAATATCGACGTCACGCCGATTCTCGACGGCTGGTACGGCGACACCAGCCGCATGTTCTTCGCGGGCGACGTCAGCCTGAAGGCAAAGCGCCTGTGCGACGTCACCTACGAGGCGATGATGCGCGGCATCGCTGCGGCCAGACCCGGTGGACATGTCGGCGACATCGGCCATGCGATCCAGACCTATGTCGAAAGCCAGCGCTTTTCCGTGGTGCGCGACTTTTCCGGCCATGGTCTCGGGCGCGTCTTCCACGATGCCCCCAATATCCTGCATTATGGCAAGGCCGGCACCGGTCCCGTGCTCAAGCCCGGCATGTTCTTCACCGTCGAGCCGATGGTAAACGCCGGTACCTGGCAGGTGAAGATCCTGAGCGACGGCTGGACGGCGGTGACGCGCGACAAGCAGCTGTCGGCACAGTTCGAGCATTCTGTCGGCATCACCGAAACCGGTGTCGAGTTCTTCACGCTTTCGCCCAAAGAGCTCAGCAAGCCGCCCTACCCTCTGAGCCGCCCCGACAAACAGAACGAGCGCCGGGCCGCCGTCTCGGCGTGACCATGCTCCTGCCGCCTTTCCGCCGCGGTTGCATGGAACGGTCGCGGCATGGGGAAGGCAAGGAAAACGGAAGCGGTTGAACGCGCCGAGAGCGATGCAGGCTTGCCCGCCCTTCTCGCCGCGGGTCTGCGCCTCCAAGCGACCGAATCCTTGTGGCGCGTGAGCGGCAACACGCTCGCCCATCGTGCATTGCTCCGCGGCGCGGGCGGCAGTTGGAACAGGCTTGACCAGTGCTGGGAATTCTCGGGCGACGACCCCACGGCGAAGCTCATCGCCGCCCTCGAGGCAATGCCCGCGACGGCGGCCGGTCACAATAGCGGCTTCGCCGAGGCGCGGCCGCAATATCACGGCCATCGCGCCCGGGTGCGTGAACGGGTGTTGAAGGCCGGCATCGAGGCCCTGGCCGACTACGAGTTGCTCGAACTGCTGTTGTTCTATGCGATCGAGCGGATCGACACCAAGCCGCTGGCAAAGAGGCTTTTGCAGCGTTTCGGCACCTTGGGCGACGTCTTCGCAGCCGAGCCGGCGCAGCTTCGCGAATTCGAGATCGATCAACGCACATTGATTCTGTTTCGATCGTTGCGCGAGTCGAGCCGGCGGCTCGCCGAACGCAAGGTCAAGGACATGCCGGTGCTGACAAACTGGCAGCAACTGATCGACTATTGCCACACCGCTCTGGCGCACGAAAAGACCGAGCAATTCCGCATCCTGTTTCTCGACCGCAAGAATGTGCTGATCGCCGACGAGATCCAGCAGCGTGGCACGATCGACCACGCGCCCGTCTATCCGCGCGAAGTCGTCAAACGCGCGCTGGCGCTGAACGCCGCGGCGCTGATCTTGGTGCACAACCATCCGTCGGGCGATCCCAAGCCGTCTCGCGAGGACATTGAAATGACGAAGGAGATCGGCAAAGCCGCCGACGCGCTGGGCATTGCCATTCACGATCATTTGGTGATCGGCCGCAAGGGGCACGCGAGTTTCAGGAGCCTGGGGCTCCTTTAAATCGTGGGTGCGGGCGGGCGCCCTTGACAGGTCGCCCGTTCGGTTCAATAGTTAACAGTATGGTTAACTATCAAGACTCCGGCCTCGATCGCACTTTTGCCGCTCTGGCCGATCCAACCCGGCGCGCCCTCCTCGCCCGGCTGGACGAGCAAACGAGCCTCAGTGTGAGCGAGCTTGCCCGGCCCTTCCCGGTGTCGCTGCCGGCCATCATGAAGCATCTCGACGTGCTGGACGACGCCGGACTGATCGTGCGCAGCAAGACCGGCCGCACGGTGGCGTGTCAACTGAGCGCGGCACCGATGGAGCAAGCGATGAACTGGCTGGCTCACTACCAACGCTACTGGACGGATCAGCTCGACCGACTTGCGGCCTATTTGGAGAAGGACCAATGGCAAGCAAACCCAGCCTCACCATCAAACGCCGTCTCAAGGCGCCGGCCGAAAAAGTCTACCAGGCCTGGACGCAGCCCGAGCAAATGATCCGCTGGTGGGGCCCGATCAGCGAGGTCAGACCCAAGGCCGCAACCGACGTGCGGGTCGGCGGGAAGTTCCGCGTGAGCTTCAAGGGCACGGCCGGCGAGCACCACGAGGTGAGCGGCGTCTACCGCGAGGTCGTGCCGGATCGCAAGCTGGTTTTTTCCTGGGCCTGGCACACTACGCCGGAGCGCGAATCGCTGGTCACGATCGACCTCAGGCCCGATGGCGACGGCACCATGCTGACCCTGACCCACGAGCAGTTCTTCGACCAGAAGGCGTGCGACGATCACCGCCGCGGCTGGACGTTGTTCCTCGACAATCTGGAAGGGATTTTCGCGTGAACCTCGACTTCTACAGCTCGCCCATCGATTTCAGCGCCGCCGGCGCGCAGGCGGGCCTGTTGCTCGGCCTGCCGCGCGACGTGGCGGGTCTTGCGAGGGTCGTGCAGGGAGTCCTGATGCACGAGCACGTCGCGCCGGCCTACGGGCTCACCCTGTCCGCCGCCAAACACGCCGAGGCTCATGTGCGCCCCGTCGAGGCCATGCTCGAACACATCGCCGCCGGCGATCCGCGCCCGCTGCCCGTCGCCCGGCCGGCAGGCGAGCGACAGGTTGGCGTGTGCCGCCATTTTGCCCTGCTGCATGTGGCCATGCTGCGCCATCAGGGCGTGCCGGCGCGCGCCCGCTGCGGCTTCGGTTGCTACTTCGAGAAAGGCAAATATCTCGATCACTGGGTGACGGAATACTGGAACGAGGCGCGCGGGAATTGGGTGCTGGTCGATTCCCAGCTCGATCAACGCCAGCGTGAGCTGTTCGCGATTGCGTTCGATCCGCTGGACGTGCCGCGCGACCGGTTCCTGATCGCGGGCGACGCCTGGGCGCTCTGCCGCTCCGGCCAGGCGGACCCCGCGGCGTTCGGCATCTTCGACATGCATGGTCTGTGGTTCATCGCCAGCAACGTGATCCGTGACCTCGCCGCCCTCAACAACCGCGAGATGCTGCCGTGGGACGGCTGGGGCGCCATGGCGCCCCAGGACGACCGACTGGACCTCGCCTTCATCGATCGTCTGGCCGCGCTGACACGCGCACCGGACCGGCATTTCGACGAGCTGCGCAAACTCTACCAAAACGATCGGCGCGTCCGTGTGCCGGCCGTCGTCTTCAACCACGTGCTCAATTGCGAGCAAGCTGCCTGAGAAAGGAGACTGCCATGCAAGGACACAAGATCGTCTCTCGCGATGAATGGCTCGCCGCCCGCCGCAAACTCCTGGCCAAGGAAAAGACCATGCTCCAGGCGCGCGACTCGCTCACCCGCGAGATCCGCGACATGCCGTGGGTCAAGGTCGACAAGCCGTACGTGTTCGAAGGACCGGACGGCAAGGAGTCGCTGGGCGATCTGTTCGCCGGCCGCCGTCAGCTGGTCGTCAAGCATTTCATGATGGCGCCGGGCTGGAAGGAAGGTTGCCTCGGCTGCTCCTTCGGCGCCGATCAGTGGGACGGCTCGGTCGTGCACCTCGTCAACCACGGTGTGATGGTGGTAGGGGTCTCGCGCGCGCCCTATCCCGAGATCGTGCCCTACCACAAGCGCATGGGCTGGAAGTTCAAGTGGGTGTCGTCGTTCGGCTCGGACTTCAACTACGACTTCCACGTCTCGTTCACCGAGGCCGACAAGGAAAAGGGCAAGGCCTTCTATAACTTCGAAATGCAGAACTTCATGAGCGACGAAATGCCGGGCATGAGCGTCTTCTACAAGAACGCCGCCGGCGACATTTTCCACACCTATTCGGTGTTCGCCCGCGGCTCGGAGCAGATCGGCGGCGTCTATGGCCTGCTCGACGTGACACCCGAGGGCCGCAACGAGCCGACCGGTGGAAATCTCACCAATTGGGTACGCCGCCACGACGAGTATGAGCAACAGGCAAACGGGTCCTGTTGCCATTCATGAGGGCATTTTCGGGTCGGGCGGGAATGTTGTAGGCTTGGCCTCCGTAGAGGAGGAACCCATGCCCGCTCTCTCGCTCGACCATTACAACATCTATTGCAAGGACCTGAAGGCTACCGTGCGCTTCTACGAGCGCTATGTCGGCCTGCGCGACGGCGACCGTCCGCCCTTCCCGTTCCCCGGCGCCTGGCTGTACGCCGGCGACAAGGCGATCCTTCACCTGGTGTCGGAGACCGGCCGAAAGGAACACGGCAGCGGCGCAATCGATCACGTCGCCATCAACTGCTCGAACATCCGCGGCGCCATCGACCAGATCAAGAAGGACAAAATCCCCTTCGAAGTGCGCAAGGTTCCTCAGCGGCCGTTGCAGCAGGTGTTCCTGCACGACCCGGACGGCGTCATGATCGAGCTCAATTTCTGGCATGAGAAGGACGTCGCCGAACTCGACGGCTACGACCCGACGAAAATGCGGGTCGGCACCAAGAAAAAGGGCAAGTTCGCCGGCGTCGAATCCTAGAGTGGTCAGTCGAGCGTCGGGGTCGCGCGCAGCCTTTCCCAATAGCCTGCCGGCAGGAGGTCGCGGGCGGCCAGCAAATGGGCAAGATAGGCGCGGGTCGGTCGCAATCCTTCGCCGACCCGCAGGGCGAGGTAGGTGATGGCCTCGACGGTCTCGCCAGTGTCGCAGCGTGTGACCGAAACAAGCTGCCGCCTGTACTGGCCCGTTGCCACGCCCTCGTAATCATCAAGCACTTCGAACCCCGCCTCCGGCAGGGCGTTCAACGTGCCGTACAGGTGCGCGCCCGGCGCCACCACGATGTTGCCGGCTCCGGCGCCTTCGGGCTCGCGCGCGCGTTTGTCGAAGGTGAGCCGCCAGCCGTCCAAACGCCCGCCGATGCGCGCGCCCATCGTCACGCCCCTCGGTTTCAGCCTTTCATCGACCAGGCGGGAGCGATCCATATTGGATCCATAGGCGAAGTACCACTTCAAGCCAGCCGCCATACCCGCACCTTCTCCTCGTAGCCGCGGATCGCGATCGGACCGAGGGCGACGCCGCCCTGCTTTGCCGCCATCGGGCCGAGCGCGTCCGACACCAGCAGCCGCGCACCGGTCTCTTTGGTGGCCTGCTCCAGCCGCGCCGCCAGATTCACCGTGTCACCGATCACCGTGTACTCCTTGCGCTGCGGCGAGCCCACGGTGCCGGTCACCGCCTCGCCGGAATGGATGCCGATGCCGACGCGCAGCGCCTGCTGCGGCCGCGCGGCGTTCCAGCGGTCGACGGCTTCCAGCATCTCGCGGCCGGCGGCGATCGCCTGGGCCGACGCTGCGGCATCGGCGATCGGCGCGCCGAACAGCGCGAGGAATCCGTCACCCAGGAACTTGTTGATGATGCCGTTGTGCCGGTCGACGATCGCCACCATTTCGGCGAAGAAGTCGTTGAGCAGCGCCACGGTTTCGGCCGCCGGTCGTGCGCGGGTCATGGCCGTGAAGCCGCGGATGTCGAGGAACAGCACGCAGACGTCGCGCGTCTCGCTCGGCGGATCAGCGCCGGCGGCCAGCAACCGGTCGACCACCGCCGGCGACACGTGCTGTCCGAAGAGGTTGGTCACCCGATCGCGCGCGGCAGCAGCCGCCATCAGCCTTTCGAATTGCCGGCGCAATCTCAGTGCCACCAGGCCAGCGACGACTCCGCCGATCGCCAGCACGACGCTGCGGCCGAAATGGTATTCCAAGTGGAGCTCGGGCCGCTCCGCCGATCCCGACAACGGCACCAGCCAAGCTGCCAGCGCGATCTGCTGCACCGCCGCCACGGCGCCGGTCCACAGCGACAGCCAGAAGTCGAGCCGCAAGGTCGACAGCAGAATGAAGATGAAATACAGAAGCGGCGGCCAGAAACCGAGCACGAGCGTCGGCTCCATGCGCTGGCCCAAAGCGTAGATCACGGCACCTGGCAGGCTGGTCTCGACCAGCGCATTGGCAAAACGCGCGAACGGCGGGAAATCGCGGTTATGGGCGATGCGCCAGCGTATCAGGCCGAGCGCCACGAATTCGAAGAGGATGAACGGCCCGATCGCCGCCGCCGGCGCCCAGGCCTCGATGCCCCCGGGGAAAAGCCTGCGTTCGATGCCGGTATGAAAAACGACTGCGAGCGTCGTGGCAACGAGCAGCGTTGCCAGGATCGCCGCCAGCGCGCGCATTCGCTGCTGCTCGCTGCGCAGGATCTCGCGCCGCAATGCATCGGTTAGGCCCGTGTCCGGTCCGGTCATGACGCCCTTACGCTAACATGCTACGAGACCGCCATGGAGATGGCGGCGATCGCGCGCGAATTGCAGGGCAAGGCGGCCAACCTGGCACTGCGAATGCCGATTTCCTGGGTCAACATCCTGGCCGGAGCGCCGATCACTGTCGACGGCCGCACGCTCGACGGCCGTACCCAATGGTTCCTCCAGCTGTTGGCGCGCAGCGGTCAGCAGCCCCTTCACCAACTCGGCGTCGTCCGCGCACGCGCCGAGTTCGACGCCTTTCAGACCATGATGAGCGGCCGGCCTGCGCTGGTCGGCGAGATCGTCGATCGCCTGGTCGCGAGCCCGGGCGGGCCACTGCGCATTCGGCTCTACCGCCCAGCGGGCACGATCGCGCGCCTGTTGCCGGCCATTCTCTATTTCCACGGTGGCGGGTGGACGATCGGCAGCCTCGAAGGCTACGACCTTCCCTGTCGGTTCTTCTGCGCCCAGACCGGCTGCGCGCTGATTGCGGTCGAGTATCGGCTGGCTCCGGAACACAAGTTCCCCGCCGCTGTCGACGACGCGCTGTGGGCGTTCCGCTGGCTTGGCGAGGGCGCGGTCGGGCTCGGCATCGATCCGGCGCGCATCGTGGTCGCGGGCGATTCGGCGGGCGCCTCGCTGGCCGCCGTGGTCGCGCAGATGACGCGCGGCGAGGCGCTTGCACCCTGCCTGCAGTGGCTGATCTACCCCGCCACCGACCTCGACTCGAACCGGCCCTCGCACACCAGTTGCGGCGAGGGCTTCCTGCTCACCAGGGACGACATGGAATGGTGCCGCCACCAGTACCTCAACGATGCGGCCGAGGCTGCCGATCCGCGCGCCTCGCCGATGCTTGCGCCGGATCTGTCGAACGTGGCGCCAGCGCTGGTCTTCACGGCGGGTTTCGATCCGCTGCGCGACGACGGGCAAGCCTATGCCGACCGACTCGCGGCGGCCGGCATCAAGACGATCCATCGGGAATTCGATTCGCTGATCCACGGCTTCATCGGCATGCGCGGCACCTTGCAGGCGGCGGCGCGGGCGATGGACGACATGGTGGCCGGATTGCGCCACGAGCTGGCGCGATTGGGGCGTTGAGCATGGACGAGCAGTCGACCCCGGCGGCCGGCGATCGTCCGGGCCGGCGCGAGCAGAACAAGGCGGAGAACCGGGCCGCCCTGTTGAAGGCCGCGCGCAGCGTGTTCGCCGAGATGGGGTATGGCGCAGCCGGTGTGCGTGACATCGTGCGCCGCACCGACCTCGCTTCGGGCACCTTCTACAACTACTTCAAGGACAAGCGGGAGATCTTCGGCGCGGTGATCGGCGAAATCAGCACCGAGCTTCTGGCGCGGCATCGCCGGGGCCGGGCGAAAGCGAGCAGCGCCGAGGAATTCTTCCGCAGTCACTGCGCCGTCTACATGAACTTCGTC
>Ga0187782_10001548_pt1 | contig 16781 bp, 12 predicted proteins | sample 0715_SJ02_MP15_2_FD_132454 | JGI IMG/M metagenome (GOLD analysis project Ga0187782, IMG submission 132454) | Tropical peat soil microbial communities from peatlands in Department of Meta, Colombia - 0715_SJ02_MP15_20_MG | ecosystem: Environmental > Terrestrial > Soil > Wetlands > Peat | place...
CCGAGAGAGAGCCGGCACCGGGAAACCACGCTGGAAGTACGAAGTCGGTGAAAATCAGGTAGCCGCCATCGCGAAGCACCCGGGTCATTTCTCGGAAGGCACGCTGGCGGTCGGCGACATGGTGCATGGTCTTGCAGGTGGCAACGACGTGGAAGTGCGCGTCGGAACTGCAGTCTGGTTGCGTCCATAGTCAAAAAGCGCAGATTGGGCAGTGCCGGGCCGCTCTCGGCGGTACGAATTTGGTCGGGGTCAATGTCAATCCCAACGACGTCGAGGTTGCGAGTTTCCGCGATTCTCTGGGCCGCGGCTCCGACACCGCAACCTACCTCGAGATAGCGCTGTCCGGTTTGCACTGCGCAACGTTCGAGCAACTTCTCAGCACGGCGAGCAACCCGGGCCCCGTGCCCCGGGCGGTTGACGAAAAGCTTTTCCGCAGGAGTCATTTTCATGGTTTTCCACCAGTCCGATCGATAGGTCTTCCGCGTTCCCAAAAGAGCCGCGCCGCACTCAATGTTGATGGACCACTGCGGACCTTCTGAATGTGCGGACAGACCATACGACAGCCACCGCGAGGGTTGCCGCGATCACCACGGCCATCCAGTGTTTCCGAAGGAAACTACTAAAGAGATCGACGATCTGGTCGCCGAAGATCACCGTGAGGACCGCCAGCGCCGCAAAGCGAACCAGCCGGCCGCCGAAGATGGCAGAGGAAAAGGAGAGCCAGCGCATTTCGAACGCCCCGGCCGACAGAACAGAAATCTTGCAAGAAAAAGCCGGAGGCGCCATCGCGGGAAGAGCAACCGTCCACACCGGATGATTTTCGAAGCCGCGGCGGATCTTCTGTAGGTTCGCCGAGGATACCCGCGGCGCGATCAGAACTTCGCCTCCCAAATCGCCGATGAGATACAGAACCTGGCAACCAAGGGCCGAACCTGCCGCGGCCAGCAGAACGTAAAGCCATGCGTTGGCTGGATTCTGATACACGCAAGCTGCGACCGCGACGTCCAACGCGGCGGGAATAGGCACGCCGGCACCCTGCAAGACGGCCAGAAGAAATACACCCCAAGGCCCAAACAAGAGAAGAGCATTGCCAAGCTTTTTGAATAGCGGCGTCAAGGGATGCCCTGCCAGGCACGAATAGATGATCGTGATTTCTCATTAGGATACCGCAGTTCGTATCTCCAGGCTCAGAAACGTGGTAATGTGAGATTTCTCTGTAAAGAGATAAACGCGAACATGGCGATGCGGTGCATTTGCGATTGCAGCGCGCGTTCCAGGCCGGCCCAAGCTGCGTGCGTGAATCCCGGCATCAAGCTGCGCAAACCCACTCCACCGGAAGCGAGATACCGAAAAGGAAGGAACGGGCGCACCTGCTCAATCGAATATTGCGGGAATTCCGCTGAGAATTTGGCGCGATCGCGTTGGAAGATGATCCAAGGCAGCGCTGCATTGGCACCGGAGAGCGGGCCGGAAGAAGGAAACGACCATTCCGGGACGCCCGGCTGAAAGGGTTCGTGATGCAGGCGGGCGTAGACGAAACGGGACCACGGGGTAACCCAAGGCTCAATCATCAGGATTTTTCCGCCCGGCTTTAAGCAGCGGGCTGCTTCGGCGAAAAAACAACGAACCTGCGGAAAATGGTGAAGCACGTTGGTCATGACGATGGCGCGAAGGGAATTGGAGGCTAACGGCAACTGCGCCGCGTTGAGCAGCAGGCGCACGCCGGGACACGAGACTACGTCGGAGGTGATCAGTCCGGGAATGAATCGCGCGCAATAGCCGGCACCGGAGCCCAATTCCAGAACTTCACCGGGGCCGGGAGGCAGAGACGAGGCCAGCAGCGTATACCACTCGTCGTAAATGGCGCGCAAAAATGGCTTGGAAGCGATGATTTGCCGGCGGAGTTGCGTGGTGGCGGGATCATCCAGGTTCAGTGAAGCAGTGAGCGGATGGGCCAGCAAGCGGCGAAGGAATGAAGCAGCCAAGGAGCACTAGCCTCCCAAGCGCCACCAGGCGTGCCAACAGATGCGCAACATGCGCCAACCGTTGGAAAAGACGCGGGTCATTTTGGTGACGCCGTGGATGCGCTCCTGGTAATGCACCGGCACTTCGATGATTTCCAGATGCAGCTTGCTGGCGCCGAATAGCAACTCGTAATCGCCCCAAAGGTCTTGGATACCCCAACTGCCAAGATAGGGTTCGAGGCGGAGCCAATCGTTGCGCCAAAGGACCTTGGTGCCACACAGGGTGTCTTTGATGCGTTGGTCCAGCAAGAACGAGAAGAGCACGCTGAAGAATTTGTTGCCAAGAATATTGGCAAATTTCATGGCCAGTTCCTGCATCGGGTACACCAGGCGGCTGCCATTGACGAATCCTCCGTGACGCTGCACCAGGGCGCGGAAGAAAAATGGTAATTCTTCCGGCATGACCGCGAGGTCAGCGTCGAGGATCATGAGCACGTCGCCGCGAGCGGCACGAAAACCGGTCCAGACATTTTCGGCTTTGCAGATCCCTGGGCCATCAACCAGGCGAATGTCCTTTTCTGGATAGAGCCGCTGCATGCGGCGAACTTCGCCGGCGGTGACGTCTGTGGATTGGTCATCGCAGAAAAGAATTTCCGTGTGGCGGCCCATCTCAGGAATGCGTTCGACGGCCGGCTGGATGTTCCCGGCCTCGTTGCGACAAGGAACGATCACGGAAACCGTGGCATCGGATTCCCGGACGGGCGGGGAAATTGGGCGGGCCACCATAATCTGCATCAGACAAAGCCGGCGCAATCCTGGCAAACGGGCCAAGAAGTCGTTCACGAAACTGCTGAACAATGGAAGGTACTTGGGAAAAAGCAAAAGGCGATGTTTTCGAACCAGGCGAAAGCCAGCGAGGCGCAAAAATCCACGCACGTCATTTTCGCTGATCCAGTTGGGCTCGAGAAAGCGCGAGCGCAGATGGAGCGCGGTGGCCAATTCCAGGATGGGCTGCCAAAAATGGTTGTAGTTGACGATGATCAGCTGGGTATCGGCGTGACAATGGGCACGGACACGCTCGAAGGCGCGCAAAATGTCCACGGTGTCAAAGATGTGGTCGAACAGAATGTAGTCGAACGTTTCATGCAGCTCTAATTCTTCGGGATCGCAGACAACGAAGTGTAAATCAGGATGCGCGGCCTGCGCGCAGGCGACCATGGCGTCGCTGATGTCCACGCCTACGCCAAATTCCGGTTTGGTGCAGGCCAGGAAGTCACCGGTCTCGCAGCGCAATTCCAGGACCCGTTTGCGAGGCTCGACAATGAATTGCAGCAGCACCTGGATGCGACCGTAAAAACATTTGTTGGCATGAATCCATTTGGAGCGTTGCGTGGCCAGCGATTCCTGGTGGCGCCGGCGGCCCTCGCGCACCTGTTCGAGAGCAGGCAGGCCCCAGCGGGAGGGCTTGGGGATTTCGGGCTGCGTGTGAATCATCAGAGAAACCTTAACCCGTAATGCATGATAGCAACGGAGAGCGGAGAGACACACCTGCGGGGGACGAAAGGTGTTTTCTCAGTTAGGGGTGGCGGGGCGGTGGCGCAAGTGGACAGGCGGAGGGAACGGGGGATGTCGACAAGCATGCCAGTCTGAAACAGGGCGTGCCAATCCCGCACCATGCAGTGTTTACGATGCCACTCCTTTCCATATGCCGATAGCGCGGACGTTTGCTTGCGGACGGCCAGCAGTGGCCAGCCGCCGATACCAACGCGCACGCAGCGGAGAAAGAGCAAGCAGGTCAATAAGATAGTTAGCAGCTTGGAACAGCAGAGGCGGGCGTTGCCAACAAGACCGGACAAGAGAAACGCTTACAAGATAGAAGGTTCGCGAGGCAACTGGCTGTAATCCTGCAAGAAAAATGGCCAGGCAGGGACGAGCTGTGAATACACCGCAACGGCCACCATCGTATGCGCAACAACGGCGAAGTCAGCGCGTACTTATGGCCGTCCCGGTAATCATTACCGGGCAACGCAGCAATGGTGGGTTATTTTCGGAACAGACGAAGACGCAAGTGGTGAATGCGCATGGAGCGTCGGTGCTGCTGCACGAGAGGGTGGTTCCGGGGCAGAAGCTATGCATCAGGAATCTGGCGACCGATGAGGAAGTGAGCTGCACGGTCAAGGACGTAAACACGGGATCTAGCGAGACTCCGGAGGTCGGAGTGGCGTTCAGTCAACCGTCCCCGCGATTTTGGCGGGTGTCCTTCCCGCCAGAGGATTGGAGCTTACGCAGCTCGGAGGCGAAGCGCGTGTCAGTTGCGGAAGGCCAAGCCAAACCAAAACCAGTGGTATCGAATAAATAGAGCCTCGACACGGAAACGAGGCGGCTGGCACCAACCTGTATCAAATCCCGGGGAAGTCTGGTATGGTCTGCGCCGGGAGAGCGCAAATGAGCAAAGTGCTGTGCGTGGTGGCCGCATTGATTCTGGTGGGTATCCTGGGATTGTTGGCTGCAAAGCTTCGGGGAGGCGACAAGACCCCAGGCGTAGGAACGGAAGCTCCGAATTTCACGCTGAATTCTCAAGATGGCAAGCCGGTCAGCCTGAGCGATTACCGGGGCAAATGGGTGGTGCTGTACTTCTATCCGAAAGACATGACGCCGGGCTGCACCATCGAGGCGCACAACTTTCAACGTGATCTGCCCAAGTATGACGCGAAGAACGCGGTGGTTCTTGGGGTCAGCGTGCAAGACGAAAAGTCGCACCAGGAGTTTTGCGCCAAGGACGGGCTGAATTTCAAGTTGCTGGCCGACACCAAACATGAAGTTTCCGAAAAATACGATTCGGTGACGAATTTCGGAGTCATGAAGCTGTCGGCTCGGCACACCTTCCTGATCGATCCCAGCGGCAAAATCCGCAAGGTGTGGACGGATGTGGACGTGAAGAAGCACAGCGACGAAGTGCTGGCGGCGCTGGACCAAATGGACAAGAGTGGAAGCTGAGAGTCCGGGGGCCGCTGAGTTGGCGCACTTACAACTGACGAAGACATATTCCTCGGAATATTTCGCAGCATCCAACCGGCGGAGCAGCAATTGTTTTTTCGCCATTTCGCCGGTGAACCCTTGACCAGAGCCAACTGGTTCGACTGGAGCGCAATGATCCGGTGCGTAGTGTTTGCGGCATTCGTCTTGGGTATGGCTTGGCCATCGCCTGCGCAAACGGGAGTCCGCCGCCAAGATTTCTTTGTGGATGGAGACCCGGGCATCCGGCTGTTCGCACGCGAAGTTCGTTTGGGCGAAGTTGGTGCCCTGCGCGAACCGATGGTGTTGTTGCATGGCGCTCGCGTGCCCGGCGTGGCGTCATTCGACTTGCCGGTTACCGGCGGTTCTTTCGCCGAAGATCTGGCGCGACTTGGATTCGACGTGTACGTGCTGGACGTTCGCGGATACGGCAGATCCACGCGTCCGAAAGAGATGGAGGAGCCGGCAGACGCGCACGCGCCGTTAGTGCGCTCCAATGAAGCAGCTCATGATATTGCGGCGGTGGTCGATGCGATTCGGAAGCGAGGTGGCGTCGATCGAGTGGTGCTCTTCGGGTGGGCCACGGGCGGACAATGGGCGGGCTACTACGCCAGTCTGTATCCTGAAAAGGTCGGGGCTCTGATTCTGTTGAACAGTTTATATCGCGGCAATTCGCCGCAAGCTTTGATCGGGCGCGGGACTGATTCGGAAGATCCCGCGCATCCCGGCCGGTTCAACCAGGCAAGCTGCGGCGCGTATCGTCTGAACGATGCTGCTTCGCTGATTCGCGGTTGGGACCACAGCATTCCAGTAGAGGACAAAAGCAAATGGCGGGACCCGGCAGTGGCCAAGGCTTATGTGGACGCCGCGCTGGCGAGTGATCCGACCTGGCAGTCCCGAACCCCGCCGAGCTTTCGGTCTCCCTGCGGGGCGATGGAGGACAGCTTCTATCTGGCAACAGGCCGGCAACTGTGGGACGCATCGCTGGTTACAGCGCCCACGTTAGTGCTGGCCGGGGAGAGAGATTTTTGGTCGCGCCCGGAAGACCGGGAGAATTTGGCAGCAGACCTGGTGCATTCACAAAAAGTCAGAGTCGTGGTGATTCCGGGAGCTACGCATTTCGTCCACCTGGAGCGAACCGAACGAGGAAGAAAAATCCTGCTCGAAGAAATTGACCATTTCCTGACAAAGTGACATCCACAAAGCAGCTAGCTTGACCGCCAGGAATCAGGCCATTGCGGAAACTGCTGCGGCTGGCGTTTCCTGGGCGGGCTCGCTACAATAAAACGCCCTCCTGGGGGAGGATTCGCATGATTCGTCGTGTGTTGGTGCTTACGATTTTTCTGTCGCTCATTCTGTGCGTGGCTGCCATGTTCTCCGCGGAACCAGTGCGCACGGAGAGCGTTTCGTATCAAAGTGGCAGTGAAACGGTCAGCGGATTCCTGGCGCTGCCGGACGGCACAGGCAAGCACCCGGCGATTATCGTGATTCATGAATGGTGGGGATTGAACGACTGGGTGAAGCAACAAGCGGAACATTTTGCGCAGCAGGGCTATGTGGTGCTGGCGGTGGACTTGTATCGGGGCAAAGTTGGCAGCACTCCGGATGAAGCGCACATATTGATGCGCGGGCTGCCAGACGATCGCGGGATGCGCGACCTGGAAGCGGCATTCACGTACTTGTCGTCGCGGCCCGATGTGGAAGCGAACAAAATTGGCGCGATTGGCTGGTGTATGGGCGGCGGCTGGTCCATCAAATTGGCCGAGGACCAGCCGAAGCTGGCGGCCTTTGTGGTGAATTACGGCTCATTGCCAACGGACCCTGCGATCATCGCGAAAATCAAAGCGCCGATGCTGGGGAACTTTGGCGCGGAGGATCGAGGCATTCCTCCGGAAAGCGTACACGCCTTCGAAGCCGCGATGAAAGCCGACGGAAAGAACCCGGACATCAAGATCTACGAAGGCGCCGGCCACGCGTTCCAGAATCCCAATAATAAAGAGGGATATCGAAAGGAAGCGACTGAAGACGCGGACAAGCGCATTGACGCGTTTTTCCATAAGGAACTGCAAAGCTAGAGCAGTTCCGTGATTGATGTGGCGCGAAGCATCTGACCACGGCTGCCAAGCAAGCTGCCACCCGCACCAGCTATGTGATTCATGGAACTGCTCTAGTAGTAGTTGAAGGCCAACACGCTGTTCTTTTTCGAAAGTACAATTTCAAATCCCATCAGGTTCTCGCGGATTTCCGCGTTGTCGAATTTCGTGCGGGAAATCATGTCCTGGAATTCCTTTTTGGTGTAAGCGCGTTTCAGCAGCATCAGCCGGAACGCGTGTTTGACGAGGAACCGGTTCACCGTGCCAAGTTTCATCTGGTTCACTGCGTCGTTGATGGAGTGCATGGAGGCATCGCGACGCAGGTCGATGATCATGGCTTGTCCGCCTGGTTTCAGGACCCGGTACATTTCGTCGAGTGCGGCTTGCGGCTCGCTGAAATTCTTGAAGGCAGCGCGGCAAAGAAGGAAGTCGAACGAATCGTTGTCGAAGGGCATGAGCGACGCGTTGCCACGGCGAAAATCAACCTGGACGCCGGCGCGGAAGGTGTTGGCGCGGGCTATTTCCACGAAGGTTTCGCTAATATCCAGGCCGGTGATTTGGTAATCGCCGAGTTTGGCTAATTCGATCGCGAAATAACCAGGCCCTGGGGCTACTTCGAGCACCGTGGCATGGGCAGAAATTTGTTCCGCAACGCGCCGGGCCAGTTCCTGGAAATCATTGAGGGATTTCTTGGTGGTTCCCGCATACCATCGCGCTATGGCACCCTCCATCCCCATCCCCTTATATGGCTTCATTGTGGAAACATGAGCAGACATAAGTTCCTCCTTCCGAAACGATGCTAGACGACGGCAAGGATGGGGGTGAACGTGGATTCGGTGAACGCCATACGGGAATCGGCGAGCAGGCGCCACCTGCCGGTGGACGTGGCGGAAACACGTTAGGAGAGCGTGATTACGAAAAAACGGGCGGGGATCAGAGATTGCCGAAGGTCTTCACGCCGGGGACGCGCAGCACGTGCTGGTCGGCGGTCATAGTCAAACCAACGTCAGACCATGGTCCATTCGCCACCCGGCTAGATAGATCCGTTCAAGTCAGAGCATGTCATTCAAGTTATTAAGGTTCGTCGTCGCCTTCAGCGGCACCGCCGAGTTCTTCGGTGAGAGGCTTGTTGGGATCAATGGCTGTGAGGCCAGCCTTCTTGAGAGCATTGTTCAACTCGGGGATGTTGCGGTCGCGTAGAGTGTCCCAGCCGTGGACTAAGGCCGACTCGCTTTGTAGCAGCTCATGATAAGCCTCAGTGGCTTGAGTGGTTGGTGCGGAGTCAGCGCCGTCGGCGATGGCCAGGATGGCGGCAAAATGCTGGTTCAGCGTGGAAAAATTCTCGGGCGGCTTGCCACTGTTGGGCACGCCGTAAAAGCTGTGCTGCTTGGCACCTTCCAGTTCGGCGCACTGGGTGTCTAAGGACTGAAGGTTTTTGGAGAGCTTCTCTTTCCCGCGAACGTCTTTGGATAATTCCTTGATCTGCTCGCGAACCGATTTGACCTGCTCGAGGGACTCGTAAGTTTCGTTCATGCCTCCGATGGAACCGGATTCCATATCGAACTGCTTGCGCAAGGCGTCGAGGGGGGTGTGGATGCGCGGATCCATTTGCAGTGTCAGCGATTGGGTATAGCTCTTTCCATCCACAGTTAACCTGACGGTGTAGGAACCGGGAAGCGCGCGCGCGCCGAGGGGAAGCAGTGACGTGTCGTGCAGAATTGCCGCGATCGGGAATTCTCTCTCGAGCGCATTGGGAGGCGAATAATGCAAATCCCATATGACGCGATGCATGCCCGCTTCAGCCGAGGGAATTTCCGCCGGACGTACCCAGTACATCGGAATGGGATGCTCGGCGGCTAGTTTTTGCATGTCCAGCGGTTTGTCTGTACTCGAGTAACGGCGCACCAGGGCGTTGGTGGAATCCAGAATCTCCAAGGTGAGCGGACCTTGGGCGTTGGAGGCGAGATAGTAGTCGAGGATGGCACCGTCCGGCGGATTTTTGCCCGCAGGAAAGTCCGGAGGCAAAGGTGTGTCGGTATTGCGGTTCCAACGCCAACGCAGCGCGACTTCGGGCGCAAATAGCACAACTGGCTGCGCCGCGAGTTGGCTGGTCAGTTGGCGCAAGGGTGTTAGGTCGTCCAGAATCCAGAAGGAGCGGCCGTGAGTGCCGACAATCAGATCATCGCCGCGAATGGTCAGGTCACGCATAGAGGTGTGCGGCAAGTTGAGCTGGAGCGATTGCCAGCTGTCTCCATCGTTGAAGGAGACGTACACGGAATCTTCGGTTCCCGCGAAAAGCAGGCCCTTGCGCTGTGGATCTTCGCGAACCACGTCGGAAGCGGCGTTCGGCGGAAGTCCACGGACGATTTCCTGCCAGGTTGCACCGTAATCGTGAGTGCGGAAAATATGCGGACGGAGATCGTCCAATCGAAACGTGTTGATGGCGGCATAGACGGTGGCGGGATCGAAGTGCGAAGACTCTAAAATGGACACCTTAGCCCACGGCACGAGCTGCGGCGGAGTGACGTTCTTCCAGCTCTTGCCGCCATCGCGGGTCAAGTGAATCAGCCCGTCATCGGTGCCAGCCCAGATGGTGTTCGGGTCTTTGTACGAGGGCGCGACGGCATAAATCGTGCCGCGATGCTTACCTTTTTCCGGATCACCGGCAGAGAACGGTCCGAGATTCGCGGGCATTTCGTACGATTCACGAGTCAGGTCGGGACTGACGACCGTCCAACTGCGGCCCTGGTCGGTGGTCTTGAACAGCACATTGGCGGCGAAATACAAAACGTTGGGGTCAAGCGGAGAAAAGATCAGGGGAAGGGTGCGATTGTAGCGATACTCGCCGCGTTTGATGGGTTCGGGAGCGACATCGGCGACTTCGCCGATGTCCTGCTGAGTGCGGGTGAGCTTAGCGCCAAAAACGATGTTGGGGTCCTTGGGATCGGCGACAACTCTGCCGTATTCGAAAACGCCGGGCAGGCTCCAATCGCGAAAAGTAATTTCGCCGTAGTCGCTGCGGCTTTTGCTGGCGACACTTCCAGATTCCTGCTGTCCGCCATAGACCCAATAAGGGAAGCGATTGTCGGTGGTTACGTCATAGAATTGGGCAGTGGGCTGGTTATACCAACTGCTCCAGGTTTCGCCGCCATTGACGCTGATGGCAGCGCCTTGATCGGCTGAAATGGCGATGATTTGGGGATTTTCGGCACTGATCCAGATGCGCTGGTAATCGTCACCACCGGGCGCGCCCTTCCATCCCACAAAAGTCTTGCCCGCATCGGTGGACTTCCATGCGGCGGTGTTGGCGACGTACAGCACATCGGGATTGTCGGGAGCGACGGCAATGCCCATAGCTCCGGGCCCGCGTCCGCCAATGCGATGGTCGGAATTAACCAGTTGCCATGACTCTCCGGCATCGTCGGAACGATAAATTCCCGCTTTGTCCTTCTTGGTTTCGATATCGAGGTACACCCGTTTTGGATTGCTGGGTGCTACAGCAATGCCGATACGCGACACCGCATCATCATCGGTGGGCAAGCCTTGCGTGACCTGGCGCCAGTTGCTGCCGCCGTCGGTGGACTTGTAAAAGCCGCTGCCGGGGATAATGAAGTATTCGCCGCTACGAACTTCCCAGGGAGCTACTCGGCTAGCCCAGAGCGCGGCATACAGGACCTGCGGATCGCTGGGGTCCATGACCACATCGGCGGCGCCGGTGTTCTCGTCCTTATATAAGACTTTTTCGAAGGTTTTTCCGCCGTCCAAGGAACGAAACACTCCGCGCACCGGGTTCGGACCGTAGGGATGGCCTTCGGCGGAAACAAAAAGGCGGTCGGGATTCTTGGGGTCAACCACGATGGCAGTGATCTGTTGCGCGTCGCTCAGGTCCAGATGCGTCCAAGTGGTTCCCGCGTCGGTGGATTTGTAGATTCCATCACCGACGGAAAGGTCGGGCCGCTGCAAGCCTTCACCGCTGCCCACATAGATGATATTGGGATCCGAGGGGGCAACGGCAATAGCCCCAACAGAGCCCGTGGGCTGCTCATCGAAAATGGGACGCCAGGTATTGCCGTAATCATCGGACTTCCACACGCCGCCATTCACGGGCGCCATATAGAACACGTTGGGCTGATGGAGCACTCCGGTAATGGCCACAGTGCGTCCGCCGCGAAACGGACCGATACAGCGCCAACGCATGGCGGAATAGAACTTCTGGTCGAGGTTCTGTGCGCGGAGCGGGATTAGCGCCGTTACGGTGAGCACCAGCAAGACCATCCAGCGTGCGATTCTGATAAGACCCATCGGTCGCCTCCAGTCAACAAGGGAGAATACGACGCGAGATGCTGTAGGGCAAACCAGGACAACGCGTCTACTGAGGCACAACGCAATCAATCCTAGCGAAAGCGCGCGCGCCGAGGCACACTGCTCACAAATACACTGGGGTACCTCGATGAGCCTGAAACTTCGGGTGATTCTGCGATTTGGCTTGTCCCTGATCCTGATCGCGGCGATTTTCTTTCTGACCGCCGGCACGATTCATTACTGGGAAGCGTGGGTGTTTATCGCCATCATGTTTATTCCCAGCGTGGCTTTTTGCGCGTACTACTACGTCCATGATCCAGCGGTGCTGGAACGGCGGATGCAGCGCCGGGAAAAAGTGACGGAGCAGAAGCTAATCATCCGGTTGGGCATGCTGATCTTTCTGGTGGGAATGCTGATGCCTGGGCTCGATCAACGGTTTGGCTGGACGCTGCGGTGGGTGGGAGGCGTTCCCCTGCGGGTAGAGGTTTTGGCGCAGTGTCTGGCGTTGATCGGTTATCTGGGATCGATGTGGGTTATCGACGTGAATCGTTTTGCGTCGCGCACCATTCAAGTGGAACAGGGGCAGCAGGTCATTTCCGGCGGGCCATACCATTATGTGCGCCACCCCATGTATGCGTTTGCCCTACTGATGTGGATGGCCGCGGGGCCGGCGCTGGGGTCGCTGGTAGCGCTGCCCATTTTCGCGCTGTTCGTACCGATTTTTGTGTGGCGCTTGTTGAACGAGGAGAAGGTGCTACGACAGGAACTTCCGGGCTACGCGGAATATTGCCAACAGACACGGTACCGGCTACTTCCATATGTTTGGTAGTCGCTGATGCGAGGTGTACGAGGCTTGGCAATTTAAAGATTAGTAGTAGAATCGGGCGTTCGCCGAGTTTCTCCCGCTCAAATCCGGCGATCCAACCAGGAGACGGAAATGAATGGCATTCTGAAGTTTCTTGCATTCTCCCTATGTGTGTCTGTTTCGGCCAGCGCCGCCGATGCGCAGCAGAAAAAAGAGATTCCCGCGGCAGATGTGGTCAGCCGTTCCATCAAAGCCGTGGGATACGAGGTCGGTGGCGGCTCAACCAAAATCAAGTTCGTCGGCACGAACGCCGCGCCCCAGGCTAGTGGGGAAGCCAAGGTCAATGCAAAAAAAGGCGGCACCGACATTGACCTGAGCGTAAAAGGAATGCCGCAACCAACCAGGCTGGGCGCGGAATTCCTGACCTACGTGTTGTGGACCATTACGCCGGACGGCAGCACCAGCAATCTGGGGGAAATTCTCATCGACAAAAATGGAATCGGTAAACTCACGGCCACCGCACAATCGCAAACCTTCGCGATGATCGTGACCGCAGAGCCATATTTCGCGGTACAGCTGCCCAGCGAATTGGTGGTTCTGGAAAACAGCCCGGACAAGAAAACCAAGGGCAAGATTTTCCCTGATAACGACTACAAGCTGATGAAGCGCAGCCAGTACGCCAAGCTTGGAAATCCGCTGGCGCTGACTCCCGACTTGAAGAAAGTACCGCTGGATGTGTATGAGGCGCGCAACGCCGTGGATATCGCCAAGTCGCAGAAGGCGGAAGAGTATGCGGCGGATATTTTCACCAAGGCCACGGGCAGCTTGCAAATGACGGAGAATGCGCTGAGCTCGAATTCGGACAGGTCGCGAGTTATTACCGCAGCGCGGCAGACTATTCAGTTCGCCGAAGATGCCCGGGCGCTTTCGGCCCAGCGGCAAGAGGCGGAGCGCATCCAGAAGGAACAGGACGCTGCCGCGGCCACCGCAGCGGCGGCTGCAGCGGCTAAAGCGAAAGCAGAAGCGGACGCGGAAGCCCAGCGCCAGGCGGAGCTTACCGCTGCCAAAGAGGCCCAAATGAAGGCCGAAGCGGACGCAGCAGCAGCCCGGCAGCAAGCGGCGGCAGATGCCGCTGCTCGGGACGCGGCCGCGCAACAAGCGGCTTTGCAGGCCAAGGAACAGGCTGCTCGAGAAGAAGCGGCTCGCGCACAAGCGCAGACGGCGGCGCTACGCGCGCAACTGCTGCAGCAGCTCAACCAGGTGTTGCAGACCACCGACACACCGCGCGGTTTGGTGGTGAATATGGCCGACGTGCTGTTCGAGACCAACAGATACGCACTCAGCCAGGATGCCCAGCTCAAGCTGGCGAAACTTGCCGGGATTATTCAAGCGCACCCGGGCCTGAACCTGGCAATTGAGGGCTACACCGACACTACCGGCACGCCCGATTACAACCTGAAACTCTCGCAGCAACGAGCCGACGCGGTGCGGGACTTCTTGGTGGGGCAAGGATTGTCGGGCGACACGATCACGTCGAAGGGTTTGGGCCAAGCCGATCCGGTGGCAGACAACAGTACCGCCGCGGGACGAAAGCTGAACCGGCGGGTGGAGATTATCGTGTCCGGCGAAGTGATCGGGGTGAAAATGGGCCGCTAGTTCCGCTTAGGAGCACTCCGGTGGTCGAAACTGGCCAGTGGCTTGGGCATTACGGCCGGTCGTTGGCTCAGTTTCCAGCTTTGGAGGGCTTCTCTTCGGTGGGGCGAGCGGGGGTCCCGTCGGCCTTGACGTAGTGCGCGTACCAGGCAAGGTAACGCTCGTTTAGATCCTTGATGTGACTGGGCGTCTTGAACTCGTGGTACTCGTCTGGATAAACCACCAGCAAAGTGTCGCGGCCAAGAGCTTTCAAGGATTCGTACATCTGTTCGCCGCCTAAAACCGGCACGTTCCAATCGACATTGCCGCCGACGAACATGGTTGGGGTTTGAATGTCTTTCACGTGCCACAAGGGGGCGACGCGGTCCCAAACATCGCGGTGCTCCCAGGGAAGGCCGAGCTCGGCAATATAATCGCGAACATACTCGTCATGTCCCCAGAGACTGGTGAACTCAGCGGCGCCCGCGCCGGAGATGGCTGCCTTGAACCGGTTGGTGTGTCCGATGATGAAGTCGGTGGAGATGCCGCCATAGGACCAGCCGCCCACGCCCAGGCGATTGGGATCGGCGAAGCCCTGGGCGATAGCGTAGTCGACCATGGCCATATCGTCTTGATAGTCCTTATTGCCCCACTCGGCAAAGATGGCCTTGCAGAATTCCTGGCCGTAACCGGATGAGCCACGGGGGTTCGGGAACAAGACAACATATCCGTTGGCAGCCAGCAATTGGGCCAGATCCTGGTACTCGGCGTAGTAAGCCCATACGGGACCACCGTGGGGACGCAGGATGGTTGGGTACTTTTGCCCGGCGACATAGTCGACCGGCTTGTAGACGTACCCATGGACCGTGGTGCCGTCCTGGGATTTGAAGGACACGTATTCACCGGGAACCTGCTTAAAGTTAGCGAGCCATGCATCGTTGGCGTGGGTCAGGCGAGTGAGCTTGCCACCGGGAGCGGTGTACAGCTCAAATGGCCGGTCCATGGTGGAAAGACTGGCCGCTAGAGTGCCGTCCTTGGCGACGCTGAAGCCGTCCAACATGAAACGGCCACCCATGGGCCGGCTGATTTTCATGTCGGCTACGTTCACCTGAGCCAGGTTCTGCGTGCCGTCGTCATCAACGATGAAGTAGATGGATTTGCCATCCGGCGCAAAGCGAGGATTCTCGCTATTGCGATCCAGAGCCAGAGTGAGCACTTTGGCCTGACCGCCCGTGGAGGGCGCGACAGCGATGTGCTTGGTGCCGTATTCGAAGAGCTTGGGGTCGAGCTGCGTCGAGAAAGCGATCCACTTCCCGTCGGGTGACCAGGCGGGCTGGTGATCTCCGGCCAAGCCGGTAGTTACCTGAGTGGGCGTTGCTCCTTTATCCATACTATCCGCCGAGACCACCCAGATATTCACGGCGTATGTGGCGTCGGGATCCGGTTTGGAGCGATTGCTGGAGAAGGCCAGCAGCTTGCCATCCGGTGACCACGCCGGTTCGCTGTCGTCGTAATCGCCGGAGCTGACCTGCTTCATGGATTTACTGGCCACGTCGAACACGTACAAATGAGTGCGGCGGCGGTCCAAGTAGCCAACAGTATCTTCCTTAAAATAAAGCCGATCGATGACCCAGGGGCGCTGTGCCTTGGACTTTTTCGAGCTGGCCGTTTTGTCGGCGCCGTCCTCCTCTTTCCCTTTCTCGGCAGCGCCCTCGAGTTCTTCGGGGGACGGATCGCGAAGAACCAGCACCAAGCGCTTGCCATCGGGCGACCAGGCGAAATCGTCGACGTCCTGGATGGTGTCGGTCAGCCGCTCGGCCTCGCCACCTTGCCGGTTCAGCAGGTAGATCTGGGTCTTGCCGTCGTTGCCGTCAGCATCCTTGCGCGAGGACAAAAACGCCAGGTACTTCCCGTCGGGAGACCAGCGCGGGTGGTCGGAGTTGACGTCTTCGGCGGTGAGCGCAATCGCGTCTCCGCCGGCAGTGGGAATCATCCAGATGCGTTCCTGGCTCTTGTCCTCCTTGAGCGAGGTGGAATTAATCACGTAGGCGATGAATTGGCTATCTGGAGAGATTTGCGGATCGTGCACCTCGCGAACGCCGAACAGGTCGTCAACGGTGACTGGGCGGGGGGCGGTGGTGGTTTGCTGAGCCTGGGAAAACGAACAAACAAAGCCAAGAACGAGGAACAACATGGCTGGGCGCTTCATGTGCGGATAAATTCTCCCGAAAAATGAAAGAAATGAAGTATGAAAACGAACGAAGCGAGTGTAGCACGTCTGAGTTGGAGGGCTGGCCGACGAGGCGCAAAGCACGACGCTCGAAGCCGGAGCCACGCCGGCAAGCGTCTGCTGGTTCTCTGCTCCGGATGTACTGGGCGGACTGTAGCGGCGGCGTCACCGGCCGGAAGGACAGTTGCCCAAGCGCAGAAATTTTTTTGGTTTTGTGCATTTTGTTGTTGCGTGCGCGCACAGAAATTGTATTCTGCACAAAGTGCACTGGCTCGGCGGATACGAGCGAGCTGCGCTTTAGGAGGACGAGAGAAAAAAATTGAGCACCGTATCGCTCCCCGCACAGGTCCCCTCCCAGGTTTTTCCCTCAACAAGAAAGGCAGTCGCCAAGCTGACGCTCTGGCCGCTTGTTGCCGCGACGTTCTTCATGGTGTCTGGGGGCACCTACGGAACCGAGTCGATCATCTCCGGCGCGGGCTATGGCCGCGGAATTTTGGTATTGCTGTTTCTGCCGGTGATCTGGTGCCTGCCGACGGCGTTCATGATCGGCGAACTCAGCAGCGCGCTCCCGGAAGAAGGCGGCTACTACGCCTGGGTGCGCCGCGGGCTGGGTAACTTCTGGGGATTCCAAGAAGCGTGGCTGTCGCTGGCCGCCAGCATTTTCGATATGGCCATTTACCCCACGCTGTTCGTGTTCTACCTAAAGCAAATGACCCCGTGGTTCGGAGAGGGGAATCACG
>Ga0187782_10001549_pt1 | contig 16775 bp, 14 predicted proteins | sample 0715_SJ02_MP15_2_FD_132454 | JGI IMG/M metagenome (GOLD analysis project Ga0187782, IMG submission 132454) | Tropical peat soil microbial communities from peatlands in Department of Meta, Colombia - 0715_SJ02_MP15_20_MG | ecosystem: Environmental > Terrestrial > Soil > Wetlands > Peat | place...
AGCTCGGGATGCTTCGTGGTTGCGATGCGGTCTTTATCGGACGCGATATTCGTATTGGGCCGGCGCGTTACCTTCTGCTCATCGGAGGGGAGGGTCAAGAACGTAATTCCCTTGTCCTGGGCGAAGTTCTGCGGAAGGACCACGACTGAGTGAATCGGAATATATTTTTGGATGAGCTTGAAATTCCACAGCGCGATGAAAATCACCAGGTGGACGATGATGGAAATCCATGCCGCCTCGCGCCGACGCGAGCGCTGCAGATCGTCCTGCAATTGAATGAGCAGGTGGGGCACGCGGGCATCGAGATCGCGATAGGCAGCTTCCCAGTCCGTACTCGCATAGAGTTCGAGTTGCTCGGGCTCAGGCTTTCCCGGTGCAGCTCTTTCGGGCGGTGCTTTTTCCGGCGGAGCATCTTCCGGCCGAGCTATCGGGTCCTGAAATGGAATCTGAGTGATCGGCATGCGCTGGGTCTGGCTTTATCCGCCTGTCTTAATGCGTCAAAAATAAGACACGTATTTCCCACGCCGCGTTGCATTGGGCCTTCTGGAACCTGCAAGCGCACGTGGACACAACGGCGTGATTTTATTTTCGCACCTTTCGCGCCATTCCGCTGCCAGAATCACACGTGACTTCGGTGTGTAAACAAATGTAAAGGAAATTCAAAATGGCGCGGATCGACGCGGATTCGGGCGGACAAGACAAAGGAGTTTCTCAAGAAAGTAATCCGCGAGAGTCCGCCGGAATCCGCGACGATGAAGTTAGCTTTTCGCGATGCCTGCCAAGTCGATCTTCTTTCCGTGTTCGCGAATGGCGGCCACAATATCGAGTGCCAACGCAAGCGCCCGGCGGCCGTCTTCGAGAGGAACTTCGGGGGTGGAGCGCTGCCGTACGGCGCGAACGAACGACCTGAGCTCGGCATGCAGCGGTTCTTCGGCGGCAACCGGAATCTTGCTGACCCCGATCTGCGGATTCACCGAAGGCGTTCCTGGCGCGGCGCCATCTTTGCCCACCGTGAAGGCCAGGACTTCCTGGCGTCCGTAGTCGAGCGAAATGTACTGCCGCGGCTGGAAAAAGCGCAACTTGCGCACGCGCTCGGTGGAAACGCGGCTGGCGGTAAAGTTGGCGACGCAGCCGGAGTCGAGTTCCACGCGGACGTTGGCAATGTCGACTTTGCCGGAGAGGATGGGCAGGCCGACGGCGCGCACTTCCCTCACGTTCGACTGGGTGAACGCCAGCACGATGTCGAGATCGTGAATCATGAGGTCGAGGACGACGTCGACGTCGAGCGAGCGCGGCGTGAAGACGCTGAGGCGGTGCACCTCGAAAAACATGGGCTGGGTGAGGATGGGGAATGTTGCGCGCACAGCGGGATTGAAACGTTCGAGATGGCCAGCCTGGGCGATGCGCTTATGTTTGGCCGCGAGCGCGACCAATTCCTCGGCCTCGGGGAGCGTGGCGGCCAGCGGCTTTTCGATCAGCACATCGACGCCGGCCTGCAGCAGATCGCGCGCAACAGCGAGATGATGCACCGTGGGCACCGCGACCGAGGCGGCCTGCACCTCGCTGTGCGTGGTGAGCATCTGCAGCACTGAGCCGAAGGCTTTGCATCCGAACTCACGCGCCACGGCGTCGGCGCGGTTCAGGTCACGATCGACGACCCCAATCAGTCGAAGCGGCTCGCCTTGTTGCTCGAGTTCTTTGTAGACGCGGGCATGATTGCGTCCGAAAACGCCGACGCCAATAACCGCTACGAGCGTGTGATCTTGCGCAGGGTGATGTTGTGCGGGCAGAGAAGCTTTCCTGACGGCCGGTTGCCGGAAAGAAATTGTAAACCGGAAGTGCCGCTCACGGCTTCAGCATTTCATTCCGTGCCGAGTTTTCTTGCAACCGTCTTCATGCCATTCCGCACCGCGTCTCTTGCCTACTCTCGCGATGCGAGTCAACCCCTACCCTTTGCCCTTCTTCAACACCGCGATCTGCCCCGCATGATAGAGCTCGTGCTGCACGACTCCGTGAAGCATGTGATAGAAGTCGTAGCGCTTGCCAGGGACGGTTTCGCGAAGGCGCGAATCCGGCAGGCTGGCGACGGTCTTGACCAGCTCATCGTGCATGCGCTTGGCATGCGCGACGGCTTCGCGCCATGCGGCTTCGGTGGCCTCCGGCACGGGAGGGAAGTTCTGCTTGTCCGTGAGCCGCGCTCTCTTTCCGCCGAGGCGGCGCAAGGCGGCGCCGTCCCAGGCGGCAATGTGCAACACCAGTTCCCAAATGCTGTGAGCGTTCGCGAGAGGCCGGGCCGCGGCAGTCTTGGCGTCGACGTCTTTCAACAGTTGGAGCAGCGCTGGCCCATGCCACGCCGGGCCGGAGAAGGCGCGGCGCAGTTGGTCGGCGAGGCGGGCGGATTGCGACAACTTCGTTTTCATGATTATCCCTCGCCAGCCACGAGCGCGATTCCGGCCGTGTCTGCTGCGTCGACTACCTTCTGCCCATCCAGCAGCAGGCACTTGCCCGAGTCCACGGCCAAACACGTCGCGCCTGCGGATTTCATCACTTCGATCGTCTTCACGCCGATGACCGGGACATCGAAGCGCATATCCTGATTTGGCTTGGCGATCTTCACCACCGTTAACTCCCGGCTCAACGTGGACGCTTCTCCGTGCAGCGAGCGCAGAATCTGCCCCGCGCGCTCGATCGTGGCATCGGTTCCCTCCATCGCCTCGAGGGCAACACACGCCGACTCGGCAATTACGACAGTCTGGCCAATATCGTGCTGCGCCAGCGTGCGCGCAACGGCGCGCCCGTAGTCAATATTCTTGCGCTCTTGTTCCGTCGGCGCGCGCTTGGTGAGCACGCCGGGCTTGACCAGCAACGGCTCCAGCAGCCACGTCGAATTCTGCAGCGTGATGCCCTCATCTTCCAAAACTTTGGCCACCGCTCCAATCAGCGAATCCGTGTTCCGCGTGGTCAGCGAGACCAGAAGCTTCGCCAACCGCCAGTCCGGACGGATGCTGGAAAAAATCTGCTTATGCCGCACCTGCCCGGCCATCACGGCGCGCCGCACGCCCGCGCCCTGAAACGTTTCGATCAGTTTCGACAGTTCTCCCAGCGACACCCAGTGCACCGCGGCTGCCCCGTGCGATTCGATTTCGGGGAAGGTCTCCTCCTTGATCGCGGCCACAACTACGTCATATCCCTGCGCCCGCGCCGCCTCCAGCACGAGAAAGGGAAATTTGCCGTTGCCCGCGATCAGACCTAGTTTTTCCCTGGAGTCGGCCATTGAACAAGAGGATTCTGCCGAGTCAGTCTAGCACTTGGGCAAAGAGAGCGACCCGGGTGCTTTGGGACCAAAGAACGCGAGGGCCAAGCTGGGTGTGAAGGAAACCACCTTTTGACAACACTCAGTTCCTGACTGCGCCCCTCAGGAAGGGAGAACCTTGCTTGTGCGCCAGCCGACGAAGGCGGCCAATCAGTTCTTTTCGGAGACAAGCGCACCTGACGTGACTGAACTGCCGGCGGGCAGCTGCGGACCGGCTTCGATACTCTCGCCAGCATTCCCGGGTTCTTGCGCCGCCTTGGCCAGCCATCGCGCTGCCTCGCCACAATCCTCCGGGAGACCACTAATTTTCGAACGAATAAGGCTCCAGTTGTGCTGTGCCTCGGGCAGTCTGGAGCCAGCAGCTTCGCAATACAGCCTGGCCGCTTGGGGAAAATCCCTCTGCATACCGAGCCCATGCTGATAGAGGTAGCCGAGATTGTTTAAGGCTGCGGGGTAACCGTGTTGTGCCGCATTGCGATCCCACTTGAGCGCTTGGTCCAGGTCCTGGGGACGCCCAACCCCGTGCTCATACATCCAGGCGAGCCTGACTTGGGAGTACAGGTTGCCCTGGTTCGCAGCCTCGAGGTATAAACTAGCGGCCTTGTCGGGATCGCGCGGCAAACCCCTGCCCTCCGCATAAAGTGTGGCGAGGTTTGCTTGAGCAAACGGGTTGTGCTGGGCTGCCGCTCTGGTGAACCAGCGAGCCGCCTCGACATAGTCCTGCGGCAGGCCTCCTTCGCCGTTGAAGTACATGCAGCCGAGGTTAGTTTGGGCTGCCGAATCGCCTTCGACAGCCGCGCGCAAATACCACTTCAACGCTGCGGTTTGATCCCGGGCCACTCCCCGGCCTTGGGCGTACAGGTTTCCCAGATGCATTTGAGCACCGGGGTTTCCGCTGGCGGCGGCCTTCCGGTACCAATGAGCCGCCTTGGCGAAGTCCGGTGCGACGCCGCGGCCAAACTCATAGGCTAGTCCCAGCATGAATTGGGAGCTAACGTCTCCCTTCGATGCACCCTTCAGCAGCAGGACGACATCGGGAAAAGGCTCCGCACTCAAGCGGCAAAACGTGAACAGCGTGGTCACAAACAGACACAGCGGCACCCCCCACTTGCGCATTCCTCACCCCAATCGGAATTAGTGCGACTGTGATGCTTCGCTTTCCACGGCGCTTAGCTATGTCTTCACTTACGAAATGGAATGGATTCAACTACAGGTATGAGGTGTGGCAAATTGAGCCCGAAAATATCAGACCGACTTTTTGTAGTCAACGAAAATCGCAATGTGAAATTCGCATGGTTGTGATCGCATTTCTGAGATTCGAGCAATGTTGCAAATCGCAACACCGCGGAGGATGCCTCACCCGAAAAATCGCGAGCACAGACCCAACCGTAACGCCAGCCAAGGCGGTCCCGTTGGACTAAACTATGCTGTAGCCCCGGCTGAATTCTCTTGCCTTCGAGCCCTGAACTTTCTGCCGAAATCATCGTCGCTGGCGCGGGTGCGGCCGGCGCCACCGCGGCGGCTGCGTTGGGTTGCCAGGGATGGCGAGTCCTGTTACTCGATGAGCGCGCGTTGTGCCCGCCCGTGTTCAAGGCCGAGAAAGTCCTGCGCCTCGAACTCGACCTGCTCCGCGAGTGGGGGCTTTATGAGCCGCTCCTTCCACGCTCCGGCCGCATCGGCGAGCTGCTCGACGCCTGCTACGGCCGCGTTTTCAGGCGCACTCCCGTAGAACAAATCGGCCTCACCTATCCCGACCTGGTCAACACACTCCGCGCCAATCTGCCTGCATCGGTAGAACCCAGGCTGGGCCGCGTGGAGCACATCACTTCCGACAGCGGCACAACCCGCGTGCACCTTGCCGGCGGGGAGGAACTGACCGCGCGGCTGGTTGTGCTGGCGTGCGGCCTGTGCGAGCCGCTTCTCGCTGGTCTCGGCCTGCGCCGGCATGTGATTCAGAAAGAGCAATGCGTGGTAGTGGGGTTCAACGTTGTGCCTGCTGGCTCCCCGGCATTCTCTTTCGATACCATTACGTACTACGCAACCGATCCTGCGTCCCGCCTCGACTATCTCACGCTGTTCAAGTTCCGCGACACCATGCGCGCCAATCTCTTTACTTTTCTTGCCGCCGACGGCCCGTGGATTCGCGAATTCGTTCGCCAGCCCGGTCCGATGCTCGAGCGCGCATTCCCCGAACTGGCTCGCGTGACAGGCGAATATCGAGTCGAGGGCAAAGTAGAGACCGGCCGCGTCGACCTGTATCGCATGGAGGATGACAGCGCAGGCGCCATGCCCGATGGCGTGGTTGTCATCGGCGATGCCTGGCAGACCACGTGCCCCTCCACCGGCCTCGGCCTGAGAAAAGCATTTACCGATGTTGCCGTGCTCGCCCATTGTGTGCCGCAATGGATGTCCACGCCGGGCATGAACGCAAAGAAAATCGCGAGTTTCTACGATCACCCGCGCAAGCGCCGAATGGATGCCTATACGTTGAAAAACTCGTTCCATCACCGTCGCCTGGCCTGCGACGTGTCGTTGCCGTGGCGGCTCCGGCGAGCTCTGGTTCACCTGAAGTGGAAGATTCCGGTTCCTAGTTTTCTTCCCGACGTAGCGCGGCGGCTGGCACGGTTGCGCCGCTCTGGCGCCCGAAGCCAACAGATCTAATTTCAGCTCTTAGACTTTGGCGGCCGCGCTGTCTACGGTTTGGTTTCCTGCAACAGAACCACGTCGGATTCGTTATGGTAGCGGCGGAGGACGAGGCTCTTGCCGTCGGGCGACCAGCGGAACATGGAAATTTGTTCGGACTTGGAGTTGGTGATCTGGCGGGCGGGGGATCCGTCGAGCGGTTGGATCCAGAGATTGTCGACTCCGTTGTCGCGCACGGCGTAGGCGATGGACTTGCCATCGGGGGTGAATCGCACTCCGCCAGCGAGATGGGGATTGACGTCGAGGAATTTGGGAGGGGAAGAACCATCCAGATTCAGCAGTGCGACCTTCTGGGTGGTCTGCTTAGTCTGGTCGTCGATGAATTGAACGACGTAAGCGAGAGTCTTGCCGTCGGCCGACACCTGCATGGCCGAGATGGCTCCGCGGCCGTGAAAGTCGGCGCTATGCGGCACCAGTTCGGATTTGCCGGCGCCTTCTTTGCCAGAAGCATTTGGGTCAGTTGCATTGAGCGGGACGCGATAGAGTTGGAAGGTGGTGGCATCCCAGTAGTAGACCGACTTTTGATCGGGAGAGCAGGCTGCCTGAACGTCGCGCTTTCCGTTGGAGAGCTGAACCGGGTTGGAGCCATCAGCGTTGACGCGCCAGAGACTGGCAGAATTTCCGCCTCCGTGAAAGTACCAACTGAAAACAATGTAGCGGTCACCGCAGGCCGTGGGAGTGATTGCGAAGGAGTTGGGATCGCCGAGAAGCTGGGTTGAGTTCTTGCCGTTGGGCGTGACCTTCCACAGACGCGGGCCGTCGGTCAACAGCAGGTTTCCGTCGGCGGTCCAGTCAACCATGTAGGAGTTGGGGGCCTGCGAGGCGGGAAGCGGAGCAGGTTGCGAGTCTTCGGTGCCGGCGCCGGGGATCACGTAGATGTTCTGCGTGAGCTTGGTCTGCACGGTGGCCAGAGTTTTTCCGTCTGCGGAAATGGAAACCGTCTGATAACCGTTCGTGTCGCGGGTGATCGCGTGGAATTCGCCCTTGGAGGCCGACACCCATCCGATTTGCCGGTGGAGATAATTGGGGCCCTTAGGCTGGTAGCTGATGTAAATTTCCTGCCCGTTGGGTGACCATGCCTTTTCATAGGTGAGCTTGTCGTCGAACGTGGCGAGGTGCCGTGCCTTGCTGCCATCGGCTGAGAGCAGATCGATGCCACCCAAGGCGTTTCCGGGCAAATACAAACCGTTCGCGACTTGCTGGCTGTCCGGGGAATAAGCAAGATAACCGTCCCACTCTTGTTTGGGACCGGTATAGACAACTTTTTCATCACCGCCGTCAGCGGATGCGCTGAGTACGCGGTACTGCCCAGGCTGGGGATCGTCCACTCTGGTGAAGGCAATGCGGCGGCCGTCGCCCGAGACCGCGGTGTTACCGTCAACCCCATGAAGGATGATCTGTGGCGTGCCGCCTAGAACGGGAGCACGGTAGACATCGTAGCGAACGCCGACGCTGCTCTGCGATTTTGCGAAATAAAAGTAATTTTCGTCGGGTGAGAAAGCCAGGCTGCGATAGTTGCTGGCGGAAGGCGGGATCACCTGGGTATCGCTGCCGGTGGCGACATTGCGCAGCCACAGACTTTGAATGCCGTTGTCGTTGGTGGTGCTGAGGATGAATTTGCCGTCGGGAGAGATCGCCGCCTGGCTGGCTTTGCCGGAATTCGTCACCTGGGTGATGGTGAAGTTCTGGAACGGCAAGGGAGGGGCGCGATGCAGCAGCGAGTAGACGCCGAATGCGGCAGCGGCGAGGACAAGTGCCGCGGCGAGCGATCCCACAAAAACCGCCAGCCTGTGCTCCTTCGCAGCGGCCAGAACGGCAGAACTGGAGGTTTGCGCGGGCAATACCGCCGGTGCAGCCGAAGCGCTGGACATTGCAACTGGCGTCGCAATGCCTGCCTGCGATCGAGCCGGATCCGACGGTTCGATCGCCGCTGCGCTGGATGCGATTACTGCCGAGCGGCCGGTTTCGGTGTCGCGCTTCAGGCGCTGCAGTTCGGCGCGCATGTCGGAGGCGTGCTGGTAGCGCAGGTTGCGGTCTTTCTCGAGCGCGCGATTGATGATGTCTTCGAGCTTGGGCGGAATTTGCGGATTCAGCCGCACCAGCGAAACCGGGGCGCGGTTCATGATGGCTTCGAAGATGATGGCGGAACTTTCGCCTGGAAAGGGAAGCGTGCCGGTGACCATCTCATAGAGAACCGAGCCGAAGGAAAAAAGATCGCTGCGAGGATCAAGTTCTTTGGCCCGCACCTGCTCGGGCGACATGTAGGAGATGGTGCCGACTGCCGTGCCTGGGCTGGTGAGGTGTTCGGGATCGACTAAGGTCGCAGTGTTCTGAACGTCTTTTGCCGAGACGGGACCAAGCTTGGCGAGTCCGAAGTCGAGAATTTTGGCGTGACCGCGAGCGGTGACGAAAATGTTGGCCGGCTTGATGTCGCGGTGGACGATGTTTTTGGTGTGCGCGGCGTCGAGCGCGTCGGCGATCTCGATCGAGAGCGAGAGCACGTCGTCGATCTCCATAGGACGGCCGGCAATGCGGTGCTTCAGCGTCACGCCTTCGAGGAATTCCATGGCGATGAAGGCGCGGCCGTTCTCTTCGCCGATGTCGTAAATGGTGCAGATGTTGGGATGGTTCAGGGCCGACGCCGCCTGCGCTTCGCGGCGGAAACGGCTGAGGGCCTGCTGGTCGCGGGAAACCTCTTCGGGCAAAAACTTCAGGGCGACGAAGCGATGCAGGCGGGTGTCTTCGGCCTTGTAGACGACGCCCATTCCGCCCCCGCCGAGCTTTTCGGCGATGCGGTAGTGCGAAACTGTTTGCCCGACCATTCGCGTGAAATCCTACGGACTGAGACGGTGGAAGTCAACGAAGGCTGAGAGCTTGGGGTGCGCGGCCTCGAATACGACACCATGTCCGGCCCCGACGCCGAGTTCGTGGAAAAGGAAGTTTGGCCGCGGGTCGAGGCGCAGGTTCACGCGAAGCTCAGCAAAGATTCCGACGCCCGCGCCACCATGGGCTATAGGGGGATGAAAACGGGGGAGGGCTCCCTCCCCCGAGGTTAACCAACAACTAGAACGCAGTCGGCAGGGTGCCGCCGTTGGCTTCGTTCGAGTAGCCAAAGTGGCACTGGCGGCAGAACTGGGATGTGGAGGCAGCGGAGGTCACCGGAACTGCGACGCTGTCCGGGTTGTAGGGGCCGTTCACGAAGAAGAACTTCGCATACGTCCCGGTAGTGTTGCCGGCGATGGCGTTCTGTCCGCCGACCACGGCGTACACGTTCATCGAGTGCTGATCGTGGCAGGTGGTGCAAACCAGGTATGGAACATTGCTGGAATTGACCGGGGTGGGATACGCCGAGGCACCCATAAACAGGGCCGGCGCGCCGTAGGACTTCACAAACAGCCCGTACTGGCCGGCCACGGCGATCGAGCTGATGGTGTTGGTAGCGCTGATTGTCCAGGTGATGCCTTGGGTGGCGTTGTTGTAGTAGCTGCCCAACACCGCGCTCAGCGTCGCGTTTTCACCGATCGGGTGGTCGTTGTTGTAGTTTCCGCCGTCCGTGCTGTTGCCCAGGTTGATGGTGTTGTCAAGGCCGAGCAAGGTCGGGATCTTAGCCGTTCCGTAAGAGGACGGCAGGGCCTTGATCTGCTCCTCATAAGCCCAGTTCTGCATCATGGCGCCCCTGGCGACTGCGCCATCATGGCAAGCCAGGCACATCACGGCGCCGCGCATATCGGCGTATTGCTGCGCGGTCATGGCTTCGGGGTTGCCGTTTGCGGCAGTCTGCCACAGATAGCTGTTGCCGCTGCCGGTGTTCGAGATGTCGCTGAAGTCAAACGTCTGATTCCAGAGCGGTCCCATGTCCTGCGCGAACAGGGCATTGATACCGGTGTATTTGTCACTTGGATTGCCTTGCGTGCCGCCGCCTGCGCCCCAGGCGCCACTGTGCGGAGCATGGCAACCGGCGCAGCCGCGACCGTAGTTTTGGTGAGCGCCGAGGACGTCGACCACGGGGGCGACGGATCCAGCAGCGCCGGACGTGGTTGGCTGCGAGCCTTGTGTAACCTGGCTAACCGCCAGGGCCGAAGCCATCACCACCAGAACGAGAATTAAGAATAGCTTTTTCATTGTAATGAGCCTCCTATATTGAAAAGCGCTTGAAGAAAAGTCCAACTACAGAGGGGACACGAATGCTTCCAATCCTTTCGGCATGTGGCAAAAGACCTTGCTCATCCGCCTGGAATGCGCATAGGGCTCTCCTTATCTTCTTTGTTTCCCCGGCGGGAACGGACACCTGGCAGTGCAGTTCGCGCCGAAGACTTGCAATCAAAGAAAAACGCGGGCATGGAGCTCGGCAAAGGAAGCCGACTGGCCGAACGCCCGTCTGTCAGCAAAAAAGGAGAATTCCGCTGCTGGGCACTTGCCGGCGGCTGCCGGTTCGGTCGGGCTCAAAGCCGCTGGGAATGCAGACCTCGAATACCATATCTTTGAGACGTAGTCGGTGAGTTCACGCACTGGGTGCCGTGACCGATCTCACGTCAGTACGATGGGATCGATTGCCAGGTGAACGCTCCAGCTTAAATACGGCGAGATGGTTGGCGTAACATCTCCACTACACGTATGAGCCCGTTACTTGGAAGCCAGGCAAAGCCGCCGGGTGGCTTACTTAATAATTCCTCGCTCCGCTCCCTCAATAAACCGCACCAGCATCTCCACATCCTCGCCCAGATCCTTCTCCGCCTTCAGCTTGGCCAGCGCCTGCGACGTGTTCATCTTCGACGCCAGCAGAATCTTGTAAGCATGATGCAGCTTGGCGATGCGCTCTTTGGAGAATCCGCGGCGCTCGAGTCCGACCTTGTTCAGTCCGTAGGCATGCGTTTCGCGCGCGGCTGACGTCATGGAGAACGGCAGCACGTCTTGGGTGATCGTCGTACCGCCACCGATGTAGGCATGTGCGCCGATCCTCACAAACTGATGCACCGGGCACAGCGCGCCTACCACCGCCCATTCCTCGACCGTGACGTGCCCAGCGATGGTTGCGCCATTGACCAGCATGGCGTGATCGCCGATGAGCGAATCGTGCCCGACGTGGGTGTAGGCCATGATCAGGATGTGGCTGCCGATTTTGGTGAGGCCTCCGCCCTTGACCGTGCCGCGATTGAGCGTGACGTACTCCCGAATCTCGTTGTGCTCGCCAATCTCCAGCCTTGTGGGCTCGCCTCTGTACGTTACATCCTGCGGCGCCATGCCGATCGCGCAGAAAGGAAAGAACGTGTTGTCGGAGCCGATCTTCGTCGGTCCCTCGATGGCCACGTGCGAAATCAACCGGCAGCGTTCGCCCAGCTTTACGTCCGCGCCGATCACGCAATACGGCCCCACAATGCACGACGCGGGAACCTTCGCTCGCGGATCGATGATCGCAGTGGGATGAATGTTCATGGAGAGATCAAACAAAACCCTTCACCACAGAGGACACCCTGCGGCTTCGCTCAGGGCAGGCTCCGGGGCACAGAGGGAATCACTCTGAATCTTTCGAACAATGCGTTCCTACGATTCCGCTTCTCCGTTGATGTCGTTCGAGGCGCGGCCGCGCGAACTGTCGATGAGCTGGCAGGAAACCGTAGCTTCTGCGACGCGCCTGTCGCCGACAAAAGCCTGGCCATGCATTTTCGCGGCGACCATGCCCGGCACCTCGCGCCAGCCCTTCAATTCCACTTCCAGCCGCAACTGGTCTCCGGGGCCAACGGGGCGACGAAAGCGGGCACGTTCGATCCCGGTAAAGACCATGATCTTTTCGCTGCGATCTTCCACTTCGGTCAACAGCAGCGCGCCCCCGGCCTGCGCGATGGCCTCGACAATCAGAACGCCGGGCATGATCGGCAGGCCGGGAAAGTGTCCCATAAAAAATGGCTCGTTGAAAGTCACGTTCTTGATGGCCACAATGCGCTGCTTGCGCGTCAACTCCAACACGCGGTCAATCAGCAGAAACGGATAGCGGTGCGGCAGAATCTTGAGAATCTCGTGGATGTCGAGCCCGGTCTTCGCCTTCTCCGTCGAAGTTTCCGTCACAGCGGTGCTCTGATTCATAGGCGTCAGAAACGGCTTGAAGATTATACTGTACGGCTTGTGCCCCGGAATAATCTCCGCTGAGAGCCTGAATGCCGAAATCGAAAACTCAAACCTCTGCTCAAGCTTGTGCCCTCGACTGGCGCGACCGTCTGCGCTTCTTCGCAGATCGCTTGCCGCAACTCGTGGAATCGATTCGCGGGCTGGTTGAGATCGAATCGCCCAGCGACCATAAACCCTCCGGCGATCGCATTGGCGCGATTCTCGCCGAACGATTTCACGCCCTCGGGGGGCGGGTGCGCGTTCATCCAGCGAAAGACTATGCAGATCATGTGCAAGCCGACTTCCCCGGGCGCGAAAGTGCAAAACCGATGCTGCTTCTCGGCCACTTCGACACGGTATATCCTCTTGCCACTCTCGCCGACATGCCCTGCCGCATCGCCGATGGGCGCATGTACGGGCCGGGCGTGCTCGACATGAAGTCAGGCATCGCACTGATGCTGGCCGCCATCGAAGCCCTGCAAGCCTGGCATGGCGCGTTGCCTCGACCCATAACCGTGTTCCTCGTCTCCGACGAAGAAGTGGGCAGTGCTTCCTCCCGCAAGATCACCGAGTCGCTCGCGAAGGAATGCTCGGCGGTGCTCGTGCTCGAACCCGCGGCGGGCAAGGGTGCGGTTAAAACCGCGCGCAAAGGCGTTGGCGATTACACACTAACAGTGAAGGGCGTAGCCGCGCACGCCGGCCTCGATCCCGGCAAAGGACACAGTGCCATCCTCGAACTCGCCCGCCAGATCACCGCCATCGCAAAGCTGAATGATCTCAAGCATGGGATCTCGGTAAACCCCGGCGTGATCCGTGGAGGCACGCGCACCAACGTGATCGCCGCTGAGGCTGCGGCCGAAATCGATGTTCGCATTCAGAATGCAAAGCAGGCCGCCGGACTCGACCGCAAACTCCGTGCGCTCAAACCCTGCGACAAGAGTTGCGCACTCATGATCGAAGGCGGCATCAACCGCATGCCCATGGAGCGCACCGCCGGAGTTGCGGCGCTCTACAAAAAAGCCCAGGCCATTGCGAAAGAAATCGGCTGGAAGCTCGAAGAAGCCGCGGTCGGCGGGGGCTCCGACGGAAATTTTACCGCCGCCCTCGGCATTCCGACGCTCGATGGTCTGGGAGGTTCGGGCGCAGGCGCGCACGCGAAGCACGAGCACATCGTGATTTCTGATTTGCCGCGCCGGGCGCTCTTGCTGGCCGGGCTGATGGAAACCATCTAACTCGCGGGAGCGCGCATGCTCAAGTTCATGGTCGTTCTCTATCGCAGGCCGGATTTGACTACGGCGGAATTTCGCCGCCATCTCGAAAATATCCACGCGCCGCTCGCGAAGGCCCTTCCCGGTCTCCGGAAATACGTTCAGAATCACCCCTGCGCCGATCCCAAGCGCAAACATCCCGGCTGGGATGCGATTATTGAACTCTACTTTGACGACCGGAGGGCGATGGAAGCCGCCTGGGCCAGCCCGCAAGGCGCGGCTTCCGACGCCGACCTGCCCTTGTTCGCTGACATGGCTCGCACCACATGGTCCGTTGTGGAAGAGATCACGCTGCGGGAGGGAAGACAAAAATAGTTTGTCGCGGCGCGCTTCACGAAATCGTATTGGCGCGAAAATCCCGTAACATGCGCCAGACCAGCGCCACCGGGAGTCCGACCACGTTGCTGTAGTCGCCGTCAATGCGCGGAATCCAGCGCGAGGCTCTGCCCTGAATTGCGTAAGCCCCCGCTTTATCCATGGGCTCGCCAGTCGCGACATATTCGCGAATCTCCTCGTCGGACAACACGCTCATCCTCACCACCGTCGTTTCGGAAGCAATTTTCAGCTCACAGTTCCCAGTTGGCCACGCCCGTTCGCCGGTGGTTTGAGTGTCACTGGGTACTGGGTACTGGCTACTGGCTACTGCCACGCCCGTAATCACCTGATGCTGTCTCCCAGACAGCATGCGCAACATGCGCGCGGCGTCGTCAGCATCGACGGGCTTGCCGAGAATCATCTCATCAACAGCGACCACCGTATCCGCCCCCAGCACAACATCCTGTGGACGCTCACGCCACACCGCCAGCGCTTTTTCCCGCGCCAGCCGCTCGGCGCAGGCGCGCGGAGATTCCCCGCCAATCGGGGTTTCATCCACCTCCGCCGGCTGGACCTCAAAGAAAATGCCGGCGTTGCGCAGAAGTTGCTGTCGTCGGGGCGAAGCCGAAGCGAGCACAAGCATGCCATTCGATTGTACCGAGTCGTGGCCTAACGAATCCCGACCAACCCCCGCACCGATTCAATCAGCTTGGCGGAATCGTACCCCACACCATCCTTGAAGACTGTCTCCACGTTTTCGATGTCTTCGATCTTCTTCGAGGGATCACCCTTGATCACAACGAGGTCGGCGTTCTTGCCCGCCGCGATGGTCCCGATGCGGTCAAGCTCCCCCAGATACTGCGCTCCGTTGTACGTTGCAATATGGATCGCTTCCATGGGAGTGAATCCTGCTTCAACCAGAAGCTCGACCTCCCGCTGATCGCCGAATCCTGCGATCACTCCGCCCATGCCTGTCGGGTCCAGCCCCGCCAGCAGCAATCCTCCGGCTTTGGAAAATGCATATTCGAATTCTTCTTCCTTGTTGAATGCGGCAGGCCACGGCGAAACATCCGTTCCGTAGCGCTGCCGCAACCGGTTCGAATCGCTCGCTCGCGCACGATTTGCCAGCAGCGCGTTTCGCGCCTCCAAAGAGAGCGCATTCAGCACGCGCTCCTGAATCGTCGGACGCCCGACGAAACTCCCCATCTCAAACACGGGCAGCGTCGACGTTAGGGCCACATGATGCTGCACCAGATATTCGATAGTGTCGTGCATGGCGCCTGCATTGGCATCCAGCTTTGCCAGCCCTGCCGGATCCTCTCCCATTCCCGGGCATTCGTCCGGTTTCTTGCCTGCAAGAAATTCCGTGTCCACAAAGAATCCATGCTCCAGATCGTCAATTCCTAAATCCGCGGCCTCGCGAAAACTCACCGCGCACAAATGTCCGGTCACTTTCGCCCCGCGCTTGTGCGCCGCTTCAATCGCGGCTTTCAGTTCGGCGCGCGTGATGAACATGTACGCCTTGAAATTGTCCACGCCCTCGTCCAGCCAATAGTTCACCGTTTCCGTGGCATCCTCCGGCCCGCCGAGCTGATGCATCTGGATCGCCCACGACCCCTTGCCCTCCAGATACGGCCCGGTCACGTGCATCTTCGGCCCGGGAATGCTTCCGCCATCGATCGCCTTCTTCAGTTCCAGGTCGGTGTACGGCTCCAGCGATCCCGTCGTCCGGATCGTCGTTACTCCGCCGGCCAGATACAGCCGCGGAAAGCTGTACGCCATCTCTCCGAAAATGCTCCCTCCCAGCGGATAAAACATGTGGTCGTGCATCCCCACCAGCCCCGGAATCACGCTGTAGCCGTGCAGGTCGAGCACCTGCGCGTCTTTCGGAACGCTGGCCGAGGCGGCATCGCCCACTGACTCGATCTTCCCCTGCTTGAGAATGACAGTCTGATCCTCGCGCGCCGCTGTGCCCGTGCCGTCAATCACGCGCACGTGCGACAACGCCACGACTGGTGCGTCAATCTTCACAAACTCTTTCACCTGCGGCGACAACTGCTGGGCCATCGCCAGGCAAGTAGTAAGAAACACGAAAACGGCTGTGCGCATCATCCCTCCGAGAGCCATTCTGTGGTTCGATGATCAGAACCAGGTTGAAGTGCGATACCGGCGGTACTGTTCCCCGAACTTCGCTTCCAGCACGCGGGCCTCGACCCGCGCTCGCCACATCTGCACGGGAATGCCAACCACAAAAATCAGCAGCCACACCGGGCGGCCGAGCACAAGAATCAGACCGGCAATCGCCACCGAAGCAAACACGTAGATGGGATTGCGGATCTTCGAATAAAGCCCGCGGGTGACGAGTTGCTTGGCCTGCGCTGTGACTGCGAGTGACTTACCAAGTTGGAAGCGGGCCGCTGTCCAAAGCAGAAAACCGGCGGCCAGGAGGCAGAGCCCGGTAATTGGCATCGCCGTCCACTCCACCGGATGATACTTCCAGAGCAAGAAGCTCAGCGCCGCGCCAGCAATAAGCGTAGTAGCTATGTTCGGCCAGATCATGACAGGTGGCCTCGGCAGAAGAGGCTAAATCAGGAAGGAAAACGGCGCAAGATCGATGGCAGAAAAGCAAAAGGCCTCGACTTTCGAGGCCTTCTGAACTGAGCAACACAGCACCCCGCGACAACACCAGTTTAATCTCGTCCAATCGACTTTTCACTAGGTACTGGGTACTGAGTACTGGGTACTCCTCCACCTGCTAAAATCAATACTTACCGCTCTCCCATGGACCCCCAGCACATCCGCAATTTCGCCATCATCGCGCACATCGACCACGGCAAGTCCACGCTGGCCGACCGCCTGCTGGAGCTCACCGGATCGCTTTCGGCGCGCGAAATGCAAGCTCAAGTGCTGGACTCGATGGACCTGGAACGCGAGCGCGGCATCACCATCAAAGCCCACGCCGTGCGCATGATGTACACCGCCCGCGATGGAGAAATTTATCAGCTCAATCTGATCGACACACCCGGCCACGTCGATTTTTCCTACGAAGTTTCCCGCTCGCTCGCATCTTGCGA